>JADMIO010897333.1_pt1 | contig 62048 bp, 63 predicted proteins | sample 8958161 | NCBI WGS metagenome assembly JADMIO01 (sample SAMN16585339, study PRJNA669376) | soil metagenome | isolation source: Crop rotation soil | place: USA: Cullars Rotation, Alabama | collected 2011 | reverse complement strand
AGGTGAGCCAGTGTGATTACATTTGCGGCCTAACTGTGGCCAGTCCAGTTACGCTGGAGTCACTAGTATTTAGGTGACACTATAGAAGCGGCCGCGACAACTTGTCCACGTGGAATTCTAAGCTTAGGATCCCAATGTGCTGGAAAGGGGATCGGTGGCGCGGGCGGCGGCGAAGGCGGGCGCCAAGATCTTCAATGACGTGTCGGCGCTCACTTGCGATGCGGACAGCCTGACAGTTGCAAAAGAGACCGGCATGGATGTGGTGCTGATGCATGCCAAGGGCGAACCGAAGACCATGCAAGACGATCCGCGCTACGAAGACGTCGTGCTCGAAGTCCATGACTATCTCGAGGAGCGTGTGGCCGCCGCGATCGGCGCCGGAATCTCCCCGGACAAAATCGCAATCGATCCCGGCATCGGCTTCGGCAAGACCATCGCCCATAATCTGGCGCTCATGGCCAATCTCAGCCTGTTCCACGGTCTCGGTGTGCCGATCCTGGTCGGCGCCTCGCGCAAGCGCTTTATCGGCGAGGTCAGCCAGAAAAACGAGCCGCGCCTGCGCGAGCCCGGATCGCATGCCGCCGCCATTGCCGCGGCGAGCCAGGGAGTGCAGATGCTCAGGGTCCACGATGTGGCGGGAACGGCCCAGGCGCTCGAAGTGTGGCGACGTGCCGTGACCGGTGAGTCCGAAAAGGGCTGAAATGCTAGGTTTCCATGTAACTTTTGCTTACATTTTTTGAACCTAACCTCAATCAGTTAGGCGCATAATCATGACCGACAAAAAGCCCAGACAACCGGCGGGGAAGGCCGGTCCAGGACCTGACGGGGACTCCGAAATGACGCGGAAGTTTTTCGGCACGGATGGCATCCGTGGCAGCGCCAATTCCTATCCGATGACGTCGGAAGTGGCCATGAAAGTCGGCATGGCCGCCGGTACGCTGTTCAGCAACAGCTCCTACCGGCATCGCGTTGTGATCGGCAAGGATACCAGGCTCTCGGGCTACATGATCGAATCCGCGTTGCTGTCCGGCTTCACCGCGGTCGGCATGGACGTGTTTCTGCTCGGGCCGATGCCGACGCCTGCGGTCGCCATGCTGACGCGTTCGCTCCGCGCCGATCTCGGCGTGATGATCTCCGCCTCGCATAACCCGTTCGCCGATAACGGCATCAAATTGTTCGGACCCGACGGTTACAAACTCTCCGACGAAAAGGAAGCCGAGATCGAAGCCTTGATGGGCAGTGACATGGACGATTATTTGGCGGCACCGGAGAAGATCGGCCGCGCCACGCGCATCGACAGCGCGCGGGAGCGCTACATCGAGTTTGCCAAGCGTACCTTGCCAAAAAATTTGCGCTTCGACGGCATCAGATGCGTGATCGATTGCGCCAATGGCGCCGGCTACAAGGTGGCCCCTGAGGCTCTCTGGGAACTGGGTGCTGATGTCGTGAAAATCGGGGTCGATCCAAACGGTCTCAATATCAACCGCGATTGCGGCTCGACCTCGCCCGAGGATCTCATCCGCAAAGTGGGCGAAGTGCGCGCCGATATCGGCATCGCGCTCGACGGCGACGCGGACCGCGTGGTGATCGTGGACGAGAAGGGCCAGATCATCGACGGCGATCAGCTGATGGCGGTAATCGCGGAGTCTTGGTTGAAGCGGGGACGGCTCGCGGGCGGCGGCATCGTCGCCACGGTGATGTCCAATCTCGGACTCGAGCGTTATCTCGAAAATCTCGATCTGGGTCTGGCGCGGACGCCGGTCGGCGACCGCTACGTGGTCGAGCATATGCTGCGGCACGGCTACAATGTCGGCGGCGAGCAATCCGGCCATATCGTGCTGTCTGATTTCTCCACTACCGGCGACGGGCTGGTGACTGCCTTGCAGATCCTGGCGGTGGTGTCGCAAAGCGGCAAGCCGGTGAGCGAGGTCTGCAACCGCTTCGAGCCGCTGCCGCAAGTGTTGAAGAATGTCCGCTACAAGAGCGGCCAACCGTTGGACAATGTCGCTGTCAGGCGCGCCATCGACAGCGGCAAAAGCAAGCTCGGCAAGGCCGGCCGGCTTGTCATCCGGCCTTCGGGCACCGAGCCCGTGATTCGCGTGATGGCCGAGGGCGACGACGAGAAGCTCGTCAACACCGTCGTCTCCGACATCGTGCACGCGCTGAAAGACGCCGCCGCGTAGCCCGATCATGACCGTCCCGTCACGGAACGGCGATTAGCGATCCTTTAACCATCACCGCCCCATAGTCCCCGCAGCCGGTGCGAATAAGCGGCAGCCAAAGCCGCGGCCGGCCGAAACAAGGGGATAGACATGGGACACACCCGCTCAATCGTCACTGCGATGGCTCTGGCATTGGTCCAGACTTCCGGTGCTTATGCCGGCGATCTCGGCCTGCCGCCTCCTCCACCGCTGGAGGAGCCCTGCTGCGCCAGCGACTGGTATCTGAAGGGCTTTCTCGGCATGACGAGCTACGATGTCGATTCGATCGACACGCCGCTGTTCGATACCGCGACTTTCACGATCTTAGATACGGGCTTCGAAGCATCGGGCTTCGGTGGCCTCGGTATCGGCTACGAATTCAACAATTGGCTGCGCTTCGACGTGACAAGCGAATATCGCAACCGGGCGACCTTCCATGCGCTCGACCGCTATACGCCCGAACCCGCGTCACCCACCGGTATCGGCACAGACCAATACACCGCGACACTCAAATCTTGGGTCAGCTTGGCCAATGTCTATTGGGACATCGGTTGTTGGAGTGGCATCACGCCCTATATCGGCGGCGGCGTCGGTTACTCCAAGAACTGGATCGGAGACTACACCGACATCAACATCCCGGTTGGAGGCGTGGCCTTTGCCAATACCGGCAGCGAGTCGGGCTTGGCCTGGGCCGTCCATGCGGGCCTGTCCTATGACGTCACCAGGAACTTCACGATCGATCTTGCCTACCGCTATCTCGATATCGGCGATGCGCAGAGCGGCACCATTCACGCCTATGACGGCAGCGGGGTAGCGCCCGGACTGGAGTTCGACAACGTTCACTCACATGACGTCATGCTGGCGGCCCGCTACAAATTCGGCTGCTGCGGCGGTGCGGAGCCTATGCCGGTTTCGTTGAAGTAGCGTTCTTCATTAACGTTCCACTACCCCAACCGACCAACTCGACCGCCCGTCATTTCGACGGGCGGCTTTTTTTGCACCAGCGGTTTCGTAAAGACCCCCTCCCTCGTGAAGAGGGAGGGGATCCAGTCAACCGTTACGAGCTACTCTTCGGCTCGGACTTCGGCGCCTCGTGGCTTCGGGCGTGCCGCGCGGAGGGTTCGGGCTTCTTGGCGCTCGCTTGATTGACGCTCGAGTGCATGGCGACCGGCTGCTTCGTCGCGTGCTCGCGATAGACAGCGTGTTGCGGCGCGATGGTCCTCGTGCGGAGCCCCCGCTGGGTCGGCACGTCATAGGAGCGGCAAGCGGCCGACGATGGCTGCTCGGTGCAGGCAGCGTAGTTGGCTGAGGCAGGGGTGAAGGCTGCGGCGGTCAGCAGAAGCGCAGATCCGGCAGTCAGTGTCAGTGTGGTCTTGCTAAGCATCTGGGTTCTCCTTTGCTTAGTTCGGGGGCGGCAATCGCCACGCGGGATTGCCTAAGCCAGCAAACACCCGTTCGCGATGTCGGTTTCAGCGCAGCCTGTCGCAGGACGAAGATGTCGCATCGCGATTTGCCGCGGGTGCCAGTTGCCGCAACGGTCTTGAAATTTACCAGGCCAAATTGCGTGCTCGCATCGATCCATTCCACGCGCTATAAGTGCTCACGGCCCCGCCCGAAGCGGGGCCGTTTCCGTGTCTTTTCAACGCCTTAAGGACAACGCAACGTGGCCAATGTCGTGGTCGTCGGCTCCCAATGGGGGGACGAAGGCAAGGGCAAGATCGTGGATTGGCTGTCGGAGCGCGCCGACATCGTGGTGCGTTTCCAAGGCGGTCATAACGCAGGCCACACGCTGGTGGTCGACGGCGTCACCTATAAACTTTCGCTGTTGCCCTCCGGTGTCGTGCGTAGGGGCAAACTCTCGGTGATCGGCAACGGCGTCGTGCTCGATCCCTGGGCGCTTGCCGAGGAGATTGCCAAGATGGAGAAACTTGGCGTCACCGTCTCTCGAGACAATCTCCGCGTCGCCGAGAACGCGACGCTGATCCTGCCGCTACACCGCGAACTCGACGCATTGCGCGAAGCGCAAGCCGGCGACGGCAAGATCGGAACGACCAAGCGCGGCATCGGTCCGGCCTATGAAGATAAAGTCGGACGCCGCGCCATCCGGGTGATGGATTTGCAAGACCTACCGAGCCTGAAGCCGAAGATCGAGCGCGTGCTCGCGCATCACAATCCTTTGCGACGCGGCCTTGGGCAGAGTGAAATTTCCGCCGACGAGCTCTGCGCGCAATTGCAGGAGATTGCTCCGAAGGTTCTGCCATATGTCGATACTGTGTGGTCGCTGCTCGACCAGAAGCGTCGCGCCGGAAAACGTATTCTATTCGAGGGCGCGCAAGGTGCGCTGCTCGATATCGATCATGGCACGTATCCGTTTGTAACCTCGTCGAACACGGTGGCGGCGCAGGCTGCGACGGGATCGGGACTTGGGCCCGGCGCCATCGGCTACGTGCTCGGCATCACCAAGGCCTATACGACGCGCGTGGGCGAGGGACCGTTCCCAACCGAATTGAAAGACGAGATTGGAAAATTGATCGGCGAGCGCGGTGCAGAGTTTGGCACGGTGACGGGGCGGCCCCGCCGCTGCGGCTGGTTCGATGCGTGTCTGGTGCGGCAGACCCGGAAAGTCTCCGGCATCAACGGGCTCGCGCTCACCAAGCTCGACGTGCTGGATGAATTGCCGGAGCTCAAGATCTGCGTCGGCTACAAGCTTGACGGCAACGAGCTCGATCATCTTCCCGCAGCGCAAGGGGCACAGGCGCGACTCGAGCCAATCTACGAGACGATGAAGGGCTGGACGCAATCCACACGTGGCGCACGGAGTTGGGCCGAACTTCCGGCACAATGCGTCAAATATGTGCGACGGCTCGAGGAGCTGGTTGGCGTTCCTGTGGCTCTGCTCTCCACCAGTCCGAAGCGCGAGGACACGATCCTCGTCCGCGACCCGTTCGTGGATTGACCCCAGCTTCCCGAAGCTGGAGCCGTTCGCTACGGTTCTGCGTTCAGACTTTCGAGGTCGGCGGGGAGCGTAGGTGGAAGATGCATTCGCTCGAGAATATTTTTCACCTCGATCTGAAGCAGAATCGGCTTCTCGGCCTGCGTAGCCAGCTCATTGATACGTTTCTGGAGTTCGGCGACCTTGTCCGGATGCTCGCTTGCGAGATTCTTGGTCTCGGAGGGATCTGCGGAGATATTGTAGAGCTCAACCGATTCCGGCAACAGAGTGCGCCATATGAGTTTCCAGTCGCCTTGGCGAAGCGCGGCGCGGAACGGCTCGATGTTGTAGACCAGCTCCGTGCGCGGCGAAGGCTTGTTTTCGCTGATGGTGTCCCATAGATCGATGCCATCGAGTGGTTTGCTCTTGGTAAGCTGGCCACCTGCGAGTTTGACCAAAGTAGGATAAAGGTCCACCGTGTGGATCATCTCATTCACGCTGATGCCTTCCTTGATATGGCCCGGCCAACTCGCCAGCGCGACGACGCGGGTGCCGCCTTCAAAGAGCGTTCCCTTTCCTTCACGATAGGGACCGTTGTCGGCTGGAAGCACAATTTTCGACATATCGGTGATCGCGCCGGCAAACATTGGATTGCGCGTGCCGCCGTTGTCGCTCTGAAAGACAACTAGTGTGTTATCGAGCATCTTCTTTTCGGCGAGAGCGGCGAGGACGCGCCCGATCTGATCGTCCATCGCCGTAGCGCCGGCGGCATAGGCGCGGCGGCTCGGATCTTTGATGTCTTTGTATTGGTCGAGATATTCCTGCGGCGCCTGGTAGGGGGTATGCACTGCGTTGAACGCAAGATACAGAAAGAGCGGCGTGGCCGGATCGTGCCGCTCGATCAGCTTGACCGCGTCATTGCCCAGCAGCGTGGTGGAGTATCCTTCCTCCTCAACGACCTTATTGTCGCGATACCAGTCCACCTTGTCGGCGACTTTGTGCGTGAAATAATCGATTTCACCAATCAACGGGCCGTATTGATAGTCGAAACCGCGCTGTCGCGGCCAAAATTTCTGGTCTGCATGGCCTAGGTGCCACTTACCGATGATCGCCGTCTCGTAGCCGGCGTCTTTCAAGGCTTGGGGCAAAAGCCATTCGTCGGTCGCCAGTCCGTATGAGTGGCCCTGCGGAATGACGGCGGTCTGCAATCCATAGCGCATCGGATACCTGCCCGTCATGAGGGCGGCACGCGTGGGGGTGCACATCGGTTGCGCGTAAAACTGCTCCAGCTTTGCGCCCTTGGCGGCAAGTGCATCGAGCGCAGGCGTCTTGATGTCTGAGCCGTGGAACCCGACGTCCTTCCAACCAAGATCGTCGGCGACGATGTAGAGAATGTTGGGCGGCCTGTCCGCTGCATAGGCGGAGGGAAACTGTTGCACGTTTGCCAACAATGCGAACGCGGCGATGCGCGTTGCGATACTGAAAATCCGGACAGGGCGACGCGTCATTGCCAAATGTTCCATAAATGTCGGTGGCTCTCGTTCGGCAGGAAATAGCGCTTCGGAGGGCTGACTTGCTAATTAATAAGTTGCAACAAACGTGTGCTTCGCCCTCGACAACCGCGAATTGTAGGGCCTCGAATAAATCGCCATAATCCGGCCGGTTCAGTCACTCAAAGCCTGCCTTGCGTAGGATGGCGCTCGGCAGTAACGATCCCGAACGGCGAGAGCGAATTGATGGCGGGGTAGTGGTGGCAGACAAGAAAATTCCCTGGAAAGTGGCGTGGATCACCGGGGCGTCGGGAGCGATTTGTGGCGAGATCGCCAAGCGCATGTCGGCGGCGGGCGTGACAGTCGCGGCGACGGCGCGGCATGCGGACAAATTGCAGGCGCTTGCCGCAAACAACGACAAGATCAAAGTCTATCCGGCCGACGTGCTGAAGCCTGACGAGCTCAAGGCCACTGCCGCCAAGATCGAGAAGGAGCTGGGCCCGGTCGACCTCGCGCTGCTGGGCGCCGGAATGTACGCGCCATTCGATATCCGCAATATTGATCTCGATGGATTCCGTCAGTCCATGGCGCTCAATGTCGATGGCGTGATCAACGGCATCTCAGCCGTGCTGCCGTCGATGCTGGCGCGGAAGTCGGGACAGATCGCCATCATGGGCTCGCTGTTCGGCTATGCCGGCTGGCCAGAGAACGGCTCCTACGGCGCGAGCAAGGCGGCGGTCATCAATCTCGCCGAGAGTCTGAGGCTTGAGCTTGAGGGGACAGGTGTCGCGCTCACGCTGATCAATCCGGGCTTCGTCGATACGCCGCTCAACGCCGCCTACGACCCGAAGAAGAAGCTCTATGTGATGAGCAAAGAGCGTTGCGCGCGGAAGATTTTGGAGAAGCTTGGGCGCAAGCCGTACGAGATTGCCTTCCCGCCGCAAGTCTCGATTTTCCTCAAGACCGTGCGGTCGCTGCCGCGGGCAATTTCCTTCCCGCTGATCCGCGCCTTCACACGAAGACTAGGGCAATAGCTCGCGGAAATATGTGTCGAGCATGCGGCCGCCGGGGTCGGCGCGACGGCGTGCCTCTGAAAAGAGAGCAAGGCGCTGGCCGAACGCCTTCGCGACTTGCGGCTTGGTGAGGAAAGGCGTCTGGTTGAACAAAGGCGTGCCATTCCTCGCGCTGCAGAACTCATTATAGGCGAAAAGAAATTTCTCCCATTCCTTGCCGCCAGTCGATGACGGATCGATCGAAAGGGTCGGGCCGTCCCAGCAATAAGACAGCAATGCTTCGCGATCCTGCGATATGGCGTAGCCCACGCTCGGTAGATCGCAGCGATAGCCGGTCTTGGCTGCGTAGTCGGCGCAGAAATCGCAATAGGCGTCGAGAATATCGAAGAAGCCCGGTTCCTGAAATGCCCACATGGAAAAGATATATTTGTTCGGTCCCGGGTCGCGCGGATAGTTGATGATCTGCGCGTGCGGCCAGGTGCGGTCGCTGCGCACCACATAGACGAGACCCTGACGCAGCAAGAACATCAGGATATCGGCAGCGGCCACGCGATATTTCTCGTTGGTGGTCTTGCGGCGGATCCAGTGATTCAGTGCAGGCCCATATTTCCGCCAGAAGCGGTTGCGGTAGGACCAGCGATGCCGCGATTTCGGCTTGGCGTTCGGATTGTCCTTGCGCAGTTCGACCACGATGCGGCGCGCATAGGGAAAGATGTAATACATCACCGCGTAGCCTTCGGCCTTGTAACGCGGAAAGTTGTCTCGGAACTCCTTCAGACTGAGAGAGACGTGGCGAACCGACAGCGCAGTCGTCGGCCTGACCTTCATGGTCAATTCATAGACGATGCCGAACAATCCATAAGAGGAGCGGATCAGACGCATCTCGTCCGGATTGTCTTTTGCGTTGATCTCGCGGAGCGCGCCTTGGGGAGTCACCAGCTTCATGCTCGTCACGTAGGAACTGACCTGACCGAAGCCGCCGGGGAAGGATGAATCCTTGGTGGCGGCGGTCGCCATGGCCGCCAGTGTCGTGTTGCCGATCTCGGTGGTAATGTAGGGCTGCAAGCCTCGCTCCTTCAGCGCGTTGGCGAGCTGCAAATAAGACACGCCGGGCTCCACCGTGACGGAGTTCCGATCGAAATAGAGAATGTGATTCATGGCCTTCATGTCGACCATGGTGCCGCCGTCCTCGTCGCCGTTCATGCGGGCGGTCGAATGCATCGAGCCGGCCGGGCGCACGGGCGAGGGGTAGCGGGATTTGTCCTTCATGATTTCGACGATGTCGTCGACGGAAGTCGGCGTCACTATGACCTTGGGGCGGTAGGTCCAGGTCTGGTCCCAGCTCTTGATGGTGACGTCTTGCTTGGCGTCCATGCCCTACCCCCCTGGCGCAGGGGCCGACCATAATGCAAATGGTGGCGGAATACAGGCTGGCATCACCCGCAGCGCTATTCGAAATTTTGCCGCAATCCGGCCGGAGGGAGACGCTTTCCGGCACTTTTGAATTTGCTCAGCGTTTAAGCTTCTGTGCTATCCACAAGGCCGGATTCGAGGCCCTAATCGGATTATCAAAGGAGCTGAGTTGAAGCGGTATTGCATCATTGGCGCCGGCGCCTCCGGGCTTCCCGTGGTGAAGGCCTTCGCCGATAACGGGATTCAATTCGATTGTTTCGAGGCGTTGGGTGATGTCGGCGGCATCTGGAATCCGGAGAGCCCGCACGCCGTCTACGGCTCGACCCATTTGAACTCCTCGGAAAAGCTCACCCGCTATATCGATCTGTGGTTTCCCGAGGGGCTGCCTTATTATCTCAGCTGCGAGCAGGCGGAAGATTATCTCCGCTCCTATGCGCGCGAGTTCGGGCTCTACGACAAGATCAGCTTCAACAAGCGCGTCGTCAATGCGCGGCGCGAGGACGGCAAGTGGCGGATCGAGATCGAGGCCGAGAAGAAGCCCCGGCTCTACGACGGACTCGTCGTCGCCAACGGGCATCATTGGCATGCGAAGATGCCGACCGATCCCGGCACGTTCACCGGCGAGATCGTGCATTCGCACGATGTAAAGTCGAAGGACCAAATCAGGGGCAAGCGCGTGCTTGTGGTCGGCGCGGGCAACTCGGCGGTCGATATCTTGTCGGATGCGGCGCTCGACGGCGAAAGAGCCGTGCATTCGATGCGCCGCTCCTATTATTTCTTCCCGAAGACGCTTTGGGGGAGGCCGACCGATCTCGTCATCGACCGGCTAAGCCGGCCGCCATTCCCGCGAAGATGGCGCTACAGGCTGTTCAAGCTCGGCATGCGCGTGCTGATCGGCTCGCACTACAAATATGGGTTGCCAGCGCCTGACCATAAATTGTTCGAGGCGCATCCGACGGCGTGCAACACCTATCTCGACCACATCATCCACGGAAGGGTGGTGACCAAACCGGGGATCGAACGGCTTGAGGGAAAACGCGTCCATTTCGTCGATGAGACTTCGGAAGAGGTCGATCTCATCATTTACGCGACCGGCTTCGACATCAGCTTCCCGTTCATGGACCGGTCCTACGTTCTCGATGAGACCGGCGCGTCGAAGTTGTTCATCCATACATTTGATCGGGAGCATGACGATCTCTTCGTCGTCGGCCTGTTCGAGCCGGCCGAAGGCGGGGTGTGGCAGCTTGCCGACTATCAGGCGAAGCTGATCGCGGCCTATCTCGTGGCCGGCGAGAAGGATCCGAAACGCGCGGACTGGTTCCGGCAACTAAAAGCCACTGCCAAGCCGGATATCGGCCACGGCATCGAATGGCAGGACACAGCCTGGCACCGGTTCGAGATTCATCACCTCTATTTCCGGCGCTATCTAAAGCGTCTGCTGCGGAAATTCGGTTTGGGCAAGATCGAGCCGATCCCACGGCCTGAACCGGATAGCGTGCCGGAGAAAAAAGCCGCCTGAGCCTGTCTTGCTCACTCCGCCTCTCGACCCGTCACTCCGGCGAAAGCCGGAATCCAGCGCAAGACTCGCGATTTTCCTCTTGTGGATGTCACTTATTTTTCTCACTGGATACCGGCCTGCGCCGGTATGACGGTATTTCTGTTGAGGGGCCATCCAGATGTTTCGACTGTTCTTTGCCTCGACGTTCACGCTCGGAATGCTCTTTGCCATGGTGTTCGGTCTCGTCATGGCCGTGGCGGTGTCAGCGGGTGAAGTCAATCTCGGCGTCGCCATCACGTTCACTGTCATCATCAATCTGCTCATCTGGCTGATCAGTCCGTGGCTCTCGGACCTCACGCTCCGTTGGTTCAACAGTCTCGAATTTCTCGACGACGCCACAGTGAAGCAACGCTATCCCGGCGTGCACCAGCTGATCCATCAGGTTGCCGACGAATATCGCTTCAAGGCGCCCCGCATCGGTTTTATCCCCGACCGCAATCCCACCGCTTTTACCTACGGGCTGCTGCGCTCCAATGCTCGCATCGTGGTCACGCAAGGCATTTTCGAATTTCTCAGCGAGGAAGAGCAGCGCGCGGTCGTCTGCCATGAGCTCGGCCATATCGTCCATCGCGACTTTATCATCATGACGATGGCCGGGATGCTGGTGCAGATCCTGTATCAGATCTATGCGGCGATGGCGCGGAGCAGCAGGAGTAGCAGCAAGAAGAAGGGCGGCGCGGCGGCGATCGGGCTCGCGGCCTTGATCTGCTATTACATCGGCATCTACCTACTGCTCTACCTCAGCCGCACGCGCGAATATCTCGCCGACGGTTTCTCCGCTGTGCTTGTCGAGCCAAAGCATTTGGCAAGCGCCCTGGTCAAGATCGCCTATGGCATCGTCCAGATTGAGGACAGCGAGGCCACGCAGAGTCTCTTGCGCAGCTCGCGTCATCTTGGCGTGATCGATGTGAACAATGCGAAAGGCGCAGGCCTGGTCTACGAGACCGCCGAGAAGAGCGGAGGCTCGGTCGGCGAGGCGATGCTGTTCGACGCCTATAATCCCTGGGCGGCGTGGATTCAGCTTAACTCGACGCATCCTTTGACCGGACGGCGCATCGCCCATCTCGGCCAGATCGCCAAGGAACAAGGTCAAAATTTCAGCGGCTACGACGTGGCGGCCGCGGCCGCGCGGGTCAAGCTCGACCGAGGCAAGCTCTGGCGCAAGTTCCTGTTCGAATTGTTGCTGCTGTTCGTCCCCATTATCGCAGCCGTCGCCGCTTTGACGTCCGGCAGCGTGCCACTGGCCTTGGCCGCGGGAGCAGCTGGCGTGCTCCTGACGCTGCCCTTGCGCTATCCCTTCCGCGCCCCAGCCGACACGACGGTGATGGGATTGATGAGCGACCCTGCCGCCTCGCCGGTGCGGGCGCAGAGCGTGCGGCTCGAAGGCAAGGCGATCGGCCGGGTCAATGCCGGCTTCATCATGGGCGAAGATATGATCTATCAGGATAAGACCGGACTAATGGCGGTCGATTTTCGTTCCATGCTCGGATTTATCGGCGATATTTTTGCCGGCTTGAAGCGGGTGCCGAAGCATTTCGATCAGCCTGGAAACGTCACTGGCTGGTTTATGCGCGGCATGGGCGGCTATCTGGTGCTGAAGGAGCTCTCCTCGACCGGCGGCACGCTCCGCGCCAGGCCGCTGTTCTGGCAGATTTTCGTATGCCTCGTCGTCATCGCCGGAAGTCTCTTTCTCGTTTTTTCCAATCAGCCGGATTGCTTAGTTGCCGGTTGTCATGACTTGCTTCAGAAGCTCGGGTCCGACTGAGATTTCGCCCGTAAGCGGTCCACTATAGCTCGCGATCAACACGATCGAGATGGCGATGCCGGTCGAAAACAGACCGAGTGCGATCGTGGCGGCAAGGCGGTTGTCGCTGTGCACCATAGCGATGGCGATCAGCGTGCACAGCGCTTGCAGCAATAGCCCCACCCATTTCACCGAGCTGACCTCAGACTGACTGACGATGATGCGTTGGCGCCTTGCATCGAGTGCCGTTTCAAGCGAGCCGACGATCTCGCGCTGGACCGTGCGCTCCCCCTCGTCGGCTGGGACGATCGACACCGTCGTCTTCAACGCCTCGATCAAATGGGTGGGGAGGGCGGTCAGGTCGACTTGCTTGTGGGCCATGGACGGCCATTCTTGATTAACGGCGGCGTCGATATGCTGACTGATAAGGGCGCGAAGTTTTGCGTCTTGCTCGGGTGGAAGGTTCTCAGACAACAGGACGACCGCACGAAGCGCGCTTGCCTCGGTGGCGACCGCCAATTTTGCCTTGTCGAAATCGCCCCACACTTGAGCGGCGGTAAAACCGATGAGAAGTGCGAAGAGGATCCCGAGCGGCGGCAGCATCCCGGGTGACAGGGCTTTGAAGGCCTTGGCGCGATCGTTTACGGCAAAGCGCATGACCACGAAAAAAACGGCAGCCGCGAAAAGATAGGCGCCGATGAAGACGAGAAGCGCCATCCAAAACACAGGCAGATTAAACAGCCAGTCGCTCATGAGCTCCCCCCTTATGCCGTCAGGCCTTCTGTTTCGATAGCCGACGCATCTGGGCGGCGACAAGTCTCGGCATCAGCGCATTGAGCAGAAAGAGCGGGCGAAGCATGACGGGCCGCACGACAGTTCGAGCGCCCTTGGCGACACCGGCATAGATCGCTTCCGCCGCCTGCTTTGGCGACAGGTCGGGGAGCATGGTCGTCGCCTTGGGCAAATTCTCGCGGCTTCCCGGATTGTGCTCCCAATAGGGGCTCTCGACCATGCCGAGCACGACGAGCGTGACGCTAAGTCCCTTGCCCCGCATTTCGGTGCGGATGGCCTCGGTGAAGCCGGCAAGTGCATGGCGTGCGGCGATATAGGCCGAGGCATTCGGCCAGACGAGATAGGAGGCAGGAGAAGTCACGCAGGCAATCTTGCCGCTTCCCCGCTCGAGCATGGCGGGTAGGAATGCGTGGGTGACAGCGAAGGCGGCCAAATAAGGCACCGCCATCATTGCGCGCGCCTCGTTGAGGGTCGTCTCCGCGAACGGTAGCCAACGGCCTGCCCCGGCATTGTTGATGAGGATATCGGGCGTGCCGAGCTCCCGGCCGATCCGGGTGCAGACGGCTGCCACCGCTGCCGAATCGGCAAGGTCGAGCGGGTAGGGATGAGCCGTGCCACCCGCCTGCGCGATCTCGCGCGCAACCCGCTTCAGGCGCTCCTGGCTCCGCGCCAGCAAGACGACGCTGGCGCCGCGGCTTGCGTAGAGCTTGGCGGTGGCCTCGCCAATGCCGCTGGAGGCTCCCGTGACCACGACCAGTTTCTGGACCATTGGACCCTTCCGTTGCCGACTGCCCCTTTCAGGGTTTCGACCGTTTCGAATTGACGCAAGAACTGTGGCCCAAAGGCTACAGCTTTGCACCAACCTCTAGCTGCGGCGGTAAAGATAGTGCCGCGCGGACCCGCACCGGACTATCCTAGCCCATCGTTTCGTTGTCTGAGGGAGGCGTTTCATGAGGTCGCTGTGGCGGTTCTCGATAGTTGCGTTGGTTGCGGCGGTCATTGGCTTGGCGCAAGGCTCACCTGCTTTCGCCATATGTCAGGGGTTCTCGGGAACCGCCGATGGCTTTGACAGGGAGACGGCAATCCAGCGTGCGCAACAGGCTGTTGCCGACGCCGTCGCCGGCTTCAAGGCTCAGAAAAAACTGAGCGCGATCACGGTGAGCGGCATGAAGGCGAAGCCGCAGCCTTATTGGCGCGACAGTGTCTCCGCTGATCTTTTCCGGGGACCTCCGATCGTAAAATCGAATTCCTACACGATCTGCTGGACCGGCGTGATCTCGCCCTTCGTTTGCACGTCGGGCGCCAAGGTCTGCTACTAGCGCCGGCCCAATAATTTTCTCTCCGGAGCGGCGTTGCGGCGGAGACTTTCCTCGTGCGCCCGCTCAGGCGTGCGCGGGGACGTATAACGTCGCGCTCTTGGGACGCTTCATCATCAGCACCAGCGGCAGGATGGCGAGCGTCACCAATCCGATGAACCAGAAGAGATCGACGAAGGCGAGCATTTGCGCTTGCCGCATGATCTCCTGAGCCATGCCGGCATAAGTGGTCGGCGCTTGCGGATTCAATCCTTGTGCGGCGATGTAGGGCGGCAGCGCGGGATTGAACGGGCTGATATTGGCGATCAGCTCATCCCAATGAATCTGACCTTGGCGCACGAACAGCCAGCTCACCACGGCGATGCCGATGGAGGAGCCGATGCCGCGCATCAGCGCATAGAGTCCGGCAGCTTCGTCGAGCTTGCTATCGGCGATGGTGGCGAAGGCCACGGCCGTGAGCGGCACGAAGAACAAGCCCATGCCGATGCCGGCGATGATTCCGGGCGAGGCAATGGCCCAGGCGTCGGCCTGCAACGACAGGCCCGCCATCATGATGGTGCCGATTGCCGAGAGCACGAGCCCGGCGGCCACGAGCAGGCGCTGGTCGATATAGCGAATGAGGAATTGCCCAGTAACCGCGAGCGTGATGGCGCTCGCGATCGCGCGCGGGATGAACAACATGCCGGCATCCATGGGCGGATAGCCCATGAGGCGTTGGGTCAGAAGAGGCAACAGTGCCACGGTGCCGAAGAGGGTGACGCCATAGGCGGTGATGGCGATCAGGCCGGCCAGGAAATTGCGGTTCTTCAACAGCGACAGATCGACGATAGCGCCCGGCCGGTTCCAGCCATACATGAGGAATGCCGTGCCGGCGAAGATGGTAACGCCGGTGAAGACCTGGATCAGGCGCGAGTTGAACCAGTCGCGCGTCTGGCCCTGATCGAGCACGAATTGCAGGGAGCCGACAGCCAAGACCAACAAGATGAGTCCGACCCAGTCGGTCTTGAGGTACCGAATTGCGGTCTGCGGCAGATGCCCCATCGCGAGCAGGAGCGCGAAGAGACCGATCGGCACGTTGATATAGAACACGGCGCGCCAGATGAACGTGTCGGTGAGCCAGCCCCCGAAGGTTGGCCCAAGCACCGGCGCCACCATGATGCCGAGGCCGAAAATGGCGAGCGCCTGTCCGGACTTCTCACGCGGGAAGGCGTCGAGCAGGATGGCTTGGCTCAAGGGGACGAGCGGCGCGCCGACCAGCCCTTGTAGCAGCCGGAACGCAACCATGCTTTCGAGGCTCCAAGACAGCCCGCAAAGCGCAGAGGCGATGACGAAGCCCATGATGGCGATGATGAGCAGGCGTCGCCGGCCAAGCCGCGCCGAGAGGTAGCCGGTGAGCGGCATCACCACGGCCGCGGACACGAGGTAGGACGTTAGCACCCACGTAATCTGGTCCGAGGTGGCGCCGAAAGCTCCCAGCATATGCGGGATGGCCACGCTCACGATGGTGATGTCGAGGACCTCGAGAAAGGCGGTGAGCACAACCGCCACCACCAGCGCGACCGAAGGCCGCTTCGGTTCATGCGACGGCGGCAGCGTCCCGAGCGGCGCTATTTTCGGTGGTTTGGGCGGGCGGGACTTACCGCCCCCCGCATTGCGCCGAGTCATTTATCGTCCTGGGTGGTGTCGACAGTGACTGTGGCGCTCGCGCCGACGCGCAAGGTTTCCGCCGGCTCGTGAGGAGGATTGGTAATCCTGATCCTGACCGGGAAGCGCTGCGTGACCTTCACCCAATTGCCGGTCGCGTTCTCCGGCGGCAGCACCGAAAAGGTCGCGCCGGACCCGGCGCTGATGCTTTCCACCACGCCCTCGAGGGCGGCGGTCGGGTACATGTCGAGACGGATCGTCGCTGGTTGGCCGAGCCTGATCCGGGCGAGATCGGTTTCCTTGAAATTGGCGTTCACCCACCATTGGTTCGATTCAATGATGGCGAAGAGCGGACTGCCTGCCTGGACGGTGGCGCCAGGCCGCAGGCTGATATTGGAGACGGCACCGTTGGTGGGCGCGGTCACATGGGTCTTGACCCGGTCATGGGTGGCTTTGGTGAGGGCGGCGGCGGCGGAACGGAGTTGCACGGTCGGCGTGGTCACCGTGAGCTGCTTGTCTTGCGCGGCGGCGAACTCGCTCTCGGCATTCCGATACGCCTTGAGCGCGTCGCGCCAGGCGGAGAGGCCGCTGCTGATGGTCGAGGACGGCGAACTGCTCTCGCCTTGTGCATCCTTGGCGTCCTGGTAGGCCTTCAGGGCGTCTTCCAAGGCCTTACGCTTGTCCTCAAGCGTATTCGCCGCTTGTTTCAAATTGTCCCCGGCGGTGCCGGCGGCGGCGACCGCGGAATCGAATTGCGCGCGCGCATTGCGGAGCGCCGCATCGTAGAGCGTCGGATCAATGTCGAAGAGCGGATCGTCGGTCTGTACGGCGTCGTCGGTGGTGACATAGACGCGGATCACGGGACCGGAGACCTCGCTCGCAACCCGCACGATGTTGGTTCCGACATAGGCATTGTCCGTCGAGGGGTAGAACTCGCTATGGCGCCAATAGAAAATAGCGCCGCCGATCGAGACGAGAGCCACGAGCAGAAGGGCGACCCAGCGCGCAGTCGCGAACAGGCTGCCGGATTTCGTGCGAGAGTTCGGCGAGGCGTCTTGGTTCACCTTAGATCCCATTCAGGTTACGGCAGGGAATGGCGTGTTGCCGTGAGCTGTTCTTTAGAACGCAAATCGCGGCGAAGCACGGCGGAATAATGGCGAGGATTAAACCGGTTAGAGGCTTCCCGCAATATCATCATTGCCACTAATGATGGGGGCCAGATTGTCGCAAGCTCCCAATAACGATGTCATTATGGGCCTTTAAAGCCGCAAGGTCATGCTTTAGAGCCACTTGCGTTCTGTTACAATCGGCCTCACAATTAGTCATATTCAGTGGGCGCCCGAGTCTTTCCCACTCCAGTCAATTGGCGCCGCAAGTCTCAGTGAAAAGTTGATCCAGTCCGTACGGCGTAGGGGACCAGCAGGTTCTCCGTCTGTGCTGGATATTTGTTGCCGATTGATCGGAGTTTGGCTGTCAAAACCGGGAGGATAAGACAGATGCATTCGACATTGATAGCGCGGCTGATGGGGCCGGTGTTGCTTGTCATGGGGCTTGGCATGGCGCTGGGGCTTTGGCTGAGCCCGGACGTGTTCAACGGTGTGATGAAGGACTTTATGGGCAATCTTGCCATTATCTGGCTGGTCGGCATTTTGACGCTCGTCGCCGGCATCGCCATCGTCAATGTTCATAATGTGTGGGAGAGCGACTGGCGGGTTGTCATCACCATTCTTGGCTGGCTTGCGATCCTGCGCGGCGTGACCAATTTGTTGTTGCCAGGCACGGTCCAGGAGGTCGGCCTTCGCATGGCTGGGAGCCATGCAGGCTCTCTCCTCGGCACTTTGGCGCTGATCGTGCTCGGCATCATTCTGACGGCCAAGGGCTACGAGGCCGAGTGCAAGAAATATTGCGGCGCGAGGCCCGCCAGATCCGCGGCGCCGGCGCGTGCGGCAAAACCGGCGCGCAGGGCGACGAGAAGGCGTCGGCGCAGATAGTCAGTTCGGCGATTTTGACGGCTTAGCGCCGGCGGCGAGATTGATTGTCGCCGGCCGCAAGCTTAAACTGGCTGCATTCCGAGGGGAGCCCCGGGCAGGGGCTGAGAGTCCGCAATGCCTTGTTAGCAAGGCCCCGCGGAGACCCTTCGAACCTGATCCGGGTCGTGCCGGCGAAGGGACTGGAAATGTTCGGCCCCGAGCCTCGCTTGCCCCGGCAGCTGCCTGACAAGGAGCATGCCGATGAACAAGCAAATCTCTCCCAAAGACATTTTGCCGACAAAGGTGACGACTGGCCCGCTCGCCGGGAGCCGGAAAGTTTATTCGGCGCCGCAAGGCCACGACGACCTTCGCGTGCCGTTCCGCGAGATTGCGCTCAACGGTGGAGAGCCTCCATTTCGGGTGTACGACACGTCGGGGCCATATACGGACTCCGTCATTACCAATGACGTGCGCCGTGGACTGCTGCCGTTGCGCGCGCCTTGGATCAAAGAGCGCGCAAGGGAGAGGCACGTCACCCAGCTCGAATTCGCGCGCGCGGGGATCGTCACCAAGGAGATGGTTTACATCGCGCATCGCGAGACTATCGGTCGGGTGCAAGCCGCCGAAGAAGCGGAGGCGCGGCTGACCGACGGAGAAAGCTTCGGCGCCTCGATCCCCTCATTCGTAACCCCGGAATTCGTGCGCAGTGAAGTCGCGCGCGGGCGCGCCATCATCCCCGCCAATATCAGGCACACCGAATCCGAGCCGATGATCATCGGCCGCAACTTTCTCACCAAGATCAACGCCAATATCGGCAACTCGGCCATGACTTCGTCCATCGAGGAAGAGGTGGAGAAGATGGTGTGGGCGATTCGCTGGGGCGCCGACACGGTGATGGATCTCTCCACGGGCAAGAACATCCACGCCACGCGCGAATGGATCTTGCGCAATTCGCCGGTGCCAATCGGCACGGTGCCGATCTACCAGGCGCTGGAGAAGGTGCATGGCGATCCCGTCAAGCTCGACTGGGAAGTCTACAAAGACACGTTGATCGAGCAGGCAGAGCAGGGCGTCGACTATTTCACCATCCACGCCGGTGTGCGCTTGCGCTACGTGCCGCTCACCGCGAACCGCGTTACCGGCATCGTGTCGCGCGGCGGCTCGATCCTGGCCAAATGGTGCCTCGCGCATCACAAGGAATCGTTCCTCTATGAGCGCTTCGGCGAGATCTGCGACATCATGCGGAAATACGATGTCTCCTTCTCGCTCGGCGACGGGTTACGCCCCGGCTCGATCGCCGACGCCAACGACGCGGCGCAATTCGCCGAGCTCGAGACGCTGGGCGAGCTGACCAGAATAGCCTGGGAGCGCGGCTGCCAGGTGATGATCGAAGGGCCCGGGCACGTGCCCATGCACAAGATCAAAATCAATGTGGAGAAGCAGCTCGAGGAATGCGGCGAGGCGCCGTTCTATACGCTTGGCCCGCTCGTCACCGACATCGCGCCGGCCTATGACCACATCACGAGCGCGATCGGCGCGGCGATGATCGGCTGGTTCGGCACGGCGATGCTCTGCTACGTGACGCCGAAGGAGCATCTCGGCCTGCCGAACCGCGACGACGTGAAGGCCGGCGTGATCGCCTACAAGATCGCCGCGCACGCCGCCGACCTCGCCAAGGGGCACCCGGCCGCGCAGGCGCGCGACGACGCGCTGTCGAAGGCGCGCTTCGAGTTCCGCTGGGAGGACCAGTTCAACCTCTCGCTCGATCCGGACACGGCGCGCTCCTATCACGACGAGACGCTGCCGAAGGAGGCGCACAAGCTCGCGCATTTCTGCTCGATGTGCGGGCCGAAATTCTGCTCGATGGAGATCACGCAGCAGGTGCGCGACTACGCGGCGGCCTTGGCGGAGCAGGAGCAGGGGATGAGAGAGATGAGCGCGAAGTTTCGGGAGGCCGGTGGAGAGGTGTATGTGGAGGAGTGAAGTGCAAGTTACCGCAGCCTTTGGGCTGCGACGTTACTTCGGTATCTCTGCCCAGACGTATCCCTTCTCTCCCGTGCCATCTCCACCCCACTGGTAGGGCTGCCCTGTAGGCTCGAACAACAAATCAATTCCAAACGGAATTCTGACTGGGCGCCCGTCAGCATATTCCGTATTGCGCTTCGCTTGTCGCCAATCCTTCAGAGCTCCTTGAAGATAACTGGACTCAGACTTCGAGGTATGGAGCGCGACATAAGCCCCATACTTTGAACTCATTTCGGCGTTCTCCTTATCGACTACCCATGTGCCGGTCCAAATCGTGTGACATGGGTTGAAAGTCAGGCCCTTTTCGGTTGGGCAGACAAAGTGGTAACCGCAGACGTACTGACCCCGTCGTGACTCGTTAGGAGTCCTGTTTATTTGTGTTCGTATCCGTTGTGGCGCTCTCGCCAACAGTTCCGCGTCACATTGATCGATAATCGATTGATCGTTCTTTGCCGCCGCGTTTGCCCGAAGACTTCTTAGATCATCGGTCGAAAGCGCCGCAATTTTTTCGACAGTCCAATCAACCATTGAGATGACCGGTCTCGAATCGCGAATCCAACAGTCCTTATAACCCCACGTTCGCTGGCCATACTGGAAAAAGGTATCGACGATGGTGTCATGGAGTGATTGTGGGCCTTACCTATACCCGTTGGCTGACGAGAGCCTTTGCCGCTGCTAGACTTCGCCGAACTTCAGAATCGCCCAGGGGGACATCGCGCATCATGAAATTGCTTCGCATATCGGCCGTCACGCTGCTCGCTCTCATGCTTGCTTCCGCGCCCCTCCAGCCGGCACTTGCCGCGATCGTCATCCTCATCGACAAGCCAAGCCAGACCATGACGGTGTCGGTCGACGGGTCCGTGCGCTATCGCTGGTACGTCTCGACCGGCGCCACCGGCTTCTCGACGCCAACCGGCACGTATAAGCCGTTTCGCCTGGAGCTGATGCATTACTCGCAGGAATGGGACAATGCCGGCATGCCGCATTCGATCTTCTTCACCTCGCGCGGTCACGCCGTGCACGGCTCCAATCATCCCGGGCTCGGCACGCCTGTGTCGCATGGCTGCGTTCGCCTCACGCTCAGCAACGCTTCGACGCTCTACCAGCTTGTCGGCGCGCGCGGCATGGCGGACACCACCGTCATTGTCAGAGGGGCGGATCCGCCCGGCAGGTACGCGCCGAGCAAGCCGCCGCCGGATCGGCCGCGCGGAGTGTTTCCCTTCGGGCTGTTCGGAGGGGGGCGCTAGTTGCCATGAAATCGCAGCGGGACGGCATCAATGCGGAGGTTCAGCCGAGCGGTACGGGCTGCGTGGATTGTTTGGCGAGCGGCACGTGGTGGTTCCATCTCCGCCGCTGTACCGAATGCGGCCATATCGGCTGCTGCGACACCTCCCCGAACCAGCACGCGACCAAACATCATCACGCGACCGGCCATCCGGTGATCGCCAGCTTCGAGCCCGGCGAGCGGTGGTTCTGGGATTACCGCACGGAAACAGTCTTCAAAGGCCCGGACCTCGCCGCGCCGCGGTGGCACCCGGAAGATCAGCCGGTGCCCGGTCCTGAGGGTCGCGTGCCTCCCGACTGGGAGTCGTTGCTGAACGAGTAAGCGTCGCGCGCGAGCGCGACGCTTGATCGAGCAAGAAATTGACGGAAGAAACCAAATGACGGCGACGCCGAACCGCGAATACGCCCGACTGTGGTTTTCCTATGCTTGGCATCCCGCTGCGATCCTATTGTTTTTGGTGACCGCGTATGTCGGGATGCAAATCTTGCCCTTTGTCATCTCCGGTCATCTCATTAACTCCAGTCTCGGACTGACATTAATCTTCAGCGCCACGCTCGTGCTGTTTGCCTTTGAGATTGCCGGAGTCATCTCTGCCGTCGCCCTTCGCGATAAAGCGCGTGCGGCGTGGCAAGCGCTGGCGATCGCGATTCTGGCGGCCTCCGTCATCTTCGCACCGCAAATCTTGCGGACGGTCCAAATTACCAATCTGCTTTTGTTTCCGAGCTTCTTTGCGGCTTGCGAGCATAACGCTCAACCCTATGGCGGCGGTGCAAAGTTCAAGAGTTGCATCGCCGAGAGCTTTGGGGACGCCTACTTTGTTACTGTCTATGATTCAGGCGGAGAGATCGGCCGGCCTGCAAATCAGCAGTCCCAGCCCTTCAAGGATATGCTGAAAGGGCTTCGCGGGGTTTTCGAATGCAAGCTCTCTCCAGGGCAACACCTTCGTGGCGCTTTCTATCTCGTCGATGCCGCTTGCGACTGGTGATCGACTGCGCAGGCGCATACCGCCCGATTTGGAATCGATGCTGAACGAGTAAACGCCCGGCCGGCTACTCCTTGTTCAAATAATTTTTCTCCAAAAATTCCGAGCGGAAATTTTGCGGTGGAGTGAGAATGTCCGGCCGACCCTCGGGCGTGAAGTCCATCAGGTTCCAATAGGGCCAGACCGTGTCGACATGGTTCTCCATCGTTTCGGTCGCCCAGAAATGGAAAATCTTGCCGTCCTTTTTGCGGAACGCATGCATCACCGGTAATTGGATTTCATCGGATTTTTGGCATTTGTAATCGGCTTGGAATGAAGAGCCAAAGCCGGACAGCAGTGGAATTTGCGACCAGCCGCGCGTTTTGGCCCACTCGTTAATTTTCTCGACGGGAGCCTTGGCGATGGCGGCGAACGCGGCGTGTTGCGAGACCGAGTACCAGGCGCGATCGAACCCATCCATAAGAGACGTGCAGGAGGGGCAGGGATGGTCCCAGCTCGGGCCGTACATCCACGAATAGAGCAGCAGGCTGTCCTTGTCCCCGAACAGCTCGGAAAACTTGACGGGCTGACCCAGCTTCGCATCGGTGGTCCAACGGAAGACGTAATCCTCCTTCAACTCGCCGCCGAGCGGCAGTGTGCGCCGCCGCTTCGCCACAGACTTGGTTTTCTCGATCAGCTCCTGTTCGTCCTTGAGCAGCGCGTCGCGCGCTTCGCGATATTCTTTGCTCTCGTTTGGATAGCGCCGTTCGCTCATGAGCGTTTCCCTTTATTATGCCCAAAATACTTCAACTCCGAATGAAACGCACAAGGTTTAGGCAAGTTTCCTTTGCGAGCGTGCGGCCGGGCTCGCGAGGAATGGAAACCCCAAAGGAGAAATCGATGAAAGCTCCGACGATCTTGATGAGCTTCGCGCTCTTGTTGACGACCGGCTATGCGTATGCCGGCACGATGACCTCTGGCCGCCCGACTGCTGTTCTGGACAGGGAACAGTGCAAGACTGTCTGGCATGCCGCCGTTCCCTCCGGCCACTATCTCGACCGGCAGAATGCCCACCCCTTCATCGTCAATTTCGCGATGGCGGACGGTCCCGACCAGGATGGCAAAATCTCGAAGCACGAGTTCAAGAAGGCCTGCAAGAAGGGCCTGGTGATGTACCCGTTCCGCTAGTCACTGCTGGCTTCACGTTTGTCTGAGCTTGGCGAACAGCGCGGCATGGCCGAGCTGAGCGCCAAGTTCCACTTCGTCGTCGTGGTGGATTTATCACACGTGCGAAACGTAAGAGGTCACGCCTAATTTTTGCAAGACACAGCAAACAGCAAGCGTGGGAAGGAGTTAGCCAGTTCTCGTTGAGGTCGGCGAGCAATCACGCTTAAAATCCACGCCTGCATGGGGTGGGTGAGTGGCGTTGTCGTCTGATCCTGGTCATTTCGAAATTTTCCGCCGCGGTCCAAAAGCGTGGAACGCTTGGCGCGAACAAAACCCCGCGACCATTCCGCAGCTGGCGGGCATCGCTCTCAAACTGAGCGAGCGTCAAATGGGTCCGGCAAACGGAGGGCCTGTCAATTTAGAGGCAGCACGTTTGCAGGACGCTTTTTTGCGTTTCGCGACGCTGTCGGCCGGCAATCTCGCAGAAGCTGATTTTTCCGGCGCCGATCTCGTGCATGCGCGGTTCGACGACGCGGACCTCAGCGCTGCCAATTTGAGCAATGCCAACCTTGATCACGCGGATTTCGCCGGCGCCAATCTCAAAGATGTAAATCTTTCCGGAGCGAGTCTGCGCCATGCCAAAAATCTCACGCAGGCACAGCTTGAAGAAAGCATTGGCAGCGATTCAACTATCCTGCCTTTGTATCTAGAAGGATTCGTGTCGTGGTCGGCGCGAACTCAGACCAAGCCGCAGACATCGCGCAAACTTCGTGAGACCAGATCGGAAGCGCGACAGAAAGATGAGCGTCGGGAGATCAATGCCTACCGACCTCCGGTTCGGGAGGCAGGAGTCCTTTTGCTCGGCGCAGCTCTGGTCCTCGCGGGGTTCGTATGGTGGGGCATGAACGATGCTTCACAGGTCGCCTCGGACGCGCAAAAAGCCTCGGAGCCCTCCGTCACTGAGCCGAAGCTTAGCCTCGCTGCTGAAGTGCCGAAATTCCAGCCAGGTCCCCTTCAAGCGGTAGCGGAACAGGAACCGAATCCCGAACAAGCTGTATCGACCAATGCGGTTCCCGGAGAGCAGGCCGCACCAAGTCCGGATTCCGCCGCCTTGGTTCCTCCGGTAGCAAACGCCGAACCACAGGCGTCCGAGACCATTGTCTCTGCGGAGCCTGCGATTGTCGCCGCCCCAGACCTACCGGGTGAATCTTCAGACCCGTCGGTGCCCCTGTCCATAGAGCCGGCCATTGTCGCCTATCGACCCGGGACACATGGGACAGCCCCCGACACGATGATCGATGCGCCCGACATTTCGGCGCCTGCCCCCTCAGCGCTCCCGAGCACGGTACCGGACTCAACGGCTGCCGCCGCACGGCCCGACCATTCGTCAGCCTCAGTGTCAGATACTCCGACCCAATCGCTCGGGCTCGCTACGCCTCCGGCTGCTCCCTTAAGCGAGGCCGTAACGCCTTCGGCTGCGGCCGTGCCCTTTTCCGATCAGAAGGCGACTGAGCCAGTATTGCCTCACGATGCTGCATCCATACCGATGCCCGTCAGGAAGCCTGTTATCGAGACAAGCGTCGCGCAACCTGCACCAGAAATTCCGAAACCCGGGAAAGAATTCGCGGCTCGCTCTGATCGAAGCCGCCTCGCCAAAGGGCTGAGTATGCCAAGGTCCCGTTCCAAGGTCTGCGTTCCCGTTATCGGCAGATATTACGAAGGGCGATGCTCAAATTAAGAAGGCCGTGCCTCGACCACTGTTGGCGGCTAGTGTTGATTCACAGTCCGCGCCACCAGCGGCGAGGCAAGATTGAGCAAATAGAGCAGCATGGCATAGTCCGGCGCGAACAGGCTCGTGATCATGGACAGGATCGCGGACACGATCAGCACGCCAAGTTCGACGCGTCCGCTTGGCAGGCGCGCGCGGCCGCTGTCGCGGTCGGCGATGCGCGAGACGAGAAGCGCCGTCACAGCCAATAGGATCATGTTGGCGCCATAGATCCACACCGCGCCTGCGACGTCATAGCGGCCCACCGCCAGCATCGAGAACGGAAGAAATGTCACCGACAGCAGATGCAAGAGCACGGCCCAGGCGTAAGCCACGCTCGCCATTTCCGGCTCGCCGGTCTCCTTCGCGCGGCCGAACCAGAAGCTGACCAGGACGAAAAAGGTAATCAGATAGGCGATGAAAATGTCGGAGAGGTCCGCAAGTTTCGTCAGGAATTCCGGATTGCTTTTAGGCGCAAATCCTTCCGGCAGCTCGATATTGACGACGAGCAGCGTCATGGCGAAGGCGAACACGCCGTCCGTCAACGACTCCAGCCGGCTTCTTGGGATGAATCCCGCCGCTCTTATTCTCTTTGCCAAACGTCCCCCGCGCCCGACTTTTTTTGCGCTCTGAACATCCTCGGTTGGGTCTTCCAGGTCAACTGGGTGGCGCTCAAAGCCCCGCCTGGATGGCCTTGAGGACCTGATAGCGCAGCGCGCCAGTGTTTCCAGTGAGTGAGATCACGAAGCGCACGCGGCCGTGCGTCTGGGTGTCGGCGAAGCCCGCGAGGGTGCGGACGCCGGAGAAGGTGCCGGTCTTGTAGAGGGCGCCCTTGCCGCTCTTCAGTAGGTCAGCATGCGGCTCGAAGAGATGCACCACCTCGGCGAGGCCGCGCGCCGTAAAGCGGTTGCCGCGGCTGATGCCGGAGCCCTCCTCGAGATGGATGTCGTCGGCAAGACCATTGGCGGCAAGCATGGCATTCGCCACTTTCAGCGATTTCTCGAGACTGACGGATCCGCCGAGCGTGCCCCCAATTTCAAGGAAGACCTGATTGGCAATGTAATTGTTCGAGCCGAGCAGCAATTGCTCCAGCACCTCCGAGAGCGCGCGAGACTGGCGATGCACGTAGACCGGCTTCAACCCCTCGGGTACCGGTCCAGTCGAGATCTTGCCCTTCACGCTGCCGCCGGCCCGCTCGATGAACGCGGCGATCAATTCACCCGCATATTTCAAGCTTACCGCCGGGTCCTTGCTCAGGCTGATGCGGCCGCGACCCTGAGGCCCGCGCGCCTGGAACTCGCTGATCGCGATTGGCGTGATTGGGGTCTGCTCTTCGGCGGAGCGGACCGTCTTGCCCTTGCGTACGGCGCTGATCGTATTGAAGTTCACCGCGAGCGCGGTGTTCAGCGCGTCGTAGGACTCGGCAGTGTTCTCGATGCCTGGGATACGGAGGTCGGAGGGATAGTAACTTGCATCGAGCGCGATGCCGGTGACCGGCTCCTTGCCGATCGCCGCAACCAACTCCTTGGCGAGCGGCTCCAACTCTTCCGAGATTAGGAAGGGATCGCCGCCGCCGCGTATGTAGAGTAAACGCTTGTCGTCGAGATAGAATTTAGTCTCGAAGCGATAATCGCCGCCGAGCACTTCCATCGCCAGCCACGCCGTCACGATCTTGGCAACGGAAGCCGGGACGAAGGACTTGTCCGCGTTTTGCGCCACTAGCTCCTTGCCTTCTGCGTCCAGCACCAGCACGACCCCGGAGGGAGCAAGCGCCGCGACTTTCTCCTTGGCGCCGGCAAACGCCGGGGCGGGCGCAAGGAGCAGGGCAATAGCGAAGGCGAATAGGCGATGCATCATGGCGACGACGGGCTGGGGCTTCCTCTGCTAACTTTGCGCGCGATGTCAGCGGCGAATTTGGCGGTCTCCTCCTCCACGTGCCATCGCAAGAAAAGCGGCAGCAGACCGGCGAAGCCGACGAAAGCCAGCATCGGGGGCATGCGCGTCTCGACCGTGCAAGTAAACGTGGCGCTCTTGGCATCCCTTGGTTCGACCTCGAGCGTCCAAATGACCTCGATCTTGGCAGGAACCACGTGGAGGACATACACACGTGTTTCCGGCGAATGCATGAGGACCCGGTCGGCCGCAGCCTCTTTGGCAAGATAATGCTGGACGAGCAGCTGTCCGCCAACGCTTTCGAGATTGACCATGCCGAACGTTCCGCCTTCGCGGAAGGTGCCGGCCGCGCGATGGGCCCGCGAGCATGCCTGGTACTCGCGGTCGGTCATTGTGGAGAGCCACTGCGCGAGGTCGATGCGATCCGCAGGGTGGTCGATCACTGTCTGGGACGAGCGCTTCACCGATTGTGTATGGGCCATCGTTAGATACCTCCCTCAGCGCAGCATGACATTTAGCATGAGATCAAACACCTTGCCGAAGGGCGGGCGCAAGAGATCGACGACATTGAACCTCGCCTGTTTGAAAATTCCCTTGGCGTGGCTCATGGTCTTAAACCCCTCGAAGCCGTGATAGGCGCCCATGCCGCTCGGGCCGATGCCTCCGAAGGGCAAATCGTCCTGCGCGTAATGCAGGATGGTGTCGTTGACCACCACGCCGCCGGACGTCGTCCGCTCAAGCACCTTACGCTGGCTTTCGGCGTCGTTGCCGAAGAAATAGAGCGCCAGCGGGCGGGGCCTGGCGTTGACATAGGCGATAGCGTCGTCCAGCCCGTCATAGGTAACAACCGGCAGGATAGGACCGAAGATCTCCTCCTGCATCACAGCCATGTCGGCGGTGACGTCGAGCAGTAGGACCGGGGGGAACTGACGCGACGACGCATTGCCCTTCTGTCTCGATCCGAGCTCGACAACGCGCGCACCTTTGGCTTTCGCGTCTTCCACCAGTGCCGTCAGGCGAGCAAAGTGCCGTTCGTTGACGATCCAGGTGAAGTCTGCGTTGCCGGCGACATCAGGATAGAGCGTGTCCATCTCTTTGCGGAACGCGGCGACGAAGTGCTCGGTCTCGCCCTTGGGCAGAAGCAGATAGTCTGGGGAGGTACAGATTTGGCCGCCATTGGCGCATTTGCCATAGGCGACGCGACGCGCTGCAGTCTCAAGCGGGTAGTCCTTGTCGACGATGACGGGCGACTTGCCGCCAAGCTCCAGCGTTACCGGCACCAGATTCTCGCTCGCCGCCCGCATGATGGCGCGGCCGACGGGGATGCTGCCGGTGAAGAAGAGATGGTCGAAGGGGAGGCTCGAGAACGCTTTGCCGGTCTCGGCGTCGCCGGTCACGACCGCCACCTGCTCCTCGTCGAAAGTCTCGGCGAGCATGGAAGCAATGAGTGCGGTCGTTGCGGGCGTCATCTCCGATGGCTTCAGCATCACGCGGTTACCGGCGGCGAGCGCGGTTGCGAGCGGCGTGAGCGAGAGCGACACGGGGAAGTTCCACGGCGCGACCACGCCGACCACGCCGAGCGGCTGATACTCGACCGTCGCCGAGCCCGGTTTAAACACGGCCGCCACTTGGCGCCGTTCCGGCCGCATGAAGCGCCGCAATTTGCCGTGGAGGTAGTTGATGCCGCCGATGGTGGAGCCGAGATCGAGCATCTGCGATTCCTGGCGCGCGCGGTGGCCGAAATCGGAATCGAGCGCGGCGACAAATTTATCTTGGCGCGCCAGGATGGCGTCTTTGAGTTTCTTCAGATCGCGCCGGCGCTCTTCAAGTGTCGGCGGACCGTCGCGCAGGAAGGCGGCGCGCTGACGCGCGAGCGTGGCATGCAAGTCGGAAGCTGTATCGTGGCTGGTACTTATTTTGGTCGAGGCGGTCATTAGGGCGTCCTTTCGTGGAGGTTTGGGAGACCGGAGCTTTACGCTCCGGCCACGGTTCCAAGGGTCGTGACGGCCCAGACCCACACAGCAGCTAGGCTGACGAGGGTTCCTGTGAGACCCGACACGAGCATGTAGGGGAAGGAATTGTCGATGTTGTCGGCGTAGGTCATGGCGATCTCCTTTGGGTTCGGTTGTTCGCTGCCGTTATCGAGGCCATCTCAATAACTTGACAGTGTCTAGTAAATAGGTGTCCACTTGACAGTGTCAAGTCCAATCGCCAAATAATTTTTGCGATGAGAAACCCGACGGATTTGCGCCAAAAAGTGCTGGAAGCGAGCCTCGCTTTGATCGAAGAGGGGGGGCTCGACCGACTTTCCATGCGCGAGGTGGCGCGGAAGGCCGGGGTCAGCCACCAGGCGCCGTACCATTATTTCGAAGACCGGGAGGCCATACTCGCCGCTGTCGCGGGCGAAGGCTTCGCGAAAATGGAGCAGTCGCTGGTTCGGGCGATCGCTGCCACCGGCGACGACCCGGTCAAAGCCGTCGAGGCCATGGGCCGGGCCTATGTCGATTTTGCATTACGGTACCCCGGCTATTTTCAGGCGATGTTTCGCGCCGACGCAGTGCCGCTCGACCGCTACCCGGAAGCGCGCAAACGCGAAGACGAGGCGTTTGGAAATCTGGTCGAAGGGATCGGCAAGGCCTTTGCCAACCAACCGGCTGACGTCAGGCAGTCAATCGCCATTGCTGCGTGGGCGATGGTGCATGGACTGGCAACGCTCATCCTGGAAGGAAGTCTTGCGCGCAAACTCAAGATTCCCAAGACGCGGCAAAGACAGATGGCCAACGAGGTGATCGCCACATTCACGCGCCTCGTAGGCAAGGGTGGCAATTAGGATGTGTCTGGGTGCGGGAAGTCAAAAGACTGTGGAGCCGTTTCTGGGTTGCGGTGGTCAGCCTCGCTAGAATCTCACCTTCGCACGGGAAATCGCGAGCCAAAATCGGCGGTGGTGTTGACCTTGGGGTAGGGCGTCCTCGGAACGGGCATGTCGAGAAATGCGCAGAGTGGCCCCCAGCCTTGACCTGACTCAAAAACGAGAAGCTTCTCCGCCGGGACGACGCGGCGCACCTCCGCATTGTGCGCCTTGAAGACTGAAATGGCGTGGTCGCGTTCGAGGCTGCCGCCGAAGCTCTTGTCGACCACGACGGCGTTGACCATCCGCATATGCTCGCGGCGCGCGGCGTCGATTTCTTCGCCGCGTCCGGCTTCCATCAAGCGCGCAAAGTCGAGCATGCGGCCGAAGATGGTAGCCGTCGCGCTTTTGTACCAGCTCTCGGGGTCGCGCACGGTAAGGACGATCTTGGCGTCGGGATTGGCCGCCATCAGCTCTTTCCAAATAACGACGCCGGGCCAATCCACGATGGATTGATAGTTTTCCAGGACCGGACTGCAGTCGTTTGTTTCGCCGCGCGCAAGCTCGATCCACAGCGCGTTGTGCTCAGGATGCGAGAAGGTCTCGACCATGTGGTGACATGGGCCGAAGCCGAGCTCTTCCAGCGCGAGCTTCAGCGACATGGTGCCGGTGCGGCCGAAGCCTGCGCCGATGACTTTGAGCATCACCGGGACTTCTCAATCACGCATTTGACAAGAGTTCGTTGCTCACCTTGATCTTATGGGCAAGCTCGCGGCCGAGCAGCTGATAGATCGGCCCGGCCACTTCGGCCTCGGTCCTGAAGAATTCGTTGAGCGCATTTTTCTCGAACACAAGCGCCCGCAAGGGATTGTCGGTGATGACCGTCGCCGTGGCAGGCCGATCGGTCAGAAAGGCTACCTCGCCGACGAAATTGCCTTTCTCCAGTTGCGAGATCTTGCGGTCGCCGATCGTGACATTGGCGTTGCCTTCGCAAATGAAGAACAGCGTGTCCAGCGGCTCGCCCTCTTTGGTGAGCGTCGTGCCTTTCGGGATCTCGGAAAACTCGCCGGCGGAGAGCAGCCGCACGATCTGGCTGTCGTCGAGACCGACGAGAACGCCCCGAAGCAGGTTGCGTTCCTCTTCCGGCAAGCGAAATGCCAAGCGGTCCTGGATCAGGCGAGCGAGCTGATAGGCGTTGATGAGGATGAAGATGATGTCCCAGCCAATGCCGGTTCGCAGATCGCCGCCAGACAGGACGAAATAGAGGATCTCGAGCGAAAGCCCGACGATCGCCATGACCCGCAACCAGAAAATGTCGGTCAGCCAGTAAGACAGAGCGATCAGGACGTAGGAGAGGTGGCCGGGCCAATTGTTGAGGCTGAAGATCGTTGCCAAGTCGTCCATGCCCACCTCCGAAGGGGTCTCGCCAAGTGATGTGTTGCCGAGGATTTATCACAGTAAACCCATCGCCGCCTTCCAAACTTCGGTTATCCTGTTCCTGCCTCGTCCACCCGACAGAGTTACCGGTGAAGTAACCGAGTCGATCGCAAACGAAGCCGGCGCCTCGGGGCCAAGTGATATGATCCTGGCCTAGTAAGGCCCAATCTGGTTGGAGAGCCGCCATGCGAACCACGATAGGAATGATGTTGCTCGCCCTTGCCCCGATGGCTTCGGCACACGCGGCGACTTTCGACTGCGATCAAGCCTCGAGTTTCGCGGAGAAAGTCGTTTGCTCCGACTCGCGCATAAGCGAGATGGATGACGAGCTCGGTCGCCTCTACAAGGCTGCACTGGCGAGTACGCCTGAAAAAGAAGCGTTGAAGACAGAGCAGAAAGCCTGGCTGGCCTCACGCGATCAATGCAAGGACGATGCGTGCATCATGAAAGCCTATTCGGATCGCATCGCCGCGCTCAAGGGGAGCGCGACAGCAGGCGTGACCGGCACCTATACGATGAAGGGCGGGGAAGTCCGCATCGAACAGACAAATGATGCCAAGATCAAATTCTTCGTCAGCGCGTCGCACCAAGCGAATGTCGGGGAGGTGTCAGGCGAGGCTCCACTTGCCGGAGACGCCGCCAGTTACGCCGACCCGGACGACGATTGCGCACTCAGTTTCAAATTTGCTGACGAGAAGCTCGTGGTCGGTCAGGATGGCACTTGCGGCATGGGGCTCAATGTCTCAGGTTCCGGCACCTATAAGCGGGTAAGCACGGCGGCGCCGAAATTCGAGGAATAAATTACTGACACTTGGCGGAATTTGATTTTGCCACAGAGCATGATTGCTCTTGTGACTCGGCTGCTATCTCTGATTTCGAAAATAGATTGATCACGATCACGCCGGAAGTGATCAGCGCCAATCCAATCAGGGCTGGGAGGTCCAATTCCTGCTTGCTCCAGACCCAGGCGACGGCTGTTATCAGCACGATCCCCAATCCAGACCAAACGGCATACACGATCCCGGTCGGCATTGTGCGAAGCGGGAAGGAGAGAAGCCAGAAGGCAGCGACGAAACAGACAACCGAGATGACGCTCGGGACCGGCTTGGTGAGACTTTTTGAGGCCGCCAACGAAATTGTGGCGATCACTTCGGTGAGGATCGCGCCGGCCAAACACAGATAGGTCGTGAACAGGCTCATCAAGCCCCCGCAGAGCTATGGGACGGGATTTAGCTGGCGAATTCAACCCAAATCAAGCAGACAGCGAGACGATCAGGTGATCGAGCCGATCACGCCTTCGATCAGATAATTGGTCTGCTGTAGCTCGTCGGCATAAGGTCCGTAGGTCGTGCCGGCAGGAACCACTAGCTTGCCCTGATTGTCCTTGATCGGTCCGACGAAGATGGCGTCCCCGTCCTTCATCGCCTGTATTGCGGTCTTGGCGGCGTTGATCGACGCGGGCGTCGCCCCCGCGCCGAACGGACTCGAGCGGACATAATCCTTGTCGTAGCCGCCGGTGATGAAGTTCGGCAGAGTTCCGCCCTTCTGCAGCGTTTCGACGAATGTCTCGAACATGTCGGTCCAATGGTAGTCGGCGCCGGTGATGTAGCCCTTTGGAGCGAGCGAGGCCTGATTGAAGGCGTGCCCGCACGTCTTGACGTCGCGCTTCTCCGCCGTCTCGATCACCACTTGCGGTGCGTCCAAGTGACAAGTGATGACATCGCAGCCCGCATCGACGAGCGCGTTCGTCGCTGCGGCGTCATGGGTCTCATCCTCCCAGCCGCCGGTGAAGATGACCTGGACCGTCGCATTTGGATTGGTCTGGCGGCTGCCGAGCAGAAACGAGTTCACGTTGAGAAGCACGGGGCCAAACGGAAAGCCGGCAACAAAGCCGAGCTTGTTGGTCGTGGAGCAAAGACCGGCGGCAACGCCGTTTACGTAGTGCCCCTGGTTGATCAACGCGTTTTGGCTGCCGACATTGGACGGGAAGCTGCTCTCTGCATGCGCGGTGGCTTGGCGGAACATAACGTTCGGATATTTCTTCGCCAAGGCTAGCAGGAACGGATCGTTGTCGAACGACGTCGAAAAGATCAAGCCGGCGCCATTGGCGATCAAGCCCTCCATCGCCTTGGTGTAGGCTCTGGTCTCCGCATCGTCCTTGCCGCTCCCGTAATTGGTGCTCTCCGGAAGGTAACCCGCCTGAATGACCCGCACATTCGGAACGCCCTTCAGCGCCTCCGCGGCGGTCGCGAAGGATTCGTTCCAGCCCCAATCTTCGCGCGGGCCGATATAGACGAACCCGGCGGTGAGATCGTCCGCGCGCGCGGACCTTATCGGCAGAATGCCTGTGACGAGGCCGGCAGCGCCGAGCAAGGCAATGCGCTGCAGTGCCTCGCGCCGATTGGGATTTCTTTCGGTCATCATAGTATGGGATACAGAACGAAAATTAATGATTGTCCTCATCCCTTCGTTTCTTGTGCCAAATGTAATTTTTCCCTACCGGGACGGTAGTTTATGGCAGTAGGTTGAGAGCGAGCGGCGTGAGTGATTCGCGCGTCTATTTGCGCGACCTCTCCATGTCACCGGGTTGAGCGAGCTTTATGAAGCTCGTCACGCATCGTTCCACTTTCCGCTCCCTCGTCGCCCTCTAAAGAGGGCTACGGTTATGAAACCGTGGTCTTAAAGATCACGCTTGATCGCTAGAGGAAGGGAACCCATGAAAGCGAAACCAAAAGCTAGAGTGACGCCGGCCCAGAAGGCGGCAATGACTCGAAAACGGCGTGCGGCGGCTCGCAAGGGCGCAATCACCCGCAAGCGCCGTGCATCTGCTCGCAAGGCCGCATTGACGCGAGCCAAAAAGAGACGCTGAGCCTCGCATCCGCTCTCTTAGTTCGTGTCCGGCTTCCGGCGGAACCATTTGAGCGGATGCTTTTTCAAATAGTTGATCGTAGGCCGTCCGAGCAGCGCAATCGCGATGATCTTGGTAAGCAGCGGTGTTGCCCCGAGGACAGCCGTCAGGATCGCTTTCGCGTGCGGACTTAGGCCGGATGTCACCACGAAAGGGATGACCGGCCAGGCAGCGTAGCCGCCGAGAACGAGAACCGCTCCGATGGCTAACCGCCAGCGAAAGCTATCCGTCGCTCGTGGCTTGTGCTCGGTCATGACTCAATTTTCGGCAGGTTGAGCAACGGCGTTGCCCGTCAGCCAGAGAATTGCATCGATGATAATGCGGGTCGAACGCTGGACGAACTGCCAGACGAAATTGAGGTCGATGCCGAGCTGCGAACCCAGCAAGGGTAAAATAAATATCAGGACAAGCAAAATTAGCATGCCGTAGGGCTCGACGCGCGCCAGCGGAACGGCGAGAGCATTCGGTAAGATGCCGACCGCGATTCTGCCGCCATCGAGTGGCGGCAAGGGCAACAGGTTAAAGATCGCCAGGATAACGTTGATGATCAGCGAGTTCTTCAAATTCTCGGCAATCCATGGCTTGGCCGCGTCCGGCACAATGAAGAAAAGGTGGAAAGCCAGCGCGGCCAAAATAGCCAGCGAAAAATTCATGCCTGGCCCCGCGGCCGCAACCAAGATCGAGTCGCGACGCGGATTGCGCAGTGCTTGAAAGTTGACCGGCACCGGCTTGGCATAGCCAAACAGGATCGGCGAACGCATCAAGAGGAGCGCTGCGGGCAGGAATACAGTTCCGAATGGATCGATGTGCTTGAATGGATTGAGACTGACGCGGCCGAGGAGCCACGCCGTGTCGTCCCCGAACCATCGCGCCACATAAGCGTGCGCCGCCTCGTGGAAGGTAATGGCAATGACCAGGGGGATCACCCAGGTCGAGGCCGCATAAATTGAAATGCCTAGCTGCTCAAACATGGAAGGTTGTCTTTGAAGCCGATGCACCACCGACCGGAACAATTCACTTATAATCAACGTTAAAACGGCATACACTAAATGTGGGTGCGGAGTAGTTATCGTGTCGCGTACGGGTGAGCATGTCGAGATTTTCCTTGCGGGTCCGCGCGCCTGGAATCATTGGCGCGAGGTCAATTCCAGCCAAATTCCCGATCTAAAGAACGTCAGACCCACCCTCAACCAACGCCAAATGGGCGCTGTCAATGGAGGCCCAGTCAATCTCAAGGGCGCTCTCCTTCAAGATGCATTTCTCCGATACGCCACGCTTTCACATGCAGATCTCACCGAGGCAAAACTCGTTGACGCCGATGTGGCATACGCGCGCCTGGACAACGCCAAACTCAAGAACGCGGATCTGACCAACGCCGTCTTGGATCACACGGATTTTGCCAACGCCGTCCTCAACGGCGCGATTGTCCGGGGAGCAAGCTTCAAAAAGGCGCTCAATCTCACGCAGGAACAAATCAATCGGTGTGTGGGTGACGCCGCGACGCTCTTGCCGGATTACATCCAACGGCCGTCCTCCTGGTCCAAAAGCCCATACCCGCTGAAACCGCTTCAGGAAGCCACCGAGACGAAACTGCCTGAGACCGATTACAGCGCGGTGGGCGAATTGGCGATCAGCCGCCGAGCCAAGGTTATCGGCCTCGGGGTTCTTCTCGTTCCTTTCGCAGCGGTCGCATGGAATTTTCTTCCGGATCACGAAACTGCCCCATCATCTTCGCCAAAGCCAATCGCGACGATTGACACGCCAGCTGCAAGTGAAGTGACTGCACCAATCACTTCGGATGCTCCTCCATCAAAAACAACAACGCTGGATGCAACCGGCCCGACCGCACCAATCCTTGCGGATATTCCTGCGTCACCGACGCCGGTGCCCGCTGCAAGCGGCCTAAGCGCACCGAGCGAAACGGCGGCGCTGCCACCTGAGCCTGAGCCGAGAAATTTCAGCAGCGAGTGGCTCTCGGAGACCGTGCATGGCGGTCACGCCGTCTCCGATGCGGGCTCCGATCATTCCGACGAAACTCATCCGACAGCGGCTCTGAGCACCCCCTCAATTCCCGAGCCTGAAAGGTCTGTCGCCACGGCCACGCCAGACGCGTTGCCGAGCGCTCCGGCCATTTCAGAGCCCTCCGTGACCGTACCGGCCCTGCCTCAAAAACAAACCAATGTGCCGGAAGAGCATGAGCCGGCGGTAACTCCGGCGCCGACGCCCGCGCCCAAAGCCAAGAAGTCAAAAACTGCGGCAAAACCTGCTCCGGTGGCGAAAAATACCAAGGTCGGTGGAGCAATTTCGGACTTGCTCGCCGGCGGCCTCTAATTCAGCCTGAACGTCAAGCCGACCTGTCCGGCCGCGGTGTCGAAATCTTCGTTGTGATCGCCCCGGAATGCCAGATAGGCCTGCACGCGGTTCCCCACATCGACGTCGATTCCGATGCGGCCGAACAGCGTGTCGTCACCTTCGTCGAAGGAATATTTGATCCCTTCGACGCGGACCTCGTTTTCATAAGAGAAGCGGTGGTCCACGCCGACTTGAACAAAAGGTCGAATGATGGAGTTTTGATATTCCCAAGTCTGGAAAAGGCGTCCGGATATCGTGCCGGAGAATTCTCGCAATTCACCATCGCTGAAGGAAATGCCTGCGGTGTCGACATGGCTATCGCCCGTCGCGGAGAGATAGTTGAGGCCGCCGCGAACATCGAATTTGGTTCGCGCCCAAGCCGGCATGACGACGCCGCCAATCAATGCCGAAGAGAAGCCGGATGTGTCGAAGCTGCTGCGGGAGTGTATGACATTATCGGTGAGCGACGCGTCGCCGAACTCACCCGACCCGATCGCAAGCCCGTAAACGTTTCCATTTGTGAGGAGCGCGTAACCGCCGGCTGAGCCTGTATTTAAAGATGCATCGCCGGTCTTGTTAATTCCGAGCGCTCTCAGCGTCGGCGTCGATTCAAAGTCGATATCTGTGTTGGTGTAGTTGCCGAAGACCCCCATGGTGAGCGTGTCGCTCGACCAGCCAAAAGCTTGCGACGCATCGAAACGAAGGCCGAGCGTTCCGCCGGCATCGAGGCTATCGAATTTTGGTGTGCGACCGCGCGCGCTCCGCGGCGAGTCGATTTCAAAGCCGTCATGCGACGTGGCGGACACGCCTGAAATTCCAAACGTCGTCGCCACCGGGCTCAGATTGTTGACCGCGGCGCCGGATTGAAACGCGGGAAACAGGGTGTCGACGCTCGTCAGCGCGAAGTCGGCAATTTGTTGGTTGGTTTGAGCCGTGTTTGCCGCCAAGCTGCTCGTGACGGCCTGCTGGGGTGAGCTGATCGCATTCCCGAGGTTGTTGAGAATGTTTACGCAGTCCCCTTGCGGCACCGGCGTGCAGCGATTGAGAATTTCCGTCGCAATTTGCGGGTTCAAGCCCGAAACGATCTCGTCGGGATCCAAATGGAGAAATACGAGATCCACATTTGGGAGATCGACGGGAAGATCTATGGCTTGAGCGTAAGCCGCCCCAGGCGAGAGGACGCAGAAGCAGAATGCAAGAACTCTGGAAAGTGACAAGCCCTACCCCCAACACAACACACAATCGAGCTGGTCTCCGCAAAGGCGGACCAGCAAATTAAACCATGTGCTGACCGAATTCGTTCCCAGAATTGTAGCATCCAGCGGGACGAAACTGTTGTGCATGTGACTTTTCTGCATCAGTTCCATTCGGAAACGGCCTGTAACCCCGTGAGTGCCAAATTGTTCGGGGATCAAAATGGTAATCTCCCCGCGCACGCGTAGGGATATCGATGTCCAAGTTCCTGTCCGAGTTACGGTGGCATCTGTCGCGCGGCGACGAGCCCTCCTGCCTGATAACCGAACGCGAATTGCAGCAGCTGGCTGAGCTCGGTCAGTTGAAAGAGACCGATCTGCTGTGGAAGCCTGGACTGGTTGGATGGCGGCGGGCTGATTCAATTCCGGGAGTTTTGACGCCTCCGTCGTTGCCGGTGCGAAAGGCGGAGCGACTTGGCCGCGCTCTGTTTGCCGGAGCGATGCGACACATCAATCGCGCCACAGCTTCTATATTGGCATGGACCAAGCGCCTCCCACGGACTCTCAAAGTGACGCGCCTGCGTACTGCCAGATACTGCAAGGCGAAGTTTGATAGTTTCGTTGCGACTGTCAGCAGGGGCGCTGAATCTTTAAATCAGCGCATAGCGAGGACAAAATCCCTGCACTGGATCGATCAGCCTGCCAGCATCGTGATCCTTCTGGGCCTCACCGTAATTTTTGGAACATTGAACTTCGCGATGCAGGGATTTGCGGTTGAGGCCGAGGAATCGTCTCGTATTCGTGGAGGCAAAGCAGCAAGTTGCCCGCAACCCAAAAGGGATTTTGAAATAAATCGCAGCGCAAGCAGCGCCCATACCTTCATGGGGTTCGCGTTGCTGACAGATTCCATCGCCATAGCTGAGACGGATCTAACTCCAACCGAGCCCGTGCCGCTGCCGACGAGAAAACCGGCAAAAGTCAGCGTCGGAAAGACGGCCACGCGCGCGGCGAGAGAACCCAGGCCAATGCGTTTTGGAACGCTTGGATTTGCGTACGATCCGCAAAATTGAGCTCTCGGATGCTTTTTTTTCAGGCCTCGGCCTACTCGCTCATCATTTGGCTATGAATAAGCACAAAGGGCTGAGGCGAGACACCAACCTCACCTCGGAACGGATTGTCCAGGAGGATGATCAGGCAAATCATCGTGCCCGTGAAGAATGAGATGATGCCGCCGAGATAGAGATGCGATCGAAGCGGCAGGTCGAACGCCCAAATCAGCAGCATGTTCATTAGTGCTCCGACCGCGACCGTCAACCACATGATCGGAGGAATACCCGCGCTGACGTAGAACAGACGCTGTCGCCGCGCCTCAAAGAAATCGTTGAATTGGCGAAGCGCGGTGAGATGAAGTGCTTCCTGCCCCTTCGTCTGCGGGTCAAATAACGCCAATCGCGCGTGCAATGGCGCCGCCCGATTGACTTTCCATGGATCGATGCCTTTGCGCTGGAGCGGCCAGGCATCTTCGATGGTCGAGCGCGTATACTCCTTGATCAAGGCCTTCAATTCGGTGCGGTCAGGATCGGGATAAGCGCTAATGTCTCGGTATAAAGCGGCGAGCGACGACGCCTCGCTTGCCACGGCTTTTTCGACGTCAGTGTGATTTTGATAGGTGGCGACCGCAAGGAGGCCGAGCAGCAGGCCATAGATGACGCCAAAATACTGGAGGTAGTCGCCGAGGATTTCGTTGAGGCGTGCTTTCTTTTGAAACCACGAGCCAATGACTGGGCTGGCGAGCAAGATGCCCAGCCAGCAGAAGCCGACAAACGCGACGGCAAATAGCGCGACTGCCAAGAGGAGAGGAACTTCATAAATCCAGTAAAACACCTGCGTTCCTCCCCCCGGCCTAGACACTATAGTCCGGTTGGAGCGAGACCATCAAACCGAGAAAGTCCCATGGCGCTTACGTCGAATCCTGGGACAACCGGACCGTGCTGACGTTCAACCGTTTCACCAATGTCAGCGCGTGCGACCCGCCATATAATCGCGGTAAGCGGCCCAATAAATTTTCTCCGCCTTTTTTTGGCGCTTCCGGTCCCTGGACAAGATGTCGACGCCCGTGCGGAAATGGCAGTCTGGCTATTGGTCAGGCTTTAACGCGACCGTTAGCTTGTCGATAGTTCCGGTGAAAGCGAAAGGCACCTGGTAGTCCGCATCGTCCACTCCGGTCCGAGTGTCTACGCCGACATCGAAGGTTTCATCCCATGGCATGATGCTGGGGATGGTGTGCGGGATCGACTTGCTGGCGATCTCTACGCCGTCAACCTTGAGGATGCCCGTTCCACCTTTGCCGAAGCCCGGACCGTCCGACTTGAAATCGAACACCAGCGTGTGTTTGCCGGGTGCAAGCGCGTCCTGGCCTTCCCACCTGAAACGCTCGAAATCGAGGAAGTTATAAAGGAACACCGGCTTGCCTTTGAGGAGATAGAAGCCGTAACCGCCGAAGCGGCCTCCAGTTGTCACCAGCATGCCATCGCCACCGTCTTTCGGAATATCGACGTCCGCAGTGATCGTATAAGACCGGTTGAGGATACTGGGGGCGCCGCTCGTCGGAAGACCGGAGATCTTGCCTGAATATGTAAAGACGTTCCGTCCCGCGGTCGCGCTCGGACGTGGGGTCAAGAGGCGCTCGAGGATCGCGTTATCCAGCGGGAACACCTGATACCGGGCAGCCTCGACGAGGAATAACTCCTGCATCTCACGCAGCTTGTCGGGCATCTTGGCCGCTAAATCGTTTGCTTGCGAGTAATCCTCGGTGAGGTTGTAGAGCTCCCATGTGTAGCCGTTGAGCACGTCCGGCATTTTTGTCGTGCCCATCAACCATGGCGGTGCCGGCGGTGTGGTGCATGCGTACCAGCCGTCATGATAAATGCCGCGATTGCCGAACATCTCGAAATATTGAGTGTCTCGCGTCGATGGCGCGTCTGCATTGGCCTTATCGAAGGTGTAGGTCATGCTCACGCCCTCGATCGGCTTCTGCGCGATCCCGTTGACCATTGCCGGTGCGGGAACGCCTGTGGCTTCGAGAATAGTCGGCACGATATCGACCATGTGGTGAAACTGGGTGCGGATACCGCCGGCATCCTTGATCCGATTTGGCCAAGCGATCGCCATTCCTTGCCGCGTTCCGCCGAAATGCGAGGCGACTTGCTTGGTGTATTTGAACGGAGTGTCGAACGCCCACGACCAGGCGACAGACATGTGAGGATAGGTCTGATCCGAACCCCAGAGATCGTAAAACTTCATTTGCTCGGCGACTGGAAGGTTCACGGCTTGGATAGAGGCGGCCTCATTCGGCGTGCCAAGGGTCGAGCCTTCTGCGCTCGTGCCATTGTCGCCCTCGATGTAAATGATCAGGGTGTTGTCCAACTTGCCCATGTCTTCGACGGCCTGGATCACACGGCCTATCTCACTATCGGTGTAAGCGGCATAAGCGGCGAATACCTCGGCTTGATGAGCGAAGAGCTTCTTGCTTTCAGGATCAAGCGTATCCCATTTCGGCAAATCGTCAGGCCAAGCCGTCAATTGCGTGTTGGCTGGGATCACGCCAAGCCGTTTCTGGTTGGCAAAAATCTGTTCGCGCATTGCGTTCCAGCCCATGTCGAACTTGCCCTTGAATTTCTCAATCCATTCGGGCGGCGGATGATGCGGTGCGTGTGTGGCTCCCGGAACGTAATAGACGAAGAATGGCTTGTCGGGTGCAGCAGCGTTTAATTGATCGATGTATTTGATCGCCTCATCCGCCATATCGGTGATGAGGTTGTAACCGGGCTTCCCCACCCAAGGAAAAATCTGCGTGGTATTCTGGAAGAGATAGGGTTGCCATTGGTTCGTATCGCCGCCCATGAAGCCGTAAAAATAATCGAAGCCCATGCCAACTGGCCATTGGTCGAAGGGTCCAGCCACGCTGTATTGAAATGCAGGAGTGTTGTGGTTCTTGCCGAACCATGATGTGGCGTAGCCGTTCTGCCTCAGGATCGCGCCGATAGTGGCATTGTCCAAGCCGAGAATGCTGTCGTATCCGGGAAATCCGGTGGCCTGTTCCGAGATTACGCCGAAGCCCGTCGAGTGGTGATTGCGGCCAGTGATCAGCGCTGCTCTGGTGGGCGAGCAGAGCGCGGTAGAATGGAATTGCGTATATCGCAGCCCCATGCTCGCGACGCGATCGAGCGCCGGCGTTGGGATGACGCCGCCGAAGGTGCCTGACACCCCGTAGCCGGCGTCGTCGGTCATGATCAGTAAAATGTTGGGGGCGCCTTTAGGCGGCACGACTTGTGGTGGCCAATATGGCTTTGAATCTTTGGCATCGAGGCCAATCTCGCCACCGAAATTGGGAGGTGCCGGCGGTAGATATGTGCCGTCAATGGTTGAGGTGGCGTTTGGAGCTCCCGGAACGCCGGTGGTTTCCTGAGCCGAGGCCACGGTCGATAGCGCCGTGCTAACAAGGAGCCCACCCGCCAGAGCAAGAAGATTACTTCTCATGTCGCGCTCCATATTTCCCTCCGCAGGCGGCAGTCCGCCAGTTTGGAAACTTTTCTGCTTTTTGTGGCCGCGCTATGTCCGCTATTGGCAGTAAGCGGACGTAGACCCTGCCAAACTTATCCCCGGGACTCGAAGTTGCATTATCCTGTCTCCACCTCGTCCAATTGAAGGGCGCATCATGAGGCGTCGTGAGGCGGGACGAGGCGCGGCGCCCGCGGGTCGGTCTCGCAAGACCTTCACTCGGGCGGCGTCGGGGCTCCGCCCGGGACCACTACGAGTCCCTGCCAGGAGCTGGCTGATAGTCAGGCATGTCCTCATCGATGTGCCGCTAGAAAGCGCGGCCCGGCGCCGTAAGGAGAACGCCGCTTGTGGCGCGCCGAGAGGCGCCCGCCGCGGTCCGATAGGATCGCGGACACCATAGGCTTGCGTCTTTCGGCGCGCCGCTCCCCTTTTGGGGGGAGAGTTGTTCAGTAAATCCCGGACGGCAATCCCGTCGCGGCAACGGAGAATCATGGCCAATTTGCCATTTAGCAAGCCGCGTTTTCGGGGTATTTTTAGGCGCGGCCAGGAATCACGGGGGCGCGATGTTGCTTGCTCGCCAGTCCAAAGCTGTTGCTGCGATCGCCTCGCTGCTGATCGCATGGGGGAGTTTTGCGTCCCCTGATGCAGCCTGGGCTGCCAAGCGGCAGGCGAAGCCTGCCGCGCAACACCAAGCTCCGGCCCAGCATCAAGCTGAAGTTCCGCCCGACAGCTGCAAGGACGAGGCGGGGCTCGCAATGCTCGCTTCGCCAACGGCGCCATGGAAGGGCGCAGCCTTGCGCGTCGTATTCGCCGCCGAGAAACCGCTCGACGGCGAGCTCTCGTTGGTTGCTCCCGATGGCAAGGTCGTGGTCGCGTCGCGCGACCGGCATGGCGGACCACCTTATTTCTGGACAGCGGAGGTCGCGTCGCCCGATCGCGGCACATGGGTTGCGAAACTCACCCGCGAAGGCGCCGCGTCGCCCGAATGCGCAAGCGTCACGCGTGCCATCGTGGTGCAAAAGAAACCGCCGGCGGGGCCCCGGGCGGGGAAGGGCGTCTGGCCGCTCACCGCCGATTGGAACCGCGCGACGGAAAATCTCTATTCCGCATGGATCGAAACGTTGTTCGAGGCGCCGCTGGACGAACAGCCGTCATGGAAGGCGATGCACGAGGTGTTGCGAGACAAATCGCGCAATCTGCTGTTCAACCATTTGGGTCTGCGCGAGGACGAGAAGGGACACATCGTTCAACCCGACTGCGCCGACGTTCCTTATTTCCTGCGCGCCTATTTTGCTTTCAAGATGGGACTGCCGTTCGGCTATTCGAAATGCAATCGCGGCGACGGTGGTCAAGCGCCGAAATGTCCGCCATCGCAATGGTGGAACACGCTCAACGAGGAGACTCCGCCTGCGCCGCAGCAGCAGCCGAGACTGCAGAACCAGACCGCAGGCCTGTTCGGCATGTTTGCGCCACCGACGGCAGTTCAGCCGCCAGTGATGAAGCTTCCGCCGAAGCCGCCGGGGCTGGTGCCGGGGTTCGGCTATTATTTGCGGACGACGATCGCCAACGCCGTGCATTCCGGCAACGGGCGCACGGCGGCTGACGACAACAACACCGATTATTATCCCGTGCCGCTCAGCGAGGACGCCTTGCGACCGGGCACGATCTATGCCGATCCGTATGGGCATGTGCTCGTGTTGGTGAAGCGCGTGCCGCAATCGGGCGAGGGGGCCGGCGTGTTCCTCGCCGTCGATGGACAACCGGACGGGACGGTGGCGCGGAAGCGATTTTGGCGCGGCAATTTCCTGTTTGCGCAGGATCCCGCGCTCGGCGGTCCCGGCTTCAAGCGCTTCCGTCCAATCGTGCGCGAGAAGAACGGAACGTTGAGCCGCATGACCAATGAGGAGATCGCCAAGAGTTCGGACTACGGTGATTTCTCTCTCGATCAGTCGAAGCTCGCGGTTGAGGAGTTCTACGATCGCATGGATGATGTGATGTCGCCCGAGCCGCTCGATCCGGCGCGCGCGCTAAATGAAGTCGTCACCTCGCTCGAGGAGCAGGTGAACACCCGCGTGGCGTCGGTCGAAAACGGGCGAAAATATCAGGTCGAAGGTGGAGGCGAGGTGGCAATGCCGGACGGCGCATCGATCTTCGAGACGACGGGTGCCTGGGAAGACTTCGCCACGCCGTCGCGGGATCTGCGTCTCCTGATCGCGATCGACGTAGTGCGCGGCTTCCCGGATCGGGTCGCGCGGCGGCCCGAGCGTTACGCGATGCCGCAAGGGAAGAGCGTCGATGACGTCAAGGCGGAATTGGAGACGACGCTCGCGGCCGAGCTTGCGTCACGAAAATTCTCCTATAAGCGGAGCGACGGTTCGGATTGGACGCTCACGCTGAAAGATGTGCTCGACCGCACCTCTGGGCTCGAGATGGCGTACAACCTCAATGACTGCGTCGAGCTTAGATGGGGCGCGCCGGAGAATAGCGAGGAAGCCGCAACCTGCAAGCGGCGGGCGCCGTCGGCGCAGCAGCAAAAAATGAGCGAATATCGCGCCTGGTTCAGCGAGCGCCGCCGCCCACCGCGGGGTTAGCCACCACGCTCAGGCAAATCTTTCGCGGGAACGGGCGCGAGCCTTGGCCGCCTCGATCTCGCGGTCGCGAGCCGGCGCTGTGGTTTGCAGGGAATGCAGAAGGCGGCGCGTCGAGCCCGTAATCTCCACGACGGCGCGCTCGAAGGCCGCGACGTTTGCCAGCGATGGCTTGTTCGAGCCGGATACCTTGCGCACGAATTGCAGTGCAGCGGCGTGGATCTCATCGTCGCTCGCTGGCGGCTCGAAATTGAATAGGGTGCGGATGTTACGGCACATGATCTTGCCTCCAACGCGTGACCGGGCTTTGTGCTCAGGCCATTATATCAAGTGTCAGAGGCTTTCGCCGCCGTCAATCCGCCGGCAAATCCAATCACAACAAAGAGGATATTCGCCATCGGCGACCATTCGACTTTGCCCAGGATGAAGGCCATAGCGGCGACAAACAAGATGAGCGTCAGCAACAATGCGGTTGTGCTGTACCTGCCGAAGCCTGGCGTCTTGGTGCTGAAAATCCCGACAATAGCGACAGCAAAAACCAATATGACCCCGAGTGGGATGTAGGCTTGAGCCTGCATGACGTACTCCATTTGGATGTCCTCGAATGCGGCGCGACGCTCCCTTACGGTTCGTCACGACACAATGATTTCTACTCGGATTTCTACTCGACGCTAAAAATGGCTGACTGAATCCCCCCGCCATTCAACAACAAACGAACTCTGGCGCGATTCGGTTCCCGGATGTTTTGCGAAAACTCACCTCATCGCTGTGCCGGATATTGTTATAGTCGACTCTCACGCAATCACGCTGGAAACCCAATGGCAAAAGTCACCTATAGAATCGTGAAACATGAAAATGGCTGGGCTTACAAAGCCGGGGATGTCTTCTCCGAAACGTTTTCCAGTCACGACGCTGCGCTCGAAGCAGCCAAGCGTGCGGCGGCCGAACAGCGCGTGCCCGGCGAGACGGTCGGCATTCAATATGAGACGGCTGACGGAATTTGGCACGAGGAACTCGATTCAGGCCGCGACCGGCCGGAGACCGAGGTCAAGGATTAGCTGCCAAGTCTATTGCGGTGGCACCGGTGGCTTAGCGGGCGCGGACGCATTGGGCGCAGGCGCATTGGCGGCGGGCGCTTGCGGATTTGCGGCCTTCACCTGCTCGCGGAGCTTCTGCTGTTGCTCGGCGATCACCTTCGGATCCGCCGGCGGTCCGGCATTGGCCTTGGCAAACCCGGCGAGCGGCAGCGGAACTGCGAGGAGCGAGCCGTCCAGGCGAATAGCTTTCACCATGAGCGACTGATTCTTTTTCATTTTGTCCACAATGGCGGGGGTCGCGTCGAAGTCGGCGAGACATCCCGCGGGCAAGCAGGTCATATACGGACCGGCCATCGGTTGGTCCTGATCGAAAGTAATTTGCACGCCCTTCTGATCGAGCATGGCAAGAGGCAACGTGATACGAAGCGTTTTCTTCTCGACGCCTTGCTGCTCGATGAGTCCGGCACCGGCGAGGAACTGTCCGGTCGTGGTGCGGCCTTCCATCAGGGTCAGGCAGGTCGGCGTGGCGCCTTGGGCTTCCGGCGCGCATAGCTTGGTCCACGGAGAATATAGCGGGGCAGCGGCGGGCTTAGCAGTAGTGGCAGGTTTTGCTGCGGGCGCGGGTTTTGGCGCCGGTGCGGCATCCTCCTGGGCGAGCGCCGCTTGCGGCGCGACTAGGCCAACAGCAACGCCGAGCAAGGCCAAAAGTAAAGCCCGATAGTTGATACGCTTCTCTTCCATGACCCGTATTTCCCCTGTTGTCTCACGCCCTAAACCTAAAATGCCATCTCCGGCGATGCAGGTTCATACTTGTATTGCCGCGAAACTGGAACCCCCATCCTGATGATGTTTTTGCCGCAGGATCGGCCCAGGCGGCGCCGAAAATCGCGTTATGCTCTAGGGACGATTATGGGTTTTTTGGTGACCGAAGGAGACGGGAATTGTCGGATCTCAGCAAGGGTGACAGCCGGCTCCGCACCAGCGTGCTGTTCGCCGCGGCGGTCCACTGCCTCTTCCTCATTTTCCTGACCGTCTTTCTGTTCAATCACGCCAATCCGCAAGGCGACGGGATGGAGATGGTCGCGGTGGGCGCCGCCTTCATGTTCATCTTCTTGCCGCTCAGCCTGCCGGCTTTCGTACTCGCGAGAGAAGGCAGAGCGCTTGTCGTGGCAGCCATCCTCGCCGGGCTCGCCTCATTCGCCTATTTCGTATTCTGGCTGGAAATTCTTGATGAGCTGCAGATTTCTTGACGATGGCGTGAGGCAACGACGCGGCAGGGCGGCTCTGGCGGCGATCTTCGTTTTGTCGATCGTGTGGACCACGCCGGCGTTTAGCGAAGATGCCGAGAATAAAGTCGAAAGCGGGATCAAGGCGGTCGCATTGGCTGCAGCCGGCCCGAAGCCCTTCGTCGATATTGTTTGCCCGCTGATGCAGCAAGAGGCCGCTTCGATGAAACTGCCGCCGATGTTTTTCGTGCGGCTGATCTGGAAGGAGAGCCGGTTCAATCCGAGCGCCGTCAGCCCGAAAGGCGCGCAAGGCATCGCCCAGTTCATGCCTGGCACTGCGGAGGAGAGGGGACTCGCGGATCCGTTCGAGCCGAAGGCGGCGATTGCACACTCAGCCAGCCTCTTGTCGGATCTGCGCGATGAATTCGGCAATGTCGGGCTTGCCGCGGCAGCCTACAATGCCGGCGCAGAACGGGTGCGCGATTGGCTCGCGGGTCGCTCGACTCTTCCGTGGGAGACGGTGAGCTATGTGCAATTCGTGACTGGGCGCGCCGCGGAGGAATGGAAACTCGCCGAGACCACGCTACCCGACTCGATCGGCGAGGGCGCAGGCGACGTGGTCGAGCAATGCCGTCAACTGGCACCCCTCGTGGTGCGCGCGGTCTACGAGACTGAGCCGCTGACGGCGAGCGGGGCGTGGCGTCCCTGGGGCATCCAGGTGTCGACTGCGTTTTCCAAGGCGAAGGCGCTCGCCTGGTTCGGCAGGCTCAAGCAGCGCCATGCGTCGGTGCTTGCCGAGGCTGAGCCCTTCGTGCTGCCGGAAAGGAATTTGAGTCGCGGCCGGCGCTACCTCTACATGGTCCAGGTCGGCGCCGATAGTCGCGAAGACGCGGCCAAGCTCTGCACCGCTCTCAGAAAAAATGGCGGCGCCTGCGTCGTGCAGAAGAATTGATGCAGGCGCCTTTTTTTGGGGCTAGAAGGACTTCGTCGCGTTGACCCAGAGCGTGCCCTCGCGCTCGAGTTGGTAGCCGTTCGGATCGTCGAACACGGGCTGCAGCCACTCCGCGCTTATCCGTAAGCCTTTGAACGCTCCGCCCGGCACTACGGTGTTGACGCCGAAACCGATGTCGAAGAAATGGCCGCCATAGTTGAATTGCAGGTCCGGTGGGCTCGAATGGTTATGGCCCCCATTGTAATGCCCTTCGATCTTGTCCTGATCGGTATAGAGGCCGCGCACCGAGGCCGAGATCCAATTGGCAAACCGGTAGCTGCCCCAGCCCGTCGCTTGGAAGACATCGCCGAGCCGATAGCCGGATTCGTTCTCCTCCTGCATGCGGATGATGCCTAACGCTTGGGCGCCCCAGGTGAGGCGATCGGCGCGGCCGGTATAGGTGATGCTCGGCCACGCATCCCAAGTGCCGGAGCCGGGCTGCATGCCGTAATGGGTGAAGACGCCCCCCATCTTCTGGTCGACCGAGCCGGTCGGTGCGCTGAACATCGGGCTCACATGCACGTTGTAGCCCGGTCCCTCGAATAACTTGATCTCGGGGCCGAACACTGTATCCCCGAATCCATCGGTGCCGTGCGAATGGGCGCCCTTATGAGCATGGCCTTCGTCGTGATCGCCCATGGCCATCACCATGTGATCGTCGTGGTCGCTTCCGCCGTGAGACACGCCCTTGAGCGGACGCATCGTCATCTCGTGCTGCATCCACATCGGCATGACCATCAGCGTCAGCCAGTCCGTTGGGGCGTACATGATGTCGAGCATGCTCATCTGCATGGTCATGTCGCTGGGCGTCATCGAGCAGGTATGTGGGGTACAGCCCTTATCCACGATCTCCGTGTCGGAGGCTTTGTTCGTGCCGTGCAGCATGTCCCCGCCAGCTTGGCTGTAGAAATAGCGATAACCGAGCATGAACTCGCCCTTCTTGTGCAGATGGTCGAACATCACGCCGGCAGGTGCGTGCTGATCGGCGAGCGGCCCTGTGCCACTTATCGGATCGGCGTGGGTGTGAGTGAGACTGAGTGATGTTGCAAGCAAGTAAGCACAGACGCTAAGTGCGCCGCGCGTTGTCATACGGATGTTCATGACTTAAGCCCCCAAATGTGCGCCGGACTTCACCGGGACACGTTTTGTGATTCATTTCAGTGGATTGCGATCGTGAGCGAATGAGCGGGCAGCCCGGTCAAGGGCTCTCCTGCAGGGATCGCGATGTTTAGGATTTACGCGATTGGGGGCGCGCGGGAGCGGAAGTCCGAGTAGGGATCGGCGCTACCGAGACGGTCGGCCGGCTCAACGCCGACGACAGCGATCGAAGTCGGCGCTTCCAGCGGCGCTTCGGCCGATGGAGTAAGCGCAAGGCCTGGGCCGGCGCTGCAGGCGATACGGCAGGCATGGGTGCAGCCGGGGCAGTCGCCATTCCGGTGGTTTTGCTTCGGCGGAGTGCCCGGGCTCGCGGCGAGGCCGCGTGTGGTACACATGATCCCGCCAAGGCTCGATGTGCCAAGCCCGTGGCCGACCATGCTGACGGGGCCAAGGAGAACCTGCAGAAGCAGGGCCCAGACCGCGAAAAGCGAAGCGATATCTTGTTGCCGGCGCAGCCAGCGCATTGCGAACTCCTTGGAACGTAGTGAACAATAGAGAAGCCCGGGCCTCGGCTCAAGTCGTCCCACCATTCCTGGGTGCGGGGTGCAGTGACGTAGTGCAAAGCTGCGTCCCATTGCCGCCGCACCAAACCCAACATGGCGGGATGGCCAGGCTTCGCTGCTAGGGCTATGGTCCGCGCGGGGGAATTCTAGGTGGGGCTGTTCGATGCTCACGATCTACGAAGTCAAGGGTGGAAGTTTGCAGCCGCAGAAGGGGACGCCCCGGATCACGGAGGCTGCGGTCTGGATCGATCTGCTCAACCCGACCCGCGAGGAGGAGGGCAAGATCGAGCGGGCGTTGAAAATCGAGGTGCCGACGCGCGAAGAGCAGCAGGAGATCGAAGCCTCCAGCCGGCTTTATCAGGAAAAGGGCGCGCACTACATGACGGCGACTGTCATTTACCAGGCTTATACGGGCGAGCCGACGACGACGCCGTTGACTTTTATCCTAATGGGTCGGCGCCTCATCACATTGCGTTATGCACAGCCCAAGGCTTTTTCGATCTTTGCTGCAAAGTGCCGTCGGCCCGATGTGAATCTCGCCAATGGTCTTGCCGTCCTCATGGGACTGATCGAGACACTCGTGGACCGCTTGGCGGATTCCATCGAGCGCATGCAAGGCGAGGTTGATACACTCTCGCATTCAATCTTTGAAATGAAGGGGGGATCAGCGACACGGCAACGGCGCTTCGACATTCTACTTAGGTCGATCGGACGCGAGGGTGAGGTGACTGGCCGCGCCAGGGAGAGTGCGTACTCGATGGGTCGGCTTCTCACCTATCTTACCCAGGTCGCGACCGACCAAAAAGAAGACAAGCAAATGAGAGCTCGCATCCGCACGGCTGCGCGTGACGTTGCCTCGCTCACCGATCATGTCAGCTTTCTCGCCAACAAGATCGTTTTCCTGCTCGACGCTACGCTCGGCATGATCAATATCGAGCAGAACAACATCATTAAAATTTTCTCGGTGGCTGCGGTCGTGTTCCTGCCGCCCACGCTGGTCGCCTCGATCTATGGAATGAATTTTCACAAGATGCCGGAACTCGATTGGCATTACGGTTACCCACTCGCGATCCTGCTGATGATTGCGTTTGCGGTGCTGCCCTATGTCTATTTCAAGCGTAAAGGATGGCTGTAATTTCGGCTTGCGTTAGCGGGGATGGCCGGTCAGACTTTATTGAGACGACAACGCGTCACGCGTATGGAGCGAAGTCTATGACTCATTATTCTAATCTGCTTGGTGTTGCCGCAATCGGTTTTGGCGTTGCCGTGTCTGGCGCGACGCAAACGCCTGCCGCGTCTATGTCAGTCTCGCATTTCGAGGCGAAGGGCGGTGTCATGCAAACTGTCGGCTATAAGAAACGCCGCAACTATTATCGTGACTATGACGGCGAACATGTGCGGGCACCCTTCACCTCGGTGGATACCGGTAGAGGCACGCATGTCGAGGCGCCGTTCGCGAGCGTTCACACCGACGGCCGTGGCACTTATGTGCGCGCTCCATTCGTGGATCTCTGGGTCCCGCGCTAAGTCGCGTACTGGCAGGCGAGAGATATCCCCGCGCTAATTGCGAGCGTTGCCACGATCCCTGCCTGCATGGGGAAAAGGAGGAATGCGGCTAAGCCAGCCAGCGCAACCGCCTCGACGTTGAGCGTTGCAAGGTCGGGGTGCGAAAGCTGAAGGGGACCGATAGAGATTGTCTTGATGGTGCCGAAGAAAACGTGCAGGGCAAACCATAAACTCAGATTCAAAATGACACCCACGACCGCGGCGGTGACGCCAGCCAGAGCGCCGGCGATCCTGGGGCTTGACGTCAGCCGTTCGACATAGGGCGCGCCGACAAAGATCCATAGAAAGCAAGGGGCAAACGTTGCCCAAAGGGTCACAGCCGCGCCAAGCAGCCCATAAGCAAGCTTCGGCTCCCCACCATGGCGGAAGCCGGCGAGGAAGCCGACAAACTCGGTGACAAGGATCAGCGGTCCGGGCGTCGTTTCGGCGAGGCCCAGTCCATCGAGCATCTCGCCGGCCGAGAGCCATTGATGAGTTTCGACTGCCTGCTGCGCCATATAGGCAAGCACCGAGTAAGCGCCGCCAAATGTCACCACCGCGAGCTTGGAGAAAAAAATCGCGATGTCCGTGGTGACGTGATCGCGGCCAAGGGTGACGGCAAGCAGGAAAAGCGGGCCGATCCAGATCGCGAGCCAAAGTGCTGCGGTCCGTAAAGTTCTTGATAGTGGTACCGGCTCATTCTTCGGTGGCGCGCGCCCGGTCGCGACTTGAGGACTCGCAAAGAGAAATCCGGCGAGAGCCGCGGCGGCGATGATCAGCGGGAATTGCAAGGCGAAGAAGAAGATCGCGATGAAGGCCGCGATAGCGATCAGCCAGTCGAGCGGACGTTTCAGGGAACGTTTCGCCACGCGAAGCAATGCCTCGATGACGATGACGATAACGGCCGCCTTAATGCCGACGAAGGCCGCTTCGACGAGAGGAAGGCGGCCGAAATAGGCGTAGGCCACGCTTAAGGCGAGGACAATTACTGCGCCGGGAAGGACGAAGAGGAGTCCGGCAGCGAGACCGCCGATCGTGCCGTGCAAGCGCCAGCCGACATAGGTCGCGAGCTGCATCGCCTCAGGGCCGGGCAGCAGCATGCAGAAATTGAGTGCATGGAGGTAACGCTGCTCGTCGATCCATTTTCGCTCATCGACAAGCATGCGGTGCATGAGTGCGATCTGACCGGCTGGACCGCCAAATGAGAGCACCCCGAGCTTGGCCCAAACTTTGAGGGCCTCGCGAAAGCTTGGTGGATCTTCGATAACTGCGCTTAGTTGCGTCATGCGGGATGAATTAGCTTCATGCCGTGTCAACTGTCGGCGCCAAGGAATACTGGATTTCCCCGGCCACGGGAATGGCTGCTTAGGCAAAAGGCGCAGGCGGCTGGCTCGCGTCGCCCTCCGCATGCTAAGCGAAGTCATGGAATCGATGCAGCTCGTTCAAGTCGTGGTGTTCCTCGCCGCCGCCGCCATCGGCGCCCCACTAGGGCGCGCACTTCGCATGGGCTCGGTCATCGGCTATCTGGCTGCTGGAGTCGTTATCGGGCCTTTCGTGTTCGGCTCACTTTATGGCCTCAACGACGTCGAGCACATTTTGAAGTTCGGCGAATTCGGCGTGGTCATGCTGCTGTTCGTGATTGGGCTCGAGCTTCGCCCGGTCCGGCTCTGGGCGCTGCGCTCATCGATCTTCGGGCTTGGCGCCTTGCAGCTTCTGGCTACGAGCATCGTGCTTGGCGCGATCGGACTCGGTGTCGGGCTCAGCTTTGCGCAGGCGTTGTTTGTCGGTCTCGCGCTGTCGCTGTCCTCGACCGCGTTCGCGCTGCAGGTGCTGGAGGAACGCAAGGAGCTCACGACGCGGCACGGACGACTCGCCTTTTCGGTGCTGCTGTTTCAGGACCTTGCCGCCATTCCGTTGATCGCCTTGGTGCCGCTATTCGCCACCGGCGGCGAAGAGGCTGGCATGGATTTGCGGGCCGCCGGACTTGCCATCGCCACTATCCTTGGCGTCGTGGTGGTAGGGCGGTTTCTTTTAAGCCGGCTTTATTATTTAGTCGCCGCGACCGGCGTACGCGAAGCCATGACGGCGAGCGCGCTCCTCACTGTCGTCGGGGTGGCGCTGGTCATGGAGGCCGCGGGCCTCTCTGCCGCTTTGGGCGCGTTCATCGCCGGCGCGCTGCTCGCGGATTCCGAATATCGCCATCAGATCGAAGCCGATATCGCGCCCTTCGAGGGACTTCTGCTCGGGCTATTCTTCATCGCCGTGGGCATGTCGATCGATCTGACATTGCTTCTGGCGAAGCCGCTGCTGCTTCTCGCCATCGTCGCCATACTCGTCGCCGTGAAGGCGATCGTGCTCTATCTGCTTGGCAGGTGGTGGGGCCTGGCGCGCGAGGGCGCGGTCAGGCTCGGTCTTGTCATCAGTCAGGGGGGCGAGTTCGCCTTCGTCTTGTTCGCCGCCGGCGCGGTCGCAGGCGCTATCGGGTCCGACTTGGCCGCTCTACTGACTCTCGCGGTAACCTTGTCGATGGCGGCGACGCCGCTTCTGCTGCTCGTCGACGATCGGATGCGTAGAGCACGCAAAGTTGAGGCGCCGGAATACGAGACACCGCCGGGTGGAGACGGTCACGTCATCATTGCCGGCTTCGGACGTTTCGGACAGATCGCAGCGCGTATCTTGCGCGCGCGCCGCATTCCGTTCACCGCGCTCGATTCCAACATCGCACAAGTCGATTTCGTGAAGCGATTCGGCGCCCAGATCTATTACGGCGACGCCGGACGGCTCGACATTTTGCGGGCGGCGCAAGCCGACAAGGCGCGCGCTTTCGTGCTGGCGATCGACGATATCGAGAATTCGATTCGCGTCGCCGAGATGGTGCGGCAGCATTTCCCGAATCTACCGATCTACGCGCGCGCGCGAGACCGCACGCATGTGCACAAATTGATGGATCTCGGCGTCACCATCATCGAACGCGAGACGTTTCTCTCGGCACTGGAGCTGTCGCGGCGGCTGCTCCGCGGTCTCGGCCTCAGCCCCAACGAAGTGAAGCGGCTGACCGATACATTCAAGCGGCAGGACGAAAAGCGTCTCTATGAGGATTACACATATTACACCGACCTGGAGAAGATCCAGGCCAACGCGCAAAACGCCGCGGCAGAGCTGGAACAATTGTTCGACAAGGACATTCAGGAGATCGACCAGGAGGTGGCGAAAGAGATGTCGCGGCGCGCAGCGGAGTAGTGAGCGCTACCCTGCGGTTGCAGGCTCGCGAAGGGACGCTTGCGTTGCCGCCTTCTGCACTGCCTTCTGCACTTTCTCGAAGGCGCGGACCTCGATCTGACGGATGCGCTCGCGGCTAACGCCGAATTCCTCGGAGAGTTCTTCGAGCGTCAGTGGATCTTCGGCCAGACGCCTTGCCTCGAATACGCGGCGCTCACGCTCGTTGAGGCCTTCGAGCGCGTTCGTAAGCATTTCGTGCCGCTGGTCCTTCTCCTCGGATTCGGCGAGCCGGTCCTCCTGGTTCATGGACTCGTCGACCAGCCAGTCCATCCACTCGCCACTCTCGGCATCGTTGCGAACCGGCGCGTTGAGGGATGAATCGCCGGCGAGCCGACGGTTCATGGAGACGACGTCCTCCTCGGTCACGCCGAGCCTGGTTGCGATCTGCTTCACCTGATCGGGCTTGAGGTCGCCTTCTTCAAGAGCCTTGAGTTGACTCTTGATCTTGCGCAGGTTGAAGAACAGCTTCTTCTGCGCCGCTGTGGTGCCCATCTTCACCAGGCTCCACGAGCGCAGGATATACTCCTGAATCGCGGCCCTAATCCACCACATGGCATAGGTGGCGAGTCGGAAACCTTTGTCGGGATCGAAGCGCTTCACCGCCTGCATCAAACCGACATTGCCTTCGGAGACAACCTCGCCGATGGGAAGGCCATAGCCGCGATAACCCATGGCGATGCGCGCGACGAGACGAAGATGCGAGGTGACGAGCTGATGCGCGGCGTCGCGGTCGCCATGCTCGCGCCAACTCTTGGCGAGCATGTACTCCTGCTGGGGCTCCAGCATCGGGAATTGTCTGATTTCTTCGAGGTAGCGCGTCAGTCCGCCATGCGCGCTAACACTCGGCAAGCTCTTCGCAGCCATGAGAGCAAATCTCCTGTGGCCAATAGGGCCACATCTCACCAAACCAACACACGCCCCCCGGCGCCCACTCTATAAAGCGTTTGCTCTTAAGATTAAAGACTGGGGCCCGATCACGGTTCCTTGAAGCGTTCAGCGATTTTAGCGAGTTCCTCCGGCAGCGGACTATTAAATTCCAGTAAGGTGCCCGTCTTCGGATGGGTGAAGGCGAGACGCGCGGCGTGCAGCGCCTGGCGGTCGAGCTGCATAATTTTTGTGCGAAGTGACTCGGGAAGATTGCGCAATTTCGACTTGAAACCTTGCGCATAGAGCGGATCGCCGATCACCGGCGTGCCGAGATGGGCGAGGTGCACGCGGACCTGATGCGTGCGTCCGGTCTCCAGCGTGCATTCGAGAAGCGAGGCGATGGGGGGATGGCCGCCGAAGGTCTCAACCACGCGATAATGGGTGACGGCGTGCCGGCCTTTATTGGGGAGCACGGCCATCTTGGTGCGGCTGGTCGGATGACGCCCCACGGCCGCGTCGATTGTGCCATCATGCCTGGGAGGCGAGCCCCAAACGAGCGCAAGATAGCGACGCTCGAGCGCGCCCTCGCGGCCATGGTCGGCGAATTCGGCCGCGAGCGCGCGATGCGCCTGGTCGGTTTTGGCGACGACCAGAATGCCGCTGGTGTCTTTGTCGAGACGATGCACGATGCCGGGTCGCGCGACGCCGCCGATGCCGGACAGACTTTCTCCGCAATGGGCGATCAGGGCATTGACTAGCGTTCCGCTCGAATGGCCTGCGCCGGGATGCACGACAAGACCAGCAGGCTTATCAATGACGATCAGCGCGTCGTCTTCATAGAGGATGTTGAGCGGAATGGTTTCAGCTTCTGGCTCCGCAGCCACCGGCGGCGGCAAGGTAACCTCGAATCGGTCGCCCGGTTTGACCCTGTATTTCGCGTCCACTATGGTCGCGGCGCCTGAGCGCACTTCACCCTGCTTGATCAGAGCCTGAACCCTGGTCCGGCTGAGCTCGGGTAGGCGTTGACTGAGAAAGATGTCGAGGCGCAGGCCAAGATCGCTCTCGGTCGCTTCGGCGACGCGGCGGTCTTTAGCGGGTTGAGGCGACGCGGTCATGAGGTCCAAGGGTCGTGGCGAAAGTTAAAGCGCAAGATGACAAGCTGCCCGGAACCGTGTTCAGCGCGCGCCAGGTTCGCTTCCTGAAGATCGCCGTGATCGCGATGGGGATCCTGCTTGTCGGCGGATTTGCCTTTGTGCTCGCCGCCATTGTCTATCAGGCGTCGCGTCCGAAGCAAGACGTGGCCGCTCCGGTAGCGGCGGCGGAATTGGGCGTGGCCCCGAACATCGAGTTGCCTATAGGGCAGGGGCAGGCCCTAACCGCGATGTCGCTTGACGGCAACCGGCTCGCGCTTCATCTCAATGGCGCCGACGGAACTGAGATCGTGGTCGTCGACCTCGCAAGCGGCAGAATTGTCGCGCGGGTAAAGCTCAAGCCGCATTAGGCCGCGCTTACGCGAAGCGGGAGCGCATCAATAAGCCTTGATCGGGCGGAGGTGCCCAAGCTATAGCTCTTGGTCTTGCTTGGCCGGAACGGTACGCCCCGTTCGTCTAGTGGCCCAGGACGCTGGCCTCTCACGCCGGAAACAGGGGTTCGAAACCCCTACGGGGCGCCATTTAGAATCAATGACTTGGCTATTTCCCTGCCACAAAGTCTCAACTATCTGGCCCATGAGTTTCAACTTTTTATGCCGCTTCGTTACTGAGCTTCATTTCGCGCAGTAATGGACTCGAATACTGCCAACTTATCGAGGGTTCGAATCCCTTCCTCTCTGCCAGCAAATTTGTTCGTTCAGAATTTTAATGCGCTGGCAATCAGGTGGCGACACTGTTTGAGAGCTCATGCATTTGAAATCCTCATACTCCTCGCATTTGTATGATTGCGTTGTCTGATCGTGGTTCACGTCGTAGCATCACGCTGTGACCGCCACTCAGTTTACACCATTGGCTTCGACAATCGGCGGAGCCTTGATCGGCATTTCTGCCGCGATCCTGCTGCTGTTCCACGGCCGCATCGCTGGCATTAGTGGCATCGTCGGGCGAATTCTGCCGCCCTTTGCGGAGGACGCGGACAAAAGAGGTGCGCTTGCCTTCGTCCTAGGTTTGGTCTCCGCGCCTCTCATTTATGTGGCGGCAACATCGACGCCAATCGCGCAGACGGTCTCCGATAATTTGCCGCGCATGGCGATCGCCGGTCTTTTGGTCGGGTTCGGCGCCGCCTACGGCGCGGGATGCACCAGCGGTCATGGTGTATGCGGGCTGGCGCGGCTTTCGCGGCGTTCTTTGGTTGCCACCGCAATTTTCATGCTGACCGGCTTCGCCACCGTTTTTGTCATGCGCCATGTGATTGGCGGCTGATCGATGGGGATCTTGATCAGCGCGATTGCCGGTCTTGTCTTCGGACTCGGCCTTCTGATTTCCGGCATGGCCAATCCGGCGAAGGTGCAGAATTTTCTCGATCTCGCGGGTACATGGGATCCCAGTCTCATCTTTGTCATGCTGAGTGCGGTCATTGTGACCTTTGCGGGCTACCGGATCGCGCTCACACGGCAATGTCCTTTCATGGCAGAACGCTTCCACCTGCCGACCGCCAACCAAATCGATCCGCGCATAGTCCTTGGTCCGGCGCTGTTTGGCGTGGGTTGGGGCCTATCGGGTTTCTGTCCTGGACCGGCGATCACCTCGCTGCCGCTTCTGGCGACAGGAACCTTGGTCTTTGTGCCGGCTATGATCGTTGGGATGGTCCTCGCCCGCCTGCTTTCGCAGCATTTTAGCGCACGACCGGTCACGATCGACTCGGCGACGAACTAGCCGCGTGCGCCACTCCTATTGACACACTACTTCCGAGCCTTTATCCGTAATCTCTATCGATTTAGTCGTGTATGAGGAGTCCTCCATGGAAATGCCGGTAAGTGTCTCCGCGACCATCATGCTGCTCTCCTTTGGAATGGTCGCGGCTCTGATTTTCGGAGTCATTTAGCTTTATAAGCTCGCCAAAAAGCCGACTAAATCTGTAGTCTTTATCAGATTAGTTCTGCCAAAATCCAAAATTTTGGCAGAAATGAGCAGAGAAAATCATTCTAGAGGGAGTAAATCTAGACCATGTTGCGTTGCGGTATCAGGCCTGATCGAGGATACTTGCTGCACGATTATTGCGATTTCAACGACTTCGGAAGTAGACCTTGCTTCGTCATCGGACGAGCCTTTAGTTGCGCCTGAGAGCGCCCTGTCCAACAACGACAGTCGGCGCCCTAATTTTTGCAGTAGTGAGATAGGGGAGCAGAATGGCCGAAACCGAAGGCAGAAGTACAGTAGCGGAAGGCGCAGCCAGGCAATTAGCCAATGCGACCAAGACGCGAGCCCAGTGGGGCGGCATCACGCCGCGCTGGCTCATTCCTTTCCTGCCCTGGACCCCAGCTGAAGCAGGTATTTACCGCCTCAACCGGGTCAAAGAAACAAGGGGTGCAACCGCGGCCTCCTCGACCGCAGCGGTGGAATCGAGTCCGCCGAAAGACCGTGACGCTGAATTGCCGGAGACCTTCGTCGACTACGAAGAGGATCCCCGCGAGTATTTCTTGAACGCGGTGACGACGATCCTGGATGTGCAGACGCGCGTGTCCGATCTATACAGCCGTCCCTTCGATCAGACCCAGGAACAGCTGCGCCTTTTGATCGAGAAGGTGAAAGAGCGCCAGGAATACGAACTGATCAACAATCCGGAATATGGTCTTCTTACCAATGTCGCGCCGCAACAGGTGATCTCGACGCGGAGCGGGCCGCCCACACCGGACGATCTCGATGAGCTGATTTCCCGAGTCTGGAAGGAGCCGGCCTTTTTTCTCGCCCATCCTCTCGCGATCGCGGCGTTCGGGCGCGAATGCACCCGACGCGGCGTGCCACCGCCGACCGTAACGCTGTTCGGCAATCCCTTTCTCACTTGGCGCGGGCTGCCGCTGGTGCCGTCCGACAAAGTTCCGCTAGCCGGCGGCAGCACAACCTCGATCCTGCTGTTACGGACGGGCGAGAAGAAGCAGGGTGTCGTCGGCCTGTTTCAGCCGGGCGTTCCCGGAGAGGTGTCGCCGAGTCTGTCGGTTCGCTTCATGGGCATCAATCGCAAGGCCATCGCCTCCTATCTCATCTCCCTCTACACCTCGCTCGCCGTGCTTACGGACGATGCGCTCGGGGTTCTCGATGGCGTAGAGGTAGGCACGTATCATGACTACGCCTGAGCAATTGATCGGTCAGGCCAGTCCTGCAACGACCCCGGCAACGCTGCCTGAGGCGGCTTCGCTTGAAAGCGATTCCGCTGCCTTGAGCGGCGCGCCGGATCCCGCGTGGATCTCGCAACTGGCAAACGCGTACTTCAATGCCGTTCCAGGCGAGCCGGTGCCGGAACCGAGCGCGAGCCAACCATCGATTTCGGCTGCGGATGTTAGTCCTCGCCTGCCGGCAAATCCCGGCGCACCAGTGATCGATGCGCCGTTTTCACCAAGCGAAGCTTCGCAAGCGCCGTTCCAGGTGCCGACGCCAGCGTCCGGTGCAAGTCAGCCCTCTGCGCCGGTCTACGCGCATGAGACTGAACGGCCAGGACAATACCTACCGCCGTCGTCGCCTTCTGGCAGCGCCTGGCCGGTTGCACCGGTCCAAACCTTCGAGCCAGCTCGGCCGAGCGCATATTTGCCACCTTCCTCGCCATCTGGTGCACGCCTACCGGCAACGCCTGTCCTCGGTTATGAGGCAGGAAGCCCCGGCTCTTATCTGCCGCCATCCTCGCCGTGCGGCACCACTGGGCCCGCCGCACCGGTCTATGCGACCGAGCCGGCGCGAGCGGGAAGCGCGCCGGCCGCATCCTCAGTGGGGGGCTTCACCTACGCCCCGTTCTGGCCGCTGCACTCATCGGCACCAAATGCCCCGGCAACAGATCCGAATTCGATTCCGATCAATTTTCCTCAGGGCGATTTCGCCCACTGGCCGGCGGTTGTTGATTTCGAGCCCAGCTGGAACCCTGCTGCTGGACCGTCCGGAGGCTTCCCGGTGCGACGAAATGATGGCCAACCGCGCGGCGTGAGTTCTTCGCGTGCGCCCGGCACGCCACACTATGCCGGGGGCGGTTATCCCTCGGGGGGTGGAGGTCCCGGGCCCAACACTCAAGCTCCCGCTGCACACGGCGCGGGTGCGCCGCATTATGTCGCGGGCGGGCCACACCCTTTCGGCACTGCCCCAGGTCCTAATACAGCGCCGCCGCATCATCGTTTGGAAACTTCGCACGATGTGCCGGACCACGGCACACATCCTTTCGGCACCGCTCCGGGACCGAACACAACGGTGCCAGCGCCTTCTGCAGTTGATTCCGACGATCCGCATCATCCGCATAACGGCCGCTCCTGGAATGGTGGTGTCCCGAACCAGACCGACCTCGCCGGGCCGCCAAGTCATTCAGGCGGCGTGGTTTCCGCCGTGCCGCTGTTCGACGGTGAACACGGACCTTTCCACCACGGTGATGCGCGGCCGCAGGGTGGAGCGCCGGCCGGCGACAGCTACTATTTCCTGGATCGTGGGCGTCGCGCACCCGCGCCCGAATCCACCAATGCGCCATCGCCGCCGCAAGGCCGCTCGGCGTCAGGCGAGCGGAGGAACGGCACCACGGGGAACATCCCGACGCCGCCGATCTCCGGCAAACGCGCATTCATCCCAGAGGTCTTCCGCCGCGATTTTCCGATTCTCGATCAGGAGATCAATGGAAGGCCGCTCGTTTGGCTCGACAATGCGGCAACGACGCAGAAGCCGCGCGCCGTGATTGACCGCATCGCGCATTTCTATACGCATGAAAACTCGAACGTGCACCGCGCCGCGCATACGCTGGCCGCGCGCTCGACTGAAGCCTTTGAGCAGGCACGCGAGAAAGTGCGCCGATTCATCAACGCCCCTTCGGTCAAGAATATCGTTTTCGTCCGCGGCACGACCGAGGGCATCAACCTGGTCTCGCAGGCCTGGGGCAGGCGAAACGTCGGACCCGGCGATGAAGTAGTAATCACGCATCTCGAGCACCACTCCAACATCGTGCCATGGCAATTACTCTGCGCCGAGAAGGGCGCGGTGTTGCGCGTCGCCCCGGTCGACGATCATGGCGAGGTGATTCTCGATCAATATGAGAAGCTGCTCAATCCGCGCACCAGGATCGTTTCCTTTACCCAAGTGTCGAATGCGCTGGGCACGGTCACGCCCGTGCGTGAGATGGTTGCAATGGCGCATCGTCACGGCGCGCGCGTGGTGCTTTCCAGCACAGTGGGATCCGAAGCTTGGAATTCACGTGACTTGAAGTCGCGGC
>JADMIO011545338.1_pt1 | contig 62054 bp, 50 predicted proteins | sample 8958161 | NCBI WGS metagenome assembly JADMIO01 (sample SAMN16585339, study PRJNA669376) | soil metagenome | isolation source: Crop rotation soil | place: USA: Cullars Rotation, Alabama | collected 2011 | reverse complement strand
AGGCGCGGGCACGGCGCGCGCCCCGCCGCTTGCCCCCGCGTGAGCGCCCGGTATCTACTTGAGTCCGGTGTCCAGGCCGGTTCGCGAGAGTCCGCTCACATCGATGATGGTGTTCGTCGGCAAGCGCCGCGGTGCACTGGCAGCGGCAGAGCGCGTCGGAGTGGACGTCCTGCTCGTCGTCGATCGTGCGCCAGGACGAACGTCACCGAACGTGCGCGCCGTCATCGAGAGCCCGTTCGAGAACGATGACTGGAGCGGCGTCGCCCGCCGCGTACGCACCTTCGGTGGCGTCGAGGGCGTGCTCGCTCTCACCGAGCGTGCCGTCGTGCCCGCGGCGTGCCTGCGCGGGGCGCTCGGCTTGCCCGGACTCCCGCCGGATGCGGCGCGCGCGTGCAGCGACAAGGCAGTGATGAAGCGGGCCGTTGCGGCCGCGGGTCTTCAGTGCGCAAGCTTCATCACGCCCGACGATGCGCTCGACGCGGCGGACATCGTCGAGCGTCTCGGTCTGCCGCTCATCATCAAACGCGCGTGCGGCTCTGGCGGGCGCGGCACGCGTCGCATCGATACGCTCGCCGACATGCCCGCGCTGCTGCCGCCGGATTGCATCGCCGAGAGCTTCATTCACGGCACCGAGATGAGCGTGGAGTCGCTCGTCCGCGACGGCACGCCCGCATTCGTGAACGTGACGGAGTACTTCGAGCCGCGCTGGGCCAACCTGGTCCCGGCTCGCCTCCCCGAGCCGCAACGCGCGGCGTTGCTCGAGCTCAATGCGCGCGCCCTCCGCGCGCTCGGGATCGAACGTGGCATGACCCACGTCGAAGTGTTCCTCACCTCCGACGGTTTCCGTTTCGGCGAGCTCGCGGCGCGCCCACCCGGCGGGCATCTCATGGAGCTGATCGAGATCGTGTACGGATTCGATCCCTGGGTGAGCTGCATCGATCTCGAACGTGCCTGCCCGGTCCTCGCGCCGCAGGTCGCGCGGTGCTGGGCCGGCGTACGCGTGCTGCATCCCGGCGCGGGAACCGTGACGCGCATCGCAGGACTCGACGAGATCGAGTCGCTCTCTCAGCACGCCCGTGTGGTGTGTCGCGCGCAGGTTGGCGACGTCATCTCGGAGCGCGTCGGCGCGGGACAGGAGGTCGGCTACGTGATCGTCCGGGCGGCGGAGCGCGAGGACGTCGCGAGCGCGCTCGATGCAGTGCGCGAGCGGGTCCGCTTCGAGCTCAGATGACGCCGAGCGCGCGCAGACGTTCGATGTCCGCTGCACTCGCCCCCAGCTCCTCGCGCAGGACCTCCTCCGTGTGCTCGCCGAGCGTCGGTGGCGCGCGCTCGAACGCGAGCTCGGTTGCGGAGAACCGCAGTGGATTGCGTACGCCGGGCACCGTGCCGAAATCCGCGTGCGGAATATCGACGCGCAACCCGCGCTCGACCACCTGCGACTCCGCGAAAGCCTGTGCGATGTCGTTGATCGGACCGCACGGCACGCCGCGCTCGCCGAGGCGCGCGATCCACTCGCGCGTCGTCTCGCGCCGCATGATCGCGGACAGCTCGGCAATCAGGCTCGCGCGATTGAGCACGCGCTGCGCGTTGCTCGAATAGCGCGGATCGCTCGCGAGCCGCACGGCGCCCGCGGCCTCGGCGAGCTGCGCGAACTGACGGTCGTTCCCGACCGCCAGCATGAGATAACCGTCGCGCGTCGCGAACGCCTGGTAGGGCACGATGTTCGGGTGCGCAGTGCCGTGCCGATGCGGAACCTCGCCGCCCACGAGGTAGTTGAGCGCCTGGTTGGCGAGCCAGGCGAGCTGCGTATCGAAGAGCGCGACGTCGACGTGCTGACCGACGCCGGTGCGATCGCGATGCCGGAGCGCCGCGAGGATGCCGCTCGATGCGTACATTCCCGCCATCAGGTCGGCGACCGCGACGCCGACCTTCTGCGGTCCCGCTCCGGGCTCGCCATCCGGCACGCCCGTGATGCTCATCAGACCGCCCATGGCCTGGATCATCGCGTCGTAGCCGGGCTCGTTCCGGCGCGATCCGTCCTGGCCGAACGCAGAGATCGAGCAATAGACGAGGCGCGGATTGATCGTGCGCAGATCGGCGTAGTCGAGCCCGTAGCGCGCGAGCGTGCCGACCTTGAAGTTCTCGACGACGATGTCGCTGCGCGCGGCGAGCTCGCGCACGATGCGCTGGCCATCGTTCGTCACGAGATCGATGGCGATGGAACGCTTGCCGCGATTCGCAGAGAGGAAATACGCCGATTGCGGCGGCGGCGCGTCCTGCGCGGATGCCGTCAGAAACGGCGGGCCCCAGTGACGCGTCTCGTCTCCGCCGCGCGGATGCTCGACCTTGATCACGTCCGCGCCGAAGTCGGCGAGCATCTGCGTGGCCCACGGGCCCGCGAGCACGCGGGTGAGGTCCAGCACTTTGATGCCGGCGAGCGGTCCCGCCATGGATCGGCCTGCTGTGCGCTCAGCGATGCTCGGCGCGCTGGAGGAAGCGCTCGAGGTGATAGCGCGCCTGTCGCCGCCACCACGGCCACTCGTGCGAGACGTCCAGACCCCAGAGATCGCGCTCGTGGCTGATGCCCTTGGCCGCGAGCTCCGACGCCAGGCGATTGGTGTCCTGGATGTTGCCGTTCTCCCATTTGCCCTGGCCGCACACGAGCGTGAGATGCGTGTGCTTGCGCGCGAGATCGAGATAGGGGCCGGACATGTTCGGCACGTACGCGACCGGGCTGTTGAAGTACACGTCTTCGTTGGTGACGCCGTCGGTGAGGAACGTCGCGTCGTAGCGCCCGCTCATGCAGAGCGCATACCAGAACGTCGCAGGCTGCTTCAATGCGAAGTTCGCGGAGTACATCGCACCCAGGCTCGTTCCGGTGACGGCGATGGGAATATCCGGTGTGCGACAGTCGGCGCGGATGAACGACACGAGATCGTTCATCACGTACTGCTCGTAGGCGTGATGGCGCTTGAGGCGCCACTCGATGGGATTGTCCTTACGCGTCCATGCCTCGGCGACGTTGCTTTCCGTGCAATAGAGCTTGAGCTTGCCGCCGTCGATGAGGTCGGCGAGCGTGTCGATCATCCCGTGCGCTTCCCACTCGTGGGCCATGCCTGCGGCCGAGGGAAAGACGATGACTGGCAGACCGAAATGTCCGTAGCGCCACAGATGGACGTGGCGACCCATGGCCTGGCTCGGGATCAACTCATGCTGGCGAAACACGACGCGACCTCGGGCTGCATAGGAGTGCGGGGCGGCGAGTCTAGCACGGGTCAGAGCGGGGTCGGAGCTGGCTCTGACTCGTGGCCTGCTGCGCTGCGCCTAGGCGTTGACGTCGATGACGACGCGGCCGCGCACGCCGCCGGCGAGCAGCTCCGCCGCGAGCTCCGGCACCCGCTGCATGGGCTCGAGCCGGTAGATCTCGCGCAGGCGATCGCGATCAACGAGCTGAGCCATGCGATCCCACGCGCGCACGCGTCGCTCGTGGCTCGCCATCACGGAGTCGATGCCCACCAGCGTGACTCCGCGCAGAATGAACGGCGCGACGGACGTCGGCAGCGCCATGCCGCCCGCCAGCCCGCACGCCGTGACGATCGCACCGTAACGCGATTGCGCGAGCACCGTTGCGAGCGTCTCCGCGCCGACGCTGTCGACCGCGCCGGCCCAGCGTTCCGTCTCGAGCGGCTTGGGTGCGCGCGCGAGCTCTATTCGATCGATCACCTGATGCGCGCCGAGATCGCGCAGATAGTCACCACTCGCGCTCACGCGCCCGGTCGCGGCCGCGACTTCGTATCCGAGCCGCGCCAGCAGCATCACGGCCACGGAACCGACGCCGCCGGAAGCGCCCGTGACGACGACGGGTCCGCTGCCCGGTTTTACACCGTGATCCTCGAGTGCCTGCACGCAGAGCATCGCGGTGTAGCCGGCCGTGCCGAGCGCCATCGCCTGTTCGAGCGAGAACGCCTCCGGTACGCGCACCAGCCAGGTCGGATCGAGGCGCTGGCGCTGCGTGTAGCCGCCGGGATGCTTTTCCGACAGACCGTAGCCGTTGACGAGCACACGATCGCCCGCGCGAAAGCGCTTGTCCGCTGACTCACTCACCGTCCCCGCCAGATCGATCCCGCACACGAGCGGCAAGGTGCGGCAGATCTTCATCTTGCCGGTGACGGCGAGCGCGTCCTTGTAGTTGATCGTCGAATAGGCCACGTCGACGAGCACGCCGCTCTGCGGCAGGTCTGCGGTCGTCAGCTCTTCGAGCTGTCCCCTGATGCCGTCGCCGCGCTCGCGTGCGACGATCGCGCGAAACTTTTCGCCCATGAATCTCTCCCGCCGATACGGGCGGAGAATAACAAAGCCGGATACTGCTTCGCCATTTGTCACGGACTGGGGATACGGGCGAACATCTTTCCATGACGAAGCGCCCCCAGTCGGGCACGAAACGCCGCGCAGCCGCCCCGCGGCGCCGTGCACGGACGCCCTCGCAGCAGCGACCGAGCCCGTATCGAGTGTTCGACGCGACACTCGGCAAGCAGGGAATGAACTACTGCGTCGATGTGCCGCCCGACGTCAGTCACGACTTTGCGCCCTGGGGTCACGCGCGGCGCATCGCCGTCGAGGGCACCGCCAGTGGCGCGGAGCTCCGCGCGACGCTCATGCCGGCGGGCCAAGGTCGGCATCGTCTGTTCCTGCACTCGAGCACCCGCAATACAGCGGGCATCGCGGCGGGTGACCGTGTCGCTCTGCGCCTGCGGGCGATCTCACCCGAAGACGTGCGGCCGCCGCGCGACGTGGCGGCGGCCCTGACGAGATCGAACGCAGTGGCGCCCTTTGCACGCCTGAGCGCTTCGCATCGGCGCGAGCTGCTCCGCCACGTGGATGCCGCTCGCACCCCCGCGCATCGCAAGCAGCGCATCGGCGAAATCATCGATTACGTGCTGGGAAAAAAGGCTGCGGCGAAACGACAGACTGGTCACGCACAGCGATCGCTATGGGTCTGTCCGAGCTGCGGCAACGAGTTCGTGAACCGAAATCAGTACCATTCCTGCAGGCGCTACGAACTCGGCGACGCATTCGCCGGCAAACCGGCGATGGTGCGCAAGCTCTACGATCGCTTGGCGACGATGATCTCGGCAATGGGGCCGGTGAAGGTCATTGCCTATCGCGACAAGGTGAGCTTCATGGTACGCGTGCGTTTCGCCGGCGTCGTGCCACGCCGGGACTGGCTCGATGTCGTGTTCTGGACGTCGCGTCGCATCGACGACGAACGATTTCACAAGATCGAGACGCTGAAGCCCGACGTGCACCTGCATCTGCTGCGCGTCACGGATGCGTCGCAGCTCGATGACGAGGTGGCCTCATGGCTGCGGGAGAGTTACGCGGTCGGGTGTCAGGAACACCTGAAGTAATGCGGCGTGGCGCGCATCCCTGGTCAGGGGATGCGCTTGCATCAGGTCGTTTCGAGAGTCGCGAGCCGAACGCGCCGATCAGGCGGTGCGTCTGCGTCGCGCGATCAGGAGGCCGAGCGCGGACAGCAGCGCAGGAAACGCCGCCGGGACTGGAACCGGGCTCCCTGTGATGGCACTGCAGCTGTTCCCGTTCACGCAGTCGAGGACGTGCGCGGCGATGCGCGAGTTGCCGGACTGGTCGGTGAGCGCCGCGACGAGGTCGTCGAGCGAACCCGCGTAGTCGAAGGTCACGAGCAACGAATCGCCGACGCCGAGTCCGTTCTGCGGTGGCGGCGCCACGGCGCCGATGGCATAGAGCTCACCGTCCCAGCCAACGGTCTCACCACCAGGCGGTGACCCGGGACCGGGATAGTCGGTGCTGAAGCTCACGCCACTCCCGCCGACGATCGTCGGATTCGAAAGCACGGCGCCAAGGCCCGTTTCGAAGTAGATACGCGCTGCAACGGCATCGGCCGAATCGCCCGTGGAGCCGTTACTGAAAGCGAAGCTCGCGAGTCCGCCGTCCACCGTTACGTCGACGCTGAGATCCAGTCCTGGTGCCGATGCGTTGTACGCGTCGAGAGAGACTGCGACAGCGCCCGCCTGCGTCGCGAAGGCGATCGATGCAATCAAAAGCGTTGCCGTCACTGCTTTGAGATTCATTTGATTTTCCCCCTTCCGAACCGGCTCTGGCTTCATGCACCGCCGGCATAGTTCACTGTATCACCACGGCTGTCCGCGACAACGTAAAGCGCTAAGTGGCAAAAACTTCACATAACACTCGACGTGATCTGCCTTGCTCGCCGCAGTTGTGCGATGCGGTCAGTGATAGTCGCGAGGGATCGTCTCTTCCCACTTCTTCTCGCGCACGAGCTGACCATCGCGCAGGAGTCGTCTCGTGTACGTGTAGTAGAAATTCTGCAGGTCACTGTGGAAATCGAGCACGCCTTCGAAGCGCAGTACGCGGTCCGGCAGCGTGATCGTCTGAGTGACTTCGCTCGCCACGCCGGTCGCCTCCGGGCGCGCATCGCTCGCCTTGTGCTCGATGTGCTCGGTGTAGCGGATCTTCCCCCAGGGATAGGTCATCGTGCCCGCATTCTCCGCGATCGCGCGTGCGCTGCCGTCGAGATAGTTGCGCTCGACGATGCCGATCTCCGGATAACCCGACGCAGTCTCGCTGTCGTAGTCGCCGTAACCGGGATAGCTCGGATCCGTGCCGGGCGTGCGGAACTGCGGACCCGCTCGCGTACCCGGGCGAATCACCGGCAGCTCGATGCGAGTCGGCTGCGGACCGCCGAGGTACAGGCTGCTCGTCATCGCGTACGGCGTCGGCCAGATCATGGGCCATTGCGCGTTGTTGACCGCCATGCGGATGCGATGTCCCTTTGGAAATACCCACGACGTCAGGTGCAGCTCGACATCGAGCGGATAGCGCCGCCCCGGCTCGAGCGCCGTCGGCGCCGTCGATGAATCGCGCTGGGCGCCGTTCAGGCCCGCGGCCGCGACCAGCGTCACCTGACCGTCGGGCGCCACGTCGGACACGCGCACGAACCAGTAGGCGAGCGGCGCGTCGACCGCGGCTTCGAGATGCGCGTGTACGAAGCCGAGGATCTCGATGTCCTGCTCGAGCGCAGGGGTGTCGTACACCAGGCTCTGCGCGTCCGCCGGGCGTTGATCCCAGCCGAGATCGCCCCACCACATCACGGGCCCGCCGGCCTCCACGCCGATCGACGGCTGATACCTCAGGCGATGCGTGGCCGCACGCGAGGACTCCGGCGCGAGGCCATGCGCATCGTCCGGATAGAGGGTCCACGTACGCGTGCGCGCGATCGGCCATCCATCCTCCCAGCGCCAGCGTCCCGGAATGCCTTCGATATGCGTGCCCGGCGGATGCCAGTCACGCACGTACACCGCGAGGCGCGGCTCGTCCATGATCCCGGTGTCGCGATCCTTGAGCCATTGATCGAACCAGCGCACCGCTTCGTAGCGCCACTCGACGGCGACGTCGGGATTTCCGGAGCTCGGCCAGTCGTGCGTCCACGGACCGATCATCGCCTTCATTGGCGCGTGCACGTGCTCGAGCATGCGCGCGACGCTGTCGCGATAGCCGTCGTACCAACCGCCGATGACGAAGGTCGGAATCTTGATGGATTCGTAACGCGTGTTCAGCGATGCGCGATCCCAGAATGCGCCATCGCGCTGCTGCTTCTTGTAGATGAGGAACCATGGCGTGGTATCGAAGCGCTCGTGGAAGAACTCCTCGTCGATGCGATAGTCCGGCGCGGCGGGCACGGCGTTGTACAGATCCATCTCGAACTCATAGGAGTCGGCGTGCATCATGCCGTCGATGTAGTGGACATCGTCCTCGTAGATGTCATCCGTGGCCTCGATCGGGATGATCGCTTTCAGGGCCGGAGGGTTGCGCATCGCCATGTGAATGGAGTTGAAGCCTCCCCAGGAGATGCCGAACATGCCGACCTTGCCCGTGGAGAACGGCTGCGCGGCGAGCCAGGCGATCACCGCCTCGCCATCCGTCTGCTCCTGATCGGTGTACTCGTAGTCGACCAGTTTCCCCTCGCTCGCACCGGTGCCGCGGATGTCTACCCGCGCGACGATGTATCCGCGTTGCACGAAATACGCGAACACGCCGTAACGATCACCGCGCTCCTCGTCCTTGCGGTACGGCAGGTACTCGAGCAGCACGGGGAAGCGCTCGCCGCTCGCGCCGCCCGTCGGCATCCACAGGTCCGCGGCGAGCGCCACGCCATCGGCCATGGAAATGCGCGCTTCCTGCAGCTTTGCACCGTAGGTCGGCGCCGACGGCTCGACGTGGGAGCGGCTTTCAGCCGCGACAGCGGGATTCGCCGCCGCAAGCTGCGGCCGCGGCGAATCGTCTGCTCGAACGATGGATGCGATCGCGATCAGGCACCACGACGCGATCCACGCAGGTCGATTCATGTCAGCGATCCCATGCCCGAAGTGCGGCGAGGGTACACTGCCGCGGGGACGGGTGCACAGATCGGGAGAGACCTCAATGCCGCGTCACATTCTGAACATCGGTGAGCTCGAATATCGTCCGTGGGGTCACGGCGACAAGTTCGCGGCGCGCATCGGCGACATCACGACGAAGATCGGCGCGCAGAAGCTCGGCTACAACGTCGCGATCGTGCCGGCGGGCAAGCGCGCCTTTCCCGCCCACAGTCATCGCGTGAACGAGGAGATGTTCTACATCATCGAGGGAGAGGGCGAAGTCCGAATCGGCAGCGAGCGCTATCCGGTGCGAGCGGGCGACATCATCGCATGCCCAGCGGGTGGCCCCGAAACGGCCCACCAGATCGTGAACACCTCGCGTGCCGACATCAAATACCTGTCCGTGAGCACGATGATGCTGCCGGAGATCGTCGATTACCCCGATTCAGGAAAGTTCGGCGTGCGCTGGGCACTGCCGCCTGACGAGAACGGTCAGTCGAGGAGCTTCCGCTTCCTCGGCCGCGTAGATGATGGGATCAAAGACTACTGGGACGGCGAGTGATCAGGAGGAAATGGGGACATTCCTCATTTACGGGCGGGAGCCGCAGGCGGAAGCGACCGCTCGTAAATGAGGAATGTCCCCATTTCCGACTCCTACCAGATCGCGACGCGCCGCCCCTTCGGCAACGCGAGCTTCGCATCCTCAGGCACGCCGAAGGCCTGATACCAGGCGTCGACGTTCGGAACGACACCGTTCACGCGGAACGGCGGCGGACTGTGCGGATTCGACAGCACGAGCTGACGCAGCACGCCATCGCGCATCTGCGAGCGCCACACCTGTGCCCACGACAGGAAGAACCGCTGATCGCCCGTGAAGCCATCGAGCACCGGCGCCGGCTTGCCGCCGAGTGAGCGGTGATAGGCGGCGAGCGCCATCTGCATGCCGCCGAGGTCGCCGATATTCTCGCCGAGCGTGAGCTGGCCGTTGACGTGCAGCTCGGGCAGCGGCTCGAAGCCGTTGTATTCCTGCACGAGCTTCTGCGTGCGTTCGTCGAAGCGCGTACGGTCCTCGTCGGTCCACCAGCTCTGCAACACGCCGCGGCCGTCGAACTTGCTGCCCTGATCGTCGAAGCCGTGGCCGATCTCGTGCCCGATCACGGCACCGATGCCGCCGTAGTTCACGGCCGGATCGGCATTCGGGTCGAAGAACGGCGGCTGCAGGATCGCGGCCGGGAACACGATCTCGTTCAGATTCGGGTTGTAGTAGGCGTTGATCGTCTGCGGCGTCATGCCCCACTCGGTGCGATCTACCGGTCCGGGCAGGCGCACGCTCTGGCGGTGCCACTCGAACGCCGCCGAGCGCTGCGTGTTCCCGAGCAGATCCTTCGGATCGATCGTGAGCGTGCTGTAGTCGCGCCACTGGTTCGGATAGGCGATCTTCACGGTGAACTGGTCGAGCTTCTTCAGCGCCGCCTGCTTGGTTTCAGCGGACATCCAGTCGAGCTGCTGGATGCGCTCCTTGAATGCGCCACGCAGGTTGTCGACCAGCGCTTCCATCTGCGCCTTCGAGCTCGCCGGGAAGTACTTCGCGACGTACAGCTTGCCGACCGCCTCGCCGATCTGCGCGCTCACGAAGCGCACACCGCGCGTCGTGCGCGGCAGCTGCGCAGGCTGGTTGTTAAGGATGGTGCCGAAGAACGCGAAGTTGGCGTCGTCGATGGCTTTCGGCAGCATCGGCGCGAAGGTCTGCAGGTAGTGGAACTGCAGATACGCCTGCCAGGTGGAGATCGGCGTCTTGCGGAACACGGCTGCGAACTTGCCGAACGCGTCCTTCTCGTTGGCGATGAACTTCTGCTGATTGCCGATCTGCGCCGCCTCCAGGAACTGCGCCCACGGGAACTCCGGGGCGAGCTTGATCAGCTCGTCGCGCGTCACCGGGTTGTAGGTCTTGTCCGCGTCGCGCTGCTGCTCGACCGGCCACTGCACTTCCGCGAGCGCGTGCTCGACGTCCAGGATCGCCTGCGCCTTCTTGTCCGCGTCGGCGATCTTGCCCAGCGTCAGGATCTTCGCGATCGCGTCGACGTAGTCCTTGCGGATCTGCGGAAACTGTTCGTCGTCGCGCAGGTAGTAATCGCGATCGGGCAGGCCCAGGCCGCCCTGCGTGATCGCTACCGCGTACGTCGTGGGATCCTTCGCGTCGATGTCGATGTACAGATTGAACGGCGTCGGCAGCGTCAGCTTCGGATCTCCCATCGCGGCCGCGACTTCCTCGTAGGTCTTGACCGAGCCCAGCCGCGCGAGGTCGGCATTCGCGGGCTCGAGGCCCTTCTGTTCGATGGTGGCCTGATCGACGAAGCTGTTGTAGAGGTCGCGAATCTTCTGCGCGTCTGGACTCGATGCGCTGGTCGAGGCCGAGAGCTCCTCGATGATGGAGTTGACGCGCTTCTCCGAGAGCTGCTGCAGCTCGGCGAAGCTGCCCCAGCTGCCGCGATCCTCGGGAATGTGGTTCTCGGCGAGCCAGCCGCCATTCACGTAGCGATAGAAGTCGTCACCGGGCTTGACGGTCTTGTCCATATTCGACAGATCGATGCCCCACGTGCCGAGCTCGGGCTTGCCGGTGCCGCCCGCCTTGGCCGGCTGATCCGTTGCCTGCGCACCGGCCTGCGATGCGAGAACGGCAACGGCTGCAATAATCACTGCTTTCATGTCCTGAACTCCGACGGGGCACACTCGCCCCACTATGAATGGGCCGCATGATCGAGTTCGCGTCACGGCGTGTCAACGCAACCCCGCAACGCCGCGGCAACGGCTCGAACCAGTGCGTTACAAGCGCAGGTCCGGCCTGGAAATTTCGTCGCAGACGCGGTCCGCCTTAGCATGTGCGCCGCACGCACGGCTGGAGCACAACTGTAATGACAAGCTGGAAACTACCGGCGTTCGGCGTATTTCTCGCATGGGGACTGTGGAGCTTCGTGCCGAAGCTCACGGTGCGCTACATCGATCCGCGAAGCGCCGCCGTGTACGAGGCGCTGGGCGCGCTCCTCGTCGCGTTAGGCATCTGGTTCAGCATGCAGTTCCGGCTGCAGACGCAGCCGACCGGCATCGCCCTCGCATTCGCCACGGGCGTGCTCGGCCTGCTGGGTGCGCTCAGCTTTCTGATCGCCGTCGCCCGCGGCCCCGTGAGCCTCGTGACCATTCTCTCCGCGCTCTATCCCGCGCTCACGGTCTGTCTGGCGGTATTGTTTCTCGGCGAAACGATCACGTTGCGCCAGGGCTGCGGCATGGTCCTGGCCCTGGTTTCGATGGTGCTGATCGTCGGCTGAGCGATTGAGTGCGCTCAAAGCGCGGCGAACGCCGCGTCGAGACAGTGCAGGAGCTGATCCGCGTTCGCCGCGGAGAACACCATCGGAGGACGCAGCTTCAGGACGTTGCCGCGATGCCCGTCCGTGCTGATCAGCACACCGCCTTCGCGCATCGCGTTGACGACGCGTTTCGTCTGCGCGACCGCGGGCGCGAGCGTGGCGCGATCCTGCACCAGCTCGACGCCGAGAAAGAAGCCGCTGCCGCGCACGTCGCCGATCAGCGCATGCTTGCGTGCGAGCCCCTCGATACCCGCTTTCAGATGAGCGCCTACATCGCGGGCATTGGCCTGCAGACCCTCGCGCTCCAGCACGTCCAGCACGGCCAGGCCGGCCGCGCAGGAGACCGGATTGCCGCCGAAGGTGTTGAAGTAATGCGCGCTCGATGCGAACGCTTCCGCGATCTCCCGTCGCGTGACGACGGCCGCGACCGGGTGGCCGTTCGCCATCGGTTTGCCGAGCGTCACGATGTCCGGAATCACGCCGTAGCGCTCGTAGCCCCACCGGTGCTCGCCGGTGCGGCCAAGGCCGGCCTGCACTTCGTCTCCGATGTAGAGGCCGCCGGCCGCGCGCACTTTCGCGACCGCGCGCGCGACGTAATCAGGCGGCACGGTCACGATCCCGTCGCTCGAGAACACGGCATCGATGATGTAGGCCGCGGGGCGCACACCGGCCATGCGCAAAGCGTCGAGCGCAGCATCCACGTCCGACGCGTAGTGCGTCACCAGATCGCCGGTGATCGCGGCGCGCCGCGCATCGAAGGCATCCGGCGCGCGCACGGTGCGCACGTGCGCGACAGGTATGTACGGATCGTCCGAGGGCGAGATTTCCGCGACCGCACTCGTGTTGCCGTGGTAGGCGTGCTCCGTGCAGATGAGACCGGTGCCGCCGGTGAATGCACGTGCCAGACGCAACGCCAGCTCATTCGCTTCACTGCCGGTGCAGGCAAACATGCACAGGTCGAGAGCGCGGGGAAACATCGCCGTCAGACGCTCCGCGTAATCCAGCACCAGCTCGTGCAGATAACGCGTATGCGTATTGAGCACGCGCGCCTGCCGGGCAATGGCCTCGACGACCTCCGGTCGACAGTGCCCGACGTGCGGGACGTTGTTGTACGCGTCGAGGTAGGCGCGGCCGGCGTCGTCGTAGAGCCACACGCCCTCGCCCCGGACGATGTGGAGAGGCGTGTCGTAGAACAGCCGATACGCAGGCCCGAGGTCGCGGGCGCGACGGCGCAGCAGCTCGTCGACGGTCGGCCTGCGCGCGGCGCTCACGGCGGCACCGACCCGCGCCGCCGTCGAGCCGCCCGCCGCCAGAGTGCAGGCGTCGAGAATTCTCCGGCGCGCCTCGTCGCGCGGAACGGAGTCGAGCTGCTCGATGCGCGCCCAGGCCGCCGCATGATCACGCATGATGTAGTCGCGATTCTCCGGATGGCTGACGGCACGCCAGCTCGAGATCACCGCCGTCGCGACAGCGCGCGTCATGATGAGATCGAACAGCACCTCGAGCTCGTGCGACTCGAGCGGCGTCACTTCGTGGTACCCGCCCACCACGTCCAGCGCGGGCGCCAGCAGATCTCCGTCCGTGCCGAGGTGATAGGCCGTCGCGACCGCCAGATCGACGATGAGCGGCGAATGCGCGGCATCGCCGAAGTCCAGAATGCCCGCGACACGCTCGTGATCGGCGGTATCGACCAGCACGTTGTCGCGATTCAGATCGTTGTGAATCACCTGCGCGCGCAGCGTCGCGAGCACGGGTCGCACGTGCGTCGCGAATCGCTCCAGCAGGGCGGCCGCGCGGCGACGACGCTCCGGATCCTCGATGTGCACGAGATATTCGCGCAGCCGCAACGCGTGCTTGAGATCCCAGAGCAGCACGTGTCCCGCGCCGGCATGGAAGAAGCCGCGCAGCGCCCGGCCCAGCTCCGCGAGGCTACGTCCGAGATTGCGGCGCAGCGCCGGCGTGCGTGGGACGTCGTTCAGTACCCGGCCTTCGAGGAAGGTCACCACACGCAGTCGGCGCAGCTCCCCGTCGACCACGAGCGACAGGGACGGAGCAGCGTCGAGCGTCGGACGGATGCGCTGCACGGGCAGCCGCGGAGCGACGTCCGCGACATGGAGGAGGACCTGCGTCTGGAAATCCGTTACGACCGGATCCTCCGCGGCGTTGACGATCTTCAGAACGTGGCGTCCCCGTGCGCCCGCATCGATCAGGAAGTTCTGGTCGCGCTCGCTCCCGAGCTGGCGGGCCGCACCGTCGAGGCCCCAATGCTCCCGTGCGAGCGCCTCGGCCTGCGTGGGAGTGAGCGCTGGCGGCGGCGTCGACAACACGTCGCGGATGAGCGTCACCCGGTCACCGCACGCTTGCGAGCTCGTAGTCCGCGAACTGCGCGCGCAGCTGCAGCTTGCTGACCTTGCCCGTCGCCGTGTGCGGAATGGCGTCCACGAACGCGACTGCGTCCGGCATCCACCATTTGGCAATCCGACCCTGGAGGAAAGCGAGCACCGTCTGCGCATCGAGGTCGTGGCCTGCCTTGCGTACGACGACGAGGAGCGGACGCTCTCCCCACTTCGGGTGGGGAAGGCCGATAACGGCCGCCTCGGCGACGCAGGGGTGTCCAATCGCCGCGTTCTCGATCGCGATCGAGCTGATCCACTCGCCGCCGGACTTGATGACGTCCTTGGCGCGGTCGGTGATCTGCATGAAGCCGTCCGGATCGATGGTGGCAACGTCGCCGGTGTCGAACCATCCGTCGTCGCCGTGCGCGCTGCTCTGGTCCTGACGATAGTAGCCCGACGCGATCCACGGCCCGCGCACGCGCAACGAACCGTAGCTCTTGCCGTCATGGGGCAATCGTTTGCCCGCCTCGTCGACGATCTCCATCTCCACACCGAACAGGGCGCGACCTTGCTTCACCCATAGCTTGCGCTGCTCCTCGAGCGGGAGCGCTTCGTGCTCCGACTTGAGCGCGCACGCCGTGCCGATAGGACTGATCTCCGTCATGCCCCAACCCTGACGCGCGTCCACGCCGTGTCGCTCGCGAAACTCCTCGATGACTGCAAGCGGCAGCGCTGAACCGCCAACGAGCGTCCGCTCCAATGTGGACAGTCGGATGTCCTTTGCCGCCAGGTGCTGGAGCAGACCGAGCCACACGGTCGGCACCCCGAGCGCCACGGTGACGCGTTCGGTCTCCATCAGGTCTGTCAGCGTCGCGGGGTCGCCGGCCTTCGCGCCCGGAAGGACGAGCTTCGCCCCCACCAGCGGCGCCGAGTAGACGACGCCCCATGCGTTCGCATGAAACATGGGAACGACCGGGAGCACCGCGTCGCACTCGCGCAGACCCAGGACGTCCGGCAGCGCCGCCGCGTAGGCGTGCAGGAGCGTGGAGCGATGGCTGTACAGAACGCCCTTGGGATTGCCCGTCGTGCCCGAGGTGTAGCACAGCGTGCTCGCCTCATTCTCGTCGAGGTCCGGCCATGGATACTCCGTCGGCCGACCTTCGAGCAGCTCCTCGTAGCAGAGCGCGTTCGGCAGAGTCGTCTTCGGCATCAGTGCCCGCGGGGCGAGAACGACGTAGCCGCGCGGCGCGCGCAACGCAGGTGCGAGCTGCTCGAGCATCGGTACGAACATCGGATCGAGGAAGACGAAAGCGTCTTCAGCGTGGTCGACAATGTAGCGGATCTGTTCCGGGAACAGGCGCGGATTGATCGTGTGCAGCACCTGCCCCGCGCACGAGACCGCGTAGTAGAGCTCGAAATGCCGGAAGTCGTTCCAGGCGAGCGTGGCGATGCGATCGCAGGGCTCGACGCCGAGGCCACGCAGCGCGTGCGCAAGCTGCGCGGCACGCCCGAACGCCTCCCCGTAGCTGTAGCGATGGCGCGGCTCGTCCGCGGTGACCGACACGATCTCGCGCTCACGGTGCTGCTCGACGGCATGCCGCATGAGCGATTTGATGAGGAGTGGCGTGTTCATCATCAAAGCTTTCATTTTTCGTGCCTCCCATCCGCATCGCCTATGCTATACCCATCATGAGCGATCTGAAGAGTGTGGACGAGGCCGATGCGCTCGTGCGAGCGCACATGCCGGATTTCGGCATCGTCGAGGTCCCGATCGCACAGGCTGCCGGACGCGTCCTGCGGCAGACCGTGACCGCAGAGCGTGATCAGCCGCCTTTCGACCGCGTGACCATGGACGGGATCGCGATCGTGCACGCTGCGTGGGCCGGCGGCCGTCGCATCTTCCGGATACAGGGAACACAGGCGGCCGGGCAGGCTACTCAACACCTGTCGGCACCTGACGCCTGCATCGAGGTGATGACGGGCACTGCCCTGCCGGAAGGCAGCGACTGCATCGTACCCGTGGAGCAGGTCAGCAACGCCGACGGCAACGCCACCATCGCGGAGGACGCACAGCCCGCTCGTCGCCAGTTCGTGCATGCGCGCGGCTCGGACTACACCCAGGGCGAAGAGCTGCTCGCGATCGGCACCGTCGTGCGCGCGCCGGAGATGGCAGTGCTCGCGTCCGCGGGGAAGGCCACCGCGCGCATCGCCCGCGCGCCGCGCGTGGCGGTGCTCGCCATCGGCGATGAGCTCGTCGATGCGGGCAAGCCCATCGCAGCTCATCAGATCCGCCGCTCGAACGATCGCGCGATCGTCGCGGCGCTGCGCATTCACGGCTATTCCGCAGTCGTCAGCGAGCATCTTCCCGACGATCCGCGCGTGCTTGAGCAGCGCATCGGCCGCCATCTCGCGGGTGCCGACGTCCTGATCCTGAGCGGTGGCGTCTCGATGGGAAAATACGACTACATTCCGGGCGTGATGCGCCAGCTCGGCGTCGAGCTCGTGTTCCACAAGGTTGCGCAACGACCCGGAAAGCCCATGTGGTTCGGAACGCATGCGACGGGCAAGGCCGTCTTCGCGCTGCCCGGCAATCCGGTGTCGACGCTCGTCTGCTTCACCCGCTACGTGTTGCCCGCCGTAGCGCGCGCGCTCGGCGGCGCGCCCGCCAACGCAGAACGCGTCATGCTCGCGGAAACGATCGATTTCGCGGCGCCTCTCACTTTTTTTCTGCCCGTGCGCATCGCGCAGGACGACGAGGGCGTCGTCTGGGCGACGCCGCAGCCGACCAACACGTCGGGAGATTTCGCCGCGCTCGCCGGCACGGACGGCTTCATCGAGCTGCCGCCCGAGCCAAAGCGCTTCGAGAAGGGTTATCTGGCTCCGCTCTTCCGCTGGTGAGCGGGTGCGTGATCGTGCGCAGCGTCGTGGGAATGGGCGCTGCATGCTTCGCATCCGACCCAGCCCGAGCTGCCGTCCGTGTAATGTTCCTTTTTCCAGATCGGCACGCGCGCCTTCACTTCGTCGATGACATAGCGGCAGGCCGCGAAAGCGGCGTCGCGATGCGCCGCGCCGGCGCCGACCCACACCGCCACGTCACCGATCGCGAGTGAGCCGACGCGGTGCACGCAGGCGAGCTCGGTAACCGCAAAGCGCGCGCGCGCTTCTTCCACGATGTGCGCGCCTTCGGCGATCGCGAGCGGTGCGTAGGCCTCGTACTCGAGGCGCAGCACGCGCCGACCCTCGTTGTGGTCGCGCACCCAACCCTCGAAGCTCGCATAGGCCCCGCTGTGCGGATCGGCAAACGACAGGCGCATCGCCTGCGGATCGATCGCCACCGCGGAGAGCTCGAACGGCTTCATCCGCCGGCCACCGGAGGGATGAACACGACCTCGTCGCCATTGCGCAGCAGCGCCGACCAGTCGCCGAACTGCGCGTTGATCGCGACCTTCAACCGCGTACGCTCGATATCGAAGCCGTGGCGCTCGACGAGCTCCTCGTAGAGCTGCGCTGGCGTCTGCGCATTCGTCTCGATCGTCTCTTCGTTGACGCCGGCACGCTCGCGCAGCAGCGCGAAGTATTCGACGCGGACGCGATTCATGCCGACGTCTCCTCGACGCCGATCCGGGAGCGCGCGAGCTCCAGCTCCTCGCGCGTGTTGACGTTGTCGAGCGCCCCCGCATCGGGAAGATCCAGCAGCACCGCGCCCGAGGAAGCGAGGAGCGCGCGCGGGCAGTATTTTTCCGCTGCGACGGCGGCCGCCACCAACGGGCCACTCGCGGGCTCCCAGATGGCGCACAACGGCTCGGGAAGCCCGTCGTGCGCGCTGCGATACGCGGTCGCGACGCTCGCGCTCGCGCGCCGCTCGATCAGGTGCTCGAGCGTGCGCGCATTCAGGAACGGCAGGTCGCAAGCGAGGACGAGCCATGCGACGTCGGGATCGCGTTGCTGCGCCGCCAGTATCCCGGCGATGGGACCGGCATCGGTGCGCGCGTCGACGATCAGGGCGAGGCCGGCGCGCACGGGTTCGTTGGCCTGATCGGCGCGCACGGAGACGTGCACGGAGCTGCACCAGGGCGTGATCAGCTCGACGACCCAGTGCAGCTGCGGCTTGCCGTGATAGTCGATCAGCGCTTTGTCTGCACGCATGCGCCGGCTCTGACCTCCGGCGAGGACGAGCCCGCGCAGTGGCGCGGCTGCGGTGGGAATCGCACTCATGGCTGCGCCTCGTAGTCGTGCTTGCCGCCGCGCTTCTCGATCAGGCGCAGCTCGCGCAGCACCATGTCGTGCGATGCGCCCTTGCACATGTCGTAGACCGTCAGCGCGGCGATGGATGCGCCCGTCAGCGCTTCCATCTCGACGCCGGTCTTGTGGTGCACGGCGACGCGACAGTCGATGACGACCTCGTCGTCGTCGGAGAGCGCGATCTCGATTTTACAGTCCTCGAGGCCGAGCGGATGACAGAAGGGAATCAGCTCGTGCGTGCGCTTGGCACCCATGACGCCCGCGACGATAGCGGTGTCGAACACCGAGCCCTTGGCGCTCTTTCCGCCGCTCGCACGCAGCGCATCGGCAATGACGCGCGGCAGCGCCAGCCGTGCGCGCGCGTGCGCAGTGCGGGCCGTCACGGCCTTGTCGCCGACATCCACCATGCGCGGACGACCTTTGGGATCGACGTGGGACAGCATTCTCGGACTGCGCACTCGGCGTGAGCTGATCAGGTCTGTAATTGTATTAGGAATCGCGGCTGGAAGCCGCTCCTCCGCAGGCCTGCTCCCCTGCTTGGCACAGCGGAACGCGGCGATATCATTCCATTGAGCCCACCCCGATCCCTGGGAGCATCGCTTGCCCGCACGCAGTCCCGCCGAAACACCCTCTGCTTCCGAGCGCAGCGTTCCCTTCGAGGAGGCTGCGCGCGGGATTCTGACACCGGAAGCGCTGAGCTTCGTCGCCTCGCTGCATCGACGCTTCGATGGCGAGCGCCGTGCGCTCCTCGCCCGCCGCGTCGAGCGACAGCGCGAGCTCGATGGCGGCGCGCTCCCCGATTTCCTCGCGGAGACGGAATACGTTCGTACCGGCGACTGGCGCGTCGCGAGCGTGCCACAGGATCTGCACGACCGCCGCGTCGAGATCACCGGACCGGTCGAGCGCAAGATGATCGTCAATGCGCTGAACTCCGGCGCAAACTGCTTCATGGCGGACTTCGAGGATTCCTGCTCACCCACCTGGGGCAACATCGTCAGCGGGCAGGTCAACCTGCTGGACGCAGTGCGCGGGACGATCGAGCTGAACGATCCCGCCACGGGCAAGCACTATGCGCTCGCCTCGAAGACCGCGACGCTCCTCGTGCGGCCACGCGGCTGGCATCTCGTCGACGAGCACGTGCTGATCGATGGCAAGCCGATATCCGCCTCACTGCTCGACTTCGGGCTCTATTTCTTCCACAACGCGCGCGCGTTGATCGAGCGCGGCACGGGACCCTATCTCTATCTGCCGAAGCTCGAGAGTCATCTCGAGGCGCGGCTGTGGAACGACGTCTTCGTCGCTGCCCAGGCCGCGCTCACCATTCCGCGTGGAACCATCAAGGCCACAGTGCTGATCGAAACCATTCTCGCTGCCTTCGAGATGGACGAGATCCTCTACGAGCTGCGCGATCACGCGGCGGGGCTCAACTGCGGGCGCTGGGATTACATCTTCAGCTTCATCAAGCGCTTCCGTCGGCGCGCGGATTTCATGCTGCCCGACCGCAGTCAGGTCGGCATGGATCGGCATTTCCTCAAATCCTATGTCGAGCTGCTGATACGGACGTGCCACCATCGCGGCGCGCATGCGATGGGCGGAATGGCGGCCCAGATCCCGATCAAGTCCGACGCGGCCGCCAACGAACGTGCATTGCGCCGCGTGCTCGAAGACAAGGAACGCGAAGCGCGCGCGGGACACGACGGCACCTGGGTCGCTCATCCGGGACTCGTCGCCGTCGCCCGCGAGGCATTCGACGGGGTGATGTCGGGAAGCAATCAGCTACAGGTGCTGCGCGAGGACGTGCGCGTGCGGGCGGCCGATCTGCTGCAGCCGCCGGACGGCGAGATCACGGAAGCCGGCCTGAGGCACAACCTTCGCGTCGGGGTGCAGTACCTCGAGGCCTGGCTCGGCGGCAATGGTTGCGTGCCGCTCTATCACCTGATGGAAGATGCGGCGACGGCGGAGATCTGTCGCACGCAACTCTGGCAGTGGCGCACGCACGATGCGCGGCTCGCGAACGGCGCGCCGGTCACCGCCGGTCTCATCGAGCGCTGCTTTGACGAAGAGCTGTCGGGCATCGAGCAGGAGGTCGGTGCACAGCGCTTCAAGGCAGGACGCTACGACCTCGCAGCGACACTGTTCAAAAGGATGGTGCAGGCGACGGAACTCGACGAGTTCCTCACGTTGCCGGCCTACGAATACCTCGATTGAGGAAAGTGCCGGAGTTAAACCTTCATTTCTCGGTTCTCGGCGGTTCTCGGTGCCGGAGTTAAACCTTTGTCCACACGACGCGCGTTGGCGGGCCCGCTGACAAAGGTTTAACTCCGGCACCGAGGAATGCCGCGCGCGTCGCGCGGACAAGGTTTAACTCCGGCACCCTCAACCGCCGATGTAGTACATCTCGACCTTGTCGGCAGCCGCCTCGCGCAGTGATGCCCGCTCTTCGCTGTAGCGATCGGTGCGTGCGCGCCAGAGCGCGGTGATCAGGCCCAGCAGCTCCTCATCGCTCGCACCCGCGCGCAGCACGCCGCGCAGATCCGTGCCGATGGAACCGAACAAGCAGGTGTAGAGCTTGCCGTCGGAGGACAAGCGCGCGCGCGTGCAGCCGCCGCAGAACGGTTGTGATACGGAGGCGATCACGCCGATTTCACCCTGCCCGTCCGCGTACTCGTAGCGCTTCGCGACCTCACCGCCATAGCTCTGCGCGACGGCGCGCAACGGCCAGCGCGATTCGATACGCGCCAGCAGCTCGGCCGCCGGCACCACATCTTCCGGGCGCCACTGGTTGAGCTTGCCGACGTCCATGTACTCGATCAGTCGCACGATGACGCCCGTGCCGCGGAAGTGCTCGAGCAGATCGAGCACGCCGTCATCGTTCACGCCGCGCTGCACGACCGTATTGATCTTGATGGGATGCAGTCCCGCCTCGCGCGCCGCGCTGAGGCCGTCGAGCACGCGCGCGAGCCCGCCGCGACCGCCGCTCATGCTGGCGAACACCTGTTCGTCGAGCGAGTCCACGCTCACGGTCACGCGCTCGAGCCCGGCGGCGGCAAGCGTCGCCGCCTGCTGCGCGAGGAGCACGCCGTTCGTCGTGAGCGCGATGTCCTCGACGCCATCGAGATCGGCAAGCTCGGCGATGAGCTCGGGCAGATCCGTGCGCAGCAGCGGCTCGCCGCCCGTCAGGCGCAGCTTGCGCACGCCGAGCCGCACGAACGTGCGCGCGATGCGCACGATCTCTGCGACGCTCAGACGCTCGTCGCTGTGCAGAAAGCGGTAGTGGCGGTGGTACTGCTCCGCGGGCATGCAGTACGGACAGCGGAAGTTGCAGCGATCCATGACCGAGATGCGCAGGTCGCGCAGGGCGCGGCCGAGCTGATCGCGCGGCTCGTTGCCCGCGCGCGTATTGCGCAGAGGAGTGACGTTCATTTCGCTCATCGATCGGGATCCGCCTCACCTGTTGTGACCAGGATCGCCCTGAAATCGTTCACATTGGTCCGGGTGGGGCCGGTGATCACGAGATCGCCGAGGGCGTCGAAAAAACCGTGACTATCGTTGGCGTCGAGCGCCGCTCCCGGATCGATTCCGGAGGCGCGGGCGCGTGCCAGAGTGTTGGAAGTCATGATACAGCCGGCATTGTCCGCCGTCCCGTCGATGCCGTCCGTATCACATGCGATGGCATGTACGCCGGGCATGCCGTCCAGTTCGATCGCGAGCGCGAGCAGGAATTCGCCGTTGCGCCCGCCTCGCCCCTCGCCTTGCACCGTGACTGTCGTCTCGCCGCCGGACAGGAGCACGCAGGGCGGCGCAGCCGGCGTGGCGCCCTCGCGCACCGTGCGCACGAGACGCGCGTGCTCACGCGCGGCCTCGCGCGCTTCACCGACGACACGATCGCTGACGATCACCGGCGTCACGCCCGCGGCGCGCGCGCGGTCGGCCGCGGCTTCGAGCGCATCGCGCGCACGCGCGACGATGACGAAATCGCTGTCGAGAAGCCGCGGGTCGCCCGGCTTCGGCGTCTCGCTTCGCATCGAGCGCAGGTGCGCCTCGACTGCGGCGGGTAAGTCGATTTCGTAACGCGAAAGAATGGCGAGCGCCTCGGCGCTCGTCGTCGGATCGGCGACGGTCGGACCGGATGCGATGACGTCGGGATCGTCGCCGGGCACGTCCGAAATCGCGAGCGTATGCACGCGGGCCGGCGCACAGGCGAGTGCGAGGCGTCCACCCTTGATGTCGGAGAGATGCTTGCGCACGCAGTTGATCTCTCCGATGGCGGCGCCGCGACGCATGAGCGCGAGCGTCAGCGCGCGCTCATGCTCGAGCTCGAGGCCGGGTGCCGGCAGCGCGAGCAGCGCCGAGCCGCCGCCGGAGAGGAGACACAGCACGAGGTCGCCCGCCTCCGCCTCAGCGGCGAGCGTGCGAATGCGGCGCGCCGCCGCCGTGCCGGCTGCGTCGGGGAGCGGATGACCGGCTTCGATCACTTCGATGCGTCGACACGGGACTCCATGGCCGTAGCGCGTGACGACGACACCCGTGACGTCGCGAGGCCAGTGATCCTCCACGACCCGCGCCATGGCGGCCGCAGCCTTCCCGGCGCCGACGACGAATGTTCGACCCGCGAGGGGCGCGGGGAGGTGCTGTGGTACGCAGACGGACGGCGCCACCGCAGCCACCGCGCCGTCGAGCAGCTCGCGCAGGAAGACGCGCGCAGAATCGCTCACGCCGGCTCGGCGAGCTCGGCGGCCAGAACGCCGAGCCGCGCGATCGCCTCCTCGAGCCGCTCGTTCCAGGGATGGCCGTAGCTCAGGCGTACGTAATTGCGGAAGCGCTTGACGGGCGAATAGATGAGGCCCGGCGTGATCGCGATCGAATGCTCGAGCGCGCGGTCGAAGAGCTGCTGCGAATCCACCCGCCGCGGCAGCTCGATCCACAGCACCGATCCGCCGCGCGGGCGCGAGATGCGCGTCTCCGCCGGAAAGTGCTGCGCGATGAGCCCGCCCATGCGCTCAGCGTTGCGCTTCAGCACCTGTCGCAGCGACTTCACGTAGCGATCGTAGTCGCCTCCGGCGAGGTATTCGGTCAGGGTCATCTGTTGCAGAAGTCCCGACGAGCAGGAGAACGCGCGCTTGAGACGCCGCGCGCGCTCGTCGTTCTTGCCCGCGACCAGCCATCCGATGCGGTAGCCCGGCGCGACCGTCTTCGAGAAGGAGCCGCAGGTGAACACGAGCCCCTTGCGCGAGTAACACAGCCCCAGCCGCGGTCTGGTGCCGTCGAACAGCAGGTCGCCGTACACGTCGTCTTCGATGAGCACGATGCCGCGCGATTCCAGCAGGCTGACGAGCGCTTCGCGATGCGCGTCCGAGGTGCAGCTCCCGAGCGGATTGTTGAGCGCTGAGCTGAACATGCAGGCCTTGATGGGATGCCTGGCCAGCGCCTTCGCCAGTGCGCCGAGCGATACGCCCTCCTCCGCGCAGGTCTCGATCTCCACGGCGAGCATGCCGCAGCTCTCGATCAGCTCCAGCATGCCGTGATAGGTCGGAGACTCGACGGCGATCATGTCGCCCTGTCGCGCCGCGGACATCAGCGCGATGGCAAGCGCCTCCTGTCCGCCGTTGGTGACGATCACGTCCTCGGGCGTAATTCGCGCGCCCATGTCGAGATATCTGTATGCGATCTGGCGGCGTAGCTGCGGCTCGCCGAGCGTCGGTGCGTAGCTGAGGCTGCGGGTCTCCGCGCGCGCCATGACGCGCTTCATCGTCCGGTGCAGCGCCTTCGCGGCCGGCTGCGCCATGGAGGGATTCGCGATCCCGAACGCGACGACATCCGGCCGATGGATGGCCTCATAGACGCGCTCGATGAGGCTCCGGCAGCGCACCGGCGCCGGTTGAGCGAAACCTTCGACCGCGGACAGCGGTCGGACCAGGGCATTGCGGCGGTGCGCCTGGACGTAGAACCCCGACTGCGGCCTCGACTCGACGGTGCCGCGACGCTCGAGCTCGAGATAGGCCTGTTTCACGGTCGGGACGCTTACGCCGAGGCCGGAGCTCAGGCGCCGCAGCGACGGAAGACGGTCGCCCGGCCGCAGCTCACCCGAGGAAATGCGCCGATCGATCAGCTCGATGACCTGTGTATAGAGAAAGGCGCTTGCGGCCTTGTCGATCGCCAACATGGAACGACCCAACTGTGTATGTCACATTTTCCGAAAACTGCCTCTGTTATAGTCGCATCGCTGCCGTATAGTCAACGGCAATGGACCTGCTGCGCCGAGGGCGAGCGCCCTGGGGCGCGCAGCGCCGGAGGGACGACGTGGGAAACATACTGCTGCTCTATGCAGGATCGGTCCTGATCTGGGGATCGACCTGGTTCGCGATCAACTTTCAGCTCGGTGAGGTGGCGCCGCAGGTGTCGCTCGTCTACCGCTACGCCCTCGCGGCGGGCGTGCTGTTCGCCTGGTGCCTCGTCCGGCGGCGTTCGCTGCGCTTCGACCTCACCTCGCACGTCTACTTCCTGGGGCTCGGCGCACTCCTGTTCTGCATCAATTACTACTGCACTTATCACGCGCAGCTCTACATCAGCTCGGCGCTGAACTGCATCGCCTTCTCCTCTCTCGTGTGGCTCAACATCCTGAACTCGCGCTGGCTGCTCGGCACGCGCGTCGAATGGCAGACCTATCTGGGCGCTGCGATCGGCGTCGCGGGCATCGTCGTGCTGTTCTGGCCGGAGGTGCGGGAGGTGAGCCTGAGCGATCGCACGCTGCTCGGCGCGAGCTTCTCGCTCGTCGGCGCGGTGACCGCATCCTTCGGCAACATCCTATCGCAGCGCACCCAGAAGCGCGGGCTGCCGGTGTTGCAGTCGAATGCCTGGGGCATGTTCTACGGGACGGTCCTGCTCGCGCTGTTCGCGCTCGTCTCGGGCGCACCCTTCACCTTCGAACGGTCGGTTCCGTACGTGGTGTCGCTGCTCTATCTCGCAGTGTTCGGCTCGGTCATCGCGTTCGGTTGCTATCTCACGCTCATCGGGCGCATCGGCGCACATCGCGCGGGTTATGCCGTCGTGATGTTCCCCGTCGTCGCGCTCGTGCTGTCCGCGCTGTTCGAAGGCCTGCACATCGACGCGAACATCGTGGTCGGAGTCGTGCTCGCGCTCGCCGGCAACGTCGTGATCCTCACTGCGGCAGGGCGACGAGCGTTGGGCAAGCCGGGCGCGCCGCCGGCGCGCCCGGCACTCGATCCCGGCAAGAAGGGGCGCATCGCCGTCTGAGGTGGCGACGCGCCGGCCGGGTTTCTACTTCGCCTCCGGCCCGATGCGATAGCTGATCAGTTCGATGCGGCCGCCATCCTCGGGGTCGACCTCGAGAATCGTGCCGATCCCCTGCGCGTAGTACTTGTGCTCCACTGAATCCGGTTCGAGCAGGTTGAAGTCTTCCGTGAGCACGCAGGTGCCATCGCAGCTCGCGGCGGGCACTGATTCGCTCGCCGTGGTGCTCAGCACACGCGCTGCGTCCTCCGCCTCATCGAGCGCGAACTCCTGTCGGTACGCATCGCCGACTCGCGGTGCCGCTTCGAAGATGATGCCGGGCTTCGCGCGCTCACTTCCGGCGAGCCATGACCCTTCGATACTCTTCAGGAAGCCGTCTTCGAGCTCCTGCGACACTTCGCCGAAGTACCAGATGTTGCCGGCCAGATCCTGCGCCAGAAAATCCTGCGTGTCCTCCGTCACCTCGCCCTCGCTGCGGACGACGTCGTGCACGATGGCGCAGGTCACGCCGAGGATCTCCCGCGTTTCGTCCGTGACGACCACGGTGTTGAGCTCGCCGCCGCCGCGATAGACCCAGGTCGAGCCACGCACGAGCGGATAGTAGTTGTTCGGCGCGACGCCGTGACCGATATCCGCCGGATCGACGAACTGAGCCGGATCGATCACCGGATCGTAGCGCGCCTGCCCAACCTCGTCGCAGAAATCGTCGCGAGACTCGAACTGTGCGTTGCATTCCGGGCCAGCATTCGCGCGCTGCGCGGCAGCGCGCTTCTTGCAGCTCTCGCGCTTGTCGCTGTCAGTGATATTCACGCACTTGCCGAGCGCGAGGAAATATTCATCCTCGATGTCGAAGCCGCACGCGACGCGCGCAGCCTGCGCCGTGGCACTGCACGCCCCCTCGACCTCGCGTGCCGGCGTCTTGCCTGCCGCCAGCGACGTGAGCGGCGCCGCGCACAGCACCGTGCAAATGCAAATCCATCGATGCCACTTGACCTCGATCTTGTCGTTGCTGCTTTCGAATCGCATCTCGTGTCCCTCCGGATGTGTCGGTTCCGGTCGCGCCGGCACCGTGGAGCAAAGCCCGTGCCGATCGCGGCACGTGTGCTTGGACGGGAGCAGTCTGCAGAATCATTCGCTCGACCGGCCGATTTCTCCGTGGCGGCGCCGGTACCGAGTAGCATGGAGCCTGCGCTGGCAGAGCGAAGGACTTCGGCCTTTCAAACCGTCTCAGTACCGTGGCAGAAACGTAGGCAATGCATGGTCATTCACGGCGACAAGGTACTGGTCGCACGGGTGCTCGCGGGCGACCAGGCCGCGTTCGACGAGCTCTTTCAGCAGTATTTCGACCGTCTGTACCGGTTTGCGCTGGCCCGTCTTCGCAACGACCCGGACACTGCGGAGGACGTCGTCCAGCAGACCTTGTGCAAAGCCATGGAGAAACTGCGCAGCTACCGGGGCGAAGCGGCGCTCTTCACCTGGCTGTGCCAGATCTGTCGCAACGTCATCACGGACGGCTACCGCGCGCGTGAGCGTGAGTCACAACGCAGCGTGCCTTTCGAGGATTCGGCGGAGATACGCACGGCGCTGGAGCTTCTCGGCGCCCCCGACCTGGAGGATCCGCAGCGCATCGCCCAGCGCGTCGAGGTGGGCCGCATGGTGCAGCTCATCCTCGATCATCTGCCCGGACACTACGGTGACGTGCTCGAATGGAAATACGTGCAGGGACTTTCGGTCAACGAGATCGCGGAACGCATGAACACGGGCCCGAAGGCTGCGGAGTCCCTGCTCACGCGTGCGCGGGAAGCCTTTCGCGAAGGTTTCGCGTCGCTGGGAGGCGTCTCCTCCATCATGGGGAATGAATCATGAGCGATACCCCGAAAACGCCGCTCGACGACGAGGATACGGTGGCGCAGGTCATCCGGCTGGCGGGACGCCGGCCGGTCGCCTCGGAAGAGGCACGCGCGCGCGTGTATGCCGCCGTGCACGAACGGTGGCGCGGATCCGTCAAGACGAGGGCACCTGCATCGCGAGTGATGCCCTGGCTCGCGGCGGCCGCTGCGCTCGTTGGTGTTGCGATCGGCGTCACACTCCTGCGGGCGCCGGGCGGCACGGCGGATGCAGCGGTCGCCAACCTGCAGACCGCCCGCGGCGAGCTATGGATTGCGCGTGCAGGCTCTCAGGACTGGGAGCCCGTCGGCGATGGCGTCGAAGAGCTGCGTGCCGGCGATGCGCTGCGCACGGCCGGCGACGGACGCGCCGTGCTGTCGCTCGCGCCGGGCGCTTCGCTGCGCCTCAACGCCGACACCAGCATCGTGCTGAATGCCGCGGATCGCATCGAGATCGCTCACGGAACGGTCTACCTCGACTCCGGCGGCCCGCGGCGTGATGAATCGGTCACGCACCTGCATACACCTCTGGGGGACGTCTGGGACGTCGGCACGCAGTTCGAGCTGCATACCGATACAGAGGCCGTGCGGATTCGCGTCCGCGAGGGTGCGGTGCAGTTCCAGGGCAAGGATCGCGATGTCCACGGCGAGGCGGGCGAGGAAGTGCTGATTCCCGCGCAGGGCGAGAGTGTGCATGGCCGCATCACCCCCTATGACGATGCCTGGGGCTGGGTCGCTGATCTCGCCAGCTTCCATGCGCAGGGCGAGTACACCGCGGCGACGCTGCTCGACTGGGTGGGTCGCGAGACTGGACGCTCGCTGCACTTCGAAGATTCCGCGACGCGCGTCCATGCCGAGAGCCTGCTGCTGCACGGCGCGGAGGGGCTCTCGCCACGAGATACGCTCGAGGTGGTCGCGGCCACGACCGACCTTCGCTACGAGCTGGAGACCGGCACGATCGTCATCAGCGCCGTGCAGCGCTGAAGCAGTTGCCGCGCCGCCGCGCGGGCTGGACAATGCAGCCCCGTGTCGGGCAGCAGATTTCGCGAGGGCGACGTGTTGCGGGCTGCACTCCTCGCCCTCGTGCTGCTCGCGCTTCCCGTCTTCGCCGCCTCAGCGCTCGCGATGCGAGGCCAGCCACTCGTCGAGGTGATCGCGACGCTGGAGTCGCGCGGCCTCAGCATCATCTACAGCAATGACCTCGTCGATCCCTCGATGGTAGTGCGCGAAGATCCGGTTGCGTCCGATCCCGTCGAGCTGCTGCGCGAGATTCTCCAACCCCATGGTCTCGCGATCACTGCCGGGCCGAATGGCGCCTGGCTCGTCGTGCGCGCGCCATCGTCCGATGGGGCCGAGCCGAGCGTGCTGCGCGGCACGATCGTCGACGCGGCGACGGGCGCTCCGATCCGGCAGGCGATCGTGCAGGTCGAGGGCGGTCCGTCCGCGCTGAGCTCGATCCGCGGCGAGTTCCGGATCGAGCTCGCGGGCGCCGGGCGCTATCGCGTCTCCGCCGCGGCCAGCCAGTACGAAGCATCGGAGCCGGTCGTCGTCGAGGCGATCCCCGGCGTGACGATCCCGGCGCTCACGATCGCGCTGCGCACGACCGTCGTTCCGATCGACACCATCGTCGTGAGCGCGAGCTATTACACACTCGCGCGCGAACCGGCGGCGCCGGCAACGTTTCTCAGCCGCTCGCAGATCGAGAATCTGCCGACGCTCGGCGAAGATGCCATCCGTGCGACGCATGGACTGCCCGGCGTCGCGAGCAACGGTGTCTCCGCGCGCATGAGCGTGCGCGGCGGCGCGGCGGACGAGACGCTGCTTCGCCTCGACGGCATGCGCATCTACAACCCTTACCACTTCCGCGATTTCGAAAGCCTGTTCAGCAGCATCGACCCCGCAATCCTCGAGGGCATGGAGGTGCGCACGGGCGGCTACCCGGCGAACTATGGCGACCGCATGAGCGGCGTCATCGACATGCGCTCGCTCGTGCCCACCGAGCCGCGCAGCAAGGAGCTGCGCGTCAGCACGCTGAATACGGCGTTCACGAGCACGGGTCGCTTCGACGAAGACCGCGGTGCATGGGTCGCGTCGCTGCGGCGGAGCAACCTCGATCTGCTGGTCCATGCGCTGTCTCCGGAGCTCGGCGAGCCCGAGTATTTCGATCTCTTCAGCAAGCTCGACTACGCGCTCGATGAGCACTGGAACGTCTCCGGCAACCTGCTCGTTCTCGACGACGAGATCACGCTTCAGGACGAAGATGTCGCCAGCGCGCACTCGGACTACCGCGACGCCTATTACTGGGCCCGCATCGATCACGCGCCGAGCGACGACTTCGAGGCGCATTACCTCGTGTCGGAGACGAGCCTCGAGGAATCACACGGCGGCTTCATCGCGGACGAGGGCCGCGCCTTCGGAACGCTCGCCGAGGCCCGCGACGTCGACATCGCTGCAGTCGCCGCCGACTGGCAGTACCGCTTCTCCGACAGGAATCTGCTGAAGTGGGGCGGCGAGTTGCGCGACGGACACGCGGACTATGATCACGACGCCGAGGCCACCTTCCCCAATCCGATCACCTTCGAAGGCACGAGCCGCACCGGCATAGACGATGATTTCGACACGCGTGCGAGCGGTCAGCAGCGTGCGCTGTACGCGAGCTACGTCGGCCGCTGGGCGAGCGCGCTCACCGTCGAGCTGGGCCTGCGCTGGGACGAGCAGACCTACACCGACGAGTCGCAGCTCAGTCCGCGCGCCAACATGCTGATCGACGTCGGGCCGCGCACCCAGCTTCGCGCCGCGGCCGGGCGCTTCTACCAGGCGCAGGGAATCGAGGAGCTGCAGATCAACGACGGCATCTCGCATTTCTTTCCCGCGCAGGAAGCGGAGCACGTCGTGCTGAGCATCGAGCACCGTTTCGACAACGCGCTGCGCCTGCAGGTCGAGGCGTACAAGAAGCAGTTCGATCGGCTGCATCCGCGCTTCGAGAACCTGTACTCCCGACTCGATCTGCTTCCGGAGCTGCAACCCGACCGGGTGCGCATCGATCCGAGCAGGGGCGAGTCCGAGGGCATCGAGCTCGGGCTGCAGCAGGAGCTGCAACGCTGGCAGTGGTGGACGAGCATCAGCTGGTCCTCTGCCGAGGATGTCCTGAACGGCGTCGAGGTGCCACGCAGCTGGGATCAGCCCTGGGCCTTCGAGGCCGGGATGATCCGCACCGGCGCGCTCTGGACGGTGAGCTTCTCGACGAGCTATCACGAGGGCTGGCCCAGCACCTCTCTGGCGCTCGTCGAGGAGCAGCTCGTAGCGGGCCCCTTCAACACCGGGCGCGTTGCGGATTTTCAGTCGGTGGACGTGCGAGTGAGTCGCCGCATCGAGCTGTCGCGCAGCGAGCTCACCGTGTTCGGCGAGCTGATCAACGCCTTCAACCACTTCAATCCCTGCTGCCTCGCATACGACCTGGAGACGGATCCGGCGGAAGGGATTTCGCTCGAGACGAACTTCGACGAGTGGCTGCCGCTCGTGCCTTCGGTCGGCGTGTTCTGGCGGTTCTAGGGCTTCGTGCCGATGCGTGCTAGATTGCTTCACGCTTGCGAGCAGCATGCAATGGAAACCGAATCCAACATTGCCGATCCCGACGGCTTCTACGAGATGCTGTTGAATGCGCATGCCGGGCTCAACGAGGAAGAGAGCATCGAGCTCGACTCGCGTCTCATCCTGCTCCTTGCCAATCAGATCGGCGACCTCGAGGTCCTGTCCGCCTGCATCAAGGCCGCACGCGACAACGTGCTCCGCTCGCGATCGAAGCCCCAGACCTGAGCGGCCGCCACCGCGCGATGCGGTGTGCAACGAATGTGGTTGCGCTCCTTGCGTGCCACTCCGAGAATGAGCTCGACGCTGGTGTGGCCGGGAGTTCAGCGATGAGCACGCCGTTCGCCTCTGCATCCGATTCAAGCGAGCGGGCCGGTGCGGAGCACCCGACGCAGCGGACCGCTGAGCGCGACGCGGCACTGTGGACGGCCATTCACGGCTGAAGTGTGGCGACCTTACCCTCCCGGATGCGCATCGCCGATGCGCCGCAGCCCGGCGGTCCGGAAGCGCTCGTCATTCGCGAAGTCGCGGTGCCGGACTTGCCGCCGGGCCACGTGCTCATCCGTGTCGCGGCAGCAGGACTGAACCGCGCCGACCTTCTGCAGCGCCGCGGCGTCTATCCCCCGCCTGCCGATGCACCGAGTCACCCTGGACTGGAGGTCTCAGGAACCGTCGCCGCGATCGCTCCGGGCGTCGAAGAGTTCAGGATCGGCGACGAGGTGTGCGCCCTGCTGCAGGGTGGCGGCTACTCGGAATACTGCGCTGCGCCGGTCGGACAAACGCTGCCCAGGCCGAATGCTGTGAGTCTCGTCGATGCCGCTGCACTTCCCGAGGCGACCTTCACCGTATGGAGCAACGTGTTCGACTCCGGCCGCCTGTCAGCCGGCGAGACCTTGCTGGTGCACGGCGGCACGAGCGGGATCGGCGTGATTGCAATCCAGGTGGCGCGTGCGCTCGACCATCGCGTCATCGCGACCGCGGGGTCGCAGGACAAGTGTCGCGTGTGTGTCGGGCTCGGCGCCGATCCTGCGATCAACTATCACGACGAGGACTTCGTCGCAGCAGTGCGTGCCACGACGGCGGACCGGGGCGTGGACGTGATCCTCGACATCGTCGCGGGCGACTACGTGCCACGCAATCTCGAAGCGCTTGAAAAAGGCGGTCGCCTCGTCGTGATTGCCACGCAGGGCGGTACGCGTTCGACGCTGGACATGCGCATCATGATGAAGCAGCGACTCACCCTCATGGCGTCACTGCTTCGACCCGAGCCCGTCGCGTTCAAGCAATCGCTGAAGGCAGCCGTGCTGAAGCACGTCTGGCCGCTGCTCGAAGCCGGATCGGTGCGGCCCATCGTCGATCGGGTGTTTGCGCTGGAGGATGCCGCGGCCGCACACGCCTACATGGAGCGCGGTACACACATCGGGAAAGTCTTGCTGGTGGTCGACGCCGGCGCGAACCGCGCCGGCGCCTGAAGGCTCATCCTTTGAGCCTGTGGGTCCATCCATGGCCCCGGGCAAAGCCCTGCATCAGCAGAGGTTCGCCCGGGGGACGCGGGACGTCCGTTGTCGCCGCCAGGGGCAGCGCAGCCACACGATTCTGCGCTCGCCTCGAGTAGAGAACGCGGGCGGCGATCCGCACGATCACCGCCCGCGTGCTTGGTCCATCCGGTTCGCGAGACCTGCGCTACGGGCGCGCCGGCTGCACACAAAAGCCCTGCGCACTCAACGCTGTCGATGCGGCGCGTGGGGCCCCACGCATTGAACGCCGCTCGGATCCCGCGTGAACCTTCCGGACCAGAACTCGTTCAGCTCGCGGGCAATTGCACCGGCTTGACGCCGATATCGTTCAGAGCGCTCCGCAGATCAACGATGCCCGACTTGTAATTGCCGGACTTGCACGACGTCTCCCCGGAGCTGCGCTTCGCGCGAGCCTCGACCACCTTTGGCGCCTGGTTGTGCGCGGCGACGGCCTGGTCGAACTGTGACATCAGCGTCTGACAGGTCTTCTGATCCTCCGTGGCTCCCTGCGCCGTCGTTGCGGCATGGGCAGATCCCGCCAGTCCTACTGCGAAAGCCGCGAGCACGCTCGCGATCATCCGTTTCATGGATTCCTCCGGAACTGCTGTGACTGATTCAGATCGTGCCGGCCTTGCCGCGCACGCGTCGGAGTTGCCTTCGACGTGCGGGAATTGTCGGCTGCGGTCGCTTGCGCGGAGATGACCGCGGCATTACCGATTGTTAACCTTGCGAGACTTGCACGATTCACGAACATTCATGAGTCGTCGCTGGCGCAGATACGGCACCCCCCGGCCGAGTGGGCCTGCGGCCAACTGTGAGAGCGGCTTTCAGCCGCGATCAACCGCTGATCAGATCTTTGAGGACCGCAGTCTCATCGGTCAGGCGCGCGCGATCGATCGCGGCACCGCTGACGATGACCTTCTTGCCGAGCATGAATTCCTGCGGCCGGTTGACGGCGTCGACCGCGAGCATGCGTCCTTCTTTGAAGTAGAACGCCGCGAAGCTGCGGCCATGGTCGATGTCCCCGCGGATGACGACTTCGTCATGGCCCTGCGACAGTCCCGCGATCTGGAGCTTGAGATCGTACTGATCGGACCAGAACCAGGGCAGCGCGCGATAGGGCTCGGTCTTTCCGCACAGCGTTGCTGCCGCGACGCTCGCCTGCTCGTGTGCGTTCTGCACGGATTCCAGACGCACGCCACGGCCGTAGATCGCATTGTGATGGAAGGTGCAATCACCCGCCGCGACGATGTCCGGATCACTCGTGCGCGCAAGCTCGTCGACGACGATGCCGTCGGCGACGGTCAGGCCTGCAGCCTGCGCGAGCTCCGTGTTCGGCACGACACCGACCGCGATGATGACGAGATCTGCCGTGCGGACCGGCCCGCTCGCGCAGGTGACGGCGTGGGCGCCGCCGCCATCGATGCCTTCGACGCACGCATCGAGGACGACGTCGACGCCCTGCTCCGCGTGTGCGCGGCTGTAGAAGCCGGAGACTCTGGAGGTCGTGACCCGCTGCATCACGCGCGGCTGTGCCTCGAGTACCGTCACCGCAGTGCCCTTGCTGCGCAACGACGCCGCGGCTTCCAGCCCGATGTAGCCGCCGCCGATGATGACGGCGCGTTTGCTCGATCCCACGTGGCTGCGAATGCGGTCGACGTCGGCCAGATCGCGCAGGTAATAGACACCCTCGCGCTCCGATCCGGGCAGCGGGATGCGGCGGGGACGCGAGCCCAGCGCGAGCGCCAGCTTGTCGTAACGCAGCTCTTCTCCGTTCGCGAGGATGACGGTCCTGCGCGCGCGATCGATGGACTCGGCTCTGACTCCGAGCTTGAGCCGTACATTCAGCTTCTCGTACGCCGCCGCGGGCCTGATCAGGATCTCGTCGGTGCTCTTGTCGCCGGCGAGATAATGCTTCGAGAGCGGCGGCCTGTGATACGGCAATCGCGGCTCCTCGCCGACGAGAACGATCTCGCCGCTCCAGCCGTGGCGGCGCAGGGACGCGACGAGCTGGGCACCCGCGTGACCGGCACCGAGGACGACACATACTTCGCTCAATTCGCGTCCTCGATGCAGAGATTCGGGAGCTGTAGCTTACCCGAGCCGCGCGCGTTCCGTAACGCGCTCGGGCTCGTGGCGTCCCTATCTCTCTTCACTCAACCGCGCGGCGCGCATCAGGAGATAGCTTCTTTCCGGACGGCTCGTGGTCTTGTCCGCGGCTACGCGAAAGAGCTGGACCGCCGCATCGACATCGCCCGCGCGCTCCAGGAGATGAGCGCGCACTGCATCGAGTCGGTGACTCGTGCTCATGTGCGCGTCGTCATCCAGCGTTCCGAGCAGCGCCAGGCCTGCGTCCGGACCGTGCACCATGGCTACCGCGACCGCGTGATTGAGCGTGACCATGGGACTCTCGGAGAATTGCTTCAGCACTTCGTAGAGCGCAAGGATCTGCGGCCAGTCCGTATCCGCCGCGCGCGTCGCCTCGTCGTGTACGGCAGCGATCGCTGCGAGGAGCTGATACTCGCCGACCGATCCACTCGTCAATGCCGCGCTCACGAGCGCGACGCCTTCCGCGATCGCGCCCTGGTCCCAGAGCGTCCGGTCCTGCGCGTCCAGCGGAATCAGCTCGCCCAGCGCTCCGGTGCGGGCGGCGCGCCGTGCATCGGTCAGCAACATCAGCGCGAGCAGTCCCGCAACATCGCCGTCCTCGGGCAGCAGCCGGTGTGCGGCGCGCGTCAATCGGATCGCTTCGTTCGAGAGGTCCGTGCGATGCAGCGCCTGTCCGGAGCTCGTCGTGTAACCCTCGTTGAAGACCAGATAGAGCACGCGCAGCACCGAGCCCAGCCGCTGTGCGCGCTCGGCGGCGTCGGGCAGGTCGAACGTCGCGCCCGATGCCTCGATGCTCTTCTTGGCGCGGCTGATCCGCTGCGCCATCGTCGCCTCGGGCACGAGGAATGCTTTGGCGATCTCCCCGGTCGTGAGTCCACCCACGGCGCGCAGCGTGAGCGCGATGGCGGACGCGGGCGAGAGCGCCGGATGACAGCACATGAACAGCAGGACGAGCGTGTCCTCGGGATCGAGCCCCGGCTCGCTGTACATCGCAGGCGCAACGACGACGGGCGTCTCGTCCGCGACGGCCGTTTCGCGATCGCGTCGCGCGATCTCGGAGCGCACGTGATCCGTCATGCGCCGCAGCGCGACCTGGATCAGCCAGCCGCGCGGATTGTCCGGAATGCCATCGCGCGGCCACTGCGCGGCGGCCGCGATCAACGCTTCCTGCACGGCATCTTCGCCCGCGGCGAAATCACGGAAGCGTCGCATGACCGCGCCGAGCACCTGCGGCGCCAGCTCGCGCAGCAGGTGCTCGATTCGAGGATCGAGCGACGCGAACCTCACTCGACGTCCGGCGGTCCGCTCATGACCTCGCGCACTTCGATCGGCATGTTGAACGGTGCACCGTCGGGACCTGGCGCTGCCGATGCCTCCGCAGCGATCTGATAGGCGCGCTCGGTGCTGTCGACGTCCACGATCCAATAGCCGGCGAGAAACTCCTTCGACTCCGGAAAGACGCCATCGGTGATCGGCTTACCGTCCTTGCCGGCACGCACGGTCTTCGCCTGCTGCGGCGACGCCAGGCCCTCCGCGCCGGCCAGCTCGCCGGCAGCGCTCAGCTTCTTGCTGAACTGCATCATGAAGGCGATATGGGCCTCGATCGCCTTCTTCGGCCAGCTGCCAAACTGCTCGTAGCCGTCGCGCGGACAATTCATCATCAGCATGTACTTCATGGCGTTGTACTCCTGTCTCAGTGCCCCGGAACGGGTGCGCTTTCACCCCTGGGTCGGAGCCGGCGGCGGCTTTTCGACATCGTCCCGCGGCAGCCTGAAGAAATCGTCGTGGGCGCCGGGGGGGGTATGCCGTCCGGCATCAGCGCATTAGCAGGAATCTGTCCGCAGCGGTGCCGCCCCAACGCGAGTACCAGCGCCGCGCAGATCCCCCGTGGTGTGCGAACGCGCGGGCGCGCAGCGCTCCGGGTCAGCGCCCGACTGTAGCAACAAGGTGCAGCGGGCGCACGACATGACGCCCAGGAAAACGGTTGGAGGAGGGCCGCCCGCGCGCCGCACAAACGCGAGCGGCTTCCTTGCGTCTTGCGCTATTCGTTCAGTTGTTCGGATTCCCGAAGAACTGAGTCTTGTCGAGCATCTTTTTCCCTGACGTGTCCATGGCGCTGAACACCTTGTCCTGGAACGCCGAGAACTCCGCGCGCGTCACCTTGCCGTCGTGGTCCGCATCGATTTTTGCGAGCATGTCACTCGTCCGAAGCGCGCTCGCATAGCCACCGGTCGAGAACGACGCCATCTCCGAGCTCTTCGCACTCATGAACTCGTCATGATCGAGCGCACCCGAATTGTCGGCGTCCATCATCGCGAACGCTTTTCCCTGGTACGCGTCCCATTCAGCCTTCGAGACCATGTGGTCTCCGTTGGCATCGATCTTGTCCATCATCTCGACGGTGCGCAGCGCACTCGCGTAGCCGCCGGTGGCGAACGATGTCATGTCCTCTGCCAGCACGCCTTGAACGCTACCCAGCGTGAGCAGCACTGCACAAGGCACAAATGCACGTCGCGATTTGGTGAACATGGTCGGTCTCTCCTGTGAAGGTACGGTTTTCACCGGCCTCGCCGCTACGGGAGCACCGGTCTTCGGCTACGGCACAGTGCAAGTCCCGGGCCACCACTAAATCCCTTGCAATCGGCGGCTTCCGCCGCCGCAGGGTGGTGGTCCGGCTGCGGACGCCACGATACGTTACGAACGGCCGCAATGGGAAGCGGGGCCGCCTCCCAGGTTGCGCTAAACTGACCGTCTCGTTCCAGACCGAGGCCGGGGATCATGAGAGCACGCTGCGCTGTCGCCATTGCCGGCGCCGGTGCGCTGCCTGCGTCGCTTCTCATGGCTCAGGAGGCGGGACCCATGGTGCCTCAGCCCTACAATTGGACCACCCTGCTCATCATCGGCGCGATCGTCGCCGTAGTGATCGGCATCTGGATCTTCAAACGCGTCAATCGTCCGGCGCGTTTGCAGATCCGTCCGGGCGCGCCGCCGGCGGAGTCACCGCGCGACGACGCACCGGCTGCCACGCCGAGCCCGAGTCGATCGTCCGGCCGACGCACGATCTTCATTTCCTACCGTCGAGCAGACAGCGCCGACATAACCGGGCGGATCTACGACCGACTCACCGATCGTTTCGGCAAGGAACACGTGTACAAGGACGTCGACAGCGTTCCGCTCGGCGTAGACTTTCGCAAGCACGTCGGGGATCTCGTACAGCGTTGTGATGCCGTGATCGCAATCATCGGCAACCAGTGGGTCACGTCTCAGGCCGGCAACGCCCGGCGTCTCGACGACCCGCGCGATCTCGTGCGCATCGAGATCGCGTCCGCGCTCGCGCGCAGCATTCCTGTTGTACCGGTGCTGGTTGGCGGAGCTGTCATGCCGAGCGACCAGGACCTGCCGCAGGAGATCCAAGGGCTCGCGTATCGCAACGGGATCTCCGTTCGTCCGGACCCGGACTTCCACAAGGATCTCGACCGTCTGATCGCTGGCATCGACGCGCACTTCGGCGCGCGTTGATCGATTGGCACCGGGGCCCTCAGCGCGCGAAGTCGGCACAGGCGAACGAGGGTTTGTGTGCCGACAAGCGCGGCAACTCGAGCAGACTGGCCTGGCGCCTGCAGCGCCAGGCCAGCGGTCAATACCTAGTACTTCACGGTCTCTCTGTTGTTCGTGATGGTCGTACCGTAAGCGCACCGTGGATTGGGATTGCTCATCCACTGGTCTCCCTGCCAGTCCGGAATCGTTACGTCACCATTCTCGTCATAGACGCGAATGGTAATCGTCATCCCGGAGTTGTCCGGAAAGTCCGTGCACGACGTGACGCCGTAGGGCTCGGCCACCGAGCCGAAGACCCAATTCCAGACCTGGCCTGCGGCGGGCGTCCTGGCCAGGACCGTCCTCTCACCCGTCGTCTGATTATTGGTGATCACGTTCCAGGTGGGGCAGTCGTGCCCTGGGCCGCAAGTCGACGAAATGCTGCCCAAGATCTTGTCACCAACATTCAGATTGATCAGGCGGCTGTGCCACGTGGTGCCGCTCATGCAACAGTTCCAGCTCGCAGCCGTCCAGTAGGGACCGCCGCCGGCAGCTCCGACTCCCCACTGCATGACCGGCTGAAGGATGCTGATGACGTGCGTGGCGTCCTCGAAGCCCGGGAAGAAGTACAGAAGCTGGCCGTTGTCGGTGGTGGGTTCCGGCGGTACGACCCAGCTCGAATTGATCTTGCTGTAGGCGCCGGTGGTCGTCGCCGAGACCGATTCCAGCCAGCCGCTGATGACCGGCGGATTGACGTCATTCACTTGCACGTCCGCCGCCACAGCGACTCCGTCGGATGTGTAGTGAGAATACTGGCAATGCCGGGCCGCTTCGATCATGCCACTGGCATGTTTGACGCGACCGTCCGCGAGCAGCGTGTTGCCTTCCTCGAGCTGGAAGACGCAAGAGGGATGGAAGTAGCCGAACGGTGTGGTGACGAATTCTGCCGGAACGACCGCCGGGCGTTTGCCGACTCCCGGGAAGAGGGCATCCAGCGCGGATGTACCGGCTCGCGCGCTGCTCACTGCAAAGCACAGCAGGAACGCGGCGATAAAGGTCTGAAACGCTTGCACGGGTCGATTGTTCGTGGTCATCAAGGATCTCCCTATCGAATGTGTCGTTCGAGTGAATCTCTTGGTTGAATCCCGGGACGGGCGGGATTGTACAACGCCAGCCGTCACGAACCGGAGTTGAGTTCATGGCCCGTCACGCTGCAGCGCATCTTTTCCGCTGCGCGCGTGGACTCACGATCGAGCCTCCCGTTCGCGGGCGAGAGCTGCGTGCTCCTCGACTGTCAAACAGACTGTCCGCCGCTCTTCAATACAGCATCGTTTCCTGTCCACGGCGGCGACGGTAGCGAGGGGCTTGTCCTCGAAGGCGCCGTCACTCGCAGCCGGATGACTGCGAAGTGACAGATGTTGCCTTGCGGGTCAGACGGGAAAAATCATCCGCCGCAGGCGCTGGGAAGCAGCAGGATCTTGTACGAGTGCGCGCCCATCGAGCCGATCGTCACCGGCGCGCAAGTGTTCGGGTCGACGTAGCCGGTCAGCGAGGCTTCCTGATCCGTGGTGTCCTCTGGGTTGACCACGACGATCCCCCGAGTCCACTCGCGCGCGTAGGTCGATGTTCCGATGAGGAGTGCATCCAGAGCACTGTCCGTGGCCGGTCCCTGGCCGATCGGATCGCCGAGATTGTAGTAGAGAAAGTCCGGCAGATTGATGCGGCGTCCCGAGGGAGATTCCGTCCATAGCTCCAGCTCCGCCTGGGAGTCTCCGGGCTGGGGGCCCCAGCCCAGCAGCATCGACGCCCAGGCGTAGGCCAGCACCTGATCCAGGTCGTCGCGAACGAGCTCCGTGCCATTGGACATCTTGAGATATGGCAGGACGCCGTATCCATTGTTCGTGGCATCTGCGATCGTACGAACGTTTTTCTTCCAGCTCGAGATTCCGTCGAATTTGTAGTACGGCGGTTCGTCCGCATACGACGCGAACGCACTCTCGAGCGACACTCCGTCGACTCCCTGCACCTTGGCAGCGTTGGCCAGCGCGAAGCGGCGCGCGTATCCCCTGTCGGCAAACCATTTGCCGTCGGCGTTGTTGCTGACGTTCAGTACCGGCAACCTCCCCAGGTCCCGCTGTATTTCGCGCTGGATGCGTCCAAGCTTCAGGTCGTGGTGATTTGCGCGCGAGGCATTGGTGTAGTCCTCGCCTGCAATCGTGTTATAGGGAAATCGAGTCTCGCCGTCGATATCCACGTTCTCCGCATCCACCATGTTGTAGAAACTCGGGGACGTGACATCGAACCATGCGCCGTCGTAGCCATTGCGCATGAAATCCTCGACAAAAACGGACGTGAGCAGTTGGGCCAGTTGCGGCGTGCCCACGTTCAGCGAGTACCTGACCGAACCGGAGTTGAGGGCCTGTCGGCCATCGGGGTTGTAGTCATGCACGTAGACGGGCGCCAGAATCGGCTCGCCAGCCGAATGCGTCACGGCCGCCGTGCCGTCCGTCGCGCGGATCACGATGAGCTTGTTCGGGCTGGTGCCGGTCTTGCCGGTCACGCGCATGATCTCGTTCCCGATGCGAACGAAGCTGATGAATCCTCCGTTTGCACCTGTTTTCCCGTCGAGTGAATGGACGGCCGTGCGGGGATCCACGGCGCCTCCGGTCACCGGAATGTCAGAAATGTCTTCTCCCGGAATCTGTGTCGCGGTCTTGTCGATGCTCGCGTGCAGGCTCGTGGCTCGATACATCTGGATGTAGTTGAGCCGGTCGTCCTCCAGCTGCTCTCCCGTCTCCGGCCAGGAGCCCTGATGGCCTCCGTTCAGGTAGGCGAGCACTGTATAGCCCGGGTGCTTGGATCGCAGATAGTCGAGGTCGCTTCCCGTGGGGAGCTCGGCCTGACTGCCCCATAGCCCCTGCGATTGCTTCGCCATGAGATCCAGCTCGGACTTCGAATAGTCAATCGGTCCCGAGGCGTTCACGTGCAACTTGATCGGCACGAGCGGCTTGGAGAGCGGTGCAGCGGCGGCGGTATGCAGCGAGAGCAGCAAGAGCGCGGCGAACGCGCTCGACGGCATGCGCATGTCGTTTCCTCCCTGGATTTGAAGGGGCGGAATCTAACAAAGCAACCGCGTTCAATGTGCTCCACGATGTGAAGATGTGTTACGTTCGCGTACGCAATTCAAAATTTTTTTCCGCGCTAACGACGCTGACGTGCGACGGGGGTCGGTCTCAGGTCCAGTTTGTCGCCAGTCGACGACGAGAGACGATGATTCGGACAGACACGGTCCTGGTGAATCCGATTTCAGCAGCGTGCGTCGCCTGTCTCAATTCGGCTCGCACACCAGAGCTGAGCGTACCTCCTCGAAGCGAGCTCGCCTTCCCACTCGCGCGAGAAAAGGAAATCCCATTTCGTTTTTCCCGTCGTTCAATGTCTTCTTTTTGGAACTTAGCTCGGCAGCTTCGGGTCGTTATCGGACGGATACGACGGCAGTCCAAATGCCCAGATTCATCACTCTTGGCGCGTCATTCCAGAGGGAAGCCATGAATAGAGTCTCTGCGCTAGTGTGTTTGCTGGCGCTTTCGACCGGCGCCAGCGCCGACACGCCACTGGCAGTCGATGCCGCGCTGCCCATTCCAAGCGTGACCTTCGATTCCGCGGGCAACTTATCCATGAGTGCGTCCGCCACCTCCTCCGCGAGCGACTTCGACTATCTCGTCGGTCATTGGAAGCTAACAAACAAGAAATTGAAGTGCCGATTGCACGGCTGCACGGAGTGGTCAGCGCCGTTCGAGTCGTTCGTCGATATGGAAAAGGTCCTGGGCGGCGCCGGTAATATCGACGAGTACCATGAGGACGTTTCCGGTAAGCGCTTCGACGGGCTGGCACTGCGACTATTCGATCCCAAGACCCGGTTGTGGAGCATCTACTGGGCTGACGGGAACCGCGGCGCTCTGGATCCACCTGTCGTCGGGTCATTCGAAAATAGCATCGGCCACTTCTTTGGCAAGGACACCTTCGAGGGTCACGAGATCATCGTTGTCTTTCGTTGGGACGTGCGCGATCCGAATCGGCCCGTTTGGAGTCAGGCCTTCTCGGCGGATCGAGGCAAGTCCTGGGAGTGGAACTCGATAAACGTGTCCGAGCGCATTCAGGCTGCGACGGAGTAGTCTCTGCGGTTCGCGCGAGCCTGTCAGGCGCAGCTGCGCGGCTCGCGTTGCACGCGACAAGCTGACTTGCGCAATCGTGAGCTAGGGTGCCTCTGCCCGACCGAACACGACGTAGCTTTCACCCGCGTCAGAATTTCCAGCTGGACTTGCGCCCGGCGCGCCGACGATGACATCGTCGATGCCGTCACCATTGACGTCGCCCGCCCCGCTCACAGAGCGGCCCGACACGTCATAAGCGTCGATGCCGGTGAGCACGAAGCCGCGACTGCCGTCACCGCCGCCAGCCGGGTACAGAGTTCCGAGTGGCACGATCGCAGGGAAGCGCTCCGTAGAGCCAAACACGACGTAGCTTTCGCCTGCAGCCGAACTTGGACCTTGATCGGCCGGCGCGCCGACGATGAGATCGTCGATGCCGTCGCCGTTGACGTCGCCTGCCCCGCTCACGGAGTCGCCCGAGTTGTCATTTCTGTCGATACCGGTGAGCACGAAGCCGCGGCTACCGTCGCCGCCGCCGGCCGGGTACAGAGTTCCGAGTGGCACGATCGCAGGGAAACCCTGCGTCGAACCGAACACGACGTAGCTTTCACCGGCATACTCATCTCCACCCGGAGCGGCACCATTGGCGCCGACGATGAGATCGTCGATGCCGTCATCGTTGACGTCGCCCGCCGCGCTCACGGACCCGCCCGAGAAGTCATACTCGTCGATACCGGTGAGCACGAAGCCGCGGCTACCGTCGCCGCCGCCGGCCGGGTACAGGGTCCCGAGCTGTACGTTTGCCGGAAAACCCCGCGCAGAACCGAACACCACGAAGCTTTCACCTGCGTTGTAATCTCCACCCGGATCGCCGCCGCCGGCACCGATGATGAGATCGTCGATGCCGTCACCATTGACGTCACCCGCCGCGCTCACGGCGCGCCCCGAGTAGTCATATCTGATGCCGGTGAGCACGAAGCCGCGGCTGCCATCGCCGCCGCGGGACGGGTACAGGCTCGCGAGCGGGACGATTGCGGGGAAGCCTTGCGTCGAACCAAACACGACGTAGGTTGTACCCGGGGGGAGATATCCACGACCGGCGCCGTCGGCGCCGACGATGAGATCGTCGATGCCGTCCCCGTTTACGTCGCCCGCCGTGCTCACGGAGATGCCCACGCGGTCACCAGAGTCGGTACCAGTGAGCACGAAGCCGCGGCTGCCATCGCCACCGCCGGCCGGGTACAGGCTGCCGAGCGGCACGATCGCGGAGAAGCCTTGCGTCGAACCAAACACGACGTAGCTCTCACCCGCTGAATATCCGCCTGTATCGGCCTGTGAAGCACCGATGATGAGATCGTCGATGCCGTCCCCGTTTACGTCGCCCGCCGTGCTCACGGAGATGCCCGAATAGTCATCTCTGTCGATGCCGGTGAGCACGAAGCCGCGGCTACCGTCCCCGCCCCCGGCCGGGTACAGGGCCGCGAGGGGGACAATCGCCGGGAAGCCATGCGTCGAACCAAATACGACGTAGCTTTCACCGGCGTTCGGATCTCCACGCGGGTCGGCATGAAGAGCGCCGACGATTAGGTCGTCGATGCCGTCCCCGTTGACGTCGCCCGCTCCGCTCACGGAGCGGCCCGCGTCGTCATCTGCGTCGATGCCGGTGAGCACGAAGCCACGGCTGCCGTCGCCGCCGCCTGAAGGTAACAGCTTTGCGAGAGGGAACACCGGCGGGAAGGGATTGGCGAATGCGTTACCGGCGGATCCGATCGCCAGTCCGACTGCGAGTGCACCGATGGCACGCCGCGCTCGTCGCAACGACAACGCATGGCGCACCGCGCGACTCAACGGCTCGACGAATGATGTTGGCACTGAACAGGCGACGCAGATGCTGCGCGCGTTGGTCTTCATGCATTTGCCTCCCTGGTTTCGTCGCCGAGGTCACTGCCCGGTCTAGTCAGCGCGACTATGACGTCGACGATAGGACGCGTCAACGAACAGTTGGCGCGCGTGCAAATTGCACGAGTTGCAGCGCGCATCGTGCGATCGCTTGTCTCAGCAGACATTACATTAGAGACTATCTGGCGGCAGAACCCTCGAGATGTTGAATATCTCGAAAGCGTTCGTAGTGCCACCGCCTTCAACGATGTAAGCGTAGTTACCCGAAACGATGATGTCGTCCGGCTGGCCGCTGTGGGCAAGCGGGCGCTGGCTTACGCGCAAAGGAGTGGCTGGATTCGAGACGTCGAATATCTCGAACGCGTTGGTCGTTCCCGCGCCCTCCACGATGTAAGCGAAGCCGTCCCTGACCCAGATGGCGTCGCCGCCGCCCGTGTCGATGGTTCCCCCGTTGGCAAGGTCGGCCTGGCCTACCAGGACCGGGGCCGACGGGTCGGATACGTCAAAGATCTGGAATGCGTTCGTCGTTCCCGCGCCCTCTGCGATATAAGCGTAGTTGCCGGAGACGAATATCCCATCGTCCGGAACGCCATAATTCAGATCGGTCGCGCTCAGGAGAACCGGCGACGCCGGGTTCGACACATCGAAGATGTCGAAGCCTTGGCTTCCAGCCCCGCCGATGGCGATGTAGGCGTAGTGGCCCTGGACAAAGATAGACGCCTGGTCGAACGCCGTGAGATCGCTCTGACTTACGCGCACCGGAGCTGCCGGATTCGCGATGTCGAATATCTCGAAGCTATCGGTATAGCTACCACCCTCGACAATGTAGGCGTACCTGCCTTGGACGAACAGGCGGTCGCCGGCGTTATGGGCCAGGTCAGCCTGTCCTACGAGCACTGGCGCGGCCGGGTCAGTGACGTTGAATACCTGGAACGCGTTGGTCGTGCCGCCGCCCTCGACGATAAAAGCGAAGCCGTGTGTAACCCATATGTCGTCGGTCGAAACTCCGTTGCCGCCATTCGCCAGGTTGCTTTGGCTGATCAGGACCGGAGCTCTAGGATCGGATATATCGAATATCTGAAAGGCATTGGTGGTGCCGCTCCCTTCAGCCACGTAGGCATAAGGGCGCTTTATGAAGATGCCATCGCCTCCGCCCCCACTATTCTTGCCCTGCGCCAAGTTACTCTGGCTTACGCGCCACACGACAGCAGACACGTCGAGCGGGGAGATGGATGACTGCGAGGTGTCGACCGCTCCGCGAGCCGCGGCGACTTGCTCATCGACTGACTTTGCGATTGCGGCGCCCGGAGCAGTCGCCCCAGTCTGGCTCGCGTCCGTGAGCTGCGCGTAGCCGAAGATCGGCACGATCGCTGCGGCCATGCCGAGCGTCACGCATGCCAAAGACTTCTCCATATTCATCGAGCTTCCCCTTTGAATTCCACGTAGCGCATCTGTCACTCCCTGGTCGCAGCGCACGGGCCCGATGAGTTGGGCTGCGAGGAGTTACATCCTCCGGACGTCCTGCGGATACCATTGTGCGCCTACCGGACGGCTATGCGTTGTTCGAGACAAAGACGGCGCTCGCTCCGCGCGATTGCGCACATGAGCCGCTGGGATAGCCACGAAGGCTCGCCAATGACCTTGGGACCGAGAACACCCGCGGTCCTAGTCGGTCACCGGTTCCGCCTCCACCGGCTCTGGACCTGTTTGCGGCGCAATATGGATATTTGACGCGTCGAGGTCGGCCGAGTGTGGTTTCAGCGAGAGCAGAGCCTCCTGCCTCTCGTATTTCTTCGCGATTCCATTGACTGGCCCGATGAGGCTCATATCGTCGGAACCGCTCGTGAGCTCAATGATCGCGACGGCACGCCGATACGCATGTCTCGCGAGCTCGTGCTGTCCGCTCTCGAGGTATCAGTCCGCCAGTGCGTCACTGCCGAAACGATCTCGGCGCTCTCCTTGCCCACGCGTTCCTCCTCGGCTTGCAGCTCGAGAATGCGTGCGCGATTTTCGGATTCGAACCCGGTGCCCGGCATCGGTGACTGTCGATAAAGGTCCTCGGCGGCACCACTGCGGGCTGCAACTCACTCGATGGCCCCGCCCATCATGACCGGCAAAGGATTTCCCGGCTTCCTGCGTCCAACGTACCGATGCACGGCGATCCCGACTCCATTGTCGCGCCAGCGGCGCGACCGGCGCCGTTTCACGCCTATCTATCGGAGCTGCGATCCCTGCGGATCGGCTGCCATTCCGAGGTCGTCTTCGCGCTTGCGGCCTCTTCGTGCTGGCTCCTTCTCTACAACCCCAACTTCTGGCGGCAGACCATTGCCGCCATGTGGCAACCGTCCTTCGGCACGATCCTCTTCCTCGCGTCACTGTTGCAACTGCTCATCGCGATACATGCCACCGTCCTGCTGCTCGCGCCGACACAACGCGCGATGCGCACGCTGGCGAGCCTCATGTTCATGGTCGCGGCCATTGGTTCGTATTTCGTCGGCGCCTACGGCGTAGCGCTCGATGAGGACATGTTGCGGAACGTCGCCGAGACCGATCTCGCCGAGGTCGCTGGACTGATCAACCCCGGGTTCCTGCTTCATGTCGCATTTCTCGGCGTAGTTCCGGGGATCCTCGTCTGGCGCGTCGTCCTGCCGACGAGACGCTGGCAGGCGCGTTTGCTGCAACGCGCCGTGTTCCTGGGAGCAGCACTGGCAGCGTGCCTCAGTGGAGTGTTCGCCTCCTATGCGAGCTATGCCTCCTACTTCCGCGAGTACAAGTCCATCCGTTACGCACTCGTGCCGCTCATTCCCATCGCGAGTGCCATCGCTCTGGCGCAGGATGTCTGGGAGAACGCGCACGGCAGGGCGCTCGTCGATCGCAGCGGCATGGTCGAGCGCACCACGGCGACAGGCAGCAGGCCGCTGGTGCTGTTCATCGTGGTGGGCGAGACCGCGCGCGCCGCGGACTTCCAGCTGGCCGGCTACGAGCGGCCCACGAACCCGGAGCTGTCGAAGATCGAGAACCTCGTCTACTTCGATCGCGCAACTTCGTGCGGCACGGCAACCGCGATCTCCGTGCCCTGCATGTTCTCGCATCTCGGCCGCCGGACCTTCGACAGCGACCAGGCACGGAATGAGACCAACGCACTCGACTCTCTCGCAAGAGCCGGCTTCGCCGTCGAGTGGCGCGACAACAACGGCGGCTGCAAAGCGGTCTGTGCACGCATTCCCACGATCGTGTATGCGCCTTCTCCAGACAACCGCGCGCTGTGCCCCCATGCGTATTGCTATGACGAGATCATCCTCACGGATCTCGCAGACACGTTACGTCGGATCGATCGCGACACGGCGATCGTCTTCCACCTGATCGGCAGCCACGGCCCGGCCTACGCGGAACGCTATCCGCCGAGCTTCGAGCGGTTCAAACCCGCCTGCCAAACGAGCCAGCTGCAGCGCTGCACGCGGGAGGAGATCGTCAATGCCTACGACAATACGATCGCCTACACCGACTATGTCATCGCGCGGCAGATCGAGCTGCTTCAGGCGGCCCGTGATCGCGTGGACACCGTCCTGATATACGTTTCGGATCACGGCGAGTCGCTGGGAGAGCAAGGCATGTACCTGCATGGCATGCCCTACGCCGTCGCTCCGCTCGTCCAGAAGGAGATCCCGATGCTCGTCTGGACGTCGCGCGGATACGCGCAGCGGACCGGTCTCAGCGTGACTTGCCTGCGTTCGTCGGCGAACCGCCCCGTCAGCCACGACAACGTGTACGACACGTTGCTCGGCGCCGGAGAGGTGCGCGACGCGCTGTACGACCCGAAGGCAGATCTGCTGAACGCATGCCGCTCAAAGTGACGGCCAAGAGGCCCTACTTAGAGCAACTACTGCGCCGTTCAATTTCGCTGCGGAGACCTGGCAATCCGCGGCCGCGTGCAGAACGCAATCGCAGTCATCCTGACTGGACTGATGCGAGCAGGATGCGGCTTGATTTGATAGTCGATTGGTGAGTCGCAACGTACGAGAATGTGGCGCGCCCGGAGAGATTCGAACTCCCGACCCCCAAGTTCGTAGCCTGGTGCTCTATCCAACTGAGCTACGGGCGCGCGGGCGGCAAATCATACGTTCTGCCGATCTCGGCGGCAAAACTGATCTGCCGGTTCCACCGCTCCCGCTGGTGACGGCGGCGGAAACGCACATTCGCGGAGCGGTACGTCAGTCCGAAGTCAGCATTTGAGCCGACTCGCTGGTGACGACGCGAAACGCATACACCTTGTTGTCAGTAGCAACGTAGATGCGCCCGCGCACCGCGATTCCCGTGGTGCTGTACGAGTGCGTGCCCGCCATCAATTCGTTCGGTCCGCCACCGGTGAAGATCTCGTCACCGGTATCTCCGTCATAGCCGTGCAGACGCTGGTCGCCGCTGGATCCGACGACCCACACGATCGTGTTGCTCGTGCCATCGGTGGAGGTGACGAAGGGCGATCCGACACCATTGCGGCTCACATCCCAGGCCGGGACGATGGTTGGCGGATTGGTGGCAGTGATGCGGAACGCGGAGAGCGTGGAGCTGCTGGCTCGAAAAGCGACATACGTGCCCTGCGCAGTGCGGTAGGTGGCTGCGGCCTGGATGATCGCGCCATTCGTGACTCGCAATGAAGCGACCGGCGCGCTGATCCCGCCGAGGTTGCTGCGATCGAGCAGATAGGCCTTGCCATCCTTGCCGAGTGCAAGGACGAGGCTGGAAGGCGTGGCACCGGGTACATCGATGAGCACCGGGCCGGAGCCGCCGAGATCCGTGTCCCCGTTATCGAGGTTTTGCCAGTTGGTGGGCGCCCAGTAATCGGTGGGGGACCCGCTGAAGACCGGACCGGGCTGGAGGCGAATGATCGCTTCGCCACCACTCCAGACACCGCCGGCGCCGAACGTATTGCCGGTTGCAACGAACGGACTGCTCCCGTCGTCGGCGACGCCGCCGATACCCCACACGCCGCCGCCTCGCGCTTCCGTTGCCCAGTTCATCACGCTGGCCGGATTGTTGATCGGCACGCCTACGAGCCGGCCGTGGTAGCTCCCGCAATCGCCGAAGCGTCCGCCGTAAGGCACATAGAGCGTGTTCCCGACGATGCCGAGCGCCGCGCGCTGACTCTGCACCGATGATTCGAACCCCGGGACCGCAGCACTCACATCCACCGGCCAGCCCGGCTTGATGGCGCCCGTATCGACGTTCAGCGAATAGATCATGTGCTTGAACACGCCGGGCGATGGCGTCGTCTCGGCATCGAGAAAGAGCGAACGGGACGCCACGTTGACGATCGGCGTTCCCGTAATGCCGAGCGGACTGATGTTTCCGCACGGCAGGCCCGAGGTGATCGGCGTGCCGACATTGCGCTGCCAGATGACGGTACCGGTGCTGGCATCGAGCGCATAAACATTGTTCGACTGCGTCGCGACGATGATCATCGGCTTGTGGGTCGTGCGATTCACGACGTAGAGCGGTTGCGCATAGACGTTGCCGGTAATCGTCCCGTTGAACGCCATGATGCGCCGCAGACCAGCCGCTGCGTCGTGTGTGAATGCGGCGTCGACGTAGAGACCGTCACGCGAGTCGTGGTTGTGGTGCTGCGTGACGCTGACCTGCGCATTCGCGGGAGCGACCCTGCTCAAGGCAGCAACACACAAGATAACGAACAATGACTTTTTCATGAGTGATCCTCGCCAAATCGTCACGAACTTCCTGCCCGCGCGGCAATTGTGGATCTCTTCTACCACGACGCGCCTGTTTCTTGTCAAGCGTCATGGGATTGTCATGGTCAGCAGTTGCGTTGCGGCGCATCTTTTCGCCATGCGAAGCGCGGAGTAGCCTCCGATCAGACGGCTGCCGGACCGGACGAGGGCGCCGCCTTCCGATTAGAAATGCAACAAACGCATGGTCGAGCGCAGGGTGCAACGCTCAGCACTCCGCGGGACGAAGGGGATGTATCAATGAGACAGCATCGCGAATCAAACGCGCGTGCGATCGAATCGACTGCAGCAGGCGCGTTGCGTGCCTCCGTCCGAAAAGCCTTGTGCGCACGACACGGTGGACTGCGCGCGGCGGTTCTGATGAGCGCGCTCGCCATCCCGTCGCTCGCCACGAGTGCGCCCGCGGCGATCTTTCCACCCATCGTCGAGTTGCGCGATCTGCGTCCCGACGCCGGCGGCGATGGCACCGACGGCTTCGTGATTTTCGGCGTCGACGCAAACGATCGCTCGGCGAGCGCGGTAAGCGGCGCAGGCGACGTCAACTCTGACGGTATCGACGACATCCTCATTGGCGCGTATCTCGCCGAGAGCGGCCCTCGCAGCGAGGCAGGCGAAAGTTACATCGTCTTCGGGCGTGCGGATGGCTTCCCCGCGGGCGTGGCGCTCAGCGATCTCTTTCCGCAGTCGGGCGGCGACGGCAGCCGCGGCGTCGTTTTGAAAGGGTTCATGAAGCGCGATGAATCCGGTGCGGCACTCGGCATGGCGGGCGACCTCAACGGCGACGGCATCGATGACGTCATCATCGGCGCTCCCTCGGCCGATCCCAACGATTTCTCTTCCGCCGGCGAGAGCTATCTCGTCTTCGGCCGTGCCAACGCTTTCCCGCCCGTGTTTAGACTGCGTGATCTCAGGCCGCAGGGAGGCGGCGACGGCAGCGCAGGAGTAGTAATCAAGGGCATCGACACGCAGGACTACTCCGGGCGTGCGGTCGCTGCCGCAGGTGATGTGAACGGTGACGGCTTCGATGACGTCGTCGTCAGCGCGGAAGATGCGGACCCGAACGACAGGCCGGACGCCGGCGAAACTTATGTCGTGTTTGGGCGTGGGATCGGATTTCCCGCCAACTTCGAGCTGCGCAGCCTTCTTCCCGAGTTCGGAGGCGATGGAACCGAGGGCTTCGTGCTCGATGGCATTAACGGGCTGGATAACTCCGGCCGCGCGGTTGCCGCAGCGGGCGACGTCAACGGCGACGGTCTGGATGACCTGCTGATCGGCGCAAGCAACGCCACGCACAGTGGCGACGACGATGGCGAGGCCTATGTCGTGTTCGGTCGCGCAAACGGGTTTCCCGCTGCCTTTGACCTGCGCATGCTGTTGCCACAATCCGGCGGCGATGGCAGCGAGGGCTTCGTCATGGCGGGCGTGGCCCGCGAGAATCACGCCGGCAATTCGGTCGGGAGCGCAGGCGACATGAATGGCGACGGCATTGACGACCTCATCGTCGGTGCGCCTACGGTGCGTGACCAGACGGGTGAGAGCTACGTCGTGTTCGGTCGTGCGACCTTCCCGCCGATTGTCGAGCTGCGCCTCCTGTTACCTCAAATGGGCGGCGATGGCAGCGAGGGTTTCGTCCTCCTGGGTGCGAAAGAAGGCGGCTATCTGGGCGAGTCGCTCGCGAGCGTCGGGGACGTCAATGGCGACGGACTCGACGATGTGCTCGTCGGAGCGAAGTTTGCGGGCAGCAACGCCGCGGGACAGAGCTACGTCATATTCGGACGCACGACGCCGTTTCCGGGCCTCTTTCCCGTCAGCCGCCTGTTCCCGGGAGCGGGAGGGGATGGCAGTGAGGGATTCGTGCTGAACGGCATCCACGAGGCAGCTGCCGGCTCTGCAGTCAGCGGAGCAGGCGACGTAAACGGCGACGGTGTTGCTGACGTCGTCATCGGCGCACCCGGAACTAACGACGCGCACAGTCCAGGCGAGAGCTACGTGTTCTTCGGTCGGGCAAGCGAACACGCGACGAGGAGGAACTGACATGCGGAGTCGCAATGAGCGTCGAGCGGTGGGGTCCAGTCAGGCAGGCGAGGCCGAGTCTGCAGAGCCTCGCGCTCACACGCGAGTTGGCAACGCGGGTCAGCTGACTGTCGCAGTGCGTTGCTGCATTCATCGGACAAGCATTCCCGGCGCGGGTGTAGGCCTGATCGCCGCGGGTCTGTTGAGCGCAGCGCCAATCGTACGCGGGGACCAGGCGCCCAGACATGCGCCGGATGCCGTGTTTCCGCCGGTCTTCGAGCTGCGCCGTTTGCTGCCTGAGTCGGGCGGCGACGGCAGCGAAGGCTTCGTTCTCGTCGGTGTGCGCGAAGGTGACGGCGCGGGCTTCGCGGTCAGCGACGCCGGCGATGTGAATAGCGACGGCATCGACGATCTGTTTATCGGAGGAGGCGGCGACAACTATGTCGTCTTCGGTCGGACGACGCCATTCCCGCCGCTCTTCGAGCTGCGCAGTCTGCTGCCGCGAACAGGAGGCGACGGGAGCCGCGGATTCGTCGTGCGTGCGGCAACGGATGCCGACGGCGCCGGTTTTGCGGTGAGCGGCGCCGGAGACGTCAATGGCGACGGCGTCGGGGATCTCATCCTCGGTGGACCGAACGCGAATCCGGGAGGCAGGCGCTCCGCCGGCGCGAGCTACGTCGTCTTCGGCCGGACTACGCCGTTCCCGGCCGACGTCGAGCTGCGCACGCTGTACCCGTTCCTGGGCGGCGACGGCACCGATGGATTCATCGTCAAAGGCGCCACCTCGGGTGATCGGTCCGGTTACTCCGTGAGCAATGCCGGTGACTTCAATGGAGACGGGTTCGACGACGTCATCATCGGGGCCAAGTACGCGGATGTCCGCGACGACTATCTCGCCGGTGAGAGTTATGTGCTTTTCGGGCGCTCTACGGGCTTTGCCGGCGTGGTCGACCTGCACAGTCTGTTTCCTGGCGCGGGCGGTGACGGAACCGAAGGCGTCGTGTTCCAGGGCATCGCCAAGGACGATCAAGCGGGCTTCGCTGTCAGCGGCACTGGTGATTTCAATGGTGACGGAATCGATGATGTCGTCATTGGCGCCCGACGTTCCGATCTTGGGATATATGGCGCGGGTGCCGGCTATGTCGTATTCGGCAGCACGTCCGGGTTTCCGCCTGTGTTTCCGCTTGGCCGTCTGCACCCTGATGCAGGAGGCGACGGCAGTCAGGGGTTCATTATTGAAGGCGCGGGTAGCCAGGACGCCACAGGCTCCGCCGTAAGCGATGCCGGTGATGTGAACGGGGACGGCATTGACGATCTCATCATCGGCGCGCCATTTCGTTCGAGCGGACAGGCCTTCGTCCTGTTCGGCCGAAGGACGGGCTTTCCGGCGGTGTTCGAGCTGAGCGGTCTGTTACCGGACGCTGGCGGCGACGGCAGCGAGGGTACCGTCCTCATCGGCGACGACTTCGGACGAGCGGGGACTGCGGTCGGGAGCGCCGGCGATGTCAACGACGACGGCATCGGTGACCTCATCGTCGGCGCTTTCGAGGCCGAGCCGCACGGCATTCGCATCGCCGGCGTGAGCTACGTGTTCTTCGGCCGCACGACGCCATTTCCGGCGACTTTCGAGCTTGGCGGCCTGGCCTCCGGAGACGGGAGCGAGGGCTTCGTGCTGAACGGAATCAACGCAGCCGATGCCTCCGGTCGATCCGTGAGCGGGGCCGGTGACATCAATGGCGATGGGATCGAGGACATCGTCATCGGCGCATATGGCGCCGATCCGCATGATCAATCCTATGCAGGCGAGGCCTACGTCGTGTTCGGTCGTGCGAGCGCGGGAGTGACAGAAGGACAACGATCTATCCTCCTACGCGCTCCGAAGACAGATCTGCACCGCTGATCCTACAAGACGCAAATGGAGCTTAACAGTCCGCCGTCGCCGACTGCGTGCGGCGTCTCGGTGCGCAGACTGCGCTCATGACTATTGCGTGGAGCTGCGTCCGAACACGACGTAACTCTCACCGGCGGAAGACTCTCCGTGCGGGTCGGCGCTTGCGGCGCCGATGATGACATCGCCAATGCCGTCGCCGTTCACGTCACCCGCCCCGCTCACCGTACCGCCCGAGTAATCCTGAGGATCGACGCCCGTGAGTACGAAACCTGCGGTACCGTCACCGCCCCCAGCCGGGTATAGCCTCCCGAGCGGCAGGACCGCAGCAAAGCCCGCGGTCGATCCGAACACGACGTAGCATTCGCCGGCGCCGAAGCCCCTGATCCTGTCGCCGCCGCCGCCCGAGACGATGAGATCGTCCACGCCGTCACCGTCCACGTCGCCTGCGGCGCTCACCGAAGAGCCCGAGAAGTCATGTTCGTCGATGCCGGTGAGCACGAAGCCTCGAGTTCCGTCGCCTCCGCCCGCCGGATACAGCGTCCCGAGCGGAAATACAGCTGGAAAACCGGCCCTCGAACCGAACACGACGTAGCTCTCGCCGGCCGCAGAATCTCCGCCGGGGGCGGCTACGCTGGCACCGATAATCAGATCCCCGATTCCGTCGCCGTTTACATCGCCCGCCGCACTTACCGAGGATCCCGATTTGTCCCCCTCGTCATTGCCGGTGAGTACGAACCCCGTGCTGCCATCGCCGTCGCGTGCGGGATAGAGGTTTCCTATCGGAAACACCGCCGGAAACCCGGCGCGCGAACCGAACACGACGTAGGTCGCACCGGCGCGCTCGTCGCCGCGTCCCGCGGCGTTTTCGGCACCGACGATCAGATCGTCGAGCCCATCGCCGTTCACGTCTCCCGCCGTACTCACCCATGAGTGCGAGAGGTCACTCGCGGCGATGCCGGTGATCACAAACCCCGCGATGCCGTCGCCGCCGCGCAGGCTCTCGAGTGGAAACACCGCCGGAAAACCCGCGCTCGAGCCGAACACCACGTAGCTCTTACCGTCATTGGAATCGGCTCCAGGGGCGCCGACGATGAGATCGCCGACTCCGTCGCCATTCACGTCGCCCGCCGCGCTCACCGAAGCGCCCGATCTGTCATCCGGATCGCTACCGGCAAGCACGAATCCCGCGCTGCCATCGCCGCCGCCGGCGGGATACAGATTTTCGAGCGGAAATACGGCCGGAAAACCCGCGATCGAACCGAACACGACATAGCTCTCGTCGGCGTTTCTGGCGCCGATGATGAGATCACCGAGCCCATCGCCGTTCACATCGCCCGCTTCCCTCACCGACCAACCCGAGGCGTCGAACTGCTCGATGCCGGTCAGCACGAAGCCCTGCGACCCGTCGCCACCGCCCTCGGGATACAGGGTCCCGAGCGGAAGGACCGCCGGAAAACCGATGCTCGACCCGAACACGACATAGCTCTCGCCGGAATCGATAGCTCCGCCGGGGTGGGCATATGGCGCACCGATGACGACATCGTCAACGCCGTCGCCATTCACGTCTCCCGCCGCGCTCACCGACCAACCAGTGAGGTCGCCGACTCTGCCGCCGAGAATGCCGGTCAGCACGAAGCCTTCGCTGCCGTCGCCGCCCCCGGCGGGGAACAGGTTGCTGAGCCGGAACATCGGTGGAAACGGCGCGCTCTGCGCGAGCGGGATCACCCCTGCGAATCCTGCTGCGACAACTGCCGCGCGCAATCGGACGTGTGGTGAGTGCAATGCACCGCGTATGCAAGCACGTAGCGCGGTATTTCGTGCTATCTGCTCGATCGTGCGCTCTGACTTGCATCCGTGTGTCATGGACTGTCTCCTTGCAGCGCTGAGCGCCGTGCGCGCGCTCGATCATTCGTAACTATTTGTGACTGTTCTCTGTCGAGCTGCGCCCGAACACCACGTAGCTCTCGCCTGCATCGGACTCTCCGCCCGGCTCGGCGCCCGGGGCACCGACGATGAGATCGTCCACACCGTCGCCGTTCACGTCGCCGGCTCCGCTCACCGAGACACCCGAGAAGTCGAATCCGTCGATGCCGGTGAGCACGAAACCTCGCGCGCCGTCACCGCCTCCGGCCGGGTAGAGACTCCCTAGCGGAAGCACTGCGGGAAAAGCGGTTGTCGAGCCGAACACGAAGTAGCTCTCGCCGGCCTCAAACGCTCCGTGCGGCGTCGCGTTGTTGGCGCCGATGACGAGATCGTCCAAGCCGTCACCGTTGACGTCGCCCGCCGCGCTCACCGAGAAGCCGGAGTAGTCGCGCGCATCGATGCCGGTGAGCACGAAACCCGCGGTGCCATCGCCGCCGCCCGCGGGATACAGGCTCCCGAGCGCAAACACCGGCGGGAACCCCGCGCTCGAACCGAACACGACGTAGCTCTCGCCCGCGTTGGAGTCTTCGCGCGGATCGGCGGACTTGGCGCCGATGACGAGATCGCCCGCGCCGTCCCCATTGATGTCGCCGGCGGTGCTCACCGACCAACCCGAGTGATCACCGGAAGAACCCAGATGCCCGCCTTCGACGCCGGTGAGTACGAAACCCGCCGTACCGTCGCCGCCACCCGCGGGATAGAGGCTCCCCAATGGGAAGACCGCGGGAAAACCCGCGCTCGAGCCGAACACGACGTAGCTCTCACCTGCGCCCGGTTTTCCACCCGGTTCAGCGAAGGGAGCGCCAACGATGACATCGTCCACGCCGTCGCCGTTCACATCTCCGGCCGCGCTCACCGAAAAACCCGCGTTGTCATTCATGTCGGTGCCGGTGAGCACGAAGCCGGCGCTGCCGTCGCCGCCTTCCGCAGGAAGCAGGCTCTCGAGCGAAAGCACCGCTGGAAAACCGGCGCTCGAACCGAATACGACGTAGCCCTCGCCAACGTCATGGTCCTCGCCGGCTTTTCGCGCGCCGATGATGACATCGCCAATGCCGTCGCCGTTCACGTCCCCGGCAGCGCTTACCGAAGACCCGGAGTAGTCCCCGGCGTCGATACCGCCGAGCACAAAGCCCCGCGTCCCGTCACCACCGCCCGCGGGGTACAGAGCGCTGAGCGGAAAGACCGCTGGAAAACCGGCGCTCGATCCGAACACGATGTAGCTCGCGCCCGCGCCCCCGCTCGAATTGGCGCCGGGTGCGCCCACGATGAGATCGACCACTCCGTCGCCATTCACGTCTCCCGCCGCGCTCACGGAAAGACCGGCGCGGTCACGGGCATCGGCGCCGGTGAGCACGAAGCCTGAACTGCCGTTGCCGCCACCCGCGGGGTACAGACCCCTGAGCGGGAAGACCGCAGGAAAACCCGCGCTCGATCCGAACACGACGTAGCTCTCACCCGCGCCGGAATCCCCCCGCGGGCTCGCGAAGGGGGCGCCAATGATGAAGTCGCCCACTCCGTCCGCATTCACGTCCCCCGCGGCGCTCACCGATTCACCCGAGAGGTCGTTGGCGTCGATACCGGTGAGCACGAATCCTTCGCTGCCGTCGCCGCCGCCAGCCGGGTACAGGCTCGCGAGCGGAAACACTGGAGGGAACGGCGCGCTCTGCGCGAGCGGGATCAGCCCCGCGAATCCTGACAGCGCAACTGCCGTGCGCATGCCAGCGCATGGAGAGTGCAGAATTCTTCTTATGGAAGCGCGCAACGCCGGCTTCGCGGCAACCGATTCGATTCCGACCGTCGATTCCTGTTGGTGTGTCATTGGCTACATCCCCTTGTTTTCTTTGGAGCCGTGCACCCTCGCTGTGCCGATCGTGTTCTTGAGCGGACCTCCAGCCAGCAGTCGCGATTTCAGACGGCTCCCGCCGGAGCCGCATCGTCTGGCAAGTACAGGCGGATCACGACCTACGATCTGTGTCGTGGCTCGGCCCTAGATCCCCCGCACACTCAAAATTTTTTTCGGCCGCGACACGGTCGTGCAAATCGACTCGCTCAGCGGTGAAACCATTCAGGTCGGAAACTTCGGATCCAGGAACAGCTTGTCCAGCGTGATCGGATAACTGCGCACCCGCACGCCGCAGGCGTTGTAGATGGCGTTGGCAACCGCGGCGCCGGAACCACAGATGGCGAGCTCGCCCACGCCTTTGGACTTGAGCGGGTTTGACTTGTCATCGATTTCCGGCAGGAAGATCGCGTCGACGTTCACGGCGTCTGCGTGTGCTGCAAAGTGGTAGCCGGCGAGGTCGTTGTTGATGAACTGCGCGTAACGTTCATCGACGAAGGTCTCCTCGTGCAGCGCTCCGCTCAATCCCCAGATCAACCCACCGATCGCCTGCGAGCGCGCCGTCTTGGCATTCAGAATCCGTCCGGCCGTGAACACGCCGAGCATGCGGCGCAGCCGCGGCTCACCGGAGTCGAGGTTCACCGCCACCTCGGCGAAACACGCGCCGTACGAGTTCTGCGAGTAGTCCTCCATTTGCTTGCCCGGTTCGATCTCGCCCTCGGCCTCGAGCCCCTGTGGCGCGTACTGTTCCATGAATGCTCGAAGCGCCACGCTGCGGCCGCCTGTCGTAACGTTTGCATCTTTGACGGAGAGCTGTGCCGGATCGGAGAGACCCGCCGCTTTGGCCATGCGCTCGCGTAGCGCTGTGCATGCGTAGTAGATCGCGCTGCCCGAGCTGCCGGCGCCCCATGACCCGCCCGATCCGGGCGAGGGTGGAAGACGAGTGTCGCCGATCTCCACTGTGACCAGTTCGACCGGAACGCCCATGGTTTCCGCGGCGATCTGCGCACAGATCGTATAAGTTCCGGTTCCGATGTCCGTCATGGCCGTCTCAACCGTGACTCGGCCGTCCGGCGCCAGGTGTGCTCGCGCCTTGGCCGGAGCCATGAAGTTGCTGCGGATCGACGCCGACATGCCATAGCCGATCAGCCAACGGCCGTCGCGCATCGAGGCAGGACGGGTGGGCCGCTTCTCCCAGCCGAAGCGCTTTGAGCCTTCGCGATAACAGGCGAGAAGGTTGCGAGTCGAAAACGGCTTGCCGGTCTCAGGATGCATCTTCGGCTCGTTGCGAATGCGCAGCTCGATCGGGTCGAGGCCCGTGGCGTATGCCAGCTCGTCCATGGCCTGCTCGAACGCCAGCATGCCGATGCCTTCGCCCGGCGCGCGCATGTCTCCTGGCATGGGCAGGTCCAGACGCACGACGCGATGTGCGGTGATCCGATTCGGTGCCGCGTAGAGATGACGTGTCGAGTCGACGATCTGTTCGGTGAACTCGTCGAACGTCGCGGTATGGCCGACCGACTCGTGCGCCAGCGCGACGAGCTTGCCGTCTTCTGTCGCGCCCAGTCTCACGCGCTGCACCGACTCCGTGCGATGCGCCGCATTCACGACCACCTGCTGACGGGTCATGGCGGTCTTCACGGGCCGACCGAGCTCGCGTGCTGCAAGTACGGAGAGCACGGCATCGGCTTCGGTCGCGAGCTTGCTGCCAAAACCCCCGCCTACGTACTTGCAGAGGATGCGGACTTTCTCCGGCGGCAGCTGTAGCGTGGATGCGATGACGTTGTGACAATCCATCGGCAACTGAGCGGCGACGTATACCGTCACCGCGTCATTCTCCCAAACCGCCATGGAAGAGAGTGGCTCTAGCGCGTGATGATTCTGAAAGGGCGTGTCGTAGGTGGCGTCGATCTTCACCGGCGCCACGGCAAACGCGGCGTTGAAATCGCCGACGATCGAATCGGTCGGCAGGAAGCCACGCACATTCTTCGGGGCGTAAGGGCGTTCAGCCTTCACCCGGCTGACCGGCTCGTGCCCATCGGCATAGCGAATCTTGACCCGTGCGGCGGCGTCACGCGCATTCTCGAAGCTTTCGGCTACGACCAGAGCGACCGGCTCGCCGTAGTAGTGAACCTGATCGTCGGCGAGAAAGGGCCGTGCCACGCCGTAGGGACCGCGCTCGCCCACTTTATCCGCGGTGACATACGCAGCCTGTTTCGGAGCATTCTCATGCGTCATGATCAGCAGCACGCCGGGCACCGCTTTGGCGTCCGCGGTGTCGATGCCGAGGACGCGCCCGTTGGCGATGCCCGCTCCCACGATGAACCCGTAAGCTACCTTTCCGGCGCCCGCGTATTCATAGGCGTAGGTTGCACGGCCGGAGACTTTCAAGGGGCCGTCGACGCGATTGAGCGGCCGACCGAGCACGCCCTGTCGGTCTTCATCCAATATGTTCGATGGGTAGGCAGGTGCGAGTTCAGGCACGGGATTTCTCTTTGGATTGGGCGAGCGTGCTCACGATGATTCGGCGCGCCAGCGGGATTTTGAAGTCGTTGCCACCGTAACCCTTGGCGGCGGCCAGCTCCGCCTCAGCGGCTGCGGTCGGGCTGGCGCCGGAATCCAGAGCCGACTCGGCCTTGCTCGCGCGCCAGGGCTTGTAGGCGACGCCACCGAGCGCAATCTGATTGCCGACGACGGCGACCGACACGAGAGCAAAGGCGTAGGAAGCGCGGTCACGCACTTTGCGATAGGCCTGGCTGCCCGATGGAGGCGGAGGCAGCGTGACGGAAGTGATCAGCTCGTCGGACTTCAGCACCGTTTCGATATCCGGGTGCGTGTTGGGCGGCGTGTAGAAGTCGTCGAGCGGGATGGTGCGGGTAGCGCCCGCAGCCGACATCGTCTCGACTTTCGCATTCAGCGCCATCATGGCAACTGCCATGTCGGAGGGATGCACCGCGATACAAGTGTCGTTGGCCGCGAGCACGGCGTTGCCGCGATTGATTCCTTTTAGCGCGGAGCAGCCGCTACCCGGCTCGCGCTTGTTGCAGGGCTTGTCGCGGTTGTAGAAGTAGAAGCAGCGCGTTCGTTGCAGCAAGTTGCCGCCCGTGGTCGCCTTGTTTCGCAGCTGCCCCGAGGCTCCCGCGAGCAGCGCTTCGCTGAGCACCGGATAGACCTCACGCACGTGCTGATCTGCGGCCAGAACGCTGTTTCGCACCATTGCGCCGATGCGCAGCCCACCGTCTGTCCGCTCGATCTTGGTCAGGGGCAGCCGGCTCACATCGACCAGATGTGCCGGAGTCTCGATCTGCAGCTTCATCAGATCGAGCAGGTTGGTGCCGCCGGCGATGAACTTCGTGTTTTGCTGACTCGTCGCGGCGCGCGTTGCGGCCTGCGCGTCGCTGGCGCGCTCGTAAGTAAACGGCTTCACGCGATGCCTCCCGCATCCTTGATCGCGGCGAGAATGTTGGGATAGGCGGCACAGCGGCATAGATTGCCGCTCATGCGCTCGCGAATCTCGACGTCGGAAAGCGGGATCGATGCCGCCGCGACATCGGGCGTAACGTGGCTCGGCCAGCCTTTCCGGTGCTCCGCCAACATGCCCACGGCGGAGCAGATCTGTCCGGGAGTGCAGTAGCCGCACTGAAAGCCATCGTGCTCGAGAAAGGCGGCCTGCATCGGATGCAGCTTGTCAGGCTCGCCGAGGCCTTCGACCGTAGTGATCTCGTCTCCCTCGTGCATGACCGCGAGGGAGAGACAGCTGACGATGCGCATGCCGTCAACCAGCACAGTGCATGCGCCGCACTGCCCGTGGTCGCAGCCTTTTTTCGAGCCGGTGAGGCGCAGATGCTCGCGCAAGGCATCGAGCAATGTCGTGCGCGTGTCGACGGAGAGCGTGCGCACGCTCCCGTTCACGTCCAACTCGATTTTCCGCGTAACCGGCTTCACGGCTTCAGCAGGTTCGGCCGCGAAGACATCGTTGGTCTTGAAGCCACCCAACGCACCGACAACCGCAACGGATTGGAGGAATTCGCGGCGCGTTGGACCGTAGGGTAGTTCTTTGTCCGACATGCGCGCTCCATGGACCTGAGGTCCTTCAGCACCGTCGATGTACCGTGGTGCAATCCGTTGCTTCGAAGCGAGTCTAGTAGCGCGAAACTAACGCTGCAAGCGTGCAAAGTTTTCATTCGGACGAATCGACGACTCAATGCGAAAATCAGCACTGTCCCGCAGTCAACATGAGACAACTTGTTGTGACTACGGCTGCAATGCGGCTACGACGGGCTTCGCGGGCTTCATCGCTCTTCTTTCCAGCACAGTGGGATCCGAAGCTTGGAATTCACGTGACTTGAAGTCG
>JADMIO011717975.1_pt1 | contig 62055 bp, 46 predicted proteins | sample 8958161 | NCBI WGS metagenome assembly JADMIO01 (sample SAMN16585339, study PRJNA669376) | soil metagenome | isolation source: Crop rotation soil | place: USA: Cullars Rotation, Alabama | collected 2011 | reverse complement strand
CCGCCAATAAAACTGACAGTATTGTTGATGCAGTTCGTTTCTCCATCCCTAAAAATAATCTGTATAAGAACGACCTGGCTATATTGAATGTAATTGCAGCCAACAAGTGGAAAAGACCAATATATTTCACTATGCCTTATGGAGAATTGGGCTTTGGCAGTTTTATAAGGCGCGACGGTTTATCCTACCGTTTAGTTCCTGTTGAAAATTCAAACGTTAATACAGACTGGACTTACAATGTTATGATGACCAAGTTCAGTTTTGGTAATGCCAATATTCCCGGTGTTTATTTTGATGAAGAGAACCGCAGGCATTTGAATACAATACGCAAAGCCGAGGTTGACCTTGCGTTTGATCTTATTAATAAGGATAAAAAGGATTCAGCAAGATCTGTTTTACAGAGATGCGATAAGATGATGCTGCAGCAAAACTTCCCTTATGGAATGATCAGCAGGGGCAATGATCATAACCAGCTTTCGATGGCTGTAATGCAGGCCGCTTATCTTGCAGATGATACAACGCTTGCCAATAAAGTTGCTGCCTCAGTGAAAAAAGACTTGCAACAGCAGATGAAATATTATAATTCGCTTTCCGGATGGCAGGCAAGCGGTTTGGCGTACGATAAACAAAATGCCCAGGAAACGCTTGACCGGCTCACCCAGATACAACAGGTTTTGGGTGGCCACAAACCGGTATCACCTGAAATGGGTACCGAACTGAAACCGATAGACACAACGCCGCCTAAAACAGATACACCTCAATAAATCTTAAGCCTCTGTAACGGAGGCTTTTTTGTATGCTTCATTTATCCACAATTAATAACACATGCAACACCAATTGCAGTGCATAACTACTTTTGTTTAAATGCCAATAAATTATCTCTATATCCTGCCAGTGGCGCTGGCAATTGTTGCTGCTGTTCAACTTTGGTATTACTTATATTTTTTTACACGGCTTGCCAATTATGTTGCACCACAAAAAGAGGCATCGCAGGAATATCCTGTTTCTGTTATCATCTGCGCAAAGAATGAGGCGGAAAATCTTGTAAATAATTTACCTGGCATTTTATTCCAGGATTATAAGACGACGCATGATGTTACGGTGGTAAATGATAATTCTATCGATGAATCAAAGTATGTATTGGAAGAATTTCAGCGCCGTTTCAAAAGCCTGAATGTTATACCGCTAAAACAGGAAGCAAAGGGGATTCCCGGTAAAAAATTTCCTTTGTCTGTAGGCATAAAATCTTCCAGGTATGAAATTGTTTTATTAACCGATGCTGATTGTATCCCGGCAAGCGAGTTCTGGTTAAAAAAAATGCAGGATGGTTACGAGCCAAATGTTGAAGTGGTACTGGGTTACGGCGCCTATAAAAAACACCCGGGCTTATTGAATAAGCTTATACGCTTTGAAACATTTCATACTGCACTCCAATATTTTTCTTATGCACTTGCAGGGAAACCTTATATGGGTGTTGGAAGAAATTTGTCGTACAGGAAAGATACCTTCCTGCGAAACAAAGGTTTTTCCACTATCAATCATATACCGAGCGGTGATGATGACCTGTTCATAAACATGATCGCCAATAAAAACAATACGGCAATTGTTATAGATAAAGAAGCACATACTTTAAGTGAACCTCATACCACATGGAATGGCTGGATGCAGCAAAAGAACAGGCATTATACCACGGCAAAATTTTATAAGGCTTCCCATAAGTTCTTACTTTCTTTTTATGCGACGATGCAGATGCTTATCTACCCGCTTACCATTGCTACAGCTATATTTTTTAACTGGTATGTGGCAGTAGGAATATTTATGGTCCGTCTGATTGTACAGGCGATCATTTGGTACAAGTGCATGAAGAAGCTCAACGAATCGGACCTCTTTCCTTTGTTTTTAGTTTTTGATATCTGGATATTTGTGTACAATCTTTTTTTCTTTCCGTCTCTTTTAAAAAAGCCTTCCCGTAAATGGGATTGATCACACTGGTTGTAAAGGGGGAAGAGAGGTCACTATTTTGAAAATGGCTATCATAAGTTTGAGCAGCACATGGAATACATCTTAAAATATTTTTCTGATTTTAGTGATGCACAACTCAAACAACTTGAGCTTTTAAAAGATCTGTACAGTGACTGGAATAACAAGATAAATGTAATCTCAAGAAAAGACATTGAGCATTTGTATCTCAAACACGTATTGCATTCATTAAGTATTGCCGCTGTGTTTGATTTTGCTGATGGCACTTCAATAATCGATATAGGTACCGGCGGCGGATTCCCGGGCATTCCCCTGGCGATCTATTTTCCACGCTTACAGTTTCACCTGGTTGACAGTATTGGTAAAAAACTAAAAGTTGTTCAGGCAGTTGCAGAAACACTTGAATTAAAAAATGTAACTGCTCAACATATCCGTACTGAAGAAATAAAAGACCGCAAATTTGATTTTGCGGTTTCCCGTGCTGTTGCACCTTTAAAAGACCTTTGGGGATGGAGCAAACCACTGCTTCAAAAAAAGAATAAAAACGAATTTATAAACGGGCTCATTTGCCTTAAGGGCGGGGAGCTGGGAGCGGAGATCTCAGAAAGCGGTATAAGACCCAACCAGGTTGCTTTAACTGAAGTTTTCAACGATGAATACTTTAAGGAAAAGTATTTACTCTATGTAAAGAATCAATAAAACAAAAAATCAGGTGTCAGACACTTAAAAATGCCAGACACCTATCATTCAAAAATATTCTGCGCCCTCGGGCAACATTTTTATTTTGCCAGAGCTTTCATACTTGCGGTATTTGTCAGAAATATCTTTAGGCTGTTCTTTCTCATTAATATAAAGGTTGCCATTTTTCCACTCTATTGTATAACCTTTCTTTTTATCTATGAGGCCATCAGCAGCAAGCTCATCTGTAAAGTCCTTTATTTGTTGTAATTTTTCTTTAGCTCTTTCAATACCTTCTTTAGCCTTGCTCATGGCATCATCTATTTGCCTCTTTAGCTTTTCCGAATTGAATTGAGATTTAAATTCATCACTTTGAAATTTTTCCTGGAGGTCCTTCATCTGGCTTTGCATTTTTGAAAAATCAATTTTTGCAATTTCGTGCTGCATATTCTGAAGAGAAACATCTATATCCTTTTGCATTTTGCTCCAATCAATAGATTTTAAAGATGCTTCCGTTTGTTTTTGTATTTCGTCAAAATTTATTTTAGACAAAGACTCAAGCTGTTTCCCAAAATTCAGGTCCAGGTCTTTCATATGCAAGTCCAGGTTAGCCATACTCTTATCCAGGTTTTTCATTGCATCTTCAAAAGCCTGCATGTCAATTTCACCAATTTTATAATCATATTTTGGCGTCGTATCTTTTTGATTAATGATCACCCTGTCTTTGTTTGAATAATTATTTTCATTTGGATTTTGCCAGGAGCAAAGAAGTAAAACGCCAGTAAACAGCAATGCAAAACTGAGTACCGGGAAAGACCTTAATATCTTTTTCATATCTGATTAATTTTAATTAACGAATTTATTCGTATTTCAAACGTACGACTAATTTCGTATAATAATGCAGGTAAATATCTTTTAGGAAAACTTAAACAATTATCAATTAATAAGTGTATTAAATGGAGGAATTGGAGTTTGCATTTTTCTTACAACGAGCTGTGGCAAAGAAGAGCCTTATCAAAACTTTTCTTATGATGTCTTTGCCGGTACAATTATGTTGATGTCAAAAACCGCCTGAAAGTTTTTTACAAGGTTATCTTTTACTTCGCTCATCAGCAAGGGATGGCCAAACTCTTTTTGTATGGACGTTACCTGCTTATTCTGAATGCCGCAAGGCGTAATAAAATTGAAGTAGCTCAAATCCACGTTTACATTCAGCGCAAAGCCATGCATGGTAACCCAGCGGCTGCAGCGGATACCCATAGCACAAATTTTTCTCTCTTTTCCTTTAATACGTGCGTCGAGCCACACACCCGTTTCTCCTGCGCTGCGGTCGCCCTTTAAACCATATTCACCGATAGTTAAAATGATAACTTCTTCCAGGCTTCGCAGGTACCAGCCCAGGTCTGTTTTATAATTATCAAGATCAAGGATCGGGTAGCCTACCAATTGCTGCGGACCGTGAAAAGTTATGTCTCCTCCCCTGTTTATATGATAAAATTCAATGCCTTTTTCTTCAAGGGATTGTTGATTGATAAGCAGATTTTTTTCTTTACCGTTTTTACCCAGTGTATACACAGGATCATGTTCTACAAATAATAAATAATCCGGTTCAGATTTATTTGATTGTTTGGCTTTTATTTTTTGTTGCAATAATTCTTCCTGGTAATCCCAAATCCGCTTGTAGGACTGACGACCCAAATCCTGTAAAATAACCTCGCGCATTCTGTAAAATTACGATCAAAAAACCAAGCAGTTAAGCAACGTATTTTTGCTTTTATGAATAAAGATGAAGAGATCATACAGGAAGAAGTGGCGGATGAATTATATGAACGAAAATCATTTAAAGTGGATGCCGGCCAACAACCTTTACGCATAGATAAATGGGTGCAGCAGCGTATTGAAAATGCAAGCCGGAATAAAGTACAGCAGGCGATAGAAGCTGGCTTTTTAACGGTGAATGGCAAAGCTGTCAAGAGCAATTACAAAATAAAACCAGGAGATGATATAGTATTATTAAGCCTGGTAAATCCTGAATATACAGAAGTTAAACCGGAAGAAATTCCATTGAATATTGTATATGAAGATGAGGAAATAATGGTTTTAAATAAGCAACCGAATATGGTGGTGCATCCCGGTGTTGGAAATTATACAGGAACTTTATTGAATGGAATCGCATATCATATCCTGCAACAAAAACCTGAATTAACAGAAGAAGACCTGCCAAGGTATGGCCTTGTACACCGCATTGATAAAAACACTACGGGATTAATTGTAGTAGCCAAAACTGCAGAGGCGGCTGCTCATCTTGCCAAGCAATTTTTTAATCATACCGTCTCGAGAAAATATATTACTGTTGTCTGGGGTGATCTTGAAAAAGATGAAGGAACGATCGTGGCGCATGTTGGCCGTCATCAAAGACATCGCAAAATGTTTGACGCCTATCCCGAAGGGGAAAGCGGAAAACATGCAATAACACATTATTCCGTTATTGAAAGATTCAATTATGTAACCATGGCGGAATGCAGGCTGGAAACGGGGCGTACGCACCAGATTCGTGTGCATATGAAACATATTGGTCACACTTTGTTCAACGATTCAGAATATGGAGGTGACAAGATTTTAAAGGGAACTATATATGCAAAGTACAAGCAGTTTGTAGATAACTGTTTCGAGATCTGCCCGCGTGTTGCTTTGCATGCGGCAACGCTTGGTTTTATTCATCCAAAAACAAATAAAGAATTGTTTTTTGAAGCGCCCTTGCCGGAAGATATGTGTTTGCTTATTGACAAATGGCGTGGCTATATTCACAAAAAAGTTTAGGTATAAAAAACCGCAACTTAGTTTCGGCTTAATATTTTTCACCAATGAGTTTCTCCCCCACTCACCACAGACCAGTCGCTAACTCAGTTTTTCTACCTGCATATAATTCAATTCTACAGGAGTAGAACGGCCGAATATTTTTACTATAACCTTCAGTTTCTTCTTTTCATCATTCACTTCCTCGATAACGCCATTAAAGTCGTTGAACGCACCGTCAATGATCTTAATAGTTTCACCGATGATGAATGGTTCGCTCATGGTCATTCCACCGGCATCGCTCATTTCGTCAACTTTGCCAAGCATTTTATTCACTTCAGACTTGCGGAGTGAAATGATATTTCCTTTTGAACCTTTACCATCAGTCAGGAAGTGCATAATATTACTTACATTACTAATGTGGTGGATCATGTCGTCTGTAAGTTTTCCATCTAAAACTTCCAGCATAACGTACCCGGGGAAATAGTTCTTTTCACGCATCACTTTTTTCCCGTTTTGTACCTTATATACTTTTTCCATTGGAAGAAATACCTGTTTGATCACATCGGCATAACCACTACGCACAATATCCTTGTCAAGATATTCTTTCACCTTTCTCTCTTTGCCGCTCACCACCCGCAACACGTACCATTTGGTCTCCTGCTGCGCCTGCGCCACATTTTCTTCAACTGTATTTTCCATTGTTTTCGCTTTAACTGATTAACTGAAAAACGAATAAATTAATTTCATCAATTGATTGCTTCCCAGATCCATCAACGAAACTACAGCCATAATTAATACTGTTGCAGAAAGTACAATAAGGGTGGATTGCTGTAATTGAGCCCAGGTTGGCCAGGTAACTTTTTCAACAAGTTCTTTATAGGAATCACGGAAGTAGTTAGAAACTTTGTTCATTGTTTCAATTTAAAAATTTGAAATATGCTAATTTGAAAATTGAGACCTTAAGATTTGAAACTATTATCATTTTCAAATCTTCCCGGTCTTCCCAGGCAGAAAATTACCTGATCAAATCAATCAGCACGGGCACTAGGATTCGAACCCAGATCGAAGGTTTTGGAGACCTCTATTCTACCATTGAACTATGCCCGTATAATTACACTCTTCAAACCTTTCAATAAAAGGTTCAAAATGATAAAATTATTTAAAGAGCTTTTAAAAACAAAGTACCCAAGCTAACTGCCTAAGTACTTTGCAAATTTATGTAACTGTTTCCAAAATCTTCCTTTAGGAAAGATTTAGAGGGTTATTTTAAAATTTCAGTAACCTGGCCGGCGCCTACTGTACGACCACCTTCACGAATAGCGAATTTCAAACCTTTTTCCATTGCTATCGGCTGGATAAGCTTTACAGTTAAGCTGATATTATCACCAGGCATTACCATTTCTGTTCCTTCAGGTAAAGAAACCTCACCGGTAACATCTGTAGTTCTGAAATAGAACTGGGGACGGTACTTGTTAAAGAACGGTGTATGGCGGCCACCTTCTTCTTTGCTCAGTACATACACTTCACATTTGAATTCAGTGTGAGGAGTGATGCTCTTAGGCTGTGTGATAACCATACCGCGACGAATATCTTTCTTTTCAATACCACGTAACAATAAACCCGCATTGTCACCAGCTTCACCGCGGTCCAATAATTTCTTGAACATTTCAACACCGGTAACTACAGAATGTAAAGGCGCATCGATCAAACCAACTATTTCAACTGCTTCACCAACTTTAATTACACCACGTTCAATACGACCGGTAGCAACAGTACCACGACCAGTGATAGAGAATACGTCTTCAACTGACATAAGGAACGGCTGATCGATCGGGCGGGGAGGCAGCGGAATATAGCTGTCAACAGCGTCCATCAGATCTTCAACACCTTTAACCCATTTTTCTTCACCAGCTAATGCACCGGTTGCAGAACCCTGGATAATAGGTGTGTTATCACCGTCAAAACCGTAAAAAGTTAAAAGCTCGCGGATTTCCATTTCTACAAGCTCCAACAATTCAGGATCATCAACCAGGTCAACTTTATTCATAAATACCACCATACGGGGAACACCCACCTGGCGTGCTAAAAGAATATGTTCTTTAGTCTGCGGCATAGGGCCGTCAGTAGCAGCAACAACTAATATAGCGCCATCCATCTGGGCAGCACCCGTAATCATGTTTTTCACGTAATCAGCGTGACCCGGGCAATCTACGTGTGCGTAGTGACGGTTTGCTGTCTGATATTCAACGTGAGCAGTATTAATGGTGATACCACGCTCTTTTTCTTCAGGAGCGGCATCAATTTCATCATACTTTTTTGCTTCAGCCATACCTTTTTTTGCTAAAATGGAAGTAATAGCTGCCGTTAATGTGGTTTTACCATGGTCAATGTGACCGATTGTACCAACGTTTACGTGGGGTTTATCCCTCTTAAAAGTCTCTTTAGACATCTTTATCGTTTTTGTGTTGTTGTTTAAAATTCAGCTATCAGCTTTTAGGCTTAAGCAATTAAATATTTCGTGACTACCTGGAATTTATTAAGCTTCCATTGCCTTACACTTTTCAACTTTGATTAGAGCCGGCGCCTTGAGCCGTTGGAGGGAATTGAACCCTTGACCTCTTCCTTACCAAGGAAGTGCTCTACCACTGAGCTACAACGGCTTTTGCCAAAAGTCATTGAGTCAATGGTCACTGAGTCATTTGTAACAAGTCATCATAAATGACCCGTTTGACCTAATGACTGATGACTCAGCTTTTGAGAGCGGGAGACGAGGCTCGAACTCGCCACCTATAGCTTGGAAGGCTATCGCTCTACCAAATGAGCTACTCCCGCTTTTTATTAAAGAACTCGCTGCTATAGCCTGGATCCGCCTGAGGCGGACTACCAAATGAGCTACTCCTTCTTTTTATTTTGAAATTTTAGATTGAGAAATTTCGAAATTGAATATCAATTTCCCAATTCGCCTTTTCAAAATTTCAAAATTCAAAGATCTGTGGGCAGTGGTGGATTCGAACCACCGAAGTCGAAAGACAGCGGATTTACAGTCCGCCCCATTTGGCCACTCTGGAAACTGCCCCTGCGGTTGTAGATTTTGTCATTGTAGATTTTTAAATCTACAATCTAAAATCATCAGATCTAAAATCGATTGAGCCACTTGTCGGAATCGAACCAACGACCTACTGATTACAAATCAACATGGCTTTTATAACTCGTTGATTATAAGTGGCTATCGTATCTAATTTTCTATTATTTGAGGTCATTTTTGAGGTTTTTGGAGGTTTTTTGTTCCCCTTTTTGTTCCCCCTTTATAGGTTTTTTTCTTATGATTTTTAGGGTTTTGTGTGTACTTTATACTCTTTTTGTACGCTTTATACGTTTTTTTGAGTTTTTATACGGCTTTTCAATTTGCCCCCTGTTACCCCTTTTATGCCCCCTCAAAGAACTATCCGCGTTAAACGGGGCGCAAAAATAGACATACACATTTTATCCGCCAAAATTTTTGTCAGAAAATCAGTAAGAAAGAAACTATATTTAAGACTTCGAATCCCAGTTTGAATTTTTTGAACTCGGTTTTGACTTTAGCACAAAGGGAAGATAGTAGTTATACATGATTACTATCTTTTCTTTTATTAAGTAAAGTCTGATTTGTATCCCTGTTTCACTTATGTTAATTTCATTCATCTGATTCATCAAAGAAAAGAAGTAAATATTATATTTTTGGTTTGTAAAAGAGGGTTTGGCTTTAATTACCGTTCTATCATTGATACTACGCATCGTTAACTGTTAGATTAATTCACTTATAAAGAAATTAAGATGACACCACTTACAGGTTTTGAACAGGTCGTAGTAATCATAGCTATTTTCAGTGCCCCCATAGGCGCTTGTGTTTGTGCTTTTTTTGTCTTAAAAAGAGATAAAGATTTTGATGAGGAGGATAAAGTTTACCCAGAAAAATGAGACATTGATATGTGTTTTATTTAGACTGAGTACACATCGTCGATCTGCTGCATAATCTCATTCGTCCGAACCAGAGCAACAATTATTTTTTGGTAATGCATTATGTCATCGTAAGTTAGTGTTCGCCCCTTTCTGTCCTTCAACCATTTTTGTGCAGGTTGGTATCCGCCGATGTAAAAGTTCCATGCGACCTCAGGCACGCGATCGAAATACTGTCTTTCGTTTATCCATACTTTTCCTGAGCTGGCATCAGTTGCAGCATCAAAGTCTAAACTTTCAACCCTGTTGTCGCCTGCTACTTGATACGATGTGATAAATCTTTCGACGACCGGATTTTCAAGTAAATGTATTGTCCGTAGTTCTTCTCCCAGTTTAACAAGATCCCAAAAATTTTGCCCATCACGCGGATATGGAATGCGAGGAAACCCAATCTTCAAGAACTCTTTAAACATCTCGCGGTACATAGGTGAATGGAGAATAGCATATATGTAATTTAAAACATCTAAAGGAGTGATGTATTCCTGGTGCACACGCACAGGTTCATATTCCGTGTGCGCAGCATGGGCTAACCTCTGTACCAGTGTTATATCTAAGTTTGGTTCAGCTTCCCATGTTCCTAATACTTCCGAATAAGAAAACAATGGAAGTATCGTTGAAAACTCTTTTGTTTGGAGCGATATCGAATTATGATCTGTCAGTAAACGGGTAACGAAACAGTGTTGAAAGTCAAAAGAGCTTTGCTGCGAACATATAACCAGGCCCAGATTTGAAGACATCATATGTCTCATCACGTTGAAGAACGGTCGCCCGAGTAAGTTTTCGTCATAATAGATAAACCGGTCGTCAAACACCCTGTAGTTATATACTCTAATATTTCCGGCAGAATATTTAACTCGGCGAATCTTATCAAGCAGTCGATACGAAGACGAGTCCTTAATATTGTACGTGTTCATCTCCATAATATTAAAGCGGCCTGCTAATAAGCGTTCGATTCGATGTTCGAGACCTTGTCTTTCAAACTCTATGAACAACTTATCTCTTTTGGACTGAACGCCTGCGCCTTGTACCTTAAACATCTCATTCAAAGCGAACCCTTCATTATAGTCCTCCATCAGAGAAAAGTTCTTCGGAACGAAGAAATAAAAAGGTGCCACTGGCGCTACTTGTGTCCACTCAACTGTTTGAAGAGAGCTTTTATTTAGTTCTTTATACTTGTGTTCTCTCAATCCGTAGATACCCTGGTGGTATACCTCAGCAGGCTTTTCAATATCTACCGATGTTCGGATAAACAAGTTGATGGAAACGCCCTGTTGGATGTCAAATACGTTTTCGTCTTTTGAACCGTCAGGTGCGACTTCCCTTTTCTTCGCGTTTCCATGTAGGTCCAGTATGAACAGTTTATCAAAAGATGACATTAAGCTCCGACGCACGTGTCGATGTACCAACCCATCGATAAAGGAGTTATTAGTAATCATAGCAACAATTCCCTGCTTATTTTTTTCCATCAGATACTGAGAAAATCGCAGGAACTTGATATAATCATCGGATAAGGGACTTATATTGTTTTCAGTAAGTCCCTCTTTGTAAACTTCAACCAGGTTTGTAATCCAACCACCTTTGTTTGAACTGCTAACAGAATAGGGAGGGTTGCCTATTACAACCATTACGGGTATATCTCTCTTGATTCGATTAGCATGGTTAGCTTCATCACTTAACCAAGATGCAAACAATGTTCCAGTATCAGGATGGTATTCTTCTAATGAGTTAGTTAGAAACACTCGGAAGCGTTGATCCCGCGTTGGTTGAAATCCTGTCTCATTAAGTAAAAGATCGAGCTTAAGGTGCGCCATTGCGTACGAGGCCATCAGCAGTTCAAAGCCATTTACGCGTGGAATAAGATCATTCTCTACATAGCTGCTCCAGACACCTCGTTGGTTGTGAAAGTTTGTATATACTCGTTTTATGATTTGTGAAAGAAAGGTACCTGTTCCACAAGCGGGGTCAAGAATCTGTACTTTGTGCACCTGCACCTCCCTCTCGACCACAGTCAATTTGCTACGAGTGTCTGATGTCTTTTTGTTAACTGACTGAATCTTGATTTTAGTTTTGGAATTATTTGCCAGGCCGCCTGGAAGACTAAACTCACTTTTAAGTATGTCATCCACTGCCCGAACAATAAAGTCGACTACCGGTTCAGGTGTATACCATACGCCTCGTGCCTTGCGAAGTGCTGGATCATATTCTGCCAGGAAGGTCTCGTAAAAGTGAATAAAGGGATCATTTTGTTGTGTCGCGGAACCAAAGTTCTGCAACAGTACGACAACATCCGTTGCACGAAAGATGTCTGCCAATGCATCCACAACCCAGGCTATTCGCTCATCCAAGTCGTAACCTGCGATATATTGGAACAATCTCCGAAGGAAGGGATTCGTCTTAGGTATTAAGTTCGCTGCTTCAAACCTGGTGAAATCATGTAAGGTGGAGTCATGAAGTCGGGCGGCAAACATTCCATAAGCTATCGTTTGTGCATATATGTCCGCAAACTCTTTATGTGTGATGTCGTGTATTAAAATATTCTTAAACGCCCCAAGCTGTTCCTTCAATGAACTGTTCGCCTCGTTTTGTTCATCACTGACAAGCGCATTATCAATAATGCTTGCCAAAAGGCGTGCCTTTGATGCCATCATTTCAGCCAGCTGCCGGGAGGAAGTAATCGTTTGACCGACCCATGATGCAAAATCTCTGATAAGCGAAATATAAAAAGAATATTGAGATTCAGAGGCTGTAATCCTGTCACCGTTAACAGTTCCTAAAGAGGTCCTTGATACACGCTCACCGTTTATATACAGTTCGAAATCCAGGTAATTGGTGATTATTAGATTGGGAAGCGAAGCCTTATAACGATCAAACTGTTCCTTGTAAGAGATGCTGGAAAGATCTGCGCCGAGATCCTTCGCTTCAATATACCCTATCGGAATGGATTTTCGTGTGATAATAAAGTCGGGAGCTCCACATTTAATCCTCGTTGGCTCGTTTGTAATTAGTACATCGGGAATAAGGTCCTCTAATAAACTCTGAAGATCACCTCTGTAACTGTGTTCCGTAGATATGCCTGCACGAAATCGAGTATTGAGCCGGTGAAGATAATCGTGTAAAGTCATGGTGTTGAAGAAGTAAATATAGTTAATCTAACAACATCCGTCCATTGACTTTTATGTGAGTTGCCAGGACTATTTATCGCGCCGATACAACATGCTTGAGCGTGGATTCGGATCAGTAAATTCCTGCTCATATCGCTGAATTTTGTTCCCCTTTTTGTTCCCTTTCAGATGTGGAGAATTTTTAAAGAAGCCAAAAAACGCTAAAATACAAGCCGGGTAAGAGTTTCAGAAGAGAGGCTTGTCGGAAAACAACCAACGACCTACTGATTATAAGTTAGTAGGTCATGATGCAACAGATTGATTTTCTATTCGTATTATGTTTTGATTCCCTGTGTTTTTGTTCCCCTTTTTGTTCCAGCCTCAGATATGAAGGATTTTTAAGGAACACCCAAAGACGCTGAAATGGGTCTGGATAAGAGTTTCAGAAGAGCCAATGGTTGGAGTTGCATGGTAAGTTTTTGTTCCTCCCATTTTATTAGCCACATAATGTGTAAGACTTTTTAAGAAGCAAAAAAACGCTGAAATGCAGTCTGAGTAAGGGTTTAAGAAGAGTCACTTGTTTGAGTGTACGAAGTGTTTTTGAGCCATTTTGTTCCCCCCTTTTTGTTCCCCCTAAGATATTTAGGGTTTTTTAAGAACACAAAAAACGGCTGAAATGCAGTGTGGGTAAGGGTTTCAGAAGAGCCACTTGTCGGAATCGAACCAACGACCTACTGATTACAAATCAGTTGCTCTACCAGCTGAGCTAAAGTGGCTTATCATCTATCCATTCTTCAGCTGCGATCAATGACCTGCTGATTATCCCGCATCTGCGGGACTCTACCAGCTGAGCTAAAGTGGCTTGACTAACCCTGATTTACGCCACTTTCTTAACCAGCGAAGTTCTGCTTCTAAATACTAAAGTGACAACCAATAAAGAACTACCCTTTTTTTCGGGATGGCAAAGGTAAGTGAAAACTTCATTTGGCAAAATTTTACGGAGAATTTTTAGGGTGTTTTAGTTAAGTGATTAATAAAAAACCCCGCCGGTGGCGGGGTTAAGTAATTTAAGCTGCTTGTTTTTCTTTTTGTTTCTTGATCTGGTTGATAACGGAATCTAATGCGGTATCAAAAGATTCCTGGAATGATTTAGAAGAAGATTTCACAAAAAAACTATGGCGGGGAATAAATATCCTGATCTCAGCAATTTTGTCTTTGATATTATGCGCTACGTTATCCAGCTTTAGAAAGACATCGGTCCTGACAATCCTGTCTGAAAAGTAGACAATTTCTGAACCTTTTTGTTAACATGATCAATCAATTTCGCATCTGCGGTAAAATGTACCGTTTCAATGTTTACGTTCATAAGAAATTCGCTTTTAAATGTGAAACAATAAAAAAAGAGCTTGGTTGAAACTTCAATTAATTCTAATCGAATTCTCTACCATGAAGATAAAAATTAATTATGTAAAATGGCTTTTTTTCGAAGCATTTTATGTTCTTTTTAATCAAAAAAATTTGGGCATTTTCAGGCCTTTGGATGCGCTTTCTTATATACCTCTTTTAACTTCTCAATACTATTATGTGTATAAACCTGGGTTGCGGCAAGACTGCTGTGCCCCAGTAGTTCTTTTACGGCATTTAAATCGGCGCCATTATTGGTTAAATGGGTCGCGAAACTGTGCCGCAATATATGCGGACTTTTCTTCTTTATTGTTGTTACCAATGCCAGGTTTTTCTTTACAAAATTGTATACCTGCCTGGCATACAGTGGCTTACCTTTTTCGCTCACAAAAATATTTTCTGAGGGACTGTCAGGCTTTACACTAATGTAGCTAACAAGAGCATTTACTATTTCTTTATTTACGGGAATAATCCTTTCTTTATTACCCTTACCCAACACTTTAATATGACTGTAGGAAACATCCAGTTGATCCTGTTTTAAATTGATCAGCTCGCTAACACGCATACCGGTGTTGTAAAAAAGCTGCAGGATCAGTTTCTCGGTTCGTCCTTTCCAGTTATCAGGAAATTCCACATATTCAAACAAAGTTTGCAGATCTTTCTCTTCAACATATACCGGAAGGCGCTTACTTACTTTCGGTGCATTTATTATGCTCATAGGTGTTGTTTCTATCAGGCCTTCCCGGATTAAGAATTTAAAAAAGGATTTAAGCGTTGATATCTTCCTGTTAATAGATTTAGCAGTAAGATTATTTTCCTTTAGACCGGCAAGCCATGTTCTGACCATAGCGGCAGAAATATCTGGCAGAGAAGGTGAGTCAAAATCTGTAATAAGAAAACTGAGAAATTGATCCAGGTCGTTTTCATAGGAAACGAAAGTGTGGCGGGAATAGCGTTTTTCAAAACGCAGGTAATTGAGAAATTCGTCTGCCTGGGGATATTGAGAAAACATAAACAGCCATAAAATTATTAAATCTTATGGCTGCTCCTTATATTGAGGGAGAAAAAACTAAGGTTCGATCTTTCCGCTGGAAATTTTTTGCTTGTAAACAGCTTTTAAAATTTCATTGCGGCGTTTTACAGAAGGCTTTGTAAAAGTCTGGCGTTCCCTTAACTGAAGGAGAACTTTACTTTTTTCGTATTTCTTTTTATACTTCTTAAGCGCTTTGTCAATGTTTTCGCAATCCTTTGAATCTATAATTAACATACTGGTTTACCTTTTTTGGGGCTGCAAAGATAATAATATCACTTGAATTACCAAATTGATTTGCTAAGCAATTATCAAAATTCCCAGCAATTAATTCATCGAATTTATTACATGGTTTGTCGAAATCATTTATCCATCTGTATTTAAGCAGGTAGCTTTAATATCAAATTATTGCACATGGAATTCGATAATGACAGGCCGGTCAAACGTGCCTATAGAATTGAGATTTTATATTGGATGCTACTTGCCCTGACAAATCCCTTAGTTAACAGTCTCACAATTTTTTTTCATAACCCTCATATTTGGTGGGTGTTATTGCTTATTAACCTTTTTATCCTGCCGGCGTATCTCTTTTATTCAGGATTTATTGTCCATAAATTCCTCTTCAAAAAGAAGTATGTACGATTTTCTGTTCTGAGTGTTTCTTTTGTTGCCGCTATACAATTTCTTTTATTTGCCATTTACTCATTTGTTTTAAATTTTGATTTACTGCCAGGAGAGCGGTATTACTTTAGTCATAGCCCTTCAACTTTTATACGGGAATCTGTATGGTGTATAATTAATATGTCGATTGCCACCGGCATTTATTTCATTAAGACAGCATTGGATGAACGTGAGGCCCTGATAGCACTTGAAAAAGATAACAGCAATTTTCGCTTGAAATATTTACGTTCCCAGCTAAACCCGCATTTTCTTTTTAATACTTTGAATAGTATTTATTCTTTAAGCATGCAGAAATCAGACAAGGCGCCGGAAATGGTTGTAAAATTAGCTGATCTTATGCGCTACCTCATTTATGAATGCAATGAAGATAAAATTCCTTTAATCAAAGAGATTGAATTTATCCGGAATTATATTGAGATCGAAAAAATAAGATACAATGCTGATGTGCGGTTTTCTGTTGAAGGGGAAACGCATGGAATAATGATTGAACCTTTCCTCTTCATCTCCTTCATTGAAAATGGTTTTAAACATGCCTTCGATAATGCCTATACCAATGCATTTATTTATATCACTGTAAAAGTAAAGGCAGAACAAATTGAGCTATCTGTTGTGAACAATACAAGTATCGACCTGGAAACACAGGCGAAAAAAATTCAGGGTACAGGCATCAGGAACAGCAAAAGCATTCTTGACTTACTGTATCCAACTTCACACGCATTAAACATCATACAAACAGAAAAGGAACAACACAGAACAAATGATCTACGCATAAAGAACGCCAGGAAAAGATTGGAAAGCCTGTATCCCGATTCTCATACACTTGATGTAATTTTAAGCAATAATGCGTTTACGGTTTCATTAATATTAAAAACTGCGTCGCTTGATAAAATGCATAATAGTTGAAGATGAAAGACTCGCGCAGAATGTCATCCAGTCTCACCTGAAAAGAATTCCGCAATTTGAGTTGGTGGGTATTTGCAATAATGCTTTGGAAGCGAAAGAAATTTTAAATACCAAACAGGTTGATCTTATTTTCCTTGATATCCAGCTCCCCGGAATGGATGGTCTGAATTTCCTGAAAACATTACAAGATCCGCCCGCGGTAATTTTAACTACCGCATATGCTGAATATGCCCTTGAAAGCTATGAGTTCAATGTTATTGATTACCTGCTTAAACCTGTTTCATTCGAAAGGTTTTTCAAAGCGGTGAATAAGATCATCGAAGGTAAAATCCTGACACAACCCGCAAAATTTGAAAGCGATCATGTCTACATAAAAAGTGGCAGCAAATTTTTTAAAGTTAATTTCTCTGAGATCGTTTATATAGAAGGCATGAAGGATTATTTAAAAATCTGCACCACTGAGGCCACACTTGTAACCCATCAAACTATGAATGAGATGGAGAAGCTTTTGCCGGCGAAACAATTTACAAGGGTACATAAATCCTATATCGTTTCACTGGCACGTATAAAAAGCATTTATGGAAATAATATTGAAACAACAAAACTCACTATACCTATCGGGTTAAATTATAAAGGCAAGGTAATGCAGTTAACAGGCAAAAAGCTCTTCTGAATTATGGCTGCAAAATACTTTCTATGATGTTTCCAAAGCGCCATACATCCTCATAAGTATTATACAACGGAACCGGCGCCACGCGTATTACATTTGGCTCGCGCCAGTCTGAGATAACACCCCCCTTTGTTAAGGCGGTAAATATTTCTTTCCCGTTTTTATGCATGAACATGGAAACCTGGCAACCACGGTCTTTTTCCTCGGAAGGCGTTATTATTTCAATAACTTTTGCTTTGTTTTCCCGGTTGATATCATTCAAAATAAAATGCAGGTAAGCTGTCAATGTTTTTCTTTTTGCATGAAGCTTTTCAATTCCTGCGGCTTCAAAAATATCCAGGGAAGCTTTATGCGCGGCCAATAATAAGGCGGGTGGCGTACTGAGCTGCCATCCTTCAGCAGTGCCGATCGCATCAAACTCCTTCTCCATTCTAAAACGCGTTTCCTTACTATTCCCCCACCAACCTGCAAGCCTTGGAAAATTTTTATTGGTTGCAAAACGATCATGAATAAATGTTCCAGAAACAGCCCCTGGCCCCGAATTCAGATATTTATACGTGCACCAGCATGCAAAATCAACATCCCATTCGTGCAGCTTTAATTCAACATTGCCTGCGGCATGCGCCAGGTCAAATCCTGCATAAGCACCGGCTGCATGCGCAGTATCTGTGATGGCTTTTATATCGAAATACTGGCCGGTGTAATAATTAATTCCACCAAATAATACAAGGGTTATTTCATCAGCATGTTGCTCAATGGTTGCCATAATATCTTCCGTGCGTAAACAATATTCACCATCACGGGGCTTTATCTCGATGATAGCGTTATCAGGATTTAAGTTATGAAAACGAGCCTGCGAAGCGAACGCATACTGGTCAGAAGGAAAAGCTTTTGCCTCGCAGATTATCTTATAGCGCTGTTTTGTAGGGCGATAAAAACCTGCCATCATGAGATGCAGGTTTACCGTAAGCGAATTCATTGTAACAACTTCATGTGGCAAACACCCAACAATTTTTGAAAGCGGTTTTGTCAGGTGATCGTGATAATGCATCCACGGCCTGGCTCCTTTAAAGTGTCCTTCCACAGCAAGGGAACCCCAGCCATCCAGGATATTTTGAATTTCATGCCGGGTATTTTTTGGCTGAAGCCCCAGCGAATTGCCCGTGAAATAAATACAGTCTTTTGCCTCATGTTGCGGAATAAGAAATTGCTGCCTGAAATGTTTTAGCGGATCTTTCTCATCAAGCGTCCTGGCAAATGCAAGGCTGTTTTTAAAATTCATTTGGTAAAATCAAAAAAGTAAAAAATTCAAAAGTAAATATTATCGTTATGGCTCGTAACGCACCACCACTTTTGCATTTTTTTGTTTATCGCTTGAAATAAATAACTGGTAACGCTTATCGCCGGCCGTTATTATCATTAATGCCGTATTGGGCGGAATAGATCCAAGATTATCTGCAACCATTACAAACTCATGTACAGGGTTCTCTGCATCCGCTTTAATATTGAGCGTAACAGGTTTATCTGTTAATCCCTTCTTCCAGGCGATCACCTGGTTATTATCATAAACAGTGATTGTATCACCATCGATGTCTCCATTATCATACAGTTCCACTTTTATATCCGGAATATTCGTAGTGATCGTTTTTATGAGAGGGTTACTTCTTGTTTTGATAATATCAGGAACAGGCACCATTTTTTTCAGAGGAACTTCAGTTGTTTCATGTTGTTTAGGCGGAATTACGTTGACGATAGTGTCATGTTTTATTACAGGAGGTGGCTGTACCTTGTTTTGTGCAGGAGGCTTGTTGGGTTGTGCTTTTTTAACCGTTGCTGCATTTGCTTTTTTAATACGTGATACCAGGTCATTAACCTGGCTGGTGTTACTCACATCCAATTTATCATTATAGTCGGGGAGTTTTTTCTTAAGCGCTGCTATTGTATTAGGCCCTGCAACGCCATCGGCAGGGACACCTAATGCCGTTTGCAATTTTTTCGCATTTGTTTTTGAAACATCATTTATAGCCGGGGAGGGTGTTTTATTAACGGCCGCCGCGTTTGTCTTCTTAATACGCTCAATCAGCTTATTCACCTGCTCGGAATTGGTTAGATCCAGTTGCTCCTTAAAATCCGGTAACTGTTTTTTAAGCGCTGCCATTGTTTTAGGTCCGGCAACACCGTCAGCAGGAATACCCAGCGCTGTCTGCAATTTTTTTGCATTCGCTTTTTGTGTTGATGAAATATCAGGCTTTTTCTTAAGCAAAAAATCTTCTTTTTTAAAATCAGACGTCGGGACCTTCTCCAGATATACAGTGCCTCCGCCGCAATCTGATTTGCTATTTGCATTTATACTGGTAAAAGTGCCTTGTAAAATTTCTTTATTATCTTCTTTTATATAGTCCAGGTCGCAGGTCATGGCACATGCCTCGCTATTGCCCTCAATCTTCAGTTCCACTAATTCCAGTTCTTTTACCAATGCGGTTTTGGTTTTGGGAAACCATATTCCCTCAAATGTTGCCTTGCCATAAAATACGGTTGTGCGGTATGAATAAGTAACTCCCTGCAATGCATAATTTTTAAGCTGGTTGATCTGCACCTCATACTTATAATATTGGCGGAAAGGGCCTTTCCCAGAATAAAAACTGCCACGCCATACGCCGGTAAGATTCTGGGATAAAACCGGGAAAGAAATAATCAATAAAATTGCAATGATCCAGCGGCACTTCATATTACAAATCTAATTTTACAAAATACATCTGTGTTTAAAGAAGCGTTAAGGTTTTCTTCTTTTACATGAACGATAAGTTATAATTCATCTTCCTCTCCATATTACCTCAGCCACATGAAGTTCCTGCGCTGAAAATCGCGCGAGCACAAACAGATAATCACTTAACCGGTTAATATATTTTATGATCAGCGGTTCGATAAATAATTCATGCTGCTGCATATTTACACAGAGCCGTTCTGTTCTCCTGCACACACAACGGGCAATATGTGTGGAAGAAACAGCCGCATGACCGCCTGGTAAAATAAAATGCTTCATTGGCGGCAACCGTTCATTCATTGAATCGATCTCCTTTTCAAGCAATACAATGTCTTCCTCTTTCAGATCGGGAATATGCATACCTGTTTCTTTATCCGGATCACAGGCAAGTGACGAACCGATCACGAACAAACGATCCTGGATCTGCTTTAGGATTTGACGTTGATGTTCATCGGGCGTGTAATCTGTAACAAGGCCAATATAAGAATTAAGTTCATCAACTGTTCCATACGTCTCTATGCGCAGGTCGCTTTTAAAAACCTTTGTTCCCCCGATTAAGGAAGTTTTACCCTTATCACCGGTTTTTGTATATATTTTAGTTGACATCGGGTAAAATTAAAACAACGCTTTGTGATATTAAAGCCTGCAATGATCTTATCACAAAATGCTGATAGTAATCAAAGAGGAGATAGTTAATAAAGCCTTTAATCGATCTGCACAATGGAATAAAACTGGAACCCGGGAATATCAATCGTTAATTTATTGTTCTTATAGGCAAAATTTAAATTGTTGTTTCCAGGCTGCAGCAAAACAGAGGATGGCCTTTTACCTGTATTCACAATAAGCTTAAATGATTGCACAGGCGGAATTGTTTCATACAATGATTGTTCGCCAGACATATTAATAAGGTGTATAAACAAATGGCCATTCTTTCTTGTTACCAACTGTTGCACCATTGGCGCATCCTGCACGGTAGCAACCGGGTTTGGGAAAAGCTGCCGGAGGCCTTGTTTAATTACATTTTGTACTATAGCTATATGCCCGCTGCTGTAATAATCTTTAACATCAAAATATACAAGACAAACATTTCCCTTGCCAACTTTAACTACCGTAGCTGCAGGAAATGCATTTCCTGCCCCATCTGTTATGCTACCTACTTTCTTTCCGTTATTACTTTGAGGGATGCTTACATCGGTGTTTAATGCTGCAGTGGCATTTAATGTCAGCTTCACCTGCTGATTCTTTCTCAGGTTTCCGGTCAATGGTATTTGGCAAAAGTCTGCAAACTGTCTTACAGCATTGGCGCCTGCCACAAGGAGATTACCTCCGTTAATAACATACGTGTTAAGCTTTTTCAATGTGGCATCATCCAATAAACCCCAGCCGGGCAGAACGATAACAGGATAAGAAGATAAATTTTTATCCATATCATAAGAAGCTACAAAATCTGTACTGTATCCCGCCTCCTGCAATATTTGAAGCATTTCTTTTGCACGGTCTGTGCCGACCTCAGAGTATAGATGGCCGGTATTCAATTGCCTTTTCCATATCTCATCGGTTAATAACAATCCAACCTGGGGAACAATATTGCCCCTGAAACAATAATCTTCCCTTTGCCTGCAAAACTTAATAATGTCTGCCATTAAGGAATTATACTTATAAGGCAAACTACCATCAGCATATTGTTTCCAGTACGTTGAGAACCCTCCTCCCAGCGCCAGGACAATGGAAGCTTCCTGGACAATGTGATCATAAGATTTAACAGCCTGTTTGTTGTGCGGATACCAAATGGTCCACGTCATTATATCCCAGGGCTTTCCCTTGGCTGCAAAACTCCTGCCCTCAAAAGCAGCGTCATAAGGGCTGTTTCCCCGGATATCTCCTGATAAAAAATCCACATTCACATCAACTTTTTCCGGCATATACTCGCTAAACGCCCAGTTATTGATCATTTTAAAATCAGGCTGTACTGCATGTAGGGCATTCACATAATGATTGAAATCTTTTTTATATTCCGAACGGTTAAAGCTGATCCACTGGCCATAATTTTTATCTCCCTGTTTTTGAGGAATATCCTGGCTATGAAATGCATTCTGATATTTTCTGATCATAGCAGGGGAATAATCTAATCTTGCCGCCCAACAGTCACCATCAATCCATACCCCGTTTATTTTATAATCCAAAGCCAGCTCTTTCAACTGCGGGATAAACAATTCATCATAATAATTACTTTCCACAGAAATAATATCCCCTTTTGTTTTATCGAAATTGGTAACAGCCCAATCGGGATGCTTTGTTAAAGCCGCCAGCTCCCTTAAACCTGAATAATGTGCATATAATTCTACTCCATTTTCCTGGGTTACTTCACGCCATAACTTCATCAAGTCTTTTGAAATTTTTGGAGCAGCATTTCCCATTTTGGTAGGATAACTTGTATAACCTTGATCTCCTTTACAATCTATCTGAATATAATCTGGTTTCACCTGTTTTAAAAAAGCATCAGCGGTTTCTTTTGAAAAAGTTCTTCCAATACCGGTATCAGTTTGCTTTGCGTGGAAATCAAAATGAAGGCCAACGAACCGCCGTTCATCATTAGATTTTTGCGCATCAGCAAAATTCAGATGGTTCAAAAAGAAAAAAGCAGCACACGATAGCAGGGAGTACCGGCAAATTTTTAGCATATAGAATTTTTAAGTAACAGGTAAAGTATGCAAACATTGTTTTGACCAAAACACAAAGCAAATTGATTTCTGACAGAATTAACACAACAGCAGCGAGGCACTAAATATGTTTTCCATGTATTTCTTTGATACGCTATTACGTGATGATGGCTATCGCAATATTCATTCCAACTGGATTTGTATTATTCTTTAACAATCCCTGCTGCAGTATGAATTGTTTTGAATAGCTATTTCGCCTGACACATTCTTTTTATTGATCGCAAATCTCATCATCAGATAACATGCAGGTATCAATGCGAAAGCACTAATGATAATAAGGGTTGACCTTATGCCTCCCGAATCCCGGACATTTTGTTCCCTGCAGGTCAGGATTTCTTGAATTCAGGAATGATTTATAGGATAACGTAATTTCAAAGCCGCCCCGTGCCTGCGATGCAACCACCAGTTTACTTACATTCACATCGTAACTGGCGCCGATAGTAAATTTGGAAAGTTCTAACTGAATAGCGGGTATTATAGCATCATCCCATCGATATAACAAACCACCGGTTATCGATTTATCGCCGTCCGATTCAAAGAAAACATGGTTATACATGATACCTAATTGCGCCGTGCTGATGCCCACTCTTTCGAAACTGCTGGTATATTGATCAAAATAATCAGCATAGAAAATAAGTTCGTTGGCATCACCGATACCGATGGATAAACCGGCATTGAAAGCGAGCTTCTTGTTCAACATTATCTGGCTTCCCTCAAAAAAACCAACAGAAGGGTTATTGATATGAAATAGGCCGATGCCAGCATAATAGTCTGTGTTTTCATTCAACGAACTTTTATAGGTTATGCCTGCCGATATATCAAAATAATTAATGTTCGTATTGTTGAATAGCTGGTTGGAATAAGGCAAAATACTGAAACTGCCATCACTGTTGGCTACAAACTGGTCGTTCAGCACTAGCTTGGTGGGATCAAACCGTTGCTGCCTGAGACCGGCCATGAACCCGCCGGAAATAAAGGAATTTTCTCCTGTACGAACGCTCACGTTAAGTGCAGGTAACATCTGCGTTGTGCTGAATTCAGAAGTACCCGCAACATCCCTGAACAGTTGTAATCCGAGTGTAGTTGTTACATCCGTATTCATTACCTCCAAAGGAAATTTTACCTCGGAACTTAATCCAAACGTCCTGTATGGAATGGTAACGCTTTGCCATTGATTCCGGTAGGAAGTTGTAAACCGGACATCACCGGTAAAAATGCCGGCTAATGCGGGATTACGCAAAAGCGGCTGATCATAAAACTGTGAAAAACTTATATCCTGCGCATAATTCATACCTCCGCATTGCAGCAGGATATAAATGAGCAGTACAGGTTTGAAAATGTTTTTCATGCTAACGTTATTGAAGTAATGTTACATTGCCTTTATAAGAATAGGGAGTTCCATTTTCACAAACAACCTCAACAGTGTAAACGTACACGCCCATATCTGCAATTTTTCCGTTGATAAAACCATCCCATCCAAAAGCAGCGTCATTTGCAGGAAAGTTATTCCTTTCAAAAACGATCTTCCCCCAACGGTTAAACACCCTGAACGATTTTATGGAGGCTATACCGGAAGCCCTTACCATAAATCTTGAATTTACAGCTAATCCACGCGGCGTAAAAGCATTGGGAATAAACACCTGTGCACTTTTGCAGAAAGTAGCGATGCATACGGTATCACTCCCGCTGCATCCATAAATATTGGTAGCTTTTACCGTGTAACAAATATTATTTTTTACAGTAACAGCGGGCGCTGAGCAGGCAGCGTCGTTACATTGAATATTGGCAGAAGGTGTCCACGCGAATTGCTGAATGGGTAAAACATGGGGATCAGATGCATTGACGATAGAAGGCGATAACTGGAGTATATGCCCCGTTGGCACATTAAATGAATCCTGTGCAAATTTTACAACAGGATAATCACCTACCTGGATCAATGTATCGGACGTTACACTGCAACCTGTTTCTGCTGTAGTAACTGTAACAGAATATACACCGCCATCCTCCACCTTTACAGCAGTGATGCCGGCATTAGCTGCATTCACGGGGAAGCCGGAGCCGGGTCCGTTCCATACATAACTCAATGTGCTGTTCCCCGGGATGGAACTGTAAGCCTGCAGGGTAAGGTTATCGCCAACACATAAAGGTGTTTTGGCAGAAATCAGCGGTTTTACCGGCGACTGCTTTATTTCCACCGGGAAACTGGTTGCCGCAGAAATACAATTGTTCTGCATAGCATACACAATATAAGTGCCGTTATAGGAAGTCTTGGCCGATGGAAAAGAAACAACAGTATTTTGCGTTGTATCAGGCAGGTTGCCAAAAGCAGGCCCTACCCATACATAGCTGATTGGTCCCGGTTGGGAACTTGTAGGTGAAGAGGCAGACAGGTTCAATATTGTTTCACTGCACACGGGGGCATTGTAACCGGCAACAGGTTGCGCAGGCGGGTCGGGGTCTTTCAGCACGAATATATCCGGTATTTTTTGAGAAAGGCAACCATAAGTTTCCACGTATATGTCTGAATAAGTACCTGCGGTAAGTGAGATAATAATCTTTCCCGAACCATCCGTACTGTCTGCCACATTGTAAGCGGTTTGAAATTTTATGTAGTGTACTTGTACCGGCAAATTGGGCATCGCATTACCGTTAAGGTCAACAACATGTAAAGAGATGGAACCTGATGGAATGCCACAGGAGGTTGGATTAGTGTAAGAACTGCTGATAATTTTTGCAACAGGATGCACGATGGCAATAAATGTTGCTTTCGGGCTTTCGCAGCCTGAAGGTGTAACCTGTGCTGCATAAAAAATAAATTGTGCCGGATTAGTGGTATTAATAACAGGCGCCTGGCTTAAAGCCGTATTATTTTCGTCATACCATTGTATAGTATTTCCCGCAGCGGGTGTTGCTGTTAATGCCATTGGCGGCGCGTGCATGCAGAACAGGTTAGTGTCGGCCTTTAGTACAGCAGGAATTGGGTTTATTGTAAGCAGCAGCGTTACAGGATTGCCACCGCAGGGGTTTTGTGCGGGATTAACAGGCGTTACCTTAATGGAGATGGTTGCGCTGGTGGTGCCTGTGTTGGTAAATAGTAAGCTGATGGTTGCATCGGGACCGCTTACAGTTCCGGAAGTTGCGCCGGTAATACCAGGCGGCAATTCTCCTTCCACTGACCATGCATACACCGTATTCGGCACCGTTGATGTTGGTTTAAAAACTGCCGTTTCTCCTGAACAAATAGCTTGCGATGAAACAGGAAAACTGATAACAGGGCTTTCCGCTATTTCAACTTTTGTATCCGTTGTAAAACCCGGGCAAGGTGGTGAAGGAGCAATAATATAAGTAACCGTATAAATGCCCGGCTTACTTAAAGATGGATTGATCGTACCTGTATTTGCATCGATCGACAAACCTGATAATGAAGAAAACATACCGCCGGCATTACCTGTTAATATAACTGTTGCCGATGAACTATTTCCGCAATATGGCGAACCCGTGTATTGAATTTTGGCAGTTGGCGTACTTTGTACCACCACAGTTGCTGAGGTACTAAAGTCTTTACATCCTCCCGTACCTTTTATGGTATAGGTTATTGTATAGGTTCCTGCAGCGGCGCCCGCCGGTATCACTTCTCCCGATGTTGTATTTAGAGGAAGCCCTGTGGATGGTTCTATAGAAAAAATTCCACCCTCATCTCCGCTTAATATAACTGCAACCGGCGGATTCGAGACGTCATTGAAATTGCACAAGTCACCGGGATAGCTTATTGAAGCCGATGGCGCTTTGGTGATGGTGACATTCACACTGGTGTCAAATCCGGGACAGGGCGGCGAAGGAGTGATCGTATATTTTACTGTATAGGTGCCGGGTATGCTGGCAGACGCGGTGATTGTTCCGGAAGTTGGATCAATTGCAAGTCCCGCCTCAGCGCTGAATGCTCCGCCATTGGTTCCGGTGAGGATAACAGGCACGGCTCCTTCAGATGAACATATTGGCCGGTACTGAATAACGGCAAACGGCGTACTACTGACAGATACTGTAGTGGATGTTGTAAAAATTGCACACCCGCCCGATGCGTCAATAGTGTAGGTAATTGTGTAGCTACCTGGAGTTGCACCAGCCGGTGACACTTTACCGGTTACGGCATCAACTTTTAAGCCTGCTGAAGGTTGCACGGAAAAATTTCCCCCCTTGTCGCCGGTTAAGTTTACGTCTATGGAAGAAGCAGTACTGGTATTGCAGAAATTTGAAGGCACGTATTGTATAGAAGCAGATGGCGCTTTTGTGATCATTACGTTGGCGCTTGTTTCAAACCCGGGGCAGGGAGGCGAAGGGGCAATGACATATTTTACAGTATAGTTTCCCGGTATGCTTGCAGAAGGAGTAATGATGCCTGCAGTTTGATCAATTACAAGCCCGGCGCCTGCACTGAAGGTGCCGCCTTTTGTACCGTTAATAATAGCAGCAACATTACCATCAGATGAACATATAGGCGGATATTGAATATCTGCCATCGGTGTATTGCTGACAGAGACGGTTGTTGCTGTTGTAAACTGGGAACAACCACCCGATGCATTTATGGTATAAGTAATGGTATAATTACCGGTTGCTGCACCGGCAGGACTTAATTTTCCTGTTGCTGGATCGATAGTTAAGCCCGCAGGTTGAATGCTGAAACTGCCACCTTTATCACCCGTTAAGATCACATCAACAGCCGGCGCAGTTGCCGTATTACAAAAATTGGAAGGCTCATATTTAATAGCTGCCGAAGGCGCTTTTGTGATCGTAACAGTTGTTGAGGCTCCGGAACCCGGACAAGGCGGTGAAGGATTAATAGTATATTTTACGGTATAAGTGCCAGGGGTACTTGCCGAAGCAGTGATGGCACCCGTAGCTTGATTGATTACCAGTCCGCTGCCTGAACTGAAAATACCACCTGTTGTACCATTAATGACAACAGCAACATTACCATCAGATGAACATATGGGAGGATATTGGATAGTAGCTGATGGCGTGCTGCTAACAGATACAGTTGTGGTGGTTGTAAATACCGAACAGCCGCCGGATGCATTTATCGTATAGGTAATAGTATAAGTACCTGCTTTCGCGTTCGCGGGAGTTATAGTTCCGCTTGATGGATCTATTGGTAAACCGGAAGGCGATATGGAAAAACTGCCGGTTTTATCACCAGTTATTGCAACCGGTACTGCAGCAGCAGTTGATGAATTACAAAGGCTGGAGGGCGAATAAGTAATGGTTGCAGAAGGGCCTGGAAATACATTTACAGTAATGGAAGCTCTTGGGCTTTCCCCGCAAGAATTGCTTTGCGATACGTAATAAATTGTTGTACCGGTAGCGGTTGTTGAAGGTATGGGCGTTACAGGGCTGCCAGTGCCTCCTGTAGCGACGGTGTACCACAGTAACTGGGAACCCGTTGCCTCTAATGGTTGCGCAGCCTGGTTCTTGCAATAACCTACCGGGGTAACAACAGTTGGCGCAACTGGTTTATCATTTACATTAACTGTGATAACAGCCCTTGGGCCTTCACAACCGTTAGTGGTTTGACTGACATAATAATTAGTCGTAATAACATTGGCAGTAGAAGGCGTTGGTGCAGCGGGGGAGCCTGTGCCTCCGGTTGATGTAGTGTACCATAGCAAACCTGTACCAGTTGCTGTTAATGGCGAAGCGGTTGCACCCTTGCAAAGATCTACTGGTGTGATAACGCCTGGCTCGCCGGGCATAGGATGAACAGTTACTGTTAAAGCAACTCTCGGGCTTTCACATTGGCCGGCAATTGTTTGGCTTACATAATAAATGGTTGTATTCGGCACTGAGGTATTAGGTGTTGGCGCAGTTGAAGAACCAACGCCGCCTGTTGGGGTTGTGTACCATAATAAATTTATGCCTGTTGCTTTCAGTGGAACTGCTGTTGCGAATTGACAATATGTTATGGGCGTTGTAACTATTGGTATTAGAGAGATATCTTTAACTGTAATTGTTTCACTGGTATCATCCGTACCACAAGAAGAAGTTGCCGATAACTTTAATTTATAGGTACCTGGTTTTTTATATGTGTAACAAGCCGGATCTGTTGCTGAAGAAGTGCCACCATCTCCAAAATCCCACTGATAGCTGCTAGGACTATTGCAATCTAAAGTTGAACCAGAATATCCGTTTAAACTATTATTATCAAAACAAATTGGATCATTAACACAAATGGTAGTTTGGTCAACTTTAAAACTTGCAGTTGGTTTTATACCAATTCCTATCGGAGACCATGAGCCATTGCTTGGAACACATCCATTAGCAGCCTTGAAAGCAGCAGTGAAAAAAGTAGCATCCGGACATGGAGTTTTTGTATAAGTATGTTTAACAACCTGATCGGAATTGGTTGAATTTAAAGGATGCTGTAAAGTTGTATCAGAATTATCTCCCCAGTTGATATAATAATAAGTTCCTGGCGTATTGTTATACCATTGACCTGTTATTTTAAAAGAGATTGTGGCAGGAGCACATAGATTAACTGTCGATTGATCGGAACCAAAACCGCCCACCGGGTTTCCACCGCTGTAAAAATCATAAGATTTAGTTTTTTTACAACCGTTTTTAGGCGTAATTGTAAGTATTATTTTAAAATAGCCTTGTGCCTGGTATGTGTGTGGTGTTTGCGAACCAACTTGCCAATCAGTTTGTATAAAATGAGATGTGTTATCTCCCCAATCAATATCGTATGTACAAGAACCACCGGCAGGCACAGCGTTATTTTCAACTGTTAATGTATAAGTAATGCTGCCAGAGCAATTGGCAAAATCAGAGAATCTGCCCGGACTTTTATCCAGTAATTCAGGTATCGGAGCCTCGTTTATTGTAAGATCAGCAGAAGAAGTTATATCACCTTTAGGCGTGCTAACTTTTATTTTCCCTGATGTTGCTTTATCAGCCACTATGGCTGTAATAGTTGAATCATTCTTTACCATAAAGCTCTTTGCCGCAAGGCTGCCAAGCTGAACAGCAGTTGTGCCATTAAAACTTTTGCCTGTTATAATAACCTGTTCACCCTGGCAAACTGTCGTTGGCGTAAAAGAGGTAATTGTTGGAGCCTGCCCAAAAGCTGGTATGCGGAACGACAATAAGATAAAAAGAATGTATAGATAAACTGCGGGTGTTCTTACCGGGGTTAGCCTCATAACGTACCACTTTGGTCCTGGCGGAGAAATAAAGATAATGGAATTTTTTTTTCCTGTCCGTTCTTTATCCCACTCAGGATATTGGATAAACATACTTGTACATTGCAGCAACTTTTAATATATGACGGCTACTGCGGTTTTAAAACCCATATAATCCAATATGCTAATTGCACCAGCCGACAACCTCAGCGACCATTCTGAAAACGGAAAACCAAATTGCCTTATTGCTGTCACCCCGCAATAACATGACAATCAGAAAGCCGGTTACCCTATCGCTACACCAGCCTTAAACAGGGGCGTCCGCTATTGGAGTTATTGCAAATAAAAAGGGTTTCATGCTGAATAAACAGCAGCATGAAACCCCGGTACTTCCTGGTAAGAAAAATATTATGGTGTTACACTTGTGGAATCAGTTTCCGGCGCTTTATCTATCAGCTCCATAAACTGGTCAAGTTTCGGCGTAATAATGATCTGTGTGCGCCTGTTCCTTGTTTTTCCATCGGGTGTGTCGTTGCTGGCAACAGGATTGTATTCGCCACGGCCTCCCGCAGTAAGGCGTTTGGGATCCACACCAAAATTAGTTTGCAATGCCTGCACCACAGAAGATGCTCTTAAAGCACTCAGATCCCAGTTGTTGCGGATATTCGGTTTTGCAATAGGCACATTATCCGTATTACCTTCGATCAGTACTTCAAAATCTTTATAGTCCATAATGATCTTGGCGATCTTTGATAAGGTTTCATTGGCTTTGTCTGAAATTTCATAGCTGCCGGATTTGTACAGCATATTATCAGAAAGAGAGATATAAACCACGCCTTTCAATACCTGCACATCCACATCCTGCATTTCCTCACGGCTTAAAGACCTTGTCAGGTTATTGGTAAGCACCATATTTAAAGAATCGCTTTTATTCTTGGATGCTACCAACTGCTGGATATATTTATTGGAAGCATTGATCTCATCTACCAGTTTGGAAATATTTACGTTACCCTCGCTCGTGGAAGTAAGACATTTATCCAATGCAGCCTGCAAAGATTGCAGGTGGCTGCGTTCTGACCGTAACTGGTCCTGCAAGCTGGCGATCTGCACATTAGCGGCCCCGAGATTACTTTTGCAGGTTTCTCCTTCCTGTGAAACGGCATTAAGTTTTCCTTGGAGAGAACTATAATCAGCCTGCAGAGATTGATATTTTTTGGTACTTACGCAGCCTGAAGCAGATAAAAGCGCCACTGCGCCAATCATCAAACCAAGTTTAATTTTCACGATATAATGATTTTAGTTAATAAATGAGGGTGCTAATTACAAAATTTCGGCCAACGTTCCTGTTTCTCTTTTTTAAATTCTTTGCATCCAGATATCTAACGTGGCAATGAAAGCTTACATGATAATTGCTGAAAGCATGAGAAACAGAGCTTTGTATACAAAATGCGAAAAGCCTGACAGACCAAAAATCCAGTTGCCGGCAAAGAAAAATCGTATCGTTAGGGATTTTGTAACTTTTGAATGCAGGTCTTCCATTCCTTTAGTAATGCTGCTTCCTGAACATGTAGTGTGGAAAGTATTGCCGGTTTTTTTATAGAACACAAGAAGTTTTTTAATGCATGCCCCTTCATTTATCATTATCCATCGAAATGCACTATGGAACCCGATAGTCCATATCTTATCCGGGCTGCTCCTTAGGTGAATGAATACGTTAAACACTTTGTTATACGATGAGGCAAAAAGCCGTTACAGAATGTATCCCTCTATCATTAAGCTTTGTGTAAACATCTTTATGATTAAGCTTGCCGGCCGTGTAATCTAAAATATAACTTGTGCTTTTCACTCATCCAGCCAGTATGTACCACGGGAAAAAATATTAACAGAAAGAAACTTTTTTAAAACCATTGTTCAATCTTTCGGGCCACAAGTAAGCAGGCATTTCCTTATCAAATATAATAACTCAGCGTTGCAAATACAACCAACACCAGATTGAATAATTAAAACGCCTGAACTTTTTAGGCTTTGGTTTGGCATGGTTTTTTTATTTCATTTTACTTAAATATAATTTTATGAAAGCACATTTTATTAAACTTAATGCTTTGGAAGAAACGCATGATGGCACTATAGTGATCAATGCAGATAATATATCCTCCATAAGGCGTATCAATTATAATGACACCGTACAAACAATGATATTGATGGTAGGTGGCGAACGTTTTGGTGTTCATCAATTGCCTGAAGAAATAATTGAACTTATGCACGAAGCAGAGCAGGCTTACGCTTAAAATAAAATGTCGGAAAATAAAAAGGTGTCGTACTAAGCGACGCCTTTTATTTTTTCCTATTCCGTTGTTTCTGAGCTGATATGAGCATGAAAGTACCCCGCTTGTTTCTTTCGAACACAAACCGCTTAAATTTGCGCTCCTGTTATAAAGTATTATTGTAATGAATGATAAGCTGCAGCAGTTGGCGCAAACCCTGGAAGGTGAATTTTATACAGATACTACCACGCGTATTTTATATAGTACGGATGCATCTGCTTATCGTGAAATGCCACTGGCAGTTGCGGTTCCCAAATCAAAAGATGACATAAAAAAACTCATCGCATTTGCACATATAGAAAAGACCTCATTAATACCAAGAACTGCCGGTACTTCTTTGGCCGGGCAGGTAGTTGGTAATGGCATCATCGTTGACGTATCAAAATATTTTACACAGATACTTGAATTAAATAAGGAAGAAAGATGGGTGCGCGTGCAGCCCGGCGTTATCCGCGATGAGCTGAATATGTTTTTGAAACCGCATGGTTTAATGTTTGGCCCGGAAACATCCACTGCTAACCGCGCTATGATTGGCGGTATGGTGGGAAATAATTCATGTGGTTCCAACTCCGTTGTATATCGCAGCACCCGTGAACATTTGCTGCAAGTAAACGCATTCTTAAGTGATGGAAGCGAAGCAGAATTCAAAACAGTAAATGTGGATGAGTTTCATGCAAAATGTGAAGGCAGTACCCTCGAGGCAAACATCTATAAAAACATTCGCAGCTTATTGAGCAATTATGATAACCAGCAGGAGATACGAAAAGAATTCCCTAAAAAAAGTATTGAGAGAAGGAATACCGGTTATGCTGTGGATGTGCTGCTGGATACCGCACCTTTCCATGCAGGTGAAACGGATTTTAATTTTTGCAAACTCATTGCCGGCTCTGAAGGAACCCTGGCTTTTCTCACCGAAATAAAACTGAATGTAGTTCCATTGCCGCCAAAAGAAACCGGTTTGTTATGTGTACATTTTAATAATGTGGATGAATCGTTGCGGGCGAATCTCATCGCTTTACAATATGATCCCACTGCAAGCGAGCTGATAGATCATTATATATTGGAATGCACAAAAGATAACATTGAACAAAGTAAGAACCGCTTCTTTGTGAAGGGTGATCCCGGCGCTATTCTGGTAGTTGAATTCAAGAAAGATACCCGTGAAGAAATTGAAGACATTTCAAAACAGGTGGAGGCAGAAATGCGTGCTGCAGGATTGGGTTATTATTTTCCATTATTGTTTGGCCCAGACACTAATAAGATCTGGACATTGCGTAAAGCCGGGCTGGGATTATTAGCTAATCTTCCGGGTGATGATAAAGCTGTGCCGGTAATAGAAGACACCGCTGTTGATGTAAATGATTTGCCTGCTTTTATTGCGGAGTTTAATATCATTCTGAAAAAGTACGGTTTGTACTCTGTGCATTATGCGCATGCGGGAAGTGGTGAAATACATCTGCGTCCTATCATCAATCTAAAAACCGGCGAAGGCAATCATTTGTTCAGGACAATTGCAGAAGAGATCGCCATACTTGTTAAAAAATATCAAGGTTCATTAAGCGGTGAACATGGTGATGGCAGGCTGCGTGGTGAATTCATCAGGCAAATGGTAGGTGAGAAAAATTATCAACTGCTTAGACAGATAAAATATACGTGGGATCCCGGGAATATTTTCAACCCGAATAAGATCGTCGATACGCCATCGATGAACGAAATGTTGCGCTATACGCCGGGACAGCAATCACCAACATTCAAAACCATATTTCGCTACTATAACCAGGATGTATTGCAGCATGCAGAGCAATGCAATGGCAGCGGTGATTGCCGCAAAACACATTTATCTGGTGGTACCATGTGCCCTTCTTTTATGGCAACGCGAAATGAAAAAGATACTACAAGAGCCAGGGCAAATATTTTACGCGAGTTTCTTACACATTCAGATAAATTAAATCGTTTTGACCATAAAGAAATTTATGAGGTAATGGATCTGTGTTTAAGCTGTAAAGGGTGTAAGTCTGAATGCCCGAGTAATGTAGATGTGGCGAAACTGAAAGCAGAATTTTTGCAGCAATATTATGATGCGAATGGTGTTCCTTTCAGAAGCAAATTGATCGCCAGCTTCACCAACGCTGCAAAACTTGCAGCACTGATGCCCGGTATGTACAATTTTATGATGAAGAATAAGAACATCAGCAACATCATAAAAAAATTATCGGGCTTTGCCAGGGAAAGATCAATGCCAACGGTGCATAAAACAACACTGAGGAGCTGGTATAAAAAACATCAAAAAGAATTAGAAATCGGGAATAAGGATTTAGGAAATCCTAAGCGGAAGCTGTTTTTCTTCTGTGATGAATTTACTAACTATAATGATACTGAAATTGGTATTAAAGCAATTTTATTATTAGAGAAATCAGGTTATGAAGTTATTATTCCTGAACATGAAGAAAGCGGCAGAACATGGCTTTCAAAAGGCCTGGTGCGTGATGCAAAGAAGATAATCAACAAGAACATTGTTTTATTAAAAGACCTGGTTACAGCAGATAAACCTTTGATCGGTGTTGAACCTTCTGCTATCCTCACCTTCCGTGATGAATATGTTGATCTTGCCGATGATGATTTATTTGATGCAGCCAAACGTCTTTCTGAAAATGTTTTCACGATAGATGAGTTTATAGCCAATGAAATTGATAAAGGCAATATCCATGCACAGCAATTCAGCAGGGAAAAAAGAAATATTAAACTGCATGGGCATTGCCAGCAAAAAGCATTGTCATCAGTTGCACCAACCGTAAAGATCTTATCCTTACCTGAAAATTATTCTGTTCAAACCATCCCCTCAGGTTGCTGCGGCATGGCCGGTTCTTTCGGTTATGAAAAAGAACATTATAATATTTCGATGAAAATTGGCGAGCTGGTTTTATTTCCAACCGTGCGTAAGCAAACAGAAGATACTATCATAGCAGCACCAGGCACAAGTTGCAGGCACCAGATAAAAGACGGCACCGGAAGAATAGCCAAACACCCGGTGGAGGTTTTATATGAGGCATTGAATTAATGCTACTGTGATGTAGAGTATAACCTATCAGGTTCCCTACGTAATGGTTCGACAAAGCAAGCATTTGTGTTTTGAAAAAATAACTTGAATTAATACTATCGCCCTGACGGCGTCAAGCCATCTGGGCACATTTATTATTGACGAAGCTTCACGTGACCACCCGGTCAGACGCTTACAAAAAGCGTCAGACCGATAGCAGCTTAAGTTATATAAAAGTTTGTGTTAACAAAGCACAACTTATTTTATAAAGAACACCGCTACCCATGCAATAAATAAGATTCTTCCAGTTCAAGAAAACACTCATATAACTGCCTTGTTAAACTGCCTGGTTTACCATCTCCGACTTTTTCTCCATCTATTTCAGTCACAGGTAAAATACGTTTGGTAGTGCTTGTCATAAAAACTTCTGCAGCGTTTTTTAGTTCATCTATCGAAACATCCCGTATTAATGCTGGTATAATACCAGGTGCGAGTTGCAGTATTTTCCTGCGTGTAATACCGGCGAGCACATTGTGCGCGGGTGTTACCAATACCCCGTCCTTCGTTATGATAAATACGTTTGATCTTGGAAATTCAGTGATGATATTATTTTGAAAATACAATACGTCATCCAACTGTTTTTCCTTAAGCTGTTTTTGCAGCCAGACACCCATTAAATAGTTAATAGATTTTACCAGGGGCAGGTCGCGCATATAAGGATAGGTGATGATCTTTACACCGTTTACAAATTTTTCTTTGGGCGGCGGTATTAAAGGCTGTTGCTGTATAATAACATTTCCTTCAGCCACTGAGTAATTATCACCAGCATAACCTCCGGTTGCTGTTATGCGTATGCCGCTTTCGGGCATGTTGTTTAATGCCATTAGCCTGTAAATATTTTCTTTCAAATCTTCCCGGCTAAACGGGATGGTGATGAACATTTCTTTTGCAGAGTTGAAAAAACGGTCGAGATACTCATCTATGAATAAAGGTTTATTGTTTCGCGTTTTGAAAAAATCAAACACACCGTAGCCTCTTTGTACAGCCATATCTCCGGCCTGTAAAACAGCTTTACCTTCTTCAACAAAATCATTATTTATAAAGATCCGTTTCATGGCTGATAGCGGTTATATTTTTTTAAAATGGCGATCACTTTATCCTTCGGCAAAGCCTCTATTGTATTTCCATTACGGCCTGTCATAGCTGTTGCTGTAAATAAAGAATTGATAATAGCTTCCTCTGTTGCTTCAATAGCCGCCATGAATAAAGGTGATGTGTCGTCGTTGAATAATGTTGAGGTAGTATATAATTTTTCTGTGGGTGAAACCGGAATGCGTATACTGGTGTCTGTGGAAAAGGCTATAACATAATCACCGCTGCCGTTGCTGGCAATGCCTCCTGTTTTTGCCAGTCCCATAAAAGCTCTTTTGGCAAGGCGTTGCAGGTTGCGGGCATCCAGGGGAGCATCGGTGGCGACCACCATCATACAACTGCCGTCTGCAGGATTATTCAACTGGTCGCTTAAAAAATATTTTCCCAGCTCTTTTCCAACAGGTACACCCGCAATTTCCAACACACCGCCGAAATTGGTTTGCACGAGTACGCCCACGGTATATCCCCCTGATGCTTTTGGTAGTACCCTGGACGCGGTACCGATACCACCTTTAAATCCAAAACAAACGGTGCCTGTACCGGCGCCCACATTACCCTGCGCTACTAATCCAGGTTTGGCATCATTAATTGCATTCAACACATCATTTTCAGTTACATGCCTGCCGCGAATGTCGTTCAGGTAACCATCATTCGTTTCGCCAACGATCACATTTACGCTGGCAACATTTTCATTTCCCTTTTGTGATAAAGTATAGGTGATGCCGCCGTTGATGCCGATGGCAACATTTAATGTATTGGTAAGAATAATAGGACTTTCGATATTGCCCAACTCCTGCACCTGGCTGATGCCGGCAAGCTTTCCAAAGCCATTGCCAATATAAATGGCAGCCGGAACTTTTTGCTGAAAAATATTTCCGCCATGTGGAAGAATAACGGTGACGCCGGTTCTTACATCGCTTCCTTCAATTAATGTTTTCTGTCCAACCAAAACACCTGTAACATCTGTAATGGCATTGTATTTTCCGCCTGGTAAAACGCCAATCTTAACCGGGGGATGAAATGCCAATGAATCCTGGCCATTTGCTTTGATCGTAATAAACAAGCTTAATGCTGCGCAAAATATGGTTGATCTAAAAAGAAGAATTGGCTTCATGAACGAAAATTATAAATATAATACGTTCACTTATGCTTAAATGATATTTTATAATGATTGCTGGCTTTTATATATGATATGGAATTAATTGTTGACGGTAATTATTGCTGAATAAGCACAAAAATCATGCTGTATTCACTCACCACTGACTACTCACCACTCACTTGAAAATAAAGCGGGGACGCCTTCAATCCTTATTTCAATTGCAGTTCCATTTGAATATTGCACCGCTTATAAGGCGTTGCATGTCCAACTACTTTTCTAAATCCCAGTTTTTGATAAAGACTGATGGCAGGTTTTAATATAGTATTACTTTCCAGGTAAATGGCAGAAGCGCCTAATGACCGCGCTTTATCAATGATCGCCTGTCCCAATAACCAGCCGATATTCTTTCCCTGCATATCGGGAGATACAGCCATTTTGATCAATTCGAAGTCGTAAACGGGATCATCCATTTTAAGTAAAGCACAAACGCCAATTGGTTCATCATGATAAAGGGCAACTAATATATGTCCGCCCTTGTTGAGGATCTGTGTTTTTGGATTGTCCAGCACTTTTCTGTCAGCTTCTTCAATCTCAAAATATTTTGCTATCCATTCTTCATTTAAAGTTTTAAATGCCTGTTGATATTTTGGCTGGTAATTGACAATTGTGATGTCTTTGCTTTCCCGTTGTTTTTTTTGTTGCAATACACGTTTCAGTAAAGAATGTTCATTTAATAAGAATTCCCATTCTTCTATGGCCTGCCAAAGATCATGGCGTGCGGCGCCGGATAATGCTTCAATCGCGTTTCCCACATCTTCATATTGATGCCTGATCTTTTCAGCAGCCTCCTGTCCTTTTTTTGTTAAGCTCACTTTACTCATCCTGCCGTCGGCCTTGTCTTTTTTAGAGGTTACGATACCTGCCTTTGTCATCTCGCCAACAATCTTGCTTACGGAAGGATGAGAATGGCCTATTTCATTCGCAATGGCTGTAATAGTATTGTCTTTCTCTGCAAGCAGATAAAAAACAGGAAACCATTTCGGTAATAACGCTACATTATACAACCTGTATAGTTGCGCAGCATCTTCTGTTATTTTATCGGTAAGCAAGCGCAGCCTGCTGCCAATCGCCATTTTGCCCGTTCGGTTAAAGAAATTCATATCTGAAATAAATTACGTAACTAATTACGCAAATGTAACTTTATATGAGAAAAACAAAATTTTTATTCTTCCATCTTGTTATGAAGAACCCAATTATAGAGACAGTTACTTGCCTATTTTTGCGCGGTTTACAAGGTTAATATGCAAAAACCCGTTTTGGTCATAAAATTAGGTTCGGCAACCATCAGTGATCATGGTGGTTCGATCAATACAAACATCATCCAAAAGATAGCTGATGAAATTGCGGCATTATCTGCCAATTGGCGCATAGTACTGGTGTCAAGTGGGGCCGTGGGAAGTGGCAGATCATCTATCAATAACTATAAAGGCACCATAACAGAGCGTAAGGCTGCTGCGGCAGTGGGTAACCCAATATTGATCCAGTTATATCATAAATATTTCTCGAAGCATGGCATTTCTGTCGCACAGGCATTGTGTGAGCGGCATCATTTCTCTAACCGGTTACAGTTTCTTCAACTAAAAGAAACATTCAGCATGTTCTGGAATAACAATATTCTTCCTGTGGTAAATGAAAATGACCTGGTGAGTAATATTGAATTAAAGTTTTCCGATAACGACGAACTGGCCACTCTTATCGCTGTAGGTTTTGATGCAGATACGCTTATCATCTGTACATCTGTCGGCGGATTTTTAAATGCGGATAAAAAGATCATTCCGGTAGTGGAGAAAATAGATAATCATATTCAAAGCTATGTGGTAAATGATAAAAGCAGCCTTGGTTTAGGGGGTATGTTATCTAAACTTACGTTTACAAAGCTCGCCACATCACTCGGTATAAAAGTGATAATATGCGGACTGCAGGGGAACAATTTTTTTACGGCTGCACTGGAAGGTCTGAATGGAACAACGTTCCTTCCGCAGCGGTCTAATTTTAAAGCAAGGCAAAAATGGCTGGCCGGTGGTTCCATTACAATTGGCAATATTATGGTTGATGCGGGCGCTGCCAAAGCATTGTCAGGCAGGAAGAGCTTGCTTACAGTTGGAATTAAAGCCATTGAAGGTGATTTTGTATCAGGAGAAGTAGTGCAGTTAATGAATGAAACGCAGGAAATAATTGGTGTTGCAAAAGTGAAACTTGATGCAAAAGATATGCATGAGTTACTGGCTCAAAAAAATACAATCGCTGCACACGCCGACGATATTGTAATATTTTGATGAGTGATGAATAATGAGTGATCAGTAATAAGTGGTGAATAGTCAATGGTGAATAGGGAATGGATTTCTACATATTGTGATGAGTGATTAGTTTTTTTTTCGCGTCCTTGATCACTCATCACAATTACATGAATAAGGGTGATGTGTCACCGATTTCATTACTCATTATTCATCATTCATTACTCATTGATTTGTGTAACTTTACTCCTGCTGCATACCCGTTTCACAACTTGATTGGCTTTGCGATGAGAGTTTTATAATGCGCCGATGAAAAAAATAATCCAAAAACACCCGCTCGCCATCCGATGGTTTCATTGGATAAATTTCCCGGTATTATCCATAATGATATGGAGTGGCCTTTTGATTTACTGGGCTAACAGCGTTTATAAAATCCAGGTTGGCAATATATTGATCTATAAATTTTTCCCTAAAGGATTTTACGAAGCGCTCGGTATCCCATATCATTTGGGAAAGGGCATGAGTTTCCATTTTGCATTTGCGTGGTTGTTTATCATCAACGGAATTTTATATGTTGCCTACACAATATTCTCCGGCGAATGGCGCTATCTTCTCCCCAATAAAAGATCTTTTAAAGAAGCCTGGCAGGTATTATTGCATGATCTTCATATAAGAAAATATGAACCGCCGCAACAGAAATATAATGCTGCACAACGCTTTGCTTATACAGCAATTATTTTTATGGGGATGGGAAGCATATTAACCGGGCTGGCAATTTATAAACCGGTTCAGTTCTCCTGGGCAATGTTTTTATGCGGTGGATACGAAGCAGCACGACTGGAACATTTTATACTCACGATAGGTTATGTTTTGTTTTTCCTCATCCACCTGTTCCAAGTGATTAAAACGGGTTGGAATAATTTCCAGAGCATGATAAGTGGCCTGGAAGTGATTAAAACAGAAAAAAAAATTGCAGCTAGTGAAAAAGCGTGATTTTTTCTTAAAGAGAACAAAAGAAATAAGCAATTCATCTTATAAAAGGCGAATGTTTTTTTCTTTTATATTGTTTGTTGTACTTGTGATTGTGGCCATATTTTCCTGGAAATGGCTTAATCATCAGCCTCAGGAAGGACTTGCTTTAAGACCTTTACGCAGGACACTTGAATTGAATGAACGGCTTTTAAAGTCGACATTCGATACCGGAAAGCTCAGCAAAGTCTATGCAGAAAAAGATGCCGTAAAAAAAGTACGTGTTAATGGTCTGATCGGTATGCTAAAAGCAGTTGACACCAGCACCTGGAGGCTGCAGGTGGTGCGAGCCAGGGGCGATACATTACAATTGTCTTTAGCTGAAATAAAAGAACTTCCAAAGGTGGATGTAATATTCAATTTTAAATGTATTGAAGGCTGGAGCCAGGTTACGCATTGGGCAGGTGTTCCTTTAAAGACGTTCATGGATCATTATCATTTGAACGCACAGGAACAAATGAATTATGTGGGTCTTCAGACCATCGACAAAAAATATTATGTCGGGATTGATATGCCCAGCGCTTTACAAGCGCAAACCATTCTTTGTTATGAAATGAACAATAAGCCTTTGCCGATGAACCAGGGTTATCCTTTGCGATTGATCATTCCTGTCAAATATGGAATTAAACATTTAAAACAGATCGGCATCATGTATTTCAGTAATGAAAAACCACCCGATTATTGGGCTGAACGCGGTTATGATTATTATGCAGGCCTTTAGCGAAACAGAGGGATAATTACATAGCGGATAAAAAGAATTACCAGCGCAATCAGGAACATGAACAATGAAATCCTGTTCATGCCGTTCATCAGTTTTATATTGGTGTTGATAACCGAGTTGGGGTCACGTTTCTTTATAAAAAGATATTCCTGTATTTTTCTCCAGATGCCCATAGCAAAGTCAAAGGTAATATTTGCATTTGGCATGGTTATTTTCCGGTTCGTTAAAATAAATTATAGTGCAAAAAATAATTTCGCTTGTCCCTTCACAAACAGAATTACTATATGACCTGGGATTAAATGAAGAAGTGATCGGCATCACAAAATTTTGCGTGCACCCTGAGAAATGGTTCAGAACCAAAACAAGAATCGGCGGCACAAAAAACATCAATATTGAAAAAATTCTTTCATTGAAACCTGATCTTGTGATTGCCAATAAAGAAGAGAATGTAAAAGAACAAATTGAAGTCCTGCGAAAATTTACCAGGGTTTATGTGAGCGATGTTGCCGATCTCACTGATGCAAAGGATATGATCTTACAAGTCGGAAACCTGGTTGGCAGGCAATTGCAAGCCACTTCATTGGTTTCAGCGATTGAAACCAATTTTTCAAAACTTAAAACGATCACTCACGATAAAATACCTGCGGCTTATTTCATCTGGCGAAATCCATACATGGCTGCCGGCGGCGATACTTTTATAAATGATATGTTAAACCGCTGTGGTTTTAAGAACATCTTTGAAGATCGGCTACGTTACCCTAAAGTCAATATAGAACAAATAAAGGCACTTGGTTGTAAAGTTTTATTACTTTCTTCAGAACCATATCCTTTCAAACAAAGGCACGTTGATGAATTACAGCCGTTTTTACCGGACACAAAAATCCTGCTTGTGGATGGTGAATTATTTAGCTGGTACGGAAGCAGGCTTTTATATGCACCGGATTATTTTATGCAGTTAAATAAGATTCTTACAACATAACTGCTGTTTTTAATGCTGAATAAAACATAACTTACCGCAGTTTTAAACATATAACATTTTCATTGATCACTCCACAAACCCCAAGGCTGATGAAACGTTTATATACAATTATTTTTATTTTGTATTCCGTTTGCATCAGCGTTTCCTGTCATAAGCCAGATACATTCACAGGGTTTGCATATCCGACGATGGATTCCATTCCTTTTGAAAGCGGAAATCTCAGCATTGAGTTTGCTCCCGACCTGTCTTTTATCTCAACCCAGTTTGTAAGCGGGATGCATTTTTTTGACGCACTGAATGGGGTCGTTATTACAACCAAAGGTGAAATTTATAAAACCGCAGATGGAGGCATGCATTGGAAACTAACCTATGCAGAAATGAAAGTAACGACCCTGTTACAACTTATTTTCACCGATAAAAATACAGGGTATGCCGTAGGCGGGAAAACCAACCCCTTAGAAGGCTGCATACTAAAAACAACAAATGCCGGTGAAACCTGGAATAAAGTATTTACAGCGCAGGATGTGTTATTTTCATCAATAGCAATGAACGGGAAGGGAAATTTTTTCAGCACAGCATTAGGGAACAAGCAACAACTGTTCAAAAGCAATGATAATGGCAATAACTGGAATGTTTGCATTGACTCTATAATTGCATCCGATTTTATTACTTTCAATGAAGGAAGAGGGTTTTGCACAAATATAAATGGTACCAATACCCTCATCAGTAATGATGATGGTGTTACCTGGTACGAAGATTCATTGTTCTACAGCCGCTATGCCTATGATCTGCGGTTTAAAGATGGAGTTGGCTATTGCAATAGTGATCTGAATTTATATGAGACACATGACAACGGCCACACATGGATTTCGCCTGCACTTTTAGGAGGCGTGATAAATAGCGTGGCGCCACTTTCCAATAAGAATTGCCTGGTTTTTGGTATCGGTCCGTTTAGAGACAATGATTCAATACCCAACGGGATTATCTGGCAAACTGTTAATGACAGAACCTGGACGGGCGCTGAATTCACAAATGTTGGTTCCATATACGCAAACAGTTTTTATACGGCTAAAAATGGTTATGCATCTGCAAAAAACAAGTTGTTGAGAATTACCATTAAGTAATGCATTCCTGTTTAAGGTTCTGTCAAAAAAGTCAATCGCTTTTTTTAATCTTACTCCCGGACTCTTTTTTTTTCCAGTTATTGTCCAGTTCTACAGCTTCCTGTAAAAGCTTAATGATTGCCGCTTCATCAATCTCTTCCGCAGATCTGAATATCTTATAAAATACCTGCTTGTTAGTTCCGTGTGTAAGATAATTATCAACGTCATTTAATTTATTACCATACCAAAAACCCAGCAAAACGCCTTCCTTAATACCACCCCGCGGAATGGAAGCGGGCCAAATTAAACAAATGCTTTTATGACCATAAAAGAAAGGAACATTGTAAGAAAACTTTTCTTTACAGTAAGCGGGTAAATTTTCAATTATTATTTGCCTGAGTACGTCCACGATAACTCGTTCTTCCTCAGGAAGCATTTCAAACAAATGCAAGAGTGATTTAACCATAACCTAATTTTTCCAATGTTGTACACCTATTGAAATTAAACTATTAATTGAAAAATGATATTTGGTAACATTCCGGTAACATTGACTTAACATTGGGTTAATCGTGCAAAGGCACCTTTGCGGCATAAATTAAATATATGCTCGGAGGAAATTTAATCCGGTTTGCTCTATCATTTGTTTTAGTCATTTCTTCCCTATTCCTAAATGCACAAACAGGTAAAATAACCGGAAGAGTTATAGACGAAGCCAATCATCCCGTAACCGCAGCCACTGTAAAAGTTACCGGTACAAATATCGGCACGACAACAGATGTTGATGGACGCTTTACACTTAATTTAAGTTCAACTGCCAATATCCAAATTGAAATAACAGCAATCGGGTTTACCAGCAAAACAATAAGCGATGCTTCTCCAAATGGTGAAGATCTAAGCATTACGCTTACTTCTTCAAGCAACAACCTGCAAACAGTAACAGTTCAAACGTCTGCCCGCAGAGAGAGCACGAATTCAATGGTACAATTTCAGAAAAACACCAATGCGGTAGCACAGGTTATATCAGCAGAAGCCATACGCCGCTCGCCCGACCGAAACACAGGTGAGGCATTAAGACGCGTTACAGGTTTATCCATGATTGATGGAAAATATATTGTTGTCCGTGGATTAAGCGACCGTTATAACCAGGCTATGCTGAACGGGGTTTTGCTGAGCAGCACAGAACCTGACAGGAAAACTTTTTCTTTTGACATTTTTCCTGCTGCTATTGTTGAAAATATAATCGTAAACAAAACTTTTATACCGGAATACTCAGCGGAGTGGGCTGGTGGTTTAATTCAGATCAACACCAGGGACATACCTGCAAAGGACTTCCTTAATGTCCAAGTGGGTACTAACTTCAATACCAACACAATTGGTAAAGATATTTATACATACAAGGGCGGCAATCTTGACTGGCTGGGTATAGATGACGGTTCCAGAGCTTTGCCGGACGATTTCCCAACAAAAAATCAGTTTGCAACCCTGAACAATAGTACAAAAACAGAAATAGGCACACCGGTAGCATCGGGAAGCTGGGCACCGGAGAAAAAGAGTGGCACTGTCTTGCCGGCTTTGGGACAAATTTTCCAGTTAAATACAGGATTTACAAACAAATTATTCAACAACGATTTTGGGGGCGTTTTTACTGTTAGCTATAACCGCAGCGTAAGAAACCTTGACTATGAAAACAGTTTCTTTAATATAAACGGAACTAAAGCAGATCCTTCATTTGATTACCATAACAACCGTTATTCATCAGATGTTTTGTGGGGGGCATTGGCAAACTTCTCCTTAAAGTTTAACAACAATAATAAGATCAGCTTTAAAAATATTATCAATACTAATAGCTCGGATTATACCACGTTACGTACAGGAAAAGATTTTGAGTCCAATGCACAAACCGGCGAAAATGTAAGAGCCTATGAATATGCTTTTAAAAACAATACCTTCTTTAATACACAGTTAAACGGCGAACATAATTTTCCATCTTTACGAAGCAAATTAAACTGGTTTGGCAGCTTTACGATTGTTGACCAGTATATACCAAAACAAAGGCGTTTACAATATAACCAGGCTGCAGGAGATGATACTGCTCCATACCTGGCGCTGTTATCGAATACTTTATCGCAAAAAACAGGAAGTATTTTCTACTCCAACCTGAATGATTATATATACAATGTCGGCGGTGATGTGACAAACAATTTTTATTTATTTGGCTTGAAACAAACAGTCAAAGGCGGCTATAATTTCCAGGTGAAAGACAGGGTGTATGATGCAAGACCTTTCTCTGTAACACTGCCGTCAGACAATCCCCAGCTCAGGGCACTTAACCCCTCTGTAATTTTTGATGCCGGCAACTTTGGAAGTGCTTCCACACAATTTCACTTTGATGAAATAGCCGGTATATATTTCAGGTACATAGCCAATTCAATTTTAAATGCAGGTTATATACAGTTCGATAATGCGTTTAACGACTGGCTGCGTGTTGTTTGGGGAGCACGGTACGAATATTTCGACCAGTTGGTCGGCAGCGTTTATAAATCTGACCCACGGTACAACTATACAAAACGGGGAGATCTTTTACCGGCATTAAACATCACCCTTAAATTAAACAATAAGACCAATGTAAGGGTAGCTGCTTCGCAAACAATTGTAAGGCCAGAGTTTCGCGAATTAACCGGTACAGCCTTTTATGATTTTGAAGTTGGAGCCACCATTATTGGTAATCCCAATCTCGTAAGAACCAAGATAACCAATGCTGATATACGTTACGAGCTATACAGCCGTCCTGGAGAATTGTTCACTATTGGTGGTTTCTATAAATATTTCCAGAGCCCTATTGAACTTGCCTTCAACCAGTCAGGCGCCGGTGGCTCAAGCACCTTTAACTACCTCGATAACAAGAATACCACTGCACAGGCATTTGGCGCTGAATTGGAGTTCAGGAAAAAGCTTGACTTCTGGCCTTCATTAAAACGCTTTACACTACAGGGTAATTTTTCATACATCCATAATCGCGTAAAATTTCAACAGCAAACACTCGACAGACCCATGCAGGGACAATCGCCTTATCTCGTAAATGCAGCACTCCAGTATGATGTTGAAGAAATCGGTTTAAATACAACCCTTTTATTTAACCAGATAGGAAGGCGTATCCTTTACGTGGGGAATGAGCAAATACCTCCTGTTTGGGAAGCGCCCAGGCCGTTGCTAGACCTACAAATAGCTAAAAAAATTATTAAAAACAAAGGTGAGTTAAAACTGAATGTAACCAATTTGCTAAATCAGCGCGCAAACTTTTATCATGACCTTGATGACAGCAAAGCCTACAGTACAGGCGTAGATGCGTTAGCCTTATCAAGATTATATGGAACCGGCGTAAGCCTGACATTCGCTTATAACATTAAATAAATAAACTTTTAAAAATTAAACACAGATATGAACAAGCTATTAAGCTGCGCGGCACTACTGCTTTTATTAATAAGTTCTTGCCGTAAAATACAGGAAGACGTAATAGTAGTTGGCGGAGGAGGTGGAAATGACAGCACTTCCGAAAATACTATCCTTGAAGGTAAAATTTCATCAGATAGAACTTTAAAAGCAAACTATGTTTACAAGATCCGCGGATTTGTGTATGTAGTGAACGGTGCAAAACTCACTATTGAGCCGGGCACAGTTATAGAAGGTGTAAAAGGAACTTCAACAAGGGGCGCGTTGGTTATTACCAAGGGCAGCCAGATTATCGCCGACGGCACTGCCGACGAGCCTATCATATTTACCTCAGACCAGCCCAACCCGCAACGTGGCGACTGGGGTGGGCTTGTTTTGCTTGGAAATGCAAAAACAAATTCGTCGTTTAACGGTGTGCAGGGCATTGGTTCTGTAGAAGGCGGCGTAAATAATGCTGAAGGACTGGGCTTATATGGTGGAACCGATGATAATGATAATTCAGGCATTTTGCGCTATGTGCGTATTGAATATGCAGGCTATGCCTACCTTCCGGATAATGAATTGAACGGATTAACGCTTGCGGGCGTTGGTAAAGCCACTACTGTAGACTACGTTGAAATATATAAAGCGAATGATGATGCTATTGAATGTTTTGGCGGCGCCGCAAATTTGAAGCATACCATTTTTGTAAGCACGCTGGATGATGATTTTGATACAGACAATGGCTGGAGCGGCAATGTGCAATTTGGGATTGTGATCAGAGATTCTGCCATTGCGGACATCTCAAAAAGCGAATCATTTGAAAGTGACAATGATGCCAACGGCAGCGGCCTTTCACCCCAAACAATGGGCACGTACAGTAACATTACCGTTGTAGGCCCGCGTGAAAAATTGACTAATGTCGGCAACAGCTTGTTCCTGGCAGGGGCACAGGTAAGAAGAAATTCTTCTATTTCAATCTTCAACTCTGTTATAATGGGTTATCCTACCGGTTTGCTGATTGATGCAAGCAAGGGAACGCCTGCTGATAATAATATTCGCGCCAATACCCTGCAGGTACAAAACACGGTTATAGCCGGTTGTGCTGTTCCAGTTGATTATGCTGCTAATTCAGTAGCTACAGGTTGGAACAGGGATTCAGCCTCTAACTGGTTTTCAAATTCGGCCTATGGCAACAGTATTTTAACTACCAATGATGAAGTAAAATTAACAGCGCCCTATAATTACGCCAATCCGGATTTTACACCACAGGCAGGTTCCCCGCTGTTAAGCGGCGCAAGCTTTACAAACAGCAAATTGACAAATACCTTTTTTACGCCAGTAACCTACAGAGGTGCAGTGGGTGATTCAGGAGATGACGCCACATGGTGGAAAGGATGGAGTAAAGTAGGTTTGGATCTATAAAAAAAGCTTCTTCATAGAATAAAAATTCCCGCAAAGCGGGATTTTTTATTCTCTTATTATAATTTCTTAAGAGTTAAAAATGTATAGAAGGGGCACTACTATTTATTAAAAAAACTTTGATTTTATTGATTTCAAAGGCAGAAACCTTTTTAAATTTTGTTTTAAACCAAGATTATGTTATAAGTCAGGCTTTGATAAAAAAGAAAGTAAAAATAAACGATAAGTATTGTGATATTGAATATGACTTTAGCGAAAACCCGCAAGGTGGTCATTTCGTCTTTGGAAATATTTACGCCAAAACGGGCCAGGTTTTAGAATTCACTTTTTCAGCAATCGAAAATAAAATATTGGCATATACCCCATTCAAATGGGAAGAAAAAATAATCCGCGATATCTATATGGCCATTTTAAAAGATAACGGATCAAGAAATATTTAGACAGCAAGGCATGGTCACTATTTTTTAATGCAGAGATAATATGCAGTTCACAATTTAATTACATAAAGCTATCACCTTTACAACGGGTTCATAGCATTTAAGTTAGAGATTCTATGCAGCCTTGCTTTCCAGCAGGGCTTTTTTATGCGCTTTACTTTAATAAAGATTTTGTTTGTCCAAATCCTGTTATCCTGTTAAGGACACAGTTATTTTTTTGACGGATTGTATTCGTAAACTACCTGGAAGGAAGTTTTCTCATAACCTGGAAGATTGTCGCCAATTTTCAGCTCGCCAGTTTGCGCGGTAGGATCACAAATGGAATATTTATTACCATTATAAATAACGGATTTGCCAATTGGTTTGTGAAATTTTACGGCCATAGTAATATGTGTTGGATATAATATGGCTATCATGGGCAGATCATAAATTTCTTTTACAAGATAATAAAACAGGGCGACCCTGTCATCACAGTCGCTATACTGGTAAAGTAAAGTTTGTTCGGGTGATAACCGCTTTTCTGTTCCAAAATTTTCCTGGTCATTTTCGTATGAAAAAGCGTATCGCGTAAACTGCATCAGGTAATTGACACCTTCTTTACACGACAGTCTCTTCACATTTTCCTTAAGCCTGGGAATAAGTGAGCTGTATGTTTCCTTTGTAAGCGGGATATTAAAATAAGATTCAAAATCTACCACAGGGTAATTGGCAAAAATCGTCTGTATTTGCGGGTTCATCATTATTTTAAAGTGATATACCTTGTCACGGAAACTGAATTGCAGGTCTTTTTCAGAATAATCGGATGATTTAAAATCTGGCATGTTGACTATCTTGTAGGAGAAAGCATTTTGTGCCTCCGGTATTTCGATAGGCACGCCCTCTACAGTGTCTTCACTAAAATCTGTTTTCCCATAGTCATGTTTATTCAAACATACATACTGCCTGTTATTTTTCATGTATAACGGAATGTCATAAACACTATCATTACTATACACGTAAAATAATATTTTATTTCCACCAAGTGCCAGTGTTGCATCATACCCGCTCTTTGCGAGAAAGAACCATTTATATAGTGTATAGCGTGGATAGTTTAAGCCTTTTGGCGCTATCTGTTGCGCCGTTTTGCGAATAAGCTGGTAATATAACCAATCGCTTAATTGATTCTTTTGTTTGTAGGCAAGGAGTGTGCTAATTATAGGTTGGTATTTAGAAGCATCCATTTTTGCATAAAACGCTTCTATGGATTCATTTGAAAGCGAAGACTCAAAATCTATAGCGACAGTACTGTCGGTTACAATATCAATGGTATCATCGAAAAAATTGAAATGAAGATACAAGGGTCTATCCTGGCTATATAAGAAAGTCGGTGTAAAACTTAAAGTGGTATAAATTAAAGATATCAGGATTCCTCTGATCATGGCATTTCTTCACTTTTAAGTCGAATCCCTTGCCACTAAAGTTAACAATAAATTAATATGCAGATTTGGATTTTTCCGTATTGCGTCCTCGCCGTGTAAAAGGATCATAGCTCGTAATTGAACCTTACAGAAAACAAATCATTTCTCCACCAAGGCGAGCCACTTTTTGATCACATTTTTAAGATCTTTTTCTCTTGCCTTCACATCTTCAAGATCTCTAAAAACAACAGTTCTTCGTCCGTCTTTATAATCTCCTTCAAGAAAACCAGAAGTGTCATTTACTTTGGCGCCGCTGGGAAACACAAGCATTATCCTGCCTTTAAAAAGATTCATCACAATGATCTCTCTTTTGTATTCTTTAGGATCAAAAGGTTTCATGTCACCTGTATAATAAAAACTCGGGTTATTCCATTTAATACGTTCACCGATCTCCTTATCAGTGCTTAAGATAATTTGCCGTAGCACCTCAATAGTTTTGGCTAACGTTGGTTCTAGATTTTTTATATGTTCAGATACTTGCTCTTCGTCGGAAAGCTTTGGAGATTTTGTTTTCATTGATTAGCTTTTATAGTAATTCAAAGTTTTAAGCATTTCGCCGATCATTTCTCCTGTCCTGGTAAGATTAGCTTCGGTGTTTTGCATGGCCGTTTTTATATCAGCAACATCATTATTCACCGGCACTAGCACATCGAAATATTTTTTCAACTGCATATCTGTTACTAAAGGTATGTTCCCGGCAATTCCGATCACCGGTATTTGTTTTTCTTTTGCTTTTACTGCAACACCATACGGGCCTTTTCCCTGCAAGGTTTGTTGGTCTATTTTCCCTTCACCGGTTATAACAAGATCAGCTTTTTGCAAAGCCTTATCAAAACCTGTTATACCAAGAAAATAATCAATACCATTTACAAGCCTCGCATTGCAATAAGCAGATAAACCTGCTGCAACACCGCCGGCTGCACCACCATGTTTAATGTTTGCCATATCAACACCGGTTTTATTCAACGTTATGTCACGAAATATTTCGAGTGCAGCTTCCAGTTTTTTTATATCCTTTTCAGAAGCGCCTTTTTGTGGTCCGAATATCTTTGCAGCGCCATTCTCACCCAGCAACATGTTTTCTACATCACAGAGAATTACGAGTTCACCATCCAAAATTCTTTTATCGAATTGCGCTGCATCAACAAAAGCAAGATCGCTCAAAGCTTCAGGTAATCCATGTAACACTTCATGTTTATCATTAAGAAATTTTATACCAAGTGCCTGCAAAATTCCTGTGCCACCATCAACAGTAGCACTGCCACCAATACATAAAATTACCCTGTCTATATTTTTATCCAATGCATATCGCATCAACTCACCTGTCCCGAAAGTACTCGCCTGTAAAGGATTGAGCTCATCTTGCTGCAGCAATCTTATTCCTGATGCATCAGCCAATTCTATTACGGCCGTTTTATTATCATCGATCAATCCAAATGATGCGTTTATTTTTCTGTTGAAAGGATCATGCGCCTCAACCTGTATAATATTACCTTTTTGTTTTTGAATCATCAGAGATGCCGTGCCATCACCGCCATCGCCCACAGGAAAATATTCTAATGAACAATCCAGCTTGCTTTGTTGCAGTCCTTTGCCTATAGCATGTGCCACTGATGTGGCATCAAGACTGTTCTTAAAAGCATTTGGCGCAATGAGGATATGCATATCAACTTGCAGAAATCTCCGGATTTTTAAATCCTTGATTAATCATATAATAAACGATAGCAAATACACGGTGAGCAATGTTATTAAACCCATTAACAACGTTGCTGTTGAATACATCTTCAACATAGTTTTCGTATTGATACCGGCGAATTTCGCTATCACCCAAAAATAAGCGTCGTTTGCATGAGAGATGATCATTGAACCCGCACCCATTGCCAATACACAAAGCAATTTTCCCTTGTCTGTTTCCAAACCTAATGCTGTTAACAATGGCTGAACAATAGACGCAGCCGTGATTATAGCTACAGTGGAAGAGCCCTGTGCCGTTTTAAGAATAAGCGTTATTAAAAAAGGGAACAAAATTCCCAGCGCGTTTAAAGGAAGTACCGCACTGAACTGCTCCCCGATTTTTGTTGCTGCCAGCACAGCACCGAAGGCGCCACCGGCACCGATGATCACCAGGATGCCACCTGCCTTTTCGGCGGATTCCTGTAGTTGTTTGCTTACCGTGGCTTTTGTCCAGCTACGGCTGCAGTTGAAAGCAAGCAACACGCCTATTGCCAATGCAATCGCAGGTTCACCCAGCACTGAGAAAATATTCAGCCAGCCTGCTGTTGATTTTTCAACCGTTAAAAAAGACCTGATGGCAATCAGCACTATCGGGATGATGACCGGTAAAAAAGCTTTTATAACAGATGGAGGCTTTGTAACCACTTCTCTGGTTATTTCTTCTGCCGCAGGAATAAATTCAGTTTTTTTACCTGCATACTTGGCCCATAAATTCCCAATGATCATAGCAGGCAATGCAGCAAGAGTGCCAATCAAGATAAGTCTGCCCATATCAACACCTATAATGCCTGCAGCAGACGAAGCACCGGGATGCGGCGGTATCAGGCAGTGTACTGATAATAACCCCGTGGCCAAAGCCACGCTGGTTACAGCAACCGATATACCGGCACGTTTTGCCAGCGATTTATTAATTCCATTCAACACAATAAACCCGGAGTCGCAGAAGATGGGCATGCCTACGATAAAACCGGTTATGCTCATGGAAAGCATTGCATTTTTTTCACCAACCAACTTCAGAATAAAAGAAGCCAATACCCTTGTGCTCCCTGTGTGTTCCAGTATTATACCCAGTGTAGTTCCCAAAACAATTATGAGTCCGAGTGAACGCATGATATTGCCAAATCCATCTTTAATAGCATCCATGATGGCAGTGAATGGCATCTGCACACCAAGCCCCACAACAAAACAGGCGATCAGCAAAGCAAAGAACGCATGCACCTGGAACCTGGCAGTGAGCAAAACAATCATGGCGATGCCAGCGAACAGGCAGATGATTAATTGCGTAAAGTTTGTCGCCATTGGCTCATATCAAAATTTTATACAAGATAATGCTGAAAGATTATTTGAAGAAGTCTTTTGAATTAGCACTAAGCTTTAACCGCTATAATAATTACAGAGACAAATCTTTCATTACCTGTAAATTCAAACAAATAGAATTATTTAATTTTAGATTGACTACATTTCTATGACTACAAATAAAGAAATCCCATCATTGGTTGAGGCTGCAAAAGAATTTAATATGTCGCTGGAAGTGCTTCTCAAGCATTTACACGGTTGGGATTTTGAAATAAACGAATCAAGCGGCTCCGGTTTAACCGAAAAAGCATATAAAATGCTGGAAGCACATTTTGCCTCGGATCTTGCTGAAAGAAGAATCAGGGAATGTATTGAAACAAAAAATACTCGCCTCGATATTGGAAATTGCGGATTAACGGATAATGATTTTACAGAAAGCAGCCGCCTGCCAGGTTTGCTAAAACTATGCGGACATGTAGAAACCTTAACATTAAGCACCTCATGGCGCGATCATGAACAATACAAATCGATAGAAAGCGAGAATAAAAAAGAAGAAAACCATTTGTCCTTTTTACCGTTTGCAATTAGTTTTCTCACAAGCTTAAAGAAATTGATTTGTCGTGGAAACCCGCCTGAAAAATTTAGTATAAATGAGATGGAGTTACCGCCATCATTAAAATCTCTGACTTACCTGGATTTGTCTAACAATCAAATTTCAGAGATAAACGACCTGGATTCGCTCGCTGCTTTAACCATACTTGATTTATCAGGCAATCAAATTAAGGAGATAAGAGGTTTGGATTCGCTTGGTACCTTAAATGAACTTGATTTATCGCGCAACCAAATTACCGAAATAAAAGGTTTGAATTCCCTAACTGCTTTAACGCTGCTTAATTTAAGCTTCAATCAAATCACAGAAATAAAAGGGCTAGATTCGTTTACTTCTTTAACTCGACTTAATTTAGCGGCCAACCAGATTACAGAGATAAAAGGCCTGAATTCGCTTATTGTTTTGAAGCGGCTTGATTTAGGCATCAATCAAATTACAGAGATAAAAGATTTGGATTCGCTTGCTTCTTTAACGGAGCTTAATTTATCAAATAACCAAATTATAGAGATAAAAGATTTAGATTCCCTTACTTCTTTAACGGTGCTTGATTTATTAAACAATCAAATTTCAGAGATAAAAGGTTTGAATTTACTTAATTCATTAGTTTACCTCTATCTGTCCGATAATCAAATTTCAGAGATAAAAGGCTTGAACTCACTTAATTCATTAACTCACCTTTATCTATCCGATAATCAAATCTCAGAGATAAAAGGCTTGAACTCGCTTAATGCATTAACTAACCTTTATCTATCCAACAATCAAATTACAGAAATAAAAAGTTTGAAATTCATACCGGATAATCCTGCACTTTTTCTTAGTATATCTAATAACCCATTTCTTACAAAATACCAGATCACACTAAATCCTAATGAAAACCACTATCCGTTCATCAAAGAATTATTGACAAGAGAGCAAAGCCAGGTAAAACAAATATTTACTTATCCCTTAAAAGTTTTGCTGTTGGGTAATCATGCAGCCGGTAAATCATCACTGGTTAATTATCTTACTAAAGAACAAACAGAAGGCAGCACGCATATTCTTCGCATAAAAAATTACTGGAGACCCGGTTCACCAAAAAACACAAACATTCCTGACGTGATCTTTTATGATTTTGGCGGGCAGGATTTTTATCATGGCATCTACCAGGCTTTTATAAGTGCAGGCGCTTTGCAGATAATTGTCTTCGATATCAGAGAACAATACTCCGGTAAAAATTTAAGCTCGCAGCCTGCCGAAGTTCAGGCACTGCTTATAAATGCGTTTTATTTTTTTGCAACTCAGGTCTAATGCTAAGTTTGAAAAAATTCTTTCAGTGATTAACTGATTCATGTGCACCATTTTTATATCAGCCATTGAAAAACTGTATCGCTGCTCCTGCGGTATTGATAAATAGTAAGCAGATTTAGCAACAGATACAACCGTCATGGCGATATTAAAATGTGTATGCAGCTTCACTTCATCCCTTGCCATGCAATCCTCCAATCCTGCATGTTGTTTGGCATCCCGTATCAGAAATTCTATCTGGAACCGAAGGCCATAATATCTGCAGGCCGTCATCGCTTCTATATTGATATCGGTACATATAATGATTTCAGGATTTTCTTTGCCATTATAATAAACAAAAGCTGCAAGCACTATTTGCTTTAACTGCACCGAGTAAACCGCACCTGCATATACTTCTGCTTTTTTATCACTGTAGCAGCAGGACAATCTGCGCTTATCTATTTTATGAATGTTTATTTTTCCATCATACAATTTACGCCTGCCCCTGCCACCCTTTTGTTTTCCTTTAAACAGGTACATCAGGTTGGCATCGCAGCGTGCTTTGGTTATAATATGCAATCCCTGTTTGTACAATGGATGAATAAATTCTTTTTTCATAAAATAACCGTCTGCCGCCAGATAACGCGTAACAGATTTGATTTCCTGTATATGCTTTTCTATTACCTCAACATAATGGTTCACCATTGTCTTGCCTTTTGCTTTTAATTGTTTGGAGGAGGGCGTTTGCACGGCTACTGCGTGAAGGGCTGTTGCAGCCGCCACATCTATAAAGGCCAGGCAGCCTATTTCCAATCCTTTCAAAGCCTTTTGTCTTGTACCGCTCCAGAACGTACCTAATCCATAAGTTTGTTTCCCGCTTTTTTTGATAAAAGACGGATCGAAGGCTGCTATGATTTCTTTACCTCCGTGCTGCTTTAGCATTTGCAGGTTAAAGCCGAACCAGTCAAAGAACTTTTTAAAACCGTTGCGATAACTTTTTTCATTCCTGTTACCCCACCTTTCCATATTGCTGAACACGTACCGGCAATTCATACCCAACCATAATCCTATAATGTGGATAATAAACTTTGCAACAGGTTTCTTTACTTCTTTAATTTTACCTAACGTTGTTTCTGCAACGCTTAAGGCATTAGATTTTCTGTTTAGCATACAAAGGTCTAATGCCTTTGCTATTTCTATCCTATTTCATTTTTTCCACCTATGTTTATATCTCCAAAAAATTACCGGAGTATTGAGAGAAGATAAAAATTTAATTACAACCGATCGCAATAACCTAAACATTCACATAACAAATTATAACCGCCAGTACTGGCTTGGGCAAAAGAATTATAAAGAGCGGGATAATGTACCTGATCCTTACATACTGGTACAAAGTTTTGCAGATGAGCCAAATATACAGGAGGCTCCGCCTGTTGACCACACACTGTTTAAAGGATATAAAAAAAGCTTCTTTTTATCATTCAAAAATACGGATGCAAGCCCTCCGGGCGACAATGAATTATTGCATAACATGGCGCGGGAGTATTTTAAAACCTACTTTGATATAGAAGTAAAAAAACTGTTGCTTGAAATTACCAGGACGGAAGCGGAATGGTATATTGATTTCCTGGATTTTATTTTGGATGAAAAAGGCAAAACACATCAGCCCAGCAATTTGAAAGACATTTTAAACCAGTATAAGGCAGAAAATAAATCAGACGATGAAAAGCTGGAACTAATGCAAACCAGCCTTACGGTTTTGCACAGGCATGGCTTGGTTTTATATTATAATAATGATGAATTGAAAGATGTTGTATGGCTGTACCCGGAAGCGCTGGTGCAGCATGTACAGGAAACAATTTTATCGAGGTCTGTTATTACAAGTAAGCCTGCCGGCATTGTAAAGAAACAAGATTTTGAAAGTTTAACAGACGAAAAAACATTGCACATGCTGCAGTTGCAAAAAGTGGTATTTCTTCATCAGCCAGACAGAAACAATGCAGTGCTCGATGAATATATTATTCCCAATTACCTTCCGCTTGCCAATGAAAAAGATGCAGATTACCAGTTATTCATTTTCGGATTAGGCAAACCCAATTTCATTATCAAGTATGATAATTTTATCCCCTTCGGCTTTATAAACCAAATGATCTGTTTTTATGGCCAGCAACCCGATACAAAAAAATTCTGGCGCAACCAGTTATTATTTACGTTACAGACATCAACAAATGAAAAAGCAAGGGTTTTGATACAGTTGGATTTTGAGCAATTGAAAATAAAAGTGTTTTTTCAGTTGTCGCAGGATTCACAAACGGATAAAACTTCAATTGCCGAATATTTGTTTTACAGTATGATGGCGTTGTATTGGAATATCAGGCAGGACGGAATATTTTCTTATGACGAATTTATAAAGTATAAATCCCTTCCTAAAAAAACTTTCGGAAGTAAAGCAGACCCTCCTGATATAAAGGATAAAAACTGGCAGGAACTTTACAGCAGCAAACAATTCGTTCCCCGTGATGCCTACATTTCCATTGATGACAAAAGATATATAAGCTATGAAGAATTGTTTGAGTTGCCGGAGGATCAATACAAAATAATTTCTTACGGTATAAAAGAAGAAGACAGCAGGATCAATAAGGCTGATGCAAAAGAAGTTCCGGCGGGGCTTTTTGCTTTTATTAAAAAGACCGGTGTAAGGAAAAATATTTTTATTTCTTATGCGCATAACGATATGCAGTATCGACAAGAGTTGCAACAATTTCTTGTAAATCTCGAACGTGACGGGCTAATCGAAATATGGCAGGATGGATTGATACAGGCCGGTGAAGACTGGGATAAAAAAATTAAAGAAGGTTTGCAAAAAGCAGACATCTGCATTCTGTTGCTAAGCCAAAGTTTTATTGTATCCAATTATATACATGAAACAGAATTTAAAACAATTATGGAAAAACGTATGAGTGGGACTACCTTGATAATACCTGTGCTGATTAAAGAATGCGACTGGAGAAACTGGAAGGTTTACCCACAGCAGGTTTTAAATGAAATGAAAAAAGATGAAAAAGATTTTAAAATAGCAAGCTTCCAGTTTTTGCCTACCGATGATGATAAAAGAGTAAAACCCATAAACAAATGGGTGCATGCTGAAGATGCCTGGATGCAGGTAACTGATTTAATAAGAACTTTTGTAAAGAATTAAGAAACTGCTTGAATTAATTGTCATAAAAGCTTTTCTAAATAATTTTTCAAGCGATGATCTATCTAATTCGGAATGCATGTCGTTTAGTTAAGGGCGGACGTCATGCCGACGACAGGAGGCATCTCTGGTCGTTCAGCCTGCAAAAAATTTATGAGACCTCTCCTGACGTCGAGGTGACGGCTTAGCTAAACAACATTGAATCCGGAACAATTAAATGAATACTTAAATCTGCTTTTTCGTCTTCATTAGTTATGGCAAATACTTCTTTTTCGTTACAAAGAACGCGATGAAACACGACGCGAATTATAAGGGAATTTTTGCATTAACATCAGGTACCACTCACTACTGCCAACTCGCAATTAACTTAATCTCATATCGATGAAATTAATCCGTCCATTACTTATTTTCGCCACAAACCGCTAGTTATGAGCAAAATATTCTTAGCCCTCGCAGTATGCAGTAGTATATGCCTGTATGCACAACCAACAAACACAGTTTTAAAAGATCAGGCAATTGCTGACCTGCAAAACCAATACAATGAGTATAAAACAATAGCATTTCAAATCTGGGATTTTGCAGAAGTTGGTTATAAAGAAACCAAAAGCTCAGCATTGCTCCAAGAAACATTAAAGAAATCAGGTTTTATAGTAGAGTCCGGTGTAGCGGATATTCCCACTGCCTTTACAGCCACTTATGGAAGCGGTAAACCTGTAATTGGCATATTGGCGGAGTTTGATGCATTGCCTGGTTTATCACAAACAAATGCCCCGGAAAAACAAAGTGCAGGAAAAGATGCAGGGCATGGCTGCGGTCATAATTTATTTGGTACAGGCAGTGTGGCTGCAGGCATAGAAATAAAAAAACTGATAGAGCAAAAAAAATTAAGCGGCACTATTAAAGTATTCGGATGCCCGGCTGAAGAAGGTGGGAGTGGTAAAGTGTATATGGTGAGGGCGGGACTGTTTAATGATGTAGATGTAGCCATACACTGGCATCCCGCAGATGAGAATGGAGTAACTACTACAAGCGCTTTAGCCAACAAATCAGCAAAATTCAGGTTTACCGGTCTCGCCGCTCATGCGGCCGCTGCCCCTGAAAGAGGAAGAAGTGCACTCGATGGCATAGAAAGTATGGATTATATGGTAAACATGATGCGTGAACATGTTCCGCAGGAAACGAGAATACATTATGTAATCACCGATGGAGGTAAAGCGCCTAACGTTGTTCCCGATTTTGCAGAAGTATATTATTATGTACGCCATCCTGATAAAGAAGATGTAAAAAGTATTTTTGAAAGAGTGGTAAAAGCCGCGGAAGGCGCTGCGCTGGGTACAGAAACAAAAGTTGAATACGAAATTATCGGTGGCACGCACGACCTGTTATTGAATGAAACGCTTGCCGGTGTAATGCAAAAAGATCTTGAGAAAGTAGGTGGCGTAATGTATACTGCCGAAGAGATAGAGTACGCGAAAAAAATACAATCTTCTTTCACCTATAAAGTGCCCGAAATAAAAACCGCGGTTGAAGTGAAGCCTCTTAAAAAAGAAACAGACAAGGCCACCGGCAGCACCGATGTGGGGGATGTTAGCTATGTTGTTCCTACAGTAGGCATGCAAGCTGCAACCTGGGTGCCTGGCACACCTGCACATAGCTGGCAGGCAGTGTCTTGCGATGGTACAGAAATAGGCATCAAAGGGATGATGGTTGCCGCCAAAACGATGGCTTTAACAGCTATCGATCTATTTACTACGCCAGGTTTAATTATCAAAGCAAAAGAAGAATTTATAAAAGCTAAAGGAAGTTATAAGTATGAAGCTTTATTAGGCGACCGGAAGCCGGCTTTGAATTACAGAGATTAAGGTTCGTATGATCACATACCTGTAAACGTTTTCACAAAAATATTTATGAAGCAGGCAAACGTGATTGTATCAAATTGATATGCACAAGAATGGTATACATCTGCTGTCGGTGCATTTTAAAACAGATCATTAAAAAGAAAATTATATGGCTTGTTATGGTCTGTGTGATATATGACAAACGTTTTAACGTCGTGTCCTTTGTGTTTCCTGGTGACCGTTGTGGCCAATAAATTCAATAATCATATCTGTTGGTTATTGTCTTCCACCAGTTTTTTAAACGCTGCAATAAAAACCATTAACTGCTGATTGGTTCTATCATCACTTATGTTTCCGCTTTCGGTAATTTTTCCCTTTATACCTTTTATCAACAACACTGTATCTTCTGTAAAAATGGTTTCAATAGTACGCATGATTAATTTAAGTTCTTCATGTCCTTTTTCTCCTGACGCAGATGCAGTGATAAGTCCGACAGGCTTCTTGGAAAAAACAGTTGTGGCAACACACCATTCTATTGCATTTTTCAAACTGCCCGGAATGCTGAAAACATATTCGGGTGTACAAATAATAACTCCGTTTGATTTTTCTATCAATTGCCTGAAATCTAATATTATTTGCGGTGTATCTCCCACTGATAAGTCGGGATCAAAATGCGGCAATGATGACAACCGCTCGAAAATTGTTATATCAAAATCATCCTGTGTTAAGACCGCAATTTTTTGTACAAGCTTCAGGTTGGATGAATTCTTACTTGCACTTCCTACAATTGCCAGGATATTTTTTTTCATGTTTTGATGCTTATGTCAGTAAGCGGTAAACCGTCAATAGAACAATGATAAACATAATCGCTGAATAGATCTGTTTATTGTATTTCGCCAACCAATTGGGAAGATAGATGTCAAAATTTTCTTTGGTCGAATTGGAATACCTGCGTGCGAGCAGCGTTAACGGGCAAAAAAATTTGAACGCGAGCAGAACTGCACCTTCCAAAATGATCAGGCCATAACCTGCCCAAAGCCAGCCATCCAATTTATCACTAACGACTGCATAAAACATATAAAAGATAACCACGTTAAAGAATATCCATATCAAAGTATGAATGCTCTTAACAAGGATCAGTTTGGTTTCATTTTGCATTATGGTACCCGCTTTGTTTTTATAAATGATTATTCCGAGCGCTGTTTTATTTAATTTGGAGCGGTTAAACAACGCTTATGCCTTTCCTGAAACTAATCATCACTGCTGCAATCTTAATTATTTTCCTGCCATCACTTGCTCTTTCTCAAAAAGATACTATCAGCAACGCTTCAGAGAAAATATTCTTTAATGCAAAAATATTTACGGCTGATAAAGAAAGGCCGTATGCAGAAGCTGTATCTATAAAGGATGATAAAATAGTGGCTGTTAGCAATTATGAAGAAGTAAAGAAAACAGTTACGGCCAATGCCATGCAGATCGATCTTGGCGGAGGCTTTTTGATGCCGGGTTTAATTGACAGCCACGAACATGCAATCGACGGTGGTGAAAGCTTAACAAGAGCCAATACTTTTGATTCATTAATGCTTGGTGACAGCCTTGCTGCTTTTGCAGAAAAAGTACAAGCCGATGGAACCGGCATGGTAGAAGCCTTTCTTGTGATTGACGGCATCAACATTTCAACATGGTCATACCTGGATGAACTTGATCGCATCTTTAATAAAGGGAAGATCGGAAGAG
>JADMIO011260285.1_pt1 | contig 62055 bp, 75 predicted proteins | sample 8958161 | NCBI WGS metagenome assembly JADMIO01 (sample SAMN16585339, study PRJNA669376) | soil metagenome | isolation source: Crop rotation soil | place: USA: Cullars Rotation, Alabama | collected 2011 | reverse complement strand
TATATTTTTAACGTATTGCACGTTGGTTACAGCGGGAGCCTGCCAAGTGTTGTATTGAGTGTTAAACCGCAAAAACTATCTTTTTAATATGAAACTACCAGTAAGTTTAAGATGGATGGAAATCAAGCGCCGTATAAGCCTATGGCTGGGCGTTAAAACAGGGTTAAATCCGTATAGATTGGAGCCATTTGGCAAATGCCCTGTCCAGATTGAAGGAAGGCTAAAAAACGGTATGTATTACTATTTCAGGGCACGTCATGAAGGTGTTAGCTTTGGCATAGCCGATACTGAGGATAAGGCAGTTTTCAATTCAGGCAAGTTCAACCGTTTCTGTGAACACCAATTTGCTGGCTGGATTGATAATGAAGATGCCATTAGGCTGGCAACAGTGTGGATTAATGAATATTCAAACCTTAGAGAGTTTCAAAACGATAAAGCATAATGGGACAAGGAACAATAAACTGGCGCACAGAACAAGCCGCAGAAGCCTACACCAATGCCTGCTTATGGCAGGGATTGAAAGTGGTGCGGGATGGATGTAAGACCGTGTTTACCTTTGATGAAGATACAATGGCTGAAAGATGGCACGAAGACCGCATAGCAAGGGCAACAGTGCTTGTTTATAATATCAATGGCGGTGCAGTATTGGAACACAGGAAAGGGGCGAGAATGCGGGCTATTGAGCAAATTGAAAGATGGGATAACTGGGAGTTTGAAACGGTAAATTATTATTAACAAAACAATTATAAAAACCAAAAAATGGAACTGATAACTGAAATCAAAGACTCAAGCACAGGGAAGCCAGTGTGCAGTTTTAGCGGCTTATACGACTGCAAAATGGGGGATATTATACACGTAAAGTGGCTTGACTTAGACAAAAACATGGTTCGTGAAGCCGAAGTAGTGGATATAGAGCCGGACTTTGTAAACTTAGTTGTTAGGCGAATAACAAGAACTGTTCGTATCTATTTCAAACCAGTTCAATAAATCTTTTAACCACGGGTGCGACCCGAAAACGATAACTTTTATGAAACAATTACCTGCTAAGAAAAGAGCCTTCATCTATTACAAACTGGCAAAACTGTATGCAGAGGGAGCAAATGAAAATGATTATGTGTGCCATAATCTACATGCATTGGGTGGTGGCGACTCATCCAAGGCCTACCATGTCCGGATGCATGAAATGGAAAAAGTGTTTCCTGAGTTTATGCATTTTAAGCCCACTTACATGGAGAAAGAAGAATCGGTAAGACAGTGGGATGCTTGGTGGGAACCCTGCGATAGAAACGCCAGAGTAATGGTGCTGCTATTATCTTACCACATTGCAAAGTCCTTTATTAAACAATAACGATTCTGAACTTAAACCTAATAACAATGGCAAAACGAGAACCAATAGAACCGTCCAACATATTCAGGTGTAGTTGCGGTGATGACAGAGAAATGGAGTTTGTAGACTTTAAGGGGCACCTGTTAGCAGCCCATAACCTTAAACCGGAGCAGTTAAAGGGCACTAAACAAATGATGATGCACCTGAACGGAGATGGATTTCATTCCTATACCTACGACTGGACACTGGAAAGTGGTTTAAAGTTCAGGCAATTTGTTACACGACCAAAAACAAGACCATGACAATATACCAGTTACTCACACAGTCTGGCATCCAGCCCACCCCTAAAATGCTCAACGAGTTGGGCGCTATGGTATCGGCTTTTGCAAAGGCTAAAGGGGTAGCTAAAAGTAAGGTGGAACAACGTGAAGGTGATAAGGTCTGCATGGTGAATAACTACCCTGATGATTTTGTGCCTGTTGTGAAACAGATTATTGTGAATTACTTGGAAGCGATTAATGAAACTAAAACTGGAAAGAAATGATAGTACCATTCCCTGATTTACTGCAACAGATGTTAGACCACTGTACGGCTGAATCTAAATCCCATTTAAAGGCCAAAGCCCACAGGTTGTATGTAATGTGCCTGCGAAGGGGTAAAGATGAAATAGCGGGGCGTATAAAGGCTAAATACGGCCCTTGGCAGTATGATGACAGGACTACGGCTTTTGGTTTTGCGTTAATGCACAGAAAATAAATTTTGCAATTAAAGTTCTTTGGCATACTTTCGTGTTCAGATAGTTAAGCGAAACTCAGGTAGCACTCGGTTAAGCAGCATACATCAACTATTGTTCACCAAAGAAAAATAAAGCGAAAGCCGCGCCGAGTGCTACCTTAAATCCGAAAGGGTTTAAGTCCGGTTGCGTGCTTTCGCCCCAAACTATCCTGCGACAGAAGGAATGGCGCGAAGTTGAACTTTCAGTAAACTCTGATTGGAACAGGTAATGAGACTATCTCCAGTACTGAGGTAGTCGAGGGAATGAAAAGTCTTTAGGGGCGTTTCTTTTTTCCTTCTCTCTCTTACAGATAGGTTGGCAACTTCTTTTACTTCTCTCTGTTCCTTTTTTCGGGGGAGTTTAACTTATACAACAATAACATGGTTGACAGTAAATACAAATAGTACCTAAAAAGTCCCGAGTGGGCCGAAATTAAGTTAGACCTGATTCAGTCCAGAGGTTGCAAGTGTGAAGGTTGTGGTAGGCCACGTAGTGTATCAGGCTTGCAGGTACACCACAAAACGTATGTTAGGCTGTATAATGAACTGCCAAGTGAGTTAGTGTTACTATGCGGCCCTTGTCATCAGAAAGAACATGGGTTGCCTGTTAAGAAAAGGAAGGATAAGCCCAAAGGCCAAAAGCCCAAGTATAAGAAGAAACGGAAACCGAAGTTAACGCCAATGCAGAAAATATTGGCTAATCATAAAGCAGGTAAGTATAAAACACTGGTTCATTTTAACAATGCGCTGGAACGAATGAAAAAGAAGTTTAAGAAAAACGGGCAACCGCGTAAAAGGAATGAGATTTATTAACACGGGATATAACCCGTTGTCGGTATAAGTTAACAATTAAAGAAATAAACATCCTGCGGCAAAGCCGGGGTAAAACAGTTGATATGAAAGAAATATTTGACAAAGGTAAGCTATATGGCTACTCTATCCCAAACGCTAGGAAAAAGATGCGTTAATCATAAAAACGGAATTAAGCATGACAATAAATTGGAGAATTTGGAGTGGTGCACTCATTCGGAAAACAACCTACACGCCTATAAGATAGGAACCAAGAGGGGTGCATTTACCGGAAAACGCGGAGCACTACACCCGAGAAGCCATCATTTATATCAATACAATTCTAAGGGTGAGATATGTGGTGAATGGGACGCTGTGGCTTCTGCGGAAAGGGATGGATTTAAGAGCGTTAGCATCCTTAACTGCATCAATGGTAGTTGTTCAACATACAAAGGATTTATATGGTCTTACTCACGGCTCTCAAAAAGAGATGTTATTCTACGCTTTAAAAAACTTTATAAAAACAAAGCATGGGTAAACTCTTGCCGAAGCAGTCACTTAGCCGTTCCTGAAAACAAATATTGGGAACCACAAAAAAACATGATATGAAAATAGCAGTAAAAGACTTCAAAAAACAACTAAAGCCAAAGGAGCGCAGTATCTACACTGCATTGACAGAGTATTTAACTCTGCACCCCAGTAAACTTATTTGGCGCTGGGATGTGGGTGCAGATGTGAGGCTATCTATTGGTCAGGCCAAGAAACTGAAAGTGCTCAACGGGGCACATAGGGGTTATCCTGATTTGCTGATACTGGAACCCATGGCAAAACTCGTTCCCAGTGTCAGGTCAGATAGGCCGCAGCATGAATGGCAAACTTATCATGGGTTGTTCATTGAGGTTAAGCCAGAAAACACCAGATTAACCAACAAGTCGGGTAAATGGGCAACACCGCATATACAGGAGCAGTCAAATATGCACGCCAGACTGCGAGAGAAGGGGTATTTTGCCACGTTTGCATGTGGGCTGGATGAATGTATCAAAGTGATTGAATCGTATTTAAAATAACAAACTTGATTTGGTTAACAGTTTTAATTAGAACGATATGGATTTACTGTGTATAAAAAATCACCCCGATAAGGATACCGGAGTTAAAAAAGGAACCAAATGGCCGTTACTGGGCATGAAAAGATGCGCCCATTGCGGATTGCTTGCCTTTGATATTGGGTTAAGAATACCCAAAGGATACAGAAGTGAATTGGATTGCGAATGCGGCTCGTTATTCATAAGCAAAACCAGAAGATGGTACATAAACTCAGCCTACTTCCAATTGGCCTGTAAAATGCAAGCTGAACTAAGTGAAACAACTATCGCTGATATTATCCAAACCCCCGTTGAAATATGAAACCTATTAGAACTTGGCTTAAAATGCTACCCTTTGAGGCGCAAAACAAGGCACGTATAAGTTTGCTGGACAGCTTTAAAAAGGTGCCATCCCTGTCAGATGCTATTACTTATCTGGATTGGGATGAAAATGAAACCTACTGGCTGGATATTCACAAAAGAGCCGTTATGGGTGAATACGGGAAGCCAAAAAGCAAGCTGAACAAACCCCGTAGCCCTGAATATATAGTTATGCCTGAACTGGCAAACGTTTATACCGATGCAGGGGAATCAGAGGAATGGAGTGAAACGGACAGTGATGAATTTATTTCACAATATCAGGATGAAAATTAAGCACAATGAGAATTAAACCAGAAACCACCTTACTAATCTTAAGCCACCTGATAGCCTTTTTTATGGGTATACTGGTTGTTGGCGGGATAGCTATGTATTTAAACTTATAAATGATTGACTATAAACGCCATTACGAAACCATGCTAACACTGCAATTCCAGCTACTACGAAAGATTGACAAGGGGGCTGATGCGGAAAGTGCCTTTATAGCGCAATACGGGGCTAATTGTGCAGTTGTCAGGTGGGTTGAAGGGAAGATGGCACAACAGGCCGCAAAGGGGCTTAAATCGCCTGTAATGCGGGATTTGGTAGGTAAACTTTAAAACAAACTATATGAAAGTAACATTCGGATTGCAACCAGAACACTTAGAAATTATTGAAAAATACATGACCGATATTGGCTCATCCGATAAGGTTTGGGAGATAATTGGTAAAAAAATTGGATGGCACCCCTTAACTGCTGCGGCCCATTACATTCGCCATCTGCAAGCTAAGGCCGTCCCAGCCGTGAGCATGAATGAAAGTGTTGAGTTTTTACAGTGGGCACTGGGCAATTGCACCGAAAAAGATACCGACAAGATACCAATGGAATTTCAGTATGATGGAACTTGGTATGATGTCCATGAACTATTGGAAATATTCAGGCAAAACCAGAAATAATGAACGTCCCTATAACCATATTCCTCATCTTCTGCTTATCCGCCCTGATTGTGCTTGCTATCAATATTTCGGGGAGTTATTCACGGGAGATGGAAAGGAGAAGTCCGATTACGAAAGAACACAAACGTATTTTTGGTAAACTTTTAAAGCAGTAAACAATGAGAGAATTGTACTGGGGCGATTGTCTTGAACTACATCACAAAATACCGAATGGGTCTATTTCGGCTATTATACTTGATTTGCCATTTGGGATAACCAAGTGCGGCTGGGATACGCCACTTCCAATGGACAGGCTTTGGCCACAGATTACACCGCTTATAAAAGACAATGGGGTAATAATAATGTTTGGATGCCAGCCATTCACAAGTGCCCTTGTAATGAGCAATCCACAGATGTTCAAGTATTCTTTGGTGTATCAAAAAACCACCCCCAGCGGCTATTTGAACGCCAACAAAATGCCCTTACGGTGCCATGAAGATATATTGGTTTTTTACAAAAAGCAGCCAACCTACCACCCGCAAAAAACAACTGGACATAAAAGAAAGATTAGCACTGCAGAGCATAAGCGAAATAGTAAAAAAACCGAAAATTATAACCCACACAATATTACCGGGTACGATAGCACAGAGAGATACCCCACATCTGTACTGCTTTTTTCTACTGATAGGCAAAAAAGCAAACTACACCCCACACAGAAACCGGTAGCACTTATTGAGTACCTGATTAGAACGTATACCAATGAAGGTGATACTATTCTGGATAGCTGCATGGGTGCGGGAACTACTGGGGTAGCATGCATTAACACTGGAAGAAGATTTGTGGGCATAGAAAAAGAGAGGAAATATTACGATATAGCACATGGAAGAATGTTGGAACTGGATGGTAGGTTTTAAAAATAAAAAAGCCCCGAACAATCAAGTCCAAGGGCTTTCCTTTCTGTTAGTATGTGCCTAAAGTTCTGTGCTATTCCGATTTCTTTGCCTTTGATATTAACTGGCCTGTTTTAATCAGCCCCATCAAACCGCCGCCTGCTGTTCCGAATATGATACCACGGATAAAGGCCAATGCCTGAAACACCAAATCGTCCTTCTTGCTTGGTGTTTTTGCTGCAATAGTTTCGCCTATCGTAAACGGGGCATTAATTAGTTTTTCGAGGTTAAATTCCTCGTTGCTGTTAAGTCTTGCTGCACCTTCTTTTATTTTCTGAACTACCATGTCCACCGTGGCATTGTCGGCACCGGAAAGGGCTTGATTGATAAGGTCAAATGCGGGAGCAAGTATTCCGTTGTCAATTTCTTCTTCTGTAAAGTTTAGTTTTTGCATGTTATGTTGTGTGTTTAGTTATGCGACAATGGGTTAAACAATTCATTATTGCACGGTGAATACAGGTTACTTTTCTTCCATATGGGCACATTATCATCAAACCTGTAATCGTAACCCGTTTTAGCTCCAAATAAGCTGTGATGGCACCAGCAACAATGAGAATAACTCATAAAGTTCAGTTGCTTGCAGTTCGGGCATTCTTTGCAGTTATGGGGCATAGTTCAAATGTAGCTATTAATCGGCAATATCATTATACAGCCTCAACAGGTCGGTCTTTATGTCATCCAAAGGCAACCCCCGTTTAACCGCTTTATCAAATATCCTTTCCTTAATCCTTATCCTGAACAAATCCTTCTGTATTTTGAACCACGATGCCCTTTTTTGAGCCTTTGCTATCACCTTGGCCTGATTATACCCTAAACGCAAGAGCCTCTCAGATTCGCTTGGTAATGCGGTCTTGATTAAATCGAACAGTTGCCCCGCAGTCCTTACCGTTTCGGTTATTACCGGCACTGTGTCCAGTTCTATGTTGTCCAGTTGTGGGTTCTTGGTCATTTTCTATTATGCCAGTCTTGATTAGAATGCTGCATACCGTTATACCAACTCCATGTTCCCCAATTTTTCATGTGAATGCGGTTAAACATCCTCCCGTCACTCATTATTTGGTCGTGGCTTGTCCAGCGCTTTACCTTGCGGCCTGTTATGGTTGTCATATTGCGGTATAAGTCATTTTCTTGCCAACCCGTGTAGCTTTCAACGTCTCTTTCCGGTTATTGCCCTCCACCCAGCTAACATGCACCCATTCCGGTTCCCATATACACTGGTCAAAATCAAATCTGCGGGCAATATCAAATACCTGTTCCGGTGTCATACCGTAAACCTGAATATCGGCAGCTTCACCTCTCTGGTGGGCTGAATTAGGAACGCCCCCAATAGCCTTATTTAACTTCGCAGACCTGTAGCCACTGGTTATCCTTATCGGCCTGCCAATCGCTTCCCTAAGCGGCTCCAATACGTTTATGCAAAGGGCTTTCAGGTTTTCAATAACTTCCGGTGTAGGGGTATTGTCAATTCCTTTCCTTACTGCGGTATCAGAGAAAGTCATCTCCTGTAAAGTAAAATGGTCGGACAACCTAACTAGCTCCAATCTTCTTCGTTTTTCATAAGTTCAAAGTTAATAAAAAAACCCTGCGCCAGCGTAGCAACAGGGGTATTAGACACGCGGCGGAGAGCCGCTCGATTAGGTATTATTCAATTACAGTCCAATCCTCTGCCAGCACAGATTCACAGCTGAGGTCTAATGGGAACCGCTTTAAGCTCCCATCATTACCCCACTTTTCCATGTACAGGTACGGCTCAGTCATTTTACTCTGTTCGTCAGGAACCTGCATAAGCACTTTAATGCTATCATTTTTCCAGCCTTTACGGGTTACCGCTTGTCCGTTTTTCAGGTAAGTCAATGCCGTTCCAAATCCGAAGAACAGGGGCGCTTTAGCAGGAATTTCATTTACGTGTTCCATGTTTATTTTGGTTTTATTGATTACTTCTCCATGCTATACTTATTCTGCACCCACGTAGTTTTAGGGTGTTTCTTAGCATACTTCTTGCCAACATACTTACCAGTTACAGCACTCTTAGCCTGTGAACGGGGCTTGCGCTTCAATACTGATTCCAGTTCTTCCAAGTTAAGAAATATGGTGTTCAGCAGGTCGTTGATTTTCTTATCGCGTTTAGTCATTGGTTATGGTTTTGGTGATAAAGGTAGTTCAATTATTCTGGCATTTCAGACCGCCAAATATGTCCACAGGAACGACATTTGTACTCGATTGAGTAATCGCCGTCATAATCTGTTTCATGGACATCATCATGCTCCCAATGGCCTACACGCAATTTACCCGCTTCAATAGGCATTGGCTTTTCTTTGGTGCATATAAAGTCTCCTTTTCTGTACCCATCTTGAATCGTGGGCCATCCTATAAGCATTAATTCCACTTCATCTTTTTCCATAGGAGGGCGCTCTGGTAACGGTTGCCAATGGGTAGGCGGCAATACACCTAATTGTTTGCCGTCATGCCAATTACCATGTTTTTCACCAAAAGCCTCACCAATAAAATTGTATGAACCTATGTATCTACCATATATCTTACAAAACACCAATACGGGTGTATCAAATTCGGGTAGCTTACTACTTGTTTTTATCCAGTTACTTTCCATTGTCATTCATTTTGTCGTGCGCTGGTTGAAAGAAATTATGCAGTTAATCTTAGTTTTATTGCTTCCAGATTCAATGAAATAATCTTTATATCAGTCGTGCTCAATTCAGCAGGGGCATCTAATTTTACACCGTTAGGCAAGGAAACAATCATCCGCTCAGATTTGAACTTACGGACAACAACACTGCACCTTACGTGCTCCCTGTGTGGTATAAGGATTGCTTTAAACCCTTTCAGTAACCGGGTATAATACCCATACATTGCTTTGTTTGGGTTATAGGGAATCTGAACCGATACAATCTCCGTTTCGGTGAATGTGTTGGTATATGTTACTATAAGCTGCCTCATGTTCATGTTATTAGTTTCAAATTGCCATCCCGAAAGATGGGGGTTACTGCTTTTTAAGATACCATTCAATCAGTTTATTGAACTCGCGCTTGGATATGGTTATTTTTGCAGTTGCAGGCTCACCATGTCGTTGTTTACACAGATGTACCCCATCCTCGCAAACCATAATCCAATGGTTCTTGGTTTCGCTGTTATCTTCTTTTAGTTTGCAGATGCCCCGCAATCCCTTTGCTTCTTTTGGTGAAATTCCTGATTTCATAGTTATTCGGGTTTAAAAAACAGCTCATCCTTCTTAACCTGCAAGGAAGCAGCATCGCGCAGTGAAAACTCACTACCCTTCTCGTTATACTGCCTAATGGTTTCGTTAAGCAGCCAGCATACATCATCAGCAACGTTCAACTGAACCATCCTAAGTGCAATCTGCAACTTGCCTACATGCGCCTTCACCGCTTTTATTTCCTCGGTATCCGGCCATGTATCGTTTTCAATCTGCCGTAACTTAGCGGCAAGGTCAAACTGCATCCCTAAACTGGTTTGATAATAAGTGCTATCGGCAATATCAACATTTACAACAAATTCATCAGTGCCGTTTGACAGGTATAGTTTTATTTCAATAACCTTGCCGCCTATCCAGTTTTTCTTGTACTTAATTTCATTAAAAATATGTTTGGGGTCTGTATTACACGCTCCAGTCCATGTCGTAGTTTCCCCGTCAGCACGTTCAACGGCAAAATAAACACGGTTAACATAAGTCGGCACCTCACTTGCCATATCAACAAACTTCTTTAGTTGTCCGAATGATTGTTCAAATTCCTTGTTCATATAGTTATTTCATAGTTTACAATACTTTTGTGTCTAGGTGCCATGTGGTTATGAAGCCTTAATCTTCTTAATCTGGTAATTCAATGCAGCAATCTTTTTCTTTTTTTCAGCAGCAATCTTCCGGATTGTTTCAGACTGCTTCAATTCCAGTTTAAGTGAACTCAGGTCAGGCAACAAATCCGCATACTGGCACTTGAATATCCTGCACAATACCATCAGTGTTTCAATGGTGCAGGCATGTCTCCCTTCTTCCATGTTAACAACCGAAATCCTGCTTACGCCTATCAAATCCGATAACTGTTGTTGGGTTAATCCTGCCTGTTGCCTACGCGTCCTAATCTTTAATCCTATTACCTGTAAGAATTTCCTGTTTTGCTTATTTTGACGCATTAAATAACGTTTATAAATACAAACATTGCAAATAGTTTGGAAATAACCAAATTTATTTTCAACAAACTTTAAAGGGCTTGGATGCGCGGGTTACGCTGCTTTTAAAGTTTCATACATTATACTCATTGCGTTGGCTGTTTTTATTTCATTACTAAGCCTCTCATATACCATACAGGTAGTGGTGTTGTAAATATACCTTGTTCCGATATACTTATCACGGTAGTCATCAGGGGTCATATACCCAACCTGTTTCAGCCTTGTTTTGGTATAGATGTAATGGGCATCCCTTAGCTTACACTGCATCCGGTTGTGCTTGGAGAGGGATTGTACCTGTCCGTTCCTTCGTTTAGTGAATAGTTCCCCAAATGATTTGTTTGACAGGGTAATGCAGTCTACGTGTGAACTTTCCAATGTTTCAACTGATTTGTGCTTTTTGAATAGCTTGTATTCTCTGGCTGTCAGTTTAACATCGCTCAGGCAATTTTTGATGGTTGTGGCTTTTAGACCTAACTGCTTCTCCTGTTTAACAACATTGTGGGCTACTATCGCTGCCCTAAACTCTAATATCTGTTCGCGTTTTGATTTAAATAATTTAATAGTCAGTACCGGCTCCCTGTCATACTGCTTTAGTTTCCGGATTCCTGTTAACACCAGATTAATGCCATTGCCATCCTTGCTTTTTACCCACGCAGCCCATTTAAGCATTACAGCCTGTTTAACATGCTTTCTCAAGCTGGTGTGGCTAATCCCAGTCCGTTTGCTTAACTGGTCGTATTTAAGCCTGTAAACAACGGGGCGGTCATTGTGGTCGCGGTATAGTTCACGTATAATACACCATACCCTTAAAGTCTCAAGGTTGCAGTCCTCATTCGCTTGCTGTAAGAGGGATAGCGGTATAATGGTGGTCACTTTAGTAGTTCAGGGTTTTCATATATGTTACCAATAACTGTAATTCTACCGTGTTGACCGTGGTGTATTGAACCGTAGCTGCCGCCACCATACTTATCCTTACCAAACGCTATTTCAAATGCTGCACCCACAAATTCAACAACGCCGATATGCGACTTGCTATCCAAATATTCGTCAAGCGTGCGTGGGTCATCAGCGGATTTACTGGCCCAATCGGTGTAAAGTATTCGCACAATATCAGATTCATAAATCTCCCTACCGTTCTTGTCTTTAAGCCCCGTAAACTGCATTACAACAACTTTGTTAGGGTCATCATCATCCCAACCAAAAGAACCCTCTATAACGTGTCCTATGCGGTTTAATGCAGGGTATATCACAATGTCACTGCAAGGAAACATTGTCTTGCTTGGTTCATGCCATGCTCTAAATTTCAGTTCTCTCATAGTTTTCAGTTTAAGTAAGCGGTGAGGGGGTTATTGGTTTAATGTTTCAAAATAAAATACCACTGGCTTAATATCCTCTTTTACCAAGCCATATCGTTTAGCAATCTTATACTGGGTATTTCTTTCGTTCAGGTGCTTCATAAAGCCCTGAATCAACTGCCTGAATTGTTCCAGACTATCACTGTGCTTGTTTATGTTGCACGAGGGGCACGCTGGATTTTGATTATCTATGTTAAACCTTTCGGGGTGCATTTCGCCAACGTGCCGCCTAACGTACCTGCGCTTATCGGCATCCCAATCCTCCGAATAATTACGCCTCACGGGTTCTATTTCGTCCACATGCCAACCTTTTTGCAATGGTTCGCCACAGTATGCACACTTACCACCGTATTTATTGAATACTATCTCCCGCTCAGTCTTATTCATCTCTGTTCTTTTTGGGCTGGATTAACTTTTAAATCACGTTTCGCTTTCCTACCCCAGTACCTTTTCAGTATTTTTATCATGGCAGGCACAGCGGTTTCAGGGTAGTCCTTTACCTGAAAAGTATCATTACCCTCTACCTGCGTAACAGTGGTTGCCACTACACCGATATGCTTACAGTGCATTGATATGCCAACTCCAATATTTTTAAGGTCTTGATTGGTCGGTTTCCACTTAAACCGCTTGCTGAGATTATAAATCGTCATAAAATAAAAAACCTTCCTGATGCTTGGGATTACGCCCCGAAACACCAAAAAGGTTTTAAGTTTTCCTTTCATAAATTACCCGCGTAATGAGTATTTACTATTTGTTGCGCTGGTGGGACTCGAACCCACGACCTTCAGGTTATGAGCCTGACGAGCTACCAACTGCTCTACACCGCGATTTTAATGAACGTATTGCAAACATAGCGAGTCTTTCGGAATATGCAAAACCTAATTAGCCATATTTAACCGGAACGGTTGCTACGAAATGAATATCAAATTGTTTTACAGTAACTTATATTGTCCAGAAAATGATTAAGCGGTTTGCTATGAAATAAAAAAGCAGCACCGATTTGATGCTGCCTTACATTCCATTAAAACGAAACCCCTTTCGTTTGAAAGTCTTTACTTATTCCTTAACCGCTTCCACAACGCTTTTACAGCCTCTATACGGCCCTTTAGCCAGCTATCGAACATAGACCTGAAATACGGGCTTGCTGTGCTTAAACCGGCTAATATGCCCGCCCCTGCCGCTAATATCTGTGCTATCCATTTTATCACGTCAGCCGTTGAATGTGCTAAATTTATCCAGTTCAAACTTACCGACCAAACAATCAAAAAAATAGACACCACAAATCCAAGTATAGGGTGGCTGTCATTATGAGGGTTGTGAAAATCCATCTGTTTAGTTGTCATAGTTTGCCTTTTATATACGGCAAAATTCATAATAAATTTCGGACAATAATATCTTGATTGTTGTCATGTAATGCAATTTGTTAAATTACGGTTTCTGCTCATTGTTAGCCTCACTTTTAGTAACCGTTACCGATGTGCTGCTCGTAGGTGCCGGAACCATATTCTTGATACTCTCGTCCTTTTCACTGCTACCCTGCGAAGTCCCGAAATAATACAGGGTTACGCCCGAAATCAGCCCTACTACATACCCCAAGCATAGGTTCGCAACGTCCTTATTCTGCTCCGGTATAATATGGAAGGTGATAAAGTAGATATAGGCTATACCCGTTACCACGATTATGAAGGCCAGCAGGCTTCTCATAAAGTTCTTGCCAACAAAAAAGCCCCTTATAGCGTTCAGCATATCAGTATTTAAGTAGGTTAGTGTTGGTAAAATGTGGGTAAGTTTTTGCTTTACTGCATAAGGCATGGGCAGATACGCCCGCAAACAGGATGATAACTGCAAGCCATAACCATAATTGCAGGTAGTTTATGCGCGTTGGTTTTGCCATGAACCCAAATATATGCAATTATTGGCGATTGTTCTTCAGGATAAACCTGTTTAGGGTTGCAACGGGCGTGCCAACAGCAGTTGATAATTGTACAGTCACTATCCAGAAATATGCTAAACTTATATCATAAGCAACGGAACTTTCCGTAATACTTGCAACACTTGCCAAGTCAGTATTTCCGGATGTAGTTGCATCCCATATCTGGAAATTGGTAGAGGTGGTAAACCTTGCACTGCTGCGGGAAAAGCCTATCCATGAGTTTGTGCCGGATGACTGTCCTACCTGAACCTGCGAGCCATCCAGTGTCCCTACATCGTTTATATAAACACGTACTGTCATAGTAGCTGCCGCAACACTTCTAAGTGCATTGAGGTTAAACTCAGGGTTGTCCCCTACTGCAAATGTATTAGCAGGTACTTGCTGGGCAAAAACTACTGTCTCATTTGTGTTCCCGGAATGAGATACCGCTGTTGTTGTCAGGATTAAAACGGGGGATTGCAGGTATGCTTTGCCTGTGCCGCCGTTGGCTACGGGGAGCGTCCCGGTTACACCGTTCGTTAAATCTACCTGCGCCCACGCCGGGTTGTTGCTGGTTCCGGTATTGCTCAGATAACGGCTTGCTGATGTGTTTTTGGCTAACTTGGATAACGCTGTTCCTGTATCGTAATACAATAAATCACCCTGTGTGTAACTGCTCAGTCCGGTGCCCCCGTAGGTAGAAAGAATAGTTGAACCGTTCCATGCACCAGTTGTAACAACCCCCGTGTTAGCAGTAACTACCAAGCCGTTGAAAGATGTTACCCCTGTTAATGCTCCAAGATTAAGTGTTATTGCTGGTGTAGTTGTTGCAGTGGCTACTGAGCCTGAAACACCTTGGTTGGTTACTACGCTAACTGATGTAACTGTCCCTGCTTGGCCGTTGAGGGTAGTTCCTGATAACGATAATCCGGTGCCCAGTGTTATTTCCTCCATGATGCCCGTACTTGCGGTTCCGCGCCCTACGAGCTTATTGGTATTCATGTTGGTTGTAATCGTTCCCGTAGTAGTGATAGGGCCGCCGCTTATCAACCCGGCAGTTGCTACACTTTTAACCGTTCCATCACCCGCCGCAAACGTATTCCAATCTGTGCTGCTTAACCATCCGTCAGTTGTTGCATCAGCCTGCGTCATACTAAACTGACCCGTGGTGTTGTCGTACGCCATTGGTGCCAGTGCAGATAAGTCAGCATAGTCAATATAACCACTATCATTAGTGAATTGGGAAATATCAAGCGAAGCGAAATCAGCAGTTAATTCTCCGGCAGTTACATCTAATAAAACGGTTGCAGTATTGCCCACGCTGCTTATAAAGTCAGGTGTAGGCGGTGGTGCTACTATTGAGCCTCCGATAAGCCGCCAGATGCGGTTGTTTGATAATTCGTATATGGCGTAGCTGCCGGGTGTAACCTGAACCCTTGCATTAGAACCTTCTATCGAGTACGGAACTCCACTCTGGATATAGGCAGTGGCATTTATATTGCACGTTACTTTAACAGGGCTTATGCTTGGGGTAAGTGTATATGTGGAATTTGACCCGTTTACTTCTACCATAACTCAAATATAGCTAATACCATTGACCATTGAGATTCCTGAATGTAATATCATAACCATCCCTTAGTTGCAGTATTCTTTTAGGGGTAATGTTGCCGGTATTATTCGCTGCGTCAACTATCGCGTTTAAAACATCCTGCGTAGTAATAATCCCAACTGCATCTTGGTCTTGTCCGGCAGGGAAACGATACGTTACGTTGGTACAAGTGCCGGAAGAAACCAATACGTTTATCTTGTTCAATTGTAAGTCTACGGTATCAGATATGAGGTTTACTATGGTGTCTTTTACAGCGTCCAGTAATGGGTTCCCTGTTCCGGTACAACTACTCTGCCCAATAGCAATTGTCTTATATGTTAAGTATAAATCAATGTCTGAATTGCCTGCGATTGTATTGCCCAATTGGGTGGTAATCTTAACCGGAGCATTTACCGCCAGTTCAGCACTATTACTGCCTATGGCAAAGCCTCTTAACGTGCTTCTGGAATCCGTGAGCGTGGTATTATTTGTACCAATATTCTTGGTGGTATCAGCAACAAATATGCTCAGGATGGTATTGCCAGAGTAAGGCGTTCCGGCGTAGTTCAGGTCAGCATCCACCGCTAATACCTTTGTATAATATCCTACCGCTGGTGCGCCTATAATCGTTATAGGGCTACTGTTAAGCGTCTTAATCTGCGATGAATTAAGGTGGAATATTTCGGTGCAGATACCCCCGTTTACCGATACAGCAGACGTGCTATCACATATAGTGGCTCCTGTCATAGAAACCAGCCTATAGGTAACCCAAACCTTCAAACTTGAGTTTCCCGTTGTGTTGGAGTCTGCGGTCAGGTACAGCGCAGCTCCGTCAATCAAATTATAATCGTTTAGGGTTTGGGTGCTTTTTTGCAGTACATCCGCCGTATCGTATAGTATCAAACTCCACCATGACGGGAATGCAGGGCTATTCAGGTAAGTATAAACCTTAACCCTGTTGGCTTTACCATTATAATGGCTTTGTGCTTCAACCGACATTATCTGCCAGTAGTGGGACGGTTTGGCTGAGGGTAACAACATCACCGGACTGCTGGCTAATGTCTTTACCTGATTGCTGTCAATATTGGTTACAGTGGTTATTTCGCAACTCTGTGCGAAACATGAAAGGGAGAACAATATACCAAGTCCCGTTAGTATAAGTTTCTGCATAGTTGAGCTTTAGAACAACATGCAATTATACTCAAAAAGGATTATAAAGTATTATTTATAAGGTTAAGGCTGTGCTAATACCAGTTGCCTCCGATATTATTGAATAGAGTAGCGCCGCCTAATCTGGTGGCCGATATTTTAACCGCAGTTATCGTACTGCTCCCTGTGCCGCTAACGGTCAGCGTTGTAATAACTCTTGTATTATTTACTATTAAAACGTCCCCATCTACTCCCGTTGGGAAAGCCAGCTCCACATCTACAATTGTATTGCTGGCAACTATCACATTGCTCTTGTTATTGGTTAGACTTACCGTTAAGCCTGTTAACGTTGCTACCGTATCTTTTACTGCGGGCAGTGCGCCATTGCCCCAAGTTCCCGTCCCTTCACTGTCCAGTGAAGTAAGAATCTTTCCGGCAGACGGTGAGCCGCCTGCAATCTTTGCCGTAACAATAAATATGGTATCAACGTGTTTCTCCTCGGTTCCTATATCCCATTGTGCGCTGTCTTGTGGCAGAAAATTCCCCGTAAAGGATATGCCATTTAAGCCTCTCATGGATATAGAACTGGTATTATCCTGAACATTTACATAGGTATTATTCACATTCCCTGCTACATCTCCCATGAACACAGTCCCCGTAGAAGGACTGCAATAAAAAAATCCGTCAGCATACGCGCCATTGGATATATAGAAATTTGAAACACTGTCATAGGTCAGGTCATGATTCTGCAATGACCATCGGAAATTCTGAAAGTAACGCCCGTAGTTGTTCGTCCAGTTCCAAATAGGACTACGACTTGGATTTCCAGTAGTGCTATCCTGCATTGTTACATCATTGTAAAAATGAGTCGGATACTTAAATGTGTTCTGCCCGAATCCAGCCAAACCAATAACAAGCAGTAGAACCGTAAATATATTTTTCATATTAAGCATAGTAATAGTTTATGGAAAATGCCACACCTGCAATATTAGGGTTGACTGTTATAGTTCCTGTGCCGCTATTGAATGACCAGCCATCACCTGCGGCTTTCAGGGTGCCGTCAAGGAAGAACTGGGCTATCGTAGCATCAATAAGGGCATCGTACTGGTATGTTCCGGTGTTGTCAGTAGTCCCGTTTATGGTCTGCTGAAGATTGCCGGGAGCCGTACCGCCCGGAGTTCCACTTACAAAAAGCCCCATCCCCCTGTTCAGTATTCCCATAACCTACAATTCTTCATTGATTAAAAAATCAGTACTGGTAGCCACCACATACGATACTGGTTGCAGTAATGGCCTGTTACTATACTTTTCATAAGGCGAGTAGTTATTACCCTCACCGTTCTTGATAGTAACGCCATTAACGGTTCCATCCGCCCCGCCATCATTCAGGTAGCTATACTGAACCCCTGCACGAACATAGGCGCAGGCACCACCCGTAACAGCTCCCATAGCCCTATCCAGACTGATGGAGTAGTTCTCATCATCATTCTTGTAAATCCCGATAACACGGGCTACAAATGGTGATACACCTATCACGTATAGCCAGAAGGTGCTGTTATTAAGCCCTATCGAACCCTGCGGCATGATAGTGGCTATATCATTACTGCCATCGTATATAAGGATAGTTGAGTTGGCCGTGGAACGGGTAACCGTCCCCGCCAGCGCGGTAAAGTTGGGGATAGTCCCAACTGTATTAGTTATTCTCCGTTCCCTTCCCATATATTATGTGTTACCGTCTGATTTGAAATATAAGTATTGACCTGCGTAGGTCTGGTTGCCGCTAAAGAAGAAGTTGGTCCTTATCAACCTGTTCTTGATGTTAACGCTAACTACGGTCTGCCCTGAACTGTTCAGGTATTGCTCACCCTCCATGTGGTTGTCGCCAAACATCATGTCAACCCCAGCCGGAATACGGGTAGAGGCTTGGTCACTGCTCTTAACAAGGGATGTGTAAATTGTGAATAAGTTTCCTGCGTTGATGGTCGTTAAACCAGTCTTGAAGTTTGCCAGTGTGGTCAAACCAACACGGGTCGGCAGGTAGAAGGTTGTGTAGGTCAGGGATTGCGGTTCAACATACATCACCTGAAAGGCGGTTATGTCATTGCCCTGTGCATTCTGGATTGTAGTGGGGCTATGTACCCAAACAATCTGCGCAATGTTAGCGTCCTGAAAGAACGAATACGGGTTGGCTATCAGTAAGCCATTTACTTTTACTGCTCCAAAGAGCGAAATCATGTTCTTAGCCATAGTGTCTTTTTTAGTGCGCCGCCCCACAGAAGAATATCTGTATCGGCCACGCAGCGGTTATCAGTTCTGCTTTACTGCCTACAAAGGAATGCTAAAAATTTGAGCATTACCAAAAATATGAGCATAAAATGTTAATTTAGCCCTGCATGGATTTTAGCAAACTCAAATACCAACTGCGGGACATCAAGCTCAAAGACACCTTTTTAGAGTATCCTGCACTTGAAGAAATCTATAACGAAGTGTATATCCTGTGGGGCGAAAAGCCCGAACACGCGCCCCTGACCAAGCAGGAGTTGATGGCGTTTATAGTCTATGCCTATGACCTGCAAAGCCCTTTGTGCCAAGAACCATCTATCCATAAACGCAGGGCAAAGTCTATGGAACTGATAGGGTATCCTGTTATCACTGAAGCCGATTTTAAGGGCAAGACCGAACAGGTTAGCCTGATAGTCGGTTCCAATGAGTTTGTGAACAGGTTAGCCTTGCATTATTGCAAACTGCAAAACAGTTTCGATTGGATTGAGCTTTGTTCGTTGCAGGATATATTGGATGATGTGGATATTACGTTGAAAAGTGAATCAGCGGGCACTGAGAAAAAGTCAGCGCAGGAGATATTGAAGTTGAAATTGGAGATACGCCAAAAATCCAAGGGAACGCGGGACGAGATGCGAACCTTGGCTTCTGGTTTATTTATGAACGATGTTAACTTGTTGAACTTTGCTGCCAGCCATGTGATACTTGAAAAGCGAAAACCCCTTATTATTCCTGAACGGATAGTAGCCAAAAAAAGAGAAGATGCCCGCGCCCAAGTATAAGGATTACGAACAGGATGTAATTCTTTGTAAGAGTATCCAGAACCTTCACCCATACGAGGTTCACCTACCCGACCTACCAACAGACAAGACTAAGATTATCAACTATGGCAAGCCTATCGAGGAACAAGTTTTTCAGCGCGTAAGGATGCCGGAGAAACTTGTCAGGATTGATAATTCGGTAAGAACGGGTGCATTGACTCGTGAAGAAGCCGTTGCTGAAATTGACAAAGAACCAGAACTATATGAATTTGTTGAGATGTTGTGGCGCAAGAGGCTTGGCCTTGAACATGAATTTCAGTATATCAATGGGCATCCTATATGGATACCGCCATCCTATTGGTTCTACTTAAACTTTTGGCAGATACCCAAGGTCAGGCACGAAAGGCCAGAGTTTCGCTGCGACTTTTACCACTATTGCACCGACTTGTGGTTTTTTACATGGTGGGATTTATGTGTAATGACCAACCCTTTCTGTTGGGGTGGTATATGGTTCACTCAGCGTCAGGTTGGCAAGAGCTATATTGCACATTGCATAGGATATAACATAGTTTCAGTGGATTACGAAACTAATGCAGGGATGCAGTCTAAGACAGACTTGGATGCTGCAAAAGTTTATGATAAATGTTTGGTGCGCCCTTGGCAGGAACTTCCCTTTTTCTTTAAGCCACGTTGCTCAAACTCATCTCACCCCAAGGGTGAAGGATTGAAATTCACAAACCCCAGCCAAAAAGGTAAAGACCAGTCCGTAACATACGAGGACGAGCCAATCAAGGGCTTTTTTAACTATAAGGCTTCCACGGAAGGGGCGTACGATGGGGATACATTAGACTTCTACATAACGGACGAAGGTGGTAAAACCTTGGAGGCGGATGTTTATGCCCGGTGGACAGTGGTAAAAGAGGCGTTGAGGCGTAGAGGCGGCAAAGGATTATTTGTTACAACTGTCGAGGAAATGGATAAAGGGGGTGGCCGAAACTTCTTTAGGATATGGGAAGATAGCGACCGTTCGCCAATTAAAAGAAGCGGCCAATCGCATATTAAGGTGGACGAAAATGGTGAAACAACATCAGGATTGTGGCCGTGGTTCTCCCCGTCTTATTGCAATGAACACTTTAATCAATATGGCATAGCAATAGTTGATAAGATTACTGAAAAGGAAAAGGCTTATTTGAAATCAGTTGCCGCTGAGAAAAAAATACGTTACTGGTGGTTGTGCGGGATGGATGCAGTTAACAAGGAAATAAACAACAACAAAGACCCGTTAAAACAGCAAGAGGTTATCCGTAAAAAGCCCCGCAATATTGTAGAGGCTTTTGAAAGCGGGCTAATATACAGTTACTTCAATAGGGAGATTCTTAAAAAGAATCTTGAAAAGCATTTCCACGGATACACCCACGAGGAAATGGAGTATATGAAATTTGGCTATTTTGATTGGGTTAATGAGTTTGGGGGAGATGTTAAGTTTGTGGAACTGCCCATGCAAGACGCTCGTTGCCACATATCTTACCTGCTTCCTGATGACCAAGCAAATAAAAAAATACCCTTGGGGGGTGGCAAGTACAGGCCAAACAATACAGCCCTGTTTCGTTCGGGGGCTGACCCGTTTAAATATGATACGCCGGACGTTAAGAACCCATCCCGTATGTCCGATGGAACACAGCACATCTATATGTACTTTGACCCAAAAGTTGATGGCAATAAAGACCGCAGCTTATGGCGTTCCAATAATATTATTTACGAGTACAGGTTTCGTCCGGTTAAGAAAGATGACTTGTTCGAGGATTACTTGAAAGCCTGTATCTACTATGGTTGTAAGCTATATCCCGAACGCAATAATGACGATGTATTGGACTACTTCAAACGTCATGGTTTCGAGCATTATATTCAATTAGCATTTAAAGTTAAGGCCAACCTTGGCGTAGGTATCCATTATTCTCAGGACACCGTTGGTGGGGATATAACCGGAGCACATACTATTCAGAAAATGTTTAGGCACGTAGCCGATTGGGTTATCAATGATGCTGCTGCGTGTCCGTTCTACCGAACCGTTAGGGATGTATTGGAAGTTGAGCGAGAAAACCTAAACCCATACGACTTGTTTGTAAGTCTATCTTACACGCTTATGGCTTCTTATGAAGGGGAAATATCCAATCTACAAAATGCCCATGATAACGAAGCTGTGCAGGTTACACTAAAGGATATTCAAGAGGCTATCGGCTTTGAGCCTTCGTTTACTTAATTGATTTAAGAAATTGAGCGCGGGTCTGCTCCTGTATCTTCTTCATGGTTTCACTCATTGGATGGTCAGCCCGCATTGTTTCGCTTTCCCATTCCGGCTGCTTGTTAATATCAAAAGCCCATTGCATATCACCGCCCCCATTGCCATGTAGAAACAGTGGTATTGAATGGGTCTTTCGGTTGAACAATCTGCCGCTTCTGGTTACAGCAAAATCAGACCTATGCTCAAATGCTATGGATTGGAAAATATCGCAATTAAAATCCAAGTTAACTGGCATCCTTTCTTCAAAGCATTGCAGGTATCTTTCACTAAGCCATACTTGGTCATTAATCCCTTGTGGGTGTTGTTGCTTGACCATAACATCCAGAAAGAAGTTGATTTCAGCAAACCAGTTACCAGCGTTAACGAATTTCCAGTCATGCCTTGTAGTTGGGTATCTGGGCGCAAGTTCAGGATGAGGATAACAGGCTTTCTCTGCACTGCCAAAGAACTTTATACCCTTGGGGAGTTTTGACAAACATTCTTCTATGTCCCCAACAACCATTATGTCAAACATATCGGCGTATATGATATGGGTATAATTATCCCTGTTCTTTTCACACCAGTCAACCACCACGGGCAACTGTGTACCAAACGTTGTTTTCTCATAAATAACCTGATGGTCAAATCCGGCCTTCTTAACACTGGCAAGCATCCGCTTCAACCCATCCTGCTGCTTTACCATATCAGTTTCTTGGTCCGGGGTTATGCTGCTCATGGACAGCACTGCTAATTTAATTTCACTCATAAGTTGTTTGGTTTTTCTGAGATGTTTAATAAATCATCATAGCACTTCACGAAGTGTTCGGGGCTGTCGTATAGCAGACCATCGTTCACATATTTGAGGTCAATCTTACCCTCCCATTCAATTATCAGTTCTTCACGCTCAGGCAAGTATCTGTGAACATCATCAAAGCGGGAATCTTCAATATGAACCACTTTAGGGAAGCCAACAAATTCGCCATCTACAATATCAAATATCCAGTGATGATGCCAGTAGCCGCGTGGTGCGCCGTGGTAAGAGAAGCGGGCCAATTCCCTGTGTTTTGATGGGACTATGATTATGCCTGCCTTGGCAATCCGTTCAATCATTTGGGTTACGAAACGGGGATGGGTAATATCTTCTAAGGTATGGCTGCACACGCAGTAATCAAACTTGCCATAGCTTTCAACATGGTTTAACACTGGCCCCCAAAATTCGGGATACAACATATCCCCCACCCATATAAATGGCGCTGAAGCCTGTGGTACGCGTATATCAATGATAGCATTCAGATGCCCCTGCCAATCGCTATTAGCCCCACCTACGTCAATTATTTTCAGATGCTTGGTCTGTTCAACAGGACGGTAATGGGTGTTTGAGAACTGCCACTTCATAGGTTACTTTATTTATGCCGCCACTTAAATCCCTTAATGCTTCTTTGGGTCTCTCTGCAACAAAGAGCTATATGCGTGGTTTCTATACCAAGTGTTTCCGCAGCCAACTTCCCAGAAGGCCACTCTTTTATAAAATTCATCTCTTTATCATACTGAATAACTGGCTTTACGCGCCTTTTATTTGCCTCAGATATCTTTCTACGGGTTTCCTCATTGTGGGTTTTACCATAAAACTGGTTTTTCTCACCTTTACGCCCTTCGCTCAAAACAATAACCCTATGGTATTCTGACAACTTTCGCCCCTTATTAATACCAATAAGTTTCACTCTTTGCTCTTCGGTCAACTTTCGACCCTTGTTTGGATGGGGATTATTTCTATAGTATTCTTTCAGACTATCGGATATTTTATTCCTGTCCTCTAATGAAAACACCTGCACTGCCCTATTTTTCTTTATAAGGCCCCTTGTATCAGGACTAACTTTACACTTTCTCCCCCCATCCGTTAAATTCAGCAATTCGGCCCCTATTTCCTTATACGCAGATATTAAAAACTTTTCCTGTGAATCAAGTTCCTCCTGAGAAGGCTTGTATCCATAAGACATTACCACGCTAAACCTGTGCGCTTGCCAAGTATATTTTACTAATGACCTATAAAGCAGTCTTTGTTTTTTGCACCTATACCCCCTATAGGCAGCCCACCTACGACGTATGTCTACGCTTTGACCAATATATATCTTTCCAGTAGGAGATTGTATTTCGTATATGCCTATCATCCTTCGTAATATAATGAAATTTGCCCAGATTGATACCCCCGAATGTTATACTGAAATTCTTCCCCAGCATCTTCGGCCATTCTCAGTTTCCATTTTGTGTAATCTGTTTCACCGGCATCTAAATGGACAATTGGAATATGAGGCAAAAAAGCATTTACAAATCCAGACATCTTTGAGCGAACACAATAATCGCAATCCTCCCATCCGTAAGGCCCCGGCTGTTTAAAAAAACCAACCCTATCAATCAGGTCGCTATTCACCAATATACAGCTCCCTATAATGTCATCGGTAATTTCCACTATTTTCCAAGACTCCCCCCTTTCGTGGGGCACCATTTCCAACCTTGACCTGAATTGTGGGTTTTCATTAAATGGAGATTGCATCACATCGGTTCTTTTCAATCCTAAAACACCCACTTGTGGCATTCTTTTTACAGTTTCCGTCATTTCTTCAACCCAATAGGATTGATTTAAAACTATATCATTGTCAATTTTAATGCAACTCTGGCCAGACTGTCTCGCCTTAAACGCAATATTAATTGCCTTTGCTGTGCCAAGGTTTTCGTTGTTAGGATTAATGATAAGGTTAGCACAGTGTCCATACTTATCTATCCAGTCTTTTACAAAATGATTGTAAACTTGCTGTGTTTTTGCACAACTGCCATTGTCGGATATAAATAGGTTGTGCTTATTGAAGTCAACGGTTTTCAATAGGCTATTCAGGGATTTCCACGTATAATCAGACCTGTTGTTTTCTTCCGTATCCCATACGGCCATAGCGATTAAAACATTATCCATTTTCTATTTCTCTTTTATATACCTGTTCTGAAATACTATAATCAATGTTAGCATTATTCATGGGCTTCGCCCAGTTATCTCCCATACCTATCCAGAACTCCGCCAAGAACCTGTTTGTTGTGTCCAGCGTTGATATGGATGGTAATGTCTTGATATATTCACTATCAGCCCACCAGAAATTTCCACGGTAATGCCTGTTAAATTCTCCCTCACCCACCCATTGCGCCCCTGCGGTATCGCAGCCATCCTTTATCGCTTGCAGGCAATCATTCCATCTACCTATCACATAATGTTGCAGGTATTTACGGAACCAGTAGCTTTCGGTTTTACGCGGCTCTGTTTTATGGGAAACGCCCTTGGCGTGTATGTAGTAGCAGTAAAATGGTTGTTGTGTTCTGGCATTTATTTCTAGGATATACAGGGTGGGAAACTCATAGTGGTCGCCTGCGCCACAATCCAAAAACTCAAACTTACCATGATTACATAACAGGGATTTTATTTTATCAAAATCACCAGAACACCCAACGTATATCATATCACTGGCATCGTACAACCCGGATTTAATCAATTCGGCCAATTGCTCCTTAACCACCTCTTGCCAGTGATTTACAGCGTATATGTGCCAGTACCCATATATCTTCCTGTTCAATATTTTCTTTTTCGGTAATCTGAAATAGAATGCTTGTGAAACCCCTTGCAGGTTGCGATAATAAGCCGTTAGCCTATTATACAGGGAAATGATACGGGTATCGAACTTAACCGTAGAATCAAGCCCTATCGCATCGTGGTTGTGGTATATGTATTCATCACCGCCTGTTTTTATCTGGCATTGTTTATAAACAGGATGGTAACAGGATTGAAAGGGCTCACATGAAGGCCATAGCATAGTGGCTACATTATGACAGAAATCCGCTGTCTTTACGCCAGCCTTTGTCTCAAAGGGAAGTTTAGCATCGTTCCATATCTTTAATACCTGCTCAAAATATGCTTCGTAAACATGGTGCCCTCTAAAAAACATAAATCCACAATCTCTTTGTGGGAATTTGTCAAATGTGATTGCCGGATAGCTATTAGCAATGGCTTCTGGATTACACCAGAACTTACCATCTGTCCGGGTTCTTTTACCAGTCTTTAAGTCCAACACATCGGAACATGCTGTTTCAAAGAAATGCCCTTCAAGATTTTTGAACCATGCAATTTCACCTTTGGGAAGCATAAGTGTATCGGCATCCAGATATATAGCGGCAAAATTTTCATGCCCTATAATATCACGCATGTATTTATATATGCAGCATTTAATGTGGTTGGCGTGGCGCTTCTTGTTGTTATCCGTTTCCACTGCTAACTGGTAATCAAAAAAGCACAGTAATTCTTCAATCCCCTCAAATGCAGAGGGCTCATAAATAACACAGGTCTTAACCGTATCGTCATTTGTCTTAACTGACAACGCAAGGTTAACGGCCATATCACCGAACCTGCGTTCTCCAATAGCAATCGTAACTATTACTTTTTCTAAAGCTGTATCTTGCATGAAGTATTCATTAGTTCTTCCCACTTATCGTTAAATTCCTTGCAGGCTTCGGCGCTCAAAAATGCAGGCTCCGGCTTATCCCAAGCACGTTTCTGTTCCTCGAATATGTATTGACCCTGCGCGTCCTTCATGACATAGGCATCATACAATTCCCGTTGCTTTTCGGCCAAATGGCCAATTGTCATACGGTTCCTATTCTCATATTGCTGGATAGAATTTATTATAGGGAAACAGATTGTAGCTACCGCAGGATAGTCCTGCTTGAATTTAAGTAAGTTCATCTGCCTTGCGTGAACTTCACGGTAAGTTGTTTCCAATATTCTTTCACTCATGATACTCGCCAGACGCGAACGCCCCTGTTTTTAATTTGCCTTGTTGTAAATGTTTTTTTGGGATATTGTTGATTGCCCCAGTTACGGGCACATGCAGTAACGCTAATCTGGGCAACCCTTGTGTCGTTATCAAATCCTTTGGCAGAGACATAAAAACTATCCCCTACTTCCATTTCGCGGAATGGGTACAATGGTTTCCTGCCGGTTCTTCTTGGCTTGGGGGGCACTACTCCCTTACTTATTTTAAACTTAGACACAAAACAAAAGTACAATATGTTCGCAAATAAACAAATTATTTTAGTTTTGCATTATGAGTTTAGTTGACAGGCTTCAAATTTCCCCCGATAACATACTGCTTAAAATGCCTTCTTATACTGAAAAGGATACAAGGAATACCGGAGTGGTTGACTTTGCTGTGGTAGATGAAGCTGTGCGGTATGCCCCTACCCGTGGCACTGATTCAAATGGAACTACTTATTTTTTCGGCAAGCAATACTGGCAGTCGGCTAAAGAGGCCGCTTGGGGAAGCGAAGATGAACGTGATAAGAATGATTACGTAGGACATAGTGTGTTTGCTGTTAAGGATGGGGCAGACTTTTACATGATACTTCCAAAGGCGCACCTGTTTGGCATATTTAATGGGGCGCATTTTATGCCCATGAACAATTGGGTTCTTTGTCGTCCTTACGGAACCCTTATGGCATTCAACGGTATAGTTGAGCCAGTGGGCAAAGAGTATGAAGATAACTTTGCAGTTATTACTGCTGTGCCGGAGATTGGAGAACTTAGGGTATTAGATGTAATACAAACTTTGAAGCACTGCGACCTGCCATTAGAAGAAGTGCTCAACGAGCCTATACTTGCAGGCTATTTTATTATCGAACGAGAAAACATAATATCAAAACTTATGAATACAAAATACCATGCTGCCCGTGGCAGGCTTATTGTAAAGCCTATTGACCCCGAAAAAGAAGAATCAACCGGGTTTATAAATCTGGATGCCGACACCCATAAGCTAAACTTGGCCCAAGTGGTTAGTGCTTATGAAGGTAGCCAGTATGCCGGAACCACCATTGTTTACGGTAAAAACAGCGGTATCGCATTGCCATCTATGCCGGAACAGGAAGGGCTATTCGTAATAGCAGAGCAGGATGTATTCGCCATTTATAAAAACCAAGCATGATAAAACAGATTCACTTCAACGAGGATGCCCGAGCTAAACTGAAAGCAGGGATTGATAAGTTAACCAACGCAGTTAAGGTTACGCTGGGGGCCGGTGGGCGTACGGTCATAATAACCCGTTCTGCCGGACACATGCTCCACCAGCCGTTCGCTACCAAAGACGGCGTAACAGTAGCCCGCCACGTGGAACTGGAAGATGAAATGGAAGATACAGGGGCTATGCTTGTGAGGCAGGCATCTGTTAAGACTGCTATGGAGGCCGGGGATGGAACTACCACTGCCTGTATCTTAACACAGGCTTTAGTGTCCGAGGGCATCAAGCTGATTGAAAAGGGGCTTAACCCTATTGAACTAAAGAAGGGTATTGAAACCGCTGTTGAACAGGTAGTATCAGAGATTAAGAAAATGGCAATCCCTGTGGAACTTGGGTCAAATGCCTTATTGCAAGTAGCTAACATCGCTGCAAATAACGATAGTGTTATTGGTGGGCTGATAGCCGATACTATCCGTCAGGTTGGCAAGGAAGGCGTAATCTCAATCGTGGAGGGCAGTGGTCAGGAAACAACCGTTACTATCAAACAGGGATTGTTACTGGACAAAGGTTTGATAAGGGACCATTATATAACCCATCCGGCCAAGCGGGCCTGTGTGCTTGAAAATCCATATATCCTTATCTATGAAAGCATTATAGGAAAAGGGGATGATGTGTTTAAGCCGGGTCAAATTTTTGACCAGATTGCCAAGGCTGACAAAAGACCGTTACTGATAATAGCCAAGGGACTGGGAGATAGCGTAGCCAACTCTATTATCCAGAACCACGTTCAACAAAGATTCCAGTGCTGTCCTATCCAGATACCGGGGGCTATGGGTACTCAGGCCGAATGGCTGGAGGACATAGGAGCCCTGACCGGGGCTACTATCTGCGGGTATGAAATTGGCCGCCCTGTCAAGAATGTTAAGCTGGCCGATTTGGGGCAGGCCGAAAGAGTGGTTATCAATGCTTCCGGCACCCTGATTTACGGAAAGGAAGAATTTAAACCGGACGTGGACAACCATGTGGAACAGTTAAGAACCTTGGCCTCTGAGGAAGATTCAAACCAAAGGTCTATCACTGAACGTATTGCACGTTTAACGGGTGGCATAGCCGTGGTCCATGTAGGCGGTAATACGGAAGTGGAGATACGGGAGAAAGCAGACAGGGTAGATGACGCGGTTAGGGCCGTAACTTCTGCGCTGGAAGAAGGCATAGTAGTTGGCGGTGGATTAGCCTTGTTTAACTGCTCCAAGCTATTAGGAACCGATAAGGCCGCTGAAATAGTTAAAGCAGCCCTCAAGTCCCCGGCCATGCAGATAGCTGAAAATTGCGGGGTTTCCGGGTCTTTTGTGGCTGAAAAATTAACCCAGTTTAATGACCCCGAATGGGGCTATAACGCCAGAACCGGACAGTATGAAAATCTGGTAGAGGCCGGGGTTATTGACGCGGCCAAGGTGGTCAGGTGCGCTATTCAGAATGCCAGTTCAGTTGCTATTCAGGTGTTGACGGCAGAGTGCCTTATGACGGAAAACAGGACTAAGGGGCAATAGATATTTAACATTCATTAACATATGCTGAAACGTAATACAGTCCTTTGTTTCAGGTTATTTTGCTTGCTTATACTTGGTCTGTACTGCTTGTAATTTAGCCCGGAGCATAGTCTTTTTAGATTCATCTTTTTCGGATTTAATCTGCGCGATTAATGCTTGGGCGGTCTTTTGCAGCGCAGCCTTATTATCTGGCAACGTTTTTATGTATTCCGCCGCCATTGATTTGCTATCCGCAACATTTGTAGCCTTCCACTCTTTTAAGTGGGTATCCGCATATTCAATTAAAACCTTCGCTTTCTTTTCCTTTTCTTGGTCTGTCTTGGATGTGAAATAATCCTGCGCCAAGCCCTTGAAATCCTTAAAGGTTTTCTGCCCGGTTAATCCCCATTTTTGCGCATATTCTATGTAATTCTGCACCTGCGGGCTATTATAAGCAGGTGTTTGCTTAAAGAAACCCAAATCTTCCAGCCCGAACCGGTTGCGGCTGTCCTCTCGCGCAATATCGGTTAGTTTCAATCCGGCCTTACCATAGTAACTGAATTGGGACTTGATAAAATGGTCAATTTTACGGGCATCTATTCCCGAAACATCGCGTATTGCCTGCCCTAATCGGGATGCGTTCTGGTCTTTATGCAGGGTAATGCCCAGCGGTTCTTCGTAAGGGGGCACAATTGTTTCATTTCTAAAGAAATCGTAATTGGCTATCCCCTCTATTGCTCCCCTTGCGGGGCCAGCTAATGCCCCCTCGTCCATTGCCAGCAACCCGGATGCTACACTTCCGGCGTACCCATCAAATGCTGTTTCATTACCATAAGCCTTACTCATGGCCCTGTCTATCCCTGCTCCGGCTAAACTCAACTCATAGGGCTTAGGCATAACCAGCCACTTGTTATCCCCTATTTTAATATTCCATGCCATATCTCTTTGATAAGCGGGCAGTGATTCGTATTGTTCAGCTTCCTCTTTATTCCGGTGGTTCCACAGCCATAACGCAATAGAGGGCACAACTGAATATGCAAGCATCCTTGCAGTAAACCCCGCTGGGTTGTTTGTGGCGCTTATTGCTGTTTTTCTTAACCCCTGTACAGAAGCATTGCTGAACGGCACAAGCTGGTTAAGAACTTTCATCCAATGTCCCATCAGTGCAAAATCCATCAGGTCGCGGGATTTATAGCCAGCATAAATAGAGGCATTGTAATCATCCATCCCTTTAGCCTTCGCCTGCCGGTATGCGGCTCGGTATTCGGCTACCCGGTTAACCGTTTCGCTTTTTCCAAGCAGGTTCTTGTATCCTTGCCAGCCTTCTTTCAACCGGATAGGGTCGGCCAGTATGAACTTCTTATTTTTAGCCATATCATCCATAGCCTGCTCCAACAGCCCGTAATAACTGGCCTTGTCGCGCATGTAAAAGCCGCTGTTCAACCCACCTGTCCTTGCCAGTTCACGCCAATGTTCCTTATCTCCAAACAAGTCTGTAGGCCCAGATTTATCTTCGGTTTTAATGACCCTGTCCTGAAAGTCGCGCACAAAGTTCCTTGCAGCAAATACCGGGAAGTTAGTTACCGTCCAGCGCAAAGCCCTTGGCAATGCCGTAAATACACCGGGCAACTTATAGCCTTCGCTATCCAGTCCTTTCAATGCCTTGTAAATATCTTCCTGAAATAACCAATGTTCGGGCTTACCGTCAACGAATATGGTTATGGCGTTTTTATCTCCCTGCTGCCCCTTAACACCTATATCAGCAAACCTTTTAGGCGCGTTCTCATACATTCCCCGTTCTTCGGTAATCATATCCCTGAAAGAACGCAAAACATCGTTCCTATCGGATTCCCTGAGTGCTTTGTAAAGCGTATCAATCAGGGACGTATATGGATTGGTTATTTCTTTTGTAGACCCCTTAATGCTTTTTACTGGCTGGCCGGTTGAACCAAGTTTACCACCTGCACCAAACACTGGTGTAATCTCCCTATCTGGTTCGGTTTCCATAACCCGTTGCATGGCTACGTATTGCAGGTTGTTTTTCTTAATGTCCTTGTACTGTTCAATACTCATACGCCCCTTATCTACCATATATCGGAGTATATCATCCGACAAGTCCCGGTAACGATTAGCCGCCTCCTGTATCCTTGCCAGCCTTGCAGGGTCGCCACTATTAAACTCGTTCAGGGTTTTCTTGGCAACATCAATATCCTTAAAGACGCCCCCGCCTATCCCCGATAAAACATTCTCCCTGCCAAACTTATTAGCCAGTTCAACAGTCCTCTCCGCCACCATGTAGGCTACCGTATCCTTCATATCCTCTTTGATAGTGGACATATCAGTGTTATCAAGCGGTTCCAATAACCATTTTAGGTTCTTGGGATTGCCAGCGGCATCTTTCAGCACATCCCCTGTATTGGCATCAATCATCCCATGTTCCAGTATTTCACCGTACTTACCATCAATGCCCAGTAGTAATCGGGACAATATCTCAGGATTATCGGCGGGTAAAACATCCATAACTCCCTTCACACCCTTGGCATACTCAAACGCTTTATTGAATGCCCGCATAGGGTTAATAAAATTAGCTGCCAGCCTGTCGGCAAATGTCAGCGCGAACTGATTGTTAGTATCTGTCTTGCTGAATATATTGCTTATAATGCCTTTATTTTTCTCAGGCTCAAATTCAATATTAGCCAAGGTCATATCCCTGCCGCTACTGCCAGCCCATGTCCTGAAATCGGTTGAGAAATTATCCAAGGCATCCCGGTAATCTTCATGCACCTTACTTTCATACAGTTTGTAAAGTTCAGGCGCATCTGCAACGGCCTGAGTAGGATTAACTATGTAGGCACGTAGCCATTCAGCAAACCCCTCTGCCCTTTTATACATCTTGGGGTCTGGGTGTCCCTTGGGAGCCTTACTGCCAAACGGGCTAAACTTGGCCAACTCAGCCTCAATAACGGGGTTGGGCGTGGTTTTTAAATCAGACAATACACCGAACAGGTCATCAATAGAATGCCCTACCTCATGCGCTGTAACATCTAAATCCCCATTGAACTTTATCTTAACCGCGCTATTACCGGGGGTATAAGTTCCTAATGCCCTGCGCTTACCGGGTTTTGAGTAGAACAATCGCTGCTTAACGCCCTTGGTTACATCTAAAATAATTTCGCTCAGGCTCTTGGGCTTGCCCCCAACAATAGGGTCAACTGGAATACGACCCGTCATGCTGCTTGGAATCAAACCGGCTATTTCCTGATAGGACTTCTGGGTTTGTGCCGCTTGTTCTGCCGGGGTTTTTACAATGTATTTATCTTCTTGTTTGTAATAACGGGTAGACCTTAGCTTACTATATTCATCAGTAGTTAAGTTCTCCCCCCTGCGCTTATTGAACTCAGGCTTGCTCCAACGTTTAGCATCCTCAATACGCTTAACCTCATCACTGGTAATTTCTGCGGTAACTTCTGGCTTAGGTTGGTCTAAAACAGGCTCCGTAGCAGTTTCAGCCACCTGCGCCACCTCTCCCGCAGGCTCAACGGCTGGCGTGGTTTCTGCAATATCGGCTGTCTGTCCAGTACCCTCCGATACACCTGTGTTTGCATCCGTAAGCGTGCTTCCATCAGTAGGTTGTTCAACTTTATCCACAACCGTTCCCTCCGGCTTCGCAGCGGTGGTTTCTGGTTGTGTTTCAGTAGCAGGCTGCTCTATCACAGGAGCAGTTTCTTTTAGCACATCTTGCCGCCCTTCGGTTTCGATGGGTAGCTCGGCTTTGGTTTTGTTCCCTTTGGCATGTCGTTTGGCTTTATCTGAATTATATAGTTCAACCGCTTCTTCTGGCGATTTTATGTATTTTTTACTTAGGTCAATTGTAAGCAATCCGCCACTTTGTTCTTGTAGGGATTTTATTGTTTCCAATGGCTCAATCAGTGCTTCTAATTCGGATAATTTGGCGTCAATTTGTTTTCTAGTATATCTACGGTTGGCGTTATCCCTCGTTTGAGCAAGTCCCTTATAAGCCCTATACAATTCATTAGTCAAAACCCCCAGTTGGTCAGTTGGTACAACTTTATTAACCTTGGCTTTTACTAAAATACTTTCAGCCTCATCGCTCAACAGAATCTCCGGCACTGCTGGCAACCCCAATCTTTCTTGTTGCTTTTGAATAGCATCGTCTTTTTCAGTTTCTATGCTTTCGGCCTTCGCAAGCCTTTTTTCAAAGTGCTTTAGCCTTTCTTTTTCAAGGGGGTCTAATTTCTCCGCTTCACTATCACTTTTAGCATCCTGCTGTCTGCGCTTTAAGTCATGGTATTCCTTTTGCTCCTTATCGGTCAGGGGCGAACCTATCTTCTCGTTATACTCCCTTTGCGTGTTTTCCAGTTCAGCTTCCAGTTTTTCAGTAGGCATCCCGTTTTCACCGGCAACCTTTATCTCCTTGTTCAATGATTGAATCTGCATTGTTTCAGGCAGCACTTCATTCTGCTGTTCGATAGTTAAATCTTCGGGCATGGCATTGAACGCCTCCGAACGTTTCTGTAAATCAACCTTCAGGTCAGCGGCTTCTTTGGGGCCAATCATTCCTTCATTCAAGCCCTTATCAATTATCGGTAGTATCTCGCTGAACCCAAACTTGGCAATAGCATTCTTGTATATTTCCTGTGTCTTGGGCTTTATAATTGATTTGCCCAGTGTAACCCCGTCAAATAATGCTCCCAGCGTTAACGCCCCTACAATAGTTTCGCCAACACCATCCATTGTTTCGCGGTCTAATCCTTGCGATTGAGCCACTTTGTTCTGTATTAAACGGTCAAGTCCGAATAGCCCACCCAAAGCGGTGTTCTTTGCCCCCGATTTTAACAGGTAATTCTGTATAGAACTGCCTTCAATCTTGGCATGTGGCAAAAAACTCATGGCCGCGCCCGTAAGGGCACCGCCAATAGCCCCCGATTTAATCATTGCGTTGGCTTTATTCAACGCTTCTTCATCTGATAGTCCTTGTTGCTTGGCCTCATTATAAGCCTCTAAAGCCCCGCTATTGGCGTTAGAAAGGCCCATCAGTACACTATTAGCAAACATATTGCCCATTGTAGCCGTTACACCCTTTGCGCCTACCGCTTCCAGTCCTGCACCGGGAACGAAATAGGGTACTACACCACCTACTGTTTCCGCAAACTCAGCACCAGTTCCGGTAGCCTGTGTGGGGTATAATAGTTGCTGTTCGCCTAATTGCTGCTTGATAAGTTTCTCCCGTGTAGCATCATCGGAGAATAATAACTCTGCCCCTTTTACGGAACTCTCAGTAGTATTAACAGCCCCGTGGATAAACGAATCAGCCCAGTTTAATTCCCTTATACCTTTATCGTTAGCCTTAAATCCGGTAGCATCCTGCATCAGCCCCGTTATTTCCTGCAAGTCCTTATCGGCTATATCGTACTTCTCCTTGGCCTTTTCCGCATCCTTGGCGTGTTTATCAACCGCGTCCAGCACTTCACCAAATGTCTTGCCATGTAAATCACGCACCTTGGCCTTAGCCATGCTCATGGTTGCACCACCTTGGTCACCTTGCAGATATTCGGCTACAGGTTGAATAGTAGTATTGAATGGCTGTGATTTTAGCGCATCAATCTGCCCCTTTAAGATTTCTTTCGTGCCCGCATCTGGTGCATTATTAAACTCATATACCAAACGTTCATATTCTTTGAATTGAGGGTTATCTTCAATGCCTTTTAAAACATCAACATTCTCGTTGTAATCAACATACGCCTTACCCTTATCCAGTGCTTTGTCGAAGGCGTATTCACCGAAATTCCTTTCGGGCACCTTGGCTACTGCTTTTTCAAATGAAGGGTTAGTGCGCTGGTCTGAACTGACAGGCTCAACGGTTCCTACTACTTCCTGCGTGGGCTTATCGCTGGCACCGCTCCATGTGTATTTAAGAGGACTTATACTCTTTGATGAAGGCGTTGTAAGCTGCTGTGATTGCGTTCCAGAATCGTTCGTGGATGGACTTTTTTTTTGAACAATAGTAGTTCCGCCAAACTCGCTAAACGGGTCTGCTACGGTTGTTCCGCCAAATTCTGCAAACGGGTCTTTATCCGCCATTACTGTAATATTTTTGCATCAGGATATTTCTTCTTAAACGCCTCCAAGTTTTCTTCCGGTATCTCACCAGTTGTTCCGTCCGGCATTTTTACCTTCACCTTTACGCCAGTAGCCTTTTGTTGTCCTGCCTGCTGCAAAGGTATGGTTCTGGTGGTTTCCCCTTTGGCCTTTTTCTTCTGTTCAATCTGGGCAGCGTTCATTGGGGCTAATTTGTTGGGGTCGAAATTACCACCGCTTACCCTTGCGCCAGCCGCATCCACAGCCATCCATGCTCCCGTAGCAGCATTCTTGTCAGGCATCCTTCCGGTTATATAGGTCATAAATTCACCGGGGCTATTGAACCTGATAAACTCCGTTTCCGGCCTGTTGGGGTCTGCATAGGTCTTGCTTTCGGTTGTCGCCATCCATACATCTCCGTCCTTCTCGAAGACCATCAACGGAACATTTTCTTTGTCCACAATCTTTTCTTCTGTCCCTACCTGTTCATTAACCTTAAACGGTGTTAGCTTAATGCCATTAAATGCAGTTGTGCCATACACCTCAACGGGTTTGCCGCTTATAGGAACATAAGTTCTCTTGCTCATGGTATTGGCATTGCCATTAAACACATCTGAAACCATCTTTGGTATCCAACTGTATTTCTGTATTTGAGCATTACTCTTGGCTGCTTCTCGTAGCGCAGGACTTTGACCTTTGTACTTTTCCGATTCACCCATTTTGTGAAACAGGTTTAGCCTGTCATAAGCAAAATCCTTCTTGGCCTTGTCCTCTGCCAGAGAGGGGTTATCTCCATTAGCTATATATGGTGCGGCATATTGCTCCCGTATCTCTGGTAGCTGCTGCTCCCATTTTTTGTTCAACGCATTACCAAATTCCCCAAACGTAGGCATCGCATCTGCTATCTGCCGCATCTGCTGCGGGGTCATGTTTTCCTCTGTAAGCTGCTCTGTGTAAATACCCCCATCGCTGCTAAACTCTTGGGACTTCTGCATCTTGTCAAAATTCTTCTTGACAAATCCCTGTAACATAGTATCGAAGTCATTACCACTTGGAGCCAATAGCTTGCTACGGTCATATCCCATCCTGACATCTAACGGGGTAGCCCTGAACGCAGCCCAAGCATTTGCTGTTTTCTCCCCATCAAAATCATCCGGCTTTTCACTCCATTGCTTTTGGAAGTTGAACAGGGATTGCTTATCAGCCTTACTCGCTTCTACATACGTTTGAAGCTCATCCTTCATGTACTGCGCCTTGTGATACCAATCAGCAAATTTGGGATTATCCGGATTAACGCCATTGGCTATCCCCGCCGATATGAAGCTATGCAGGTCTTTAGCCTTTTCACGGATAAACGGCGCATCGCTATCCAGTATCCCTTTAACATCTGGATTCAAATCAGCGATAAGGTCGTAGCCTAATTTCAGGTAATCTTTTTGGGATGCCCGCCTACGTGCCGCCTCTGCGTCAGCATCGGCCATTAGCCTAAAGGTGGTTTCCTGTAATGATGGTGCCTTATCGAAATATACAGCGCCGGAACCCGTTGGATTGTCGCTTTGATATGGTAGGCCGGTTGCTTCCTCTGCCATCTTAGAAATTTAACGGCATTGAATATGATGGAGTCTCGTTGGCCTGATAATTCCAAATATTATTAGCCTCGTTACCCATTGGTAAATTTATCTGCTGGCCCATGTCCATTGTTGGTGCGGTTGGGTATGAATCGTATGGGGTTGGCGTGGCTTCGCCTGTATTGTTACCCAAATAATACTGTGCCATAAAATCCTGCCAACCGTTATCGCTTTGCTGATTCCCAAATCCCTTGGCTAAAGTGGACACGCCTTGCGCTGCACTGCCAAGTATTTTATTATAAGCATTCTGACGATTATAGGTAGCAGCATTCTCCATAGCAGAGGCAGCAGTTAATCCTTGTTGTTTCACCAAGTCCCTTTTATCTTCCAGACTACGTTGTTGTAAGCCCAAGTTCCATAAATCATTTCTAACATCCTTACCCAGTCCAGCCTTATACTCGGCATTCTGCATACCCAATTTATTATAGGCATCATTCTGCCTACCCAGCAATAACGATATGGCACTCGCGGTCCTGCTGCCTGATGGAGATGTTTCCCTGATATTACGAACATTGTTTGCCATCTGCGCACCCAGCCAGTTTTTGTAAAGGTCAAGTCCCGGAAGTCCGGATAACTCAGCGGCCTTGTCGGCCCTGTACTTTTGCAAGAACTCTGGTCGCAGTGCCTGCTTTTCTGCGGCAAGCGCATCCTTTCTAATTCTCTCCGCCTGCTCTTTCTGTTGGGCCGCTTCCTCCGCTTCCAGTGAACCACCTACAATTCCGCCAATGGCCCCAAATATAGGTCCAACTAAGGGAACCGCATTCAACCCGGCCCCTACCCCTTTTACTATGTCGCTTGTAGCCATAATATTCGCAAATTTAGTAATTATCTTCCATTATGCTGTGTGAGTTCCGCCAGCGTGGTATTAACCCGTAATCCATACATATTTATTTCATCTGTATAGTCATTTCTGAACTCTACCGTCAAGGCTTCACTTAAAAGAGGCTGACCGTCCAGTATTGGGTATTGCACCGTATTATCAGTTATATCCCCCTGAAACTGTATGCCCCAGTTGTTTTGCTGCTTATCCCAGTTGGCGGCCTTCAGTCTGCTTAACTGCCCGTATATATTAGACACTACCGGGCTATACCAACCGTTCAGCCTGTTACCCTGAACATTTTTCATCCAGATGGCATTCCAAGCCTTCATGAACTGCGGGCGCGGATTGAACACCGGTGTAAACACGCTTTCATATTGTACTCCAAAAAAGTTATTGTATTTAGGGTTTACAAACTGTGGCTCGGAATCCATAAAGTAGACCTCTCCGTTGTAAATGGCTATCATTTCGCTGCCTATACTACACCACATTTCCGGCGTAGCGTCATGGAAATAACGCCACCTGTTTATCCCTGCCATCCCACGCATGGACTCATTGCCCTCAAACCATACTATTGTTTCCGGTATCGAATATTTTAACGTAGGCTGCAAGTCAAACGTATCCATGTCTATGGTTTCGTTTGTTTCTTCCCGGATAATAACTGTTGACGGGGTTCCTGCGGTTATAGAGGTTATTGTTCCTTCAAAATTCTCCCAAGTATTTGTATCCCTTCTGAGAAATTGAATAACCACATCATCATTTACCTGCATACCCGTAATGGGGTCTACAAAAAATGTAAAGTTGTAAGCGCCGGATTGGGGCTGTACGGCAACAAGTCTAACCTCCTGTTCCACGTTCTTACGATAGGTTATAATCAGTTCTTCGTGGAACCTGTCATAAGCAGCCACCGCATCCGATATTCCGAGATTAGACAATTCATTAAAGAAGGTTATCATTTTAACATCACTGATAACCGCCTCCCCGTCTCCTTGGTAACGCCAAACATTTCCCAAAATACTATTGTATCCGAATATCTTTCCGCTGTTACTGACTACTGTGGCCGGATGGCTTGTGCCCAATTGCTGTGCATGGATATACTGGGTGCCAAAGAACTTACCGCTAAGACTAACAACTCCCTGACTGCTTTCAGCCTGATACAATACTTCACGGTCAATGTAGTTGCTGACTTCCCGCGTCCTGCATATTGCTACCAGATTGTTCTGCTCAAACATTAATCTTTCAATAGCCCCATATCGGGCATCAATTGTGGCCTCGTCCCCAATGTTATCGTCAAATGTGCTTAGTCCGTTTATAGCTGTTCCCGGCAAATAGGTGCCGCTGGCTTTCATTGTTGACTGGCGGTATATTTGCTTGAAAGCGGGGTCTATCACTCCCGGCCTGCCAATATCCTGCGCTTCACTGGAATAGAAATCACTTATACTGGCATCCTCTATTACAGGAGGGTAAGCTGCTGAGAATTTATTAGCAGTATCATTTACAATTATCAACCTACCCCTCCAATATGTATCTCCATTCGTAAATGTCCCGCTGGTTGTTCCGTGGGCATTATTGGGTTGACCGGGATTGGTACAGTCATACACTTCCCCTACCTCGTAAACAGTCTGGTCTAAGTCCGACACTACTGATTCAGGATTGAAAATCTCCAGCAATGTGCCCGATTGTATCTCCGTTGCAAATCCACCAGTCTTAACTATTATGGATTGTAAGACACTGTCGTAACTCGTAATCTCAAAGTCATTTATGCCTTGGTAGAAATTAATGCTCCGGTCTGCTATTAATCGGAGTCTGTCGTTTGGCTCATAGGAATACCCAACCAAACTGTCATTATTGGCAGCCTGATAAGATACAATATTGCTAAGTGAAATCTTGATGTATAAAGCATCCTTGTTAGCAAAATCGGTGGTTATTTCAGGTAGCGTATCGGTAGCCACCTGACTTAAATATGCCACCTCATTTGCTACCCATTGCAGATACCGTCCATACGTCAGGTTCTTGCTCCGCATAAATTGATACTTAGCCGCCCATATAGGGGGAGCATAATTCAGCGACCAGTTTATTACAGGCTTACCATAAATGTAAGTTCCTGCCGGATACTGGTCTGGTAATGCCACATTCAAATCCTCGGTTATAAATGGCACATAGGGTTCAAATATCTTTACAGGACTGCAAAATCTACCAGCGTTATCGTAATAACGAATGGTGTATAGGTATTTGCCGCCTCTTTTATGCGCCTTTTCTGCCGGGTTGTTATTCTCATTAACAATAAAGTCTGGGGCAATGAACGGGTTGTCAGGACTATAATCGCCGGGATTCCCATCCCCGATAGGTGTTATGGCTATCAAAACAGATTGACCATCTGGATACACGGGAACACATGCAACACCTAATTCATATATAAGGCTATCGAATATACGGTTATCATCACTGGTCATTGGCCTTGGAACCGTGGTAAGGGGGAAATTTGGCAGGTTGCACACGAGCATATCCCCCCATGCTATCATGCTATAAGAGCCATCCGCATTTGATACGGTGGTTCTCCCGTTTTCATAAACTACCAATACTCCGCCAACCGCATCCCCACTTGAATTAACGGTATCTCCCTCAATAAATGTTGAACACAATTGTCTCGCGCTCTGGTTGGTTGTTGTTACTACGCCGAATACCAAACCCGGAAAGTCAGGGGGTGGTGTTGTGCTGCCATAGTCAAACGGTTGAAGCGTTTTGGTGTACATCTGGCTAATCGTACCCCTGTTAATCGTCTGCGTACGGGTTATCAGATTAGGTCCAACCTGATAAGCGTCCTGCGTACTCATGGATATGGCTATGCCAAAATAATACCCATTATGGTCAGTTGTACAAGCTGAGGTGTAGCCTATGGCATTCTCGTAAATGACGACTGCCTTTTCAACAGTAACACCATTGAACCCAATGGCATTAGGGTCTATCTCACCAAATGAATCCACCAGATACATATTAATCATCTGCCAGTTGTCAGCATTCTCACTCCCATCCAGAACAAAGTCAAAGGGAGGCGCAACATCCATTACCAGAAAAGTCCCTGCATCATCATTATCGCCAGTAACTATTAACCTGATTTCCTTTGTAGGTAAAAACGAACCGGGGTCATACTGAGGGGTGGTTCCTGAACCGGGAGCAAATACGCCCCATACATTTGTGCTGGTTTGCTGATAGGCTGTTCCTGCACTTATATCGTAGTTAAATCCCTTTCCAAGCACATCCCCGTTACTACACCAGTGAGATGCCATCCTGAACACATACTCGCCTGCGGGGACAAGTATCTCCACTTCACTATATAAATCACCACCACCATATAGATATGCGCCAATGCCGTTCCTGCGGCCCTCGGTTGATGTATCTAAGGCTCCTACGGAATCCACCGGCAATCCTATGCTCTTTTGTGTGGATACTGAAAAGTATGGCGTTCCTGCTGCATATACAGGCCATCCACCTTCGGGCATCCGCTGGTCAAATAAGTCCTCCATCCCCGCCCTTATTCCGAAATCCCCTCCTGCACCGGTTCCAAACCCCCCGCCACCAAAAAAAGGATAGTTGTTGGTGGTTCTAAGGGTATCGTGGAATATGCCCCCCCTTTCAATGGTATAATTCACATCTGGATTAGCATGTTGCCAAAATGGATATTTATTCATGGTTGGGAATGCTGTGGCAAATTGCCTGTCGGAACCAGCTACCTCTTGGTCGCTTAATCCGTAAGTAAGCACCCGTATCTTAAACTTTACCTTATACATTTTCGGAGTCTGGTTCTCCTGAAAATCTATTGTGTAACTTGCCACAGGGCATTCCGGCGCATCATATCCCTCTAATACGGCCCCTTCTACAATCTTGTTTTTGACCTCAATCTCTGCACCGCTTTCCAGTGGAACATTATCCATTTCCTGTGCTGCGGTTGCTTCGTCAACAGGGAAACTTACAATATTGTTGTAGAATTTGTAATGCGCTGTCCATTGCCCATCCACGTAGTCTAAAAAATCACACGGGTCCAACTGCACTACACTCTTATCCTTTCCCGTATTCAGTTCTCTGGCTATTACCTCAATGCGGGTAACCAACACCAAAGTCTGGGAGTCGGTCAGCAGTATGTCATTGAAGTTAATGTCAATGTAATTCAATAGCTCATTACTGGTGCCGTCACAACCCAAGTTGTTGATAGGAATCTGGCTCCAAGTGCCCAATACCGAACGCTCCAAATCATCATAAAACAGCCTGACGCGGAACTGGAATACACGCTCCTTTACATAATTAGGCAGAAAGGATGTGTCTTGCAGGTAAGTGCATTGGGGGGCGTTTAATTCCGGCCATTTGCATCTGTCAAAATACCTGTAAGGCAACTGCACACCATACCAGTTTAGTGCCCATATTTTCAGGTTTACATCCAGCAGGGCAAACCCAAAACCATTACTCCCTACTTCGGTTATTGTGATACTGCAATCGCAGGCCACAGCAGTTATCTTAGAGCTGTAATTGGCGTTTATCTGGTCGGCTATATACTGCAAGCCTTCCTCATTACTGTCAAATGGCGTAAGCGGGATATTTGTTGATACAATAATATTACCCGCGAAGTCTGCCAGCGTAAAACGGAAATTCTGGGCCAGTGTGAAGGTATTTGTTACACCGCCCGTAACCGTCCACGTTTTTTGCTTGGTGCAGATGTTGGCCTTACTGAGATTAATCTTTCTTGGTATAGGGTCGCACCAGTAGAACAAATCCCCTGCGCCGGTTCCGTTTGGGTCGCCATAGACTATACATCCTGACGTTATACGCTGGTTTTTGCGCCATCCAAAATCGTATTGAATGATTTGCTGTACCTCTCCGTATGGGTTTGTGGGATTGGTTATATCACGGTAATAGCGCCATATCTGGTGCTTGCCTTCGCTATTCCAGATGCAGGCTATAACAGTCTTTTCTTTAACGTCCTCGAATGCCCCTATGCACTTACTATAACCGCCCAAGGCTTGATTACCGTTGTAGGGCAATAAATATTGGCCTATTTTATAGCTGCTGGGGATATTAACATTTGCGCCACCCTTTAAGGTTTTATTGATACTGGCCCGTAGGTTGCGCGTGTGTCGGCTATCCTGCCAAGGCAACGGATTACCGGCAGCATCGTGGTTTATCAGAAAATCACTGTCATCGTAATTTAAACCGCCAATGGGCGTATAATCGGATAGTTCGTGCATTGATAGCGAAAATACTCAAAATTTTAGCATGGAATATTCAGAAATTACTATTTTTGTGCTACTACTAATCCGTTAGGTTCTTGTGAGGGCAAGAAGATAACGGGTTTCCCGAAAAGGCGGAAGCCTTTAGGTTAACCCCAATATAGCCCTCACTATTTGGGGTTTCCTTTTTATACCCATTACCATAACGTAAACAGTGCGGCGCAGTTAATGCCGCTTAACGCTTATTCGAGATTGCTGCTGTGATAGCACCGTATCTTAAAATGGGTAACACAAACGTCTGAGATAAGCGGAAGAAACGCATTTACTGATAAGTAGTATAGTAGATTTCTATGGCTTGTGATAACGGACAGCACCGTTATTTCGCTATACTCGCCGGTGCGAAACGGAACTCATCCATACGCAATGTTACGGTCAGAACTAGTCACATTCTCTTTGGGGGTAGGGGGTGTGGCTTGTTTTGACTGACCGGCAGCTTCACCGCGAATCTATCCACCGCAATGTTGGTTTTGATAATACTACAAATATTAGGAAGTTGTTGTATTTTCGTGGAGCATGTTTAACAATATCAATTCCGTTTACGAATTTGTCGTTACCGAAGCAAATAAGCAGTATGCAGGTAGTTTAACACCGGCACAGTTTAATATATGTGCCCCTATTGCACAATTGAACTATATGCGCTGGTGCCTAGGCTTACCCGAAGATTACAGCCAGAATCCGCAGTATTACAGGGAAGCGCCCATGCAGCTTGAAACAACGCAGCGCAATGATGATATGGTGTTGTACTTTAGTAATACCGTTCCATTGACATCTACGGGGCAAAACCTGTTCACTATACCAACTGACTTCATTGCCTACCGACCATCCAGCTACAAGTTTGTATGGCAAAAGGATGATGGAACTACGGACTGGAGATGGGTTCCGATAGAGTTTGTTACTTCCGGCGAACGGGTAATAAGGCTGGATGATTACGTAAACAAGCCCACCCCCGATTATCCTATCCTGAGTTACCAGAACGGTAAAATGCTGGTAGACTTGGATGTTAAGGGTGAAATTTCCATTAATCAGATTCAGTTCAGTTATATCCGTAAGCCCCTTGACCCTTTCAGGAATTATGTATTAGACCCCCTGACAGACCGGGATACTTATGTGGCACTGGGTTCGGTGGACTTTGAGTTTAATGTTTTGGAATGGGAGCAGATTTCACAGCGCATATTGAAATACTGGGCTACCAAGATTAGGGAGGAGGGACTTTTCCAGACCGCCAATATGGCGGTTCAAACAGGTAAATAACATGGAAGAAATTTGGAAAGACATTAATGGATGGGAAAAACACTATAAAATTAGTAGTAGTGGTCAAATAATGTCCTTTAAAAGGGAGCACCCTATAATTGTAATTTATAGTTTGGACCGAAACGGATACCCACAATTTACTTTACATAAAAACAATGCAAAAAGAACCACCAAGGTTCATCGTTTAGTGGCAGAAGCCTTCATTCCGAACCCAGAAAACAAGCCCTGTGTTAATCACAAGAACGGAATAAAAACCGACAATAGGGTTGAAAACTTGGAATGGTGTACGTATTCGGAAAATAACAGACATGCTTTTAAAATGGGGCTAAACACGCCAAACATAGGGGTAAAAAATGGGATGAGCAAGCCCATTCACAAATATGGGCCAAATGGATTATTTATTGAATCGTACGAATCTATAAATATAGCAGCAAGTAAAAATCAAATATGCGCCCCAAATATTTGTAAATGTTCGAGAGGGCAAATAATATCATGTGGAGGGTACTATTGGTCAAATCAATTGTTTGAAAAAATAGAAAGAAATAAAAAGCCGTCTATTAGATTAAGGCTTGCTGTTTGGCAATTTGATATTAATGGTAACTTTATAAAAGAACATGAGAACGCAAAACGGGCTGCGCTATATATAAATGGCTCTAAAAACTCGATTTTAAGGTGTTGTAAAGATGAGATAGACTCTCATAAAAATTTTATCTGGACTTATAAAATGGCAATATGACCATCGGCGCAGCAAGTGACGAAATCATAGCCGAGTTAGACCAATCTAACCAGCTTAACAAAAAAACCAACAGACGGAATATAATTGTCCGTATGGATGCAGTGCGCTCGGAACTGTTGGCTGCCGGTAATTATGACGCTACTATCGTTAATGGTTCGTGGCAATATAATGTGGCGAACGACCTTATGGAGCTGCCCGATTACCTGTTTATCACTAAACCAACTCCAGTTCTATTAGACCCGCAACGCGGTAAGTATTATTCCCCCATGCCATCTCCTGCCGTTTACTTTAAGAATAAGAATGGCATCAGGACTATACATGCCTTAAAAGACAACTCTGGCGGTGGGTTATTGGATGCACCCGTTTACTTCACCGCCCAAAAAGCGGGGGAAGGGGTGGCTATGAGCTTACTGGAAAGCTCCCGTTTACTTGGCAGCGTGGGATATGAAATTGAAGGGCAAAAGATTTATTATAACAATATGGTGCCCGACACCTATGACAACGTTATCGTAACATATATGCCTACCCTGACCGGGCTGGCTGAGTCGGACGAGTTACCTTGCAGCGGAGAATTTATCAACATGCTATTATCCACCACCAAGCAGCACTTTATGTTCCAGAAACAGGTGCCGCGTAAAGAACCGGAGATACAATAATGGTCAAGACGCTTTCTTACTGCCTACAACGCTTCAAGTCCAACCACGGGATTATCGCTACCGATAATGACCGGCAATGGTTACAATATCTTATTGATGGCATGGGCTACCTGCGTACCAACATGAAAATGATTGACACCTGTATTAAGAGTGTTGATTTGGAGGTAACGGGAGGCGTGCCTACACCATTGCCCCCGGACTTTGTTTCGCCCCTGATGGTGGGAGCCTGCTGCCGTGGCTACCTGTTCCACTTTGACCAAGATGACGAATTGTGTATGCCAGCACCCAACTGTCCTTGTTCGGATGATGAAATACAAAACCAGATAACTGCCTGTTGTAATAATAATGGGAATGCCTCTACTGTGGCTATTGGTGATGGGGCTGCCGGATGGGCTTGGGGTGGGGCATGGTTATACCCGGCCTTCGGGCAGCCTTACAGCTATTCCTATACCAATGGTTCTTATGCTATCGGCCCCGGATTTAGGGGTGGAGGGTATAAGATTGATAAAGCCACTAATACTATCCTGTTTAGCCCCTGCCTGCCCGTAGAGCGTGTCCGGCTGGTGTATAACGGGGATTTCATGAATGACATGGGCAACGCCTTAGTCCCTCAGACTATCATTGACCTTGAAATACTGGAAAAGTTTGCTGAATGGAAGCGCAGGTATTTCTCTCCTAATCCTACTGTTTACAGGGGCGCTCAGGAAGCGTATATGATTTTCTATCAGGCTTGCCGGGATTGGAACTCTAACAACCAACTGTTAACTTATACCAGTTGGGTCTCTTTAATGAGACAATACTGCTACCTTCAAGTTAAGGCTTAAACCAATCCAGTTCTTGTAAATGTAATATCCGCAGAAACAACCCCACCGCTTGTAGTTTTGCTACTGGTTATCTTCATGGTTTGACCTGCGGTGAAAGTATTATTGGTTGTCAGTGTAGATGAATACCCCGTTCCAAAAGCAGCACTTGCTGCTACTGTAAGAACCCCGGCGGTCAGACTACTTCCTGTCATAACCGTTCCGGCGTTATTAGCTATGGTTAAACTGCCGTCGTCCGTACCGGCAACAACCGATGTTACCCTGATATTGATATTGGTTACAGTGCAGGCAAATGGAAAATAAACTGAATATAGACCTTGCTGCGCGGTAACAAAGCTAATGTTGTCTAAGTGTCGAACATCTGTTAAAGCCCCTGCGGATGCCGAACCGGCTGTCCATACCGTAAAACCTGTTGCTGCTGAGAAATCCGCTGCCAAACCACCCAATGCCGCCGATAATTGGTTTGCTGTGGTTATTACACCGCCAATACTTGTGACAACTACTTTGCTGGCAGTCAAAGTAGCCATCTTGCTCCATGCTATTGCAGCAGAAGCATTAATCATTGCATTGGTGATAATACCAGCGGCTATGCTAAATACCAATGTGGCTCCGCTGGCTGCGGCTGTCAACGCCCCAGCCACAGTTAACTTCTTTGGCAGATTAGCAGAATTGTAGGCTACAATCTGCCCATCCGTTCCGCTTTCCAGTTTGTCAACTGATACCGTTCCGTCAATTAATACTGCCCCCGACAATTTACCATTCGCACCTTGGTTGACATAAAAATCAAAGCTCCATCCGCCATCAGCATAGAACAGGTAAGCATTGCCGCCAGATAATGCCACCCAAGCAGGTATTGATACGCCATCTATTGTAAAAGTGTTGGCTCCTAATATTACGGGCGTTATGCCTATAATTATTCTTGTTCCGGGCGCAGGCGTTCCGGTAAAGGTAATTATAATATTACCCAGCATGGTTGGCGTGGAAACATCTGGCACCAAAACATAAGAATCCGCTACCAGCGCTGGCTCAACAGGAATCGCTGTTGTTATCCCAGCGCTTGTAAAATTAATTGGTAACGCATTTAATATTGTCATTACTTAACATATAAGGTAGTTACAAAAAAGTTGCTCTCTACATCACCCGCTGCGTCACTCTTGGCTTTTATGGTAATCGGGTAGGCGGTTGTAGTAAGATTTAAGCCCCCCTGCGTCACTTGGGCGGTTATAAATGCGTTACCAAATCCGGCACCAGCAAAGTTTAATAGCGGCTCTAAAAACGCAATACACCGCAGTTCTGTATTGCTTACCCTGTGAAATTGAACAATAACCTTACAAGAGTTATAACTGCCGCTAAACACGTTTACATTTATGGGATTGCCATTAAAGTAAATCCCTACACTCTTGGTTGATGTAGGGCTTGTGTTTGCAGTGCTGGTATATCCCTCTGCCACACATTCAACATAGCTTCCGTTTGTTGTCAGGGTATTTAACGGCAATGAATAAGTCTTGATTATTTCCAATACAGTTCCGGTAGTTGCCGTTACCGTAAGTTGGCTATCAAGAACAGCCACACCATTCGCCCCTGTTGCACCCGTAGCACCGGTTGCCCCTGTGGCACCAGTAGCGCCTGTCGCTCCGGTAGCACCCGCTGGACCCTGTGGGCCTGTGGGGCCTGTTGGACCTTGGATGCTGCTTGATGCCTGAACCGGGCCTATAACGTCATCACAACCGCAATCACAATTGGGGTCGCAATAAGGTTGTGCCGCTGCCCAGAACTCTGTTGTATGGATAGCTGCATTAACACTATCGTTACACATCAGGTCAGCGAATATTACAGTATAAAGATTACTGCATAAGTGCCACTGCTTTAGTATGTCCTGCGCCTTGGCGGTATTTGTCCCCTTATTTCTGTCATAGAGGGTAGCCAAGGTATCCAGACAGCACTTGAACTTGCATAAATCAGTATCGCATCTTACCGCTGTTTCCTGACCGTCTATCCGCGCATGGACTATGGTATAACTTCCCTCCCTTCTATATGTTACATCAGAGAACAGGTTGGTGGCATACGTGCCGTTCCATAGTGGATTGGCGGGGCTGCTTAGTACAACCGTAGCCGCATCGCTTGTTACCGGACTCTGCCCGTCGTCCTGTGCTGCCTGAGGGGGATATACCGTGTGTTCACGGCTTATATCCGTAATTGTATAGGTTGCCGGTGCCGAATAGTTGGTTACATCCGTTGATGTATAAGTCAGGTTACGGCAGTCATAAGTCTCGCTAAGTCGCAGATTAGGAACCAGATTGGGATTAAGTTCCACGTAGAACGTTTTTTCAACCACGAAAGGGTCGTCACCGCTCATTGTTACCTGAACTTTCAGGTTGAAAACATAAACCCCTGTTATGGCAGTGCTGGTGCCGGGATATACAAATAAGGTAAACTGAGGACTGATTAAGTCCACCAGTGTCGTATCCGGCGCAGCATAGCTACTTGTGGCATACCCGGCGTTCTGATACGGAATTTGCGTGGAAGGGTCAATTACCTGACCTATAATCTTTACTACATCCCCCGCGCCTGTGCTAACACCGATAGCCGCCCAGTCGGTTGTGTCCGTCCATTGGGAAAAATTTAGCGGGGCGGAAGGGTTATTAATGTCAAAAGTATTGGATATACTAAGGGCATTAATAACCTGTGTAGGTGTAGGCATTTCTTATTGTCCTTGTTTTACAGATTCAATTTGTGCATTTATCTCGGCCATTGTATCTGGTTCCCCTTGCAGGAATCCCACGAACCATACCTTAGCCATCTCTAAATTCTGCTTTCCTTTGGGCGCTTGGCAAATCTTGGCATCCTTCTCCTTGGCATCCGCCTTGATGCTCTTTGGTCCCCAGTAGAAAATACCGTTCTCGTATTTCAGTAACCCGGTTTCCAGAGATATGTTCACTTTGGCGGTAATGTCCAAGGACTTGTCGTCAATCTTATCAATAATAGACTGCGGGTTCTGCTCGGCCAATTGGTATAAAGGGGCTTTCAGCGCATCCCAGTCCGGCTTAAATCCGCCCCTGCCATCAGATACGGTGTACATGTCGTAATCCGTAAAACCACAGGCTTCATACAGGGTTCTGAATGCGCGCTGGCTACTGGTTTGCAGGCTGTCAATCTTATTGATTGCCTGCACTAACAGGCTTACCTTGGCCGTTGATTTGCGGCGGCCGTCCTTGGCTTCAACCAGTTTTACTACGGGTTTAACACGGCTCCAACCGGCACTTCTTACATTGTCGGGGCGCAAGAGCATGTAAGCAAATAAAGACCATTGTTTATCCGCGTCTATACGCATAGTCCCGCGTACAAAGAATACGCGCTCAGGGGTTAGCTGTTCTACCTTTTCACGGTTAACCATCCTTGCGTTGGATTTCTCGTAATACTGCAAAACGCCTTCATTGGAGGCTTGCTTTGAATTGCTGGCAGAATCAAAGTATTCGGGTAATACTACGGTAGCAGATGCCAAGATGCTTTTTTCAGCACCCTTCTTGATAGGGGGCGTAATCATGCCCCTCTTGCCCTGCACCTGATACGGCTGGAAGTCAACCTTCTGGAATGTAACGGATTTATCCTTACCCCTTGGTATCAGGTCTTTAATAGCAGCGCGTTCATACAGCGTATTGCCGTTTTCATCCTTTACTTCGGGTAATATCATGTCCATTACCTCTCCCTTGGTTAGTTCCTTTCCGTTAAATCGTAACATAATTTTTGTTTGATTATAAAATAAGAGGCAGACATACCCTGCCTGCCTCTGTTTAATTGTTTAAGCAGCAGGATTAATCTTCTGGAAGTGCTCAGCACCGAAGAACTCAGTACCCCACTCACCTAAAAGGTTAATCTGTAAGTAATCCCCTGTATCTGTTGGGGTAGTGGCCTGACCACCTGTTTCCCATACCTGCAAGGCGCGGTTCCAGCGGTCACGGCGCTTGTAAGGCAGCCTGAACCTATCCATCAGCGTTCCACTGGCATCCTGCGCTTTTTGAAGCGGAATCCAGAAACCGGCTGCTGTCTGGGTGAATCCATCAGCGCCACCGGTTGTTTCCCAGCCCCATTGCTGAACTTGGCACAGGTAGATATGGTATTCGCTGTAACGGATTTTCTTGAAGTCAATATTAACCTCCTGACCTGCGGCCTTGGCATCTGCGGCTGCATCCCCAACAAACTTGTCGTTCCATTCAGTAGCCGTAGCAACCTCGAAGAACAGGTTAGGGTTTTGAGAGAACACATCGCTCATGCCGGTTGTAGTAGAAAGGGTAAGTTCCGGGCCTTCAAGGAAAAGCATTTTAGTTCCGCTTCCCAGTTTGTTGGCGTAACGGATGTTTTCTTTTACCTCGTTGATGCCGTATATACCCCCAACATAGTCCATATCGTTACCGCTTGTGGTAACAACATAGTCCATTGAGTACATATTCACATCCGCGTTGGATGCGTTGGTATTCAACGGTCCCCATGTAGCAAGATTGCCTACCTGCTCTAACCAGCGGTATTCTGCATCCAGATAACCAGAGGTGTAAGTATCACGCATGTTGCCGAACTGGTCATTTGTGAACCATAGTTCGGTGGTCAACGCTTGACCTGATGCCTGCCATGTTTCACGCACATTCTGTAATGGAAACTGGAACAGGGCACGCCCTGTATCGCGTGGTGCCGGTGAGGTTGAAAACTCCGGCTGGCTGTTACCCACAATCCATAAGGCATCACCGGCTGTTACCGATAAGGTTGCTGTTGAACTGTAAGGGCTTATCTCTACCGTCCACACGCCGGGGGCGGTATTGGTCTTGTTTACAATACTACCGCCATTCCCGTCCTTAAACAGGATGGTATCGGTAATACGAGGGTAAACGGTGCCTGCGGATGTTGCAGCCATAACGTCATTGCTGCTTACCGTTACCGTAAGGTTGGCACCGGGGCCACCTGATGATACAGTAGTTGCGCTGTGGAAGTTAGGGTGTTGCCAGCCAGCTTCAAAGTGCTGGGCGGTTTCACCTGCTATTTCCCGGTCTAAGCCCAAGGACTTAAACACGTTCATGGGCAATATGCCGTGGTGGTTATAGAAAATGATATTGCTGATTTGCGGTTTAAATTCCGCAAAGAATGATATAAGGTTATTGCTTACCGGCGCGGCGGATGCGTCCTGAAAGCCTGCTGTTTGAATAGCCATTTTTTAGGTTGTTTTTAGGTTTTAAAAAATTATCCAGCGGTCTGTTTTTCCTTGGCCTTTTTCCAGATACCGGACTCCCGGCTCGGATTAATCTTACTCTCGTTCCCGTTGCCGGTGCCGCGAATAGGATTGGGGTTGTGGAACTCAGTTTGCATAAAGTTAACCATAGCGGTCTGGATTGCCTCTGCCTGCCTTTGAAGCATAACAGGCCCATATTGCGCATTTACCATACGCTGAACATAGTCCTTTACCTTCGCTTTGCCCTCGTCATTGTTTGGGATACCTGAACTTACCGCAGCCTGTATAGCCTGCTTGGTTATCTCCTGAAGGTCTTTATCCGGTATCTGGTAAGCGTATGCCGCCTTTACCTCTACCTCACCTTTTCCGCCCGGAACCTTTATAGGCGTTTCGCCTTTTAATTCGCTCCATTGCTTAACAATAGCGGGTGCGTCTGCTGTCCACTGCTCGGTCAATTGTTTATGTTGCTGTTCTTGTTGTTGTCTTACTACGTCCACCGGGCGGTTGAATGCCCCGGCTTTCTGGGTTTTCAGGAACTCCCTTGCCGCTTGGGCTTCTTTAATGCGCTCCCCCTCAATCAGGGTTTTCTTAACATCGTCCACCGTTACATCGTCCGGGTCAAACGTGAACTTGCTTTTGTAAAACGCCTTGGCATGTTCATCAGTCCATCCTTTGGTTTTCATTTTAGTGGCCTTTACGATAGCCTCCTCATCATTCAGCTTGCTCTCGTCAATCTTGTTCAGGAGCAACCTTTCGGCAATAACATCCTCATCCGCGCCGTCCATAGCCAGCTTGTTTACAAACTGTGCCAGTTCGGTGAATGCAGGCGCTTCTTTTAGCTTTTCGTATTCGGGCTTGATAGTATTAAGCTCAGATTCAATCTGCGTGAATTTGGGCTGTAATTCATCATAGCCGGTAACTTTTTGCTTGATAGCATCAACATCCGTTGTTCCGAATTTTTCGGTCAGGAAACTTTCAATTTCAGCTTGCTCCATATATAGTTGTTAAAACGAAAATACGAAATTTTTTAGTATGCAAACATTTTTAGCAAATACTATCTGTCTAAAGTTGATTTTACTATCTCCTCATTCATCTTCAAATGGGACTTCTGAACATCCTTGACCATAGCATTTCCGGTCTTGCTGCTGTTGTTGGCGTTGTTTATCCTGATGGTCTGGTCGGCGTTGAATGCGGCCTCAATCATTCTTAGCCTTGTTGCCTCCTGCTCCATCGTAAGGGCTTGTTTGGTAGCATCTGCCTGTGTCTGCATGTTACCGCGTACTTGGCGGTCTATCATCTCCATCCTTTGTTTTTGCAGGAAGTTCAGGCGTTCCCTGATTACCGAAATCATTTTTAGCCTTATCAGTTTCAGGCTAACCCCGGCATTAATATCCTCCTCGAATTGCCATGCGTCCGTAGCCCACAGCCCACCTTGTTCCGGCGAAGCCATATTTGCAAACGCCTGCTGCACGTATTCTTTCATGCGCTCCCGTTCTTTCAGGGTTGGCTTTGCCATAACTTTTATTCCAAACCTGTGAGATATTACCTGTTTGGTTACTTTACGGCCTGTGAGACTTAAAAGGCCATATCCGATAGCATCCCCGTATCCACCATAATCATCTCCCGTAGCCTCCACCACTAAGCGTACCCTATCGCAAACATCTAAGGCGCTTTTCTCGTTCATGTATAATAATGCTGCCGCTATCTGTGACAGGCTGTTCTTACTGCCCTGTGCCGCCAGCTTAACCGCCGTTGCCGGTATGTCGGGATTAGGGTTGCTACCATCCATCATGTCATTGATGCCGGTCAGCTTAATAATCCGGTCCTCCATCAGATTTATATACATGGCATAACCCCGGATAGCATCAAAGAATCCGCCTTGTGGTATAGGGCGCACTGTCCATTCTTCGCGATTCTGCCCGTATAAATCCCCTACCGCCTTGGGCTTGGCAAGCATGTTACCCGTTTCCTGCAACATCTGGAAATTATGCTTGATGGTAAAGGTTTCACCGCTGCCCAAAGTAATATTTTCCAGCGCGTTCATGTTAAACTCAAAACCGGATGGAGCCTTATGCGCTATCTCGTTATCAATCTTTCCAATAGTCATGTATATACGCTTGGCATAGGGCTTTATCCTTTCGGCCATTGGCTGGTTGGTAATGCGGTAATACTTCATTGGGCAGAGAGAGTACCGTGGGTTATAGGGGTCACGGGCCTGAAACGGAACGCGGCCATAATCATAGCATAGTTGGGTGTTTACTATCCATGTGCACTGATAGTATCGGTGGTATTGCATCTGCTCAATATCCTTCTGGATAATAACAGGGCCGCTGTTTGACTGGGGATTGGTTTCACCCCGCATCGGCTCTGTATTCTCAAATTTCTGGGACTGTTCTTCATACCCGGCCCATCTCTTAATCTCGTAGCCATCATTGTAAGTCTCCTTGGCTACTTTATATAGGTCCATTTCCTCCCAGTAGGTTTTCATTACCGGCACCTTCCAGTTGTAGAACGAGTAGGCATAGGTACTATCTGTATTAACATAGGATTGCCAGCCCTGATAAGCTGCATTCCATACGGGGTTACCGAACTTGCTCTCAAATTTCTGGCATATCAATACCATATCATCCATTGATAGCTGCCCTTCTGCTTCCATCAGGATGGTTTGAACCGTTTTAAGTTCAATATACCAAATGCGCCCCGGCCTTTTCAATCCATGACCACGGTAATCTTCTACTCCGCAGTTAACAGGGTCTACATACTTTTTACGGATACGGCCATCTTTTTCATAGATGGTGTCGGTTATCATGCAGCCACAGTCAAAAGCGTCTTCCAGCAACATCTTGCTGATTTCTTTCCAATCACTGTCGTTGTTTACTATGCTGTTGGCGGTTTCAATCTCTATCTCAGCATCCTCCTTAAAGCCGCCCAAATCATAGTAAGCATTTAATTCCTGTTCCGTGTTGACCGGGAAGTTCAGTTCCGATTGAGGCATGATGGGCATCCCCGCTGCTTGGTCTATCTGCTGGCTGAACCCGCTGTTCTTCATCTGCAACAGGGCCATTTCGGATATGCGCTGGTTTTCCTTTATCGCAGCGCCTATGGGGTTAAGCGTGGTTGCAGTTATCTCAAAATCCAAGTCCTCCATAAATCCGACAACAATGTCCCTATATTTGGATTGGTCCGTAACGGGGTCAAAGTCAATATGCTTTAGTAGGGGATTCTTGGATTGGTTACCTGCAAACTTTCGGCCTCCTACAAATGGCGTAACATCGAACTGGCCTTGACTCCATGCCCTGTTGTCAATATAACGGGTACGCATGGTATTGCCGTAGGCATTCTGAAATGTATTCCAGTTGTTCCAATAAATTGCTTTCGCACTGGAAAGACAATATTCCTTGGTTAGTTTGAGTTCGGGATTTATTAAGGTAGATGGAAAATAGGGAGGGTCTTTATCCCATTCCGGTTTTACAAAATCCTTATCGTTTAGTACAGGAGATGCCATTTACTTATTGTAAGTAAGGCAAATGTAGTTTTTTAAAATAACATTTCTTATAGTGGCCGAATAACCGAGAACTCTCCTCTATATATCAATTGAGCGCTATTGTATGCCTGCAACGCTTTTTTCTCTGTAGGAAAATATCCTAAATGCTTCCATTTCCCTCCTACAGATATAGCTGCTCTCCAAGGGTTTTTAATGTAGTTTTTTACTCTGTAAACCCCCTTGTGCTTCCTTCCCCTATAAGATACAACGTTTGTTTGATTTTGTGAATGAGTGCATACCCTTAAGTTGCATTTTTGATTATTTAATCCATTATGGTCTTTATGGTCAACAACAAGGTTGTTATCTAATTCTAATTTCATTACAATTCGATGCATATGATTAATTTTACCCCCTATAGACCTTACGGCGTATTTTACCTTGTTGGTTCCGTGGACACACCAATTGTACTTGATTAGCTCATCATAATCTTCATCATCTACTATAGCAAAGTATTTACCTTTGTTCTTCCCTTGTTTAGATAGAGGTATTAGTTTCATGGTATTTTATTTATCATAAACATCGCATTGCGGGGCGTGGCCTGTCATTAAATTTTAGGATTAGCAACCGTTGACACTATTCCCGGCAATCCAAATACCGTTTTTGTCATTTTGTTTTCGTAAACAATAATCCATCCGTGATAATCACCAAAGCTCAATTTCTGAAATATTCTTTCAACACCATCTTCGCCAACCTGAAATTTCTCAATGCTGCCATTTGGTAAATAAAATACTGCTGTTGTTATTGGTAGTTCCATATTTTTCACATTCTTATCTGCGTGTTCGGTGAGGGGAGAACACTAAATTATTTGTTCTGGTTTTGGAACGAACTTTAGCAAAATATCTTCTGCGGCCTCAATGCGTTCAATCAAAAATTCTTCATCCTCGTATGGTGGGCAAAATTCAATCACTTTAACGTTGCTATATTCGCAATCTTCCACCAAATACGGCAGCTCATAGTCCTCTGCCCGTTCAATCCAATTAAAACGGTAATCACCAGAATGCCTTGCCATTGTTCGTATGGCTTCAAGTTCCTTCTGCTTTGGGCAAAAAACAATCAGTTCACAGGCTTCTGCCTGCATGATAATTCTGTTACTAACTAACTGCCAGTAATATTTTTCACCGTCAGGGTGGTTTTTACGAACTTCATCAATCGTTTTGCACTCACTAAAAATGCAGAAACTTTTAAGGGTCATTGGGCTTTTAACATCGGAGACAATCAGCGGATTTTGCCTTTTAAGCGCATCTGGGCTTCCAGCATGATAACCAGCGTTAGGGTTCAGGAATGTTTTATCCCCCAGCCACTCATATTTTAATGGCAACACGTGTTCAAAAACATATTGCTCACACAGCTTTCCCCATGTTAAAGGTCTGGCGCTGCTTTCGTTATCTAAAGCACGTTTTAGCTTCCGCTCAAACTTTTTCTCTTGCACATAGGTATAGAATGGCTTGCCAAACTCGCCCTCTTTTTTACCATTGGTAGTAAGGGCCACAATTTCACTGCTTGTCCAGTGGCCTATCCGGTCTTTATTTTCTATTATGGTGCTCATTTTGCTGCAAGTAGGGTTTGAAGTTTTTTGTAAGATTTTTCTTCTTTGTTACTAAGTATGCGTTCAGCATCCTGTTTTTCATCAGCGCCAAGGGACTGCTTCTTAATATCATATAGTAGTTCCAAATCTTCGAATGTAGGTATCGGTTCAGCTGTGTCTGGATTATCTGGGTACTGGACCTCTGTGGCATCTGCATCCTGAATAACGGCTTGGTCAACTACCAGAGCTTTTTGAATTTCTACTGACATCATACCCCACTTACTTAGCATATCCTTTAATACGGTTTTCTTGGCCATCTTATCGAACTCATCTTTCCAAGGTCCGTTGTTCCATGACTTGCTGTACTTTTTAGCGTGGGCCTTCACTTTTTCAATGTCCCAGTAAACCACCTTCTCAAAGCCATTTATAAGCATGAAGTAGGCACAGTATCCAACTACACTACCCGAAGGGGGTAACGCAAAATCAGCATCCAGTTTCTCGCGCAATGTGTCCCACCCCCTGAACTGGTTAGCATAAACCTCAACAACATTTATTTTAAGGTATTGCCCTGTGCGCTGCGCTAACTGCACGTAACCACGCCAGCCCATCTGGAACTGAGCTTGTTTTCCGTAAGGAACTATCCATGCAAATCCCAAATTGTTGTTAAGCGGCAAATCCAATGTGGCGGCGGTGGCGGCGCAATTGTATATACTTAATGGGTCAGCACTTGACAGGTAGCTGTTGTTGGCAACAATCTGTAATACACTGGTTATAAATTGCGGGGCACGTTTGCCCAACATTTCCTGAAACTTCGCCTTGATGTTATCTTGACCGAAAAATGATTTGATGTCTTTGGTGGTTGCTAAGTTGCTCATGTGTTTGGTTTAATTGTTTCTATATAATTAATGGGGTTCTTTTTAAGATACGTGCATAGTTTCAGGAATATAACTAACGAGGGGCTACGTCCCTTCTTTACAAATCCATAAATAGCACTTTGGGATACTCCGCTATCAATACTCATGTTTTTGTAACGGTCCCCCTTTTCCTTCTTGGCTATGGCCTTTAACTCATCGGTTAGCCTTTTTGAATTGAATCTGTATTCTGTTTCCATGAGGCAAAAATAGTAACGTTTTTCATGTTTGCAAATTTTATTTCAAAAAAGTTTTACAAACTAAAATAAATGTTATTTTTGCTCCTGAACAACTCAACTCATTGTTTTTATTATGGCGAAAAGATTCACGGACACGGAGAAGTGGAAGAAGCCCTTTATAAGAAACCTGAAAACCCCATATAAACTACTTTGGCTTTACCTTATGGACGAGTGTGACCATGCAGGGATTTGGCAGGTTGACTTCCAGATAGCAGAAATCAAGACTGGTGAAAAGTTAAAGCCGGAAATTGCAATTCAGGAGTTTGGAGAAAAGGTTTTTGTGTTTGATGGTGGCGAAAAATGGTTCATCCCGTCATTTATTGAATTTCAATATGGGGAGCTAAATCCTGAAAATAGGGCACATAATTCCGTTTTATCAATTTTAAGGAAGCACAATTTAGTTGATTTAGAAAACAACAATAAGCCCCTTACAAGCCCCTTACAAGGTGCTATGGATATGGATAAAGACAAGGATAAGGTTAAAGACAAAGAAAAGGGCAGGCCAAAAGTTTTTGTTAAACCAACCTTGGTTCAGGTTTCAGATTACTTTAAAGAGATAAAATTCTCCGAAAATCCTGAAACATTCCTGAACTTCTACGAAAGCAAGGGGTGGAAGGTTGGTAACACGCCCATGAAGGATTGGAAAGCAGCTTGCCGGACATGGAAGGGCAAAAGGCCAGAGAATGTTATCACAGAATCAAAAACGGAAAAACCAAAATATCACCAGCCCGTTAATTGGGATGAATTTTTAAAGGAAGATGATGAAAATAAGAGTTGAAACCCCGCTTGATTACGGAAAACTACCCCCACAGAACCAAGAACTTGAAAAACTGGTTTTGGGAATAGTCATGACTGATATGGATGCCATTATCAGGTTGATTACCATTCTAAAGCCAGAGTCTTTTTACCGGGAAAACCACGTAATTATTTGGGACCACATACTAAAAATACATAGGGACGGGCGCCCTACGGACACGGTTAATATGGTGGAATATTTGAGAAATTCGGGGCTATTAGATGCCGTTGGAGGCCCATTTTACATTGTTCAATTAGTTGATAATGTTCAACGTATCAGCGAAGTTGACAAGTTTGCCCTTATCCTCAAAGAGTTGCAGTTTAAGCGCGACTTGATAAGCGCGCAAAGCAAGTCAATCCAGATGTTGTATGAGGATACTACTGATGTTTTCGACTCATTGGTTGATATTCGTAACGCTACCGAACAGGTTATCAACGAAATACAGACCATACAAAGCAAATCATTCTGTGATACCGTAGATGAAACAGTGTTGGAAATGAAGCAGGCATCCCAAAATGGGTATAAACGGGGCGTTCCGTGGTGTCAGGGAAACATGGATAGCTATACGGGGGGTGCACAGCGCTCAGACCTCATTATCTTGGCAGCAAGGCCCTCGATGGGCAAATCGTGCCTAATGCTCCAGTGTGCCAGAAAACAGGCAAAAAACGGCATCCCTGTGGGAATTATAAGCATTGAGATGAGTGCACATAGTTTGGTGCTGAGGATGCTTAGTCAGGAAACGCATATAGACTTGGAGCGCGTTTCGAAAGGTGCTTTAAAGAAAAGTGAATGGGAATCAGTGGATAACACAACCTTTTCATTACGGGAATACCCGGTGCACATTGAGGATATGGGGGGCATAGGGGTAACGGTCATGGCGGCAAAGGCTAAGGCTTGGGCCATTAAACACGGAATACAGATTTTGTATGTGGATTACCTGCAACTGGCGGAGGATGATACCGGAACTTCGAAAAACAGGGAACAGGAAGTGGCAACTATTAGCCGTGGGTTAAAACGCATAGCCAAAGAGTTAAATATCCCGGTGGTGGCGTTGGCCCAGTTGAATCGTGGGCTGGAATCAAGAACCGACAAGCGCCCGCAACTATCGGACCTGCGGGAATCCGGTGGCATTGAACAGGATGCGGATATGGTTATTTTCCTTTACAGGGATGCCTATTACAACAAAAACAGTGATGACCCAACAACCGAGGTTATTATTGCTAAGTACCGTAATGGTAAGACCGGAACCGTGGCATTGGAGTTCAATGGAGAAACCCAGACATTCACCGATAAAACGTTTTTGTCATGAGTTTTCAGGAAACCATAGACCGGATTGGCCGCAAGATGTTCGAAATTGACAAAATGAAAGTTTCGAAGTTTGCAAAAGAGAACCTTCGAAGAAAGTATTTTGGGTTGAAGCCGTTGACGAAGCAGCAATTTGTGAAGCAGGAGAAGCATTATACCCACGCCGCCCATTAACAGGAGTTGATTTTTAAAACCAATAATATGAGTAAAACATGGAGGGACCACGCAGCACCAATAATAGCCAAGGTGCTAAAAGACACAGAAGGTAAAACCGAAAAGGAGATTCAACATGCCTTACGGAACGCATACCCGTATGGCGAACGGGCACACCATCCTTACAAGATATGGCTTGATGAAATAAAAGTTCAGCGGGATAAGCGTAAGTTTGGTGAAAGAAAAGCACCTATTGACCCTAATCAGACAAATTTATTTTAACATGACACAGGAACAAATACGAATGGCTAAACTACTTTCTGGCTGTACATTCCTGCCAGCATCCTTCGATAAACGGTTTGCCGGTGCAATACCTTTAAGCAGTTTATCAAGTTCCATTTTTGCTGTTTTTGTTTATGATGGGGTGGTTATTTGTCTTTATCCTTTTTAAGCTCCAGCGCTATTCGCAACATTTTCTTTCTTTCGGCCAAGCTACCCTTCCAATAATACTCTGGGTTAATGTAGTATATGCCGTCCCGCCTATTGCCGCTATCGGTGTCCCGATAAAGTATTTCTTTTTCGACCAGCGGGCCTAAAGCATTGTTAACCGTGTTGGCACTAATTCCCATTTCTTCGGCAATCTTCTTTTTAACCCCCGAAGTAACTACTACCATGTTGTTATTAAAGCTGGAATTACTTACAAGCCACGACAGAGTCTTTATTTCACCCAATCCAAGGTCTTTTAATAAACCCAAAACCTTGCAATAAGTGATATAAAAGTCTTTTTCATTCTCAACTAAGTAACTAATTGTTTTTTCATCCAGAACAACCCCATTTTCATCAATAACGCGGTCTGTTATCTTCCTTTTTAAGTGCGCCTTTGTCATTTGTGTAAATATATGAACAAATACTTCTATAAAGTAACAAAGTAACTCACAAATATTTCATTAATACTCCATAAAGTAGTCTAAATACCTCCGAAAGTATTAAGAATACCCCTGAAAGTAGTTATAAAAACAGGTAAAACGCTCGTAAATGTATTGAGAATCAGTTTAATGAAGTGGAATAGCACGATTAGATTTGCATATATCTATTCCCTTCTATCCAACTACCACATGTTTCCAGTCCCTGCCATTAAGGACACCGTATATCCTACCTCGACTAACCTTGTGCTTGTATTTATTCCACACATCTATTTTCGTAGCTCCATTTTGATACATAGTTTTCATATCAAGAACCTCGACTTCTGTTAATTTTGATTTCCATACCGATTCGCCATTGACCGGTTTACAAAGGCCCATTTCTTTTGCGTGTTTGTTGTTTTCTGCGTAAGTACACCACTCCAAATTTTCTATTCGGTAGTCCGTTTTTATGGCGTTTTTATGATTTATGCAGGGCTTGTTTTCTGGATTGGGTATAAACGCCATTGCTACGGCTCTGTGAATTTTTAACCAAACCCTGTTTAGGCCCTTGCCGTGTTTGTTTTTGGTATTAGGCTTTTTAAGATAACAGCAGGGGTACCCCTTTATATCATGCCCAATATGCATTAGCTTGTCTGTGCCTATTCTGCGTATTCCCAGAGCAGAAACTTCGTAGTCAGGGAATCCTTCTATTGTCTTCCATTCTATCATCCTACAAATATAGTTGAATATCTTATTACTACCTACTTCTTACCACAAAAGTTATATGAAAACACGTAAAAGAAGTTACTCCCCACCCTACCCGTTCCATCCATGCAGGAAAATCGTTCTATTGCAGCCCAC
>JADMIO011298001.1_pt1 | contig 62057 bp, 42 predicted proteins | sample 8958161 | NCBI WGS metagenome assembly JADMIO01 (sample SAMN16585339, study PRJNA669376) | soil metagenome | isolation source: Crop rotation soil | place: USA: Cullars Rotation, Alabama | collected 2011 | reverse complement strand
GCCGCGACTTCAAGTCACGTGAATTCCAAGCTTCGGATCCCACTGTGCTGGAAAGGAAACCGAAAAGACGTTCCCGCCATGTCGCACGGCTCGCGGCCAGCCACCAGATGATCAGAAGGAGGCAGCAGAGAAGCGGGCCGAAGATGGAGACCATCCAGTATTTGACCGCAGCGTCCTCAAAAAGGGCGGGGCCAAAGCGGGAGGCGACCATGAGCGCGGCGAGCGAAAGAGCGGGCCAGGCGCGGAGCGGGCGAAACGGCCGCTGGGCGGCAATCGCGGTGCTCGAATGGTCAGAAATGTTTGCTTCAGCGGTCGGATCAGTCATAGCGCTTCACCTGCCCGGCAGTAGAGCAGAGAAGGCGCGGCGCGCAAGAAAATGCGGGAATCGGCGCGGCTCGACGGAGCGGCGCCTGGACCACAAAGACATCAGGACCCGGGAGACTTTAATGGAAACGAGCCGCCGGAAATTGCGCGTCGATATGGCGAACAACGTCCTGGAATTCCACCGGTTTGGCGATGAATGGAATACCGCCGCAGCTTCCGTCGTTTGCGGCGAGTTCCTGTTTTTTGACGGCCGCTGTCAGGAAGAGGATGGGAACCTCCTCGAGCCTCGGAATGGCGTGAATGCGATTGGCGACTTCACCGCCGTCCATGCCGGGCATCATAACGTCGAGCAGGATTATATCCGGCGCGAATCGTTCCGCGGCGGCAACGGCTTCTAGTGCGTCATTCACGATTTCCGCGACGAAGCGCCCGGTGTGATGGAAATTGAGCCGGAGCAATCGCGTGAAGCCCGGTTCGTCATCCACGATGAGAACGCGCTTTTTTGAGGGAATCATATTTGTTCTCCTTTTGTTTGGGGTAAAGAGTTTTCAATGCCGGCAATCAATTCCTCGACGCTCGCCGGTTTGGCTATGAAGGGAACCGGCGCAAGGCTCGGGCGGCGTGAGTCCGGGATTTTGTGGAAAGCCGCCGCCGAAAGGAAAACGATGGACGGTTCGTCGAGTGTGGCGTCGGCGCGCAGGTGCTCCGCCACATCATGGCCGATTACTTTGGGCATGATGATATCGAGAAGGACGACGTGGGGACGGAACTCGCGCGCGGCGGTGAGGGCGCGATCGGCATGATTTTCGATGCGGACCTCGTAGCGACGGGTCTGTTCCAGGTTGAGCTTCAGCAACCGAGTGAAACCAATTTCATCGTCCACCAGCAGTATTCGTTTCTTTTGCATGATTGTTCTCCTGTTCAGCCTTTAAAATGATGGTGGCGCGCACACCGCGATGCGAGTTGGAGTGGATGGCGATGACGCCACCGTGCAGGTCCACGATTTGCTTGCTCACGGGAAGGCCGAGGCCCGTGCCCACGCCATTCGCTTTGGTCGTGAAAAAGGGTTCGAAAATGCGCGGGAGCTTTTCCGGTGCGATGCCCGTGCCTGTATCCTCGATTTCCGCCTGCACCATTAGATCATCCGGGCCGAAACGAGGAATGTGGTCTTCCAGAGGAAGCGCGGATCCGGGAAGAGACCGCGTGCGCAACATCATTTCGCCGCCGCCGGGCATGGCGTGAATGGCATTGAGGAAAAGATTGATGAAGACCTGTTCCATGCGTGCCTTGTCGAGGCGGACGGGCGGCAGGCCGGAGGACAAATCGCGGATGACTTGTACGCGCGCGCGGACGAGATCGTATTTAACGAACGTCAGGGAATGTTCGAGCACCGTGTTGATATCCTCAGGGCGCATTTCGATCTGGCGCGCGGAGGAAAGGTAGAGGAGGTCCCGGACAATGGCGTCGGCGCGTTTTACGGCATCGCGCATATCGCCGAGCACGAGAACGATATTGTCGTCGGTGCGCGGGAGGTTTTTTGAAAGGTAGGCGAGGCCCATGAGGATGGTTTGCAGCGGGTTTTTGACTTCGTGCGCGACACCGGCCGCAAGGGTGCCGATGCATTCCATTTTCTCGGCCTGAATGAGCTGCAATTGCGCGTCTTTGAGGCGCTGATGTGAGGAGCGAAGTTCCTCGAGAGCCTGGCGCAGGGCTTCCTCGCTGCACGCAAGATCGCGGTTGGCGCGGACGAGTTCTGTATTTGCGGCAACGAGTTTGAGCTCGGCGCGTTTACGTTCGATGGCGTAGCGGATAACGCGGCCGAGGAATTTGCCTTCCAGGCGGGATTTCACGAGGTAATCCTGAGCACCCTCACGAACGGCCCGCAGCGCGAGCGCTTCATTCTCGCAGCAGGTGAGGATCACGACGGGAATATTGGGCGCGGTATCCTTTACGCGGGTAAAACAGGTAAGGCCGTCACTGTCGCAGAGCGAAAGATTCAAGAGTGCGGCGTCGAACCGAGTGGTTTCGAGGGACCGGAGAGCATCGGCGAGGTTCGTGCTGACTGAGAGGTCGATCCGGCTGCCGGTTTGGCCGGAGAGAGACTCTCGCAAGAGGCGCGCAAAGCGTTCGTCGCTCTCGATGAGCAATACTTTGATGAGCGTCGTTTCCATCTCTCCCTTCCAATCGCGAGCATTTCGCGGGGAGAATACGGATCAGCGCGCGAGATTCTTTCAGGAAATGCGCGGCGCGCCGGAGAGAGCGTTCCGGCGCTTCTGGAGAGCGGCCTGAAGGAGCTTCAGGTCGTCGCGCATTTGCGAGGCGGAGGCGTAACGGTCTTTTTCCGGGGCGCAGGCTTTATTAATGATTTGGAGCAAGCGCCCGACTTTTGCGGAATCGATGCGCTCGTCGAGCGAATCGGGCAGGCTCGGATGCAATTTGGCATCACAACCGGTGGCGGCAACGTAAAGGACCTTGCCCAGCGCGTAAACGTCGGCCGAGGGCGAACCGGGATTTTCGGGCGGCATGAAACCGAAGGTGCCGTAGACGCTCTTCTGTTCGCCGACATGCGCGACCAGACCGATATCAGCGAGCTTCGGCTGGTCTTCGATGAAGACGATATTGGAAGGCTTGACGTCGCGATGGACGAAACCGGCGTCGTGCAGGGCCGAAAGAGCGTCGGCGAGCTGGATGCCCAGCGAGACGCATTGCGGAACGGGCACCCAGCGCTTCTCGATGAGCACCTGGCTGAGGGTTTTCGGAGTGTACGCACCCGGATCGATCTCACGCCCCGTATAGATGTCATCCGCCGGGTCCATAACGTAGAAGAAGAAGCTGTCGGAGTCGTCGCGGCCAACGTGGAGGACATTCACCCAGCCGAGATGCCGGCGGGAGATGGGAGCAAAGTTGCGGACGCCTTCGAATTCGCGCTCGAAGGGTTTGGGATCGGAAAAATCACGGCGATGAACGATTTTTACGACGCGGTATTGGGGCACGGTGTCACGGGCGAGCCAGACCTGGCCGTAAGCGCCCGTGCCGACGAGGCGGAGCAGTTCGTAATTGGGGATGGTGAACTGAGGGATGTCACGCCGCGCCTCTGTTCCGATGCTGGACCGGGAATAGGCGGCTGCGGGGCGGCTCGCCTGCCGTTCGGTGCGATACTCCTCGATTTCCTCTTCCTGTGCCTCGCTTTTCCGCAGCAGTTGGCGCGTATACACGAGTGCGGAAGCAGTCCAGGCGACGGGAAGTTGGACCCCGGCGATCATCACCCAGTCAAACCAGAGGTTCTTCCGGGCGAATAGATAAAGAGCTGCTCCGCTTACCGCCAGCATTCCCGCGACCACCCAGAGCAAACCGGTCCACGGATGAAAACGGCTCAAAATAATTCCAAAGACGCCCGCGCACGCCACGATCAGGGCAGCCTCCTTTCCGGGTGATAATCGAGTGAGCCAGTCGCCCTGAATCAGGTTGGAAAACATCGTAGCGTGCAGCTCCACGCCGCGCATCTGCACTCCCGTCCAGCGCGAGAATGGCGTACGATACTCGTCCCACTTCGCGTTCGGAAACCCGAGTTTCGGCTTGAAGCCGATGAATACAATTTTGTCCTTAAAAAAACGGGGAGGACGGTCAAATGCCAGCTGATAAGCTTCAGATTCGATACTGTCGTCCCCGCCATAAAATCGCACCCAGCGCTCCTGCCCTGGTGGCAGGGGTTCGATCTTCTTCCCCACTGCGGCCGCGGCCGCCAGCGGGATGCTCGGGCCGATTTCCAGTTCGAGCGGAAAGTGGCGAACCGCGCCATCCGCGTCTCTGTCCTGCCCGACCAGCGCAAACTGAACTCCCGGCAAACCGCGAAAAGCCGCCGCGGGGTCATTCACGTCGAGCCCAGCGAATTCAGTGCTTTCCTTCGCCTGAACCTCCGCTCCGAGAATCACGTTGCCGTGTTCGGTCAGGGCTCTGGCGAAATCGGCGTCCTCTTTGTTTGTATTCGAAAAGAGGAAATCAAACACCACCAGCTTCGCACCATCGTCGGCGAGTCGTTTTACAAATTCACCGTGAGTCGCCCGATTGAAATCGGGGAACTGATAGCCCTTGTTTAGTTTCGGATCATTGTAGCTGGCCTCGGTGACTTTAATGACTATGAGGTTTGTGCGAGGCGAGCTTTTTACCAGTAGCGACGTGAGGTCGAAACTCAATCGCGCCAAACCGCCTCGCGTCGAGGAGTCAAAAAGCAACCACCCCGCGAGCGCGGCGGCCGCGATAGCACTTCCCGGCCGAAGAGCACGCCCGAAGGCTTCCACGGAGTCAAAGCGAATCTTCATTTTGCTCCCATCGTGCGAGTATCCGCTCAACGAATATTAGACGCAGTCGATCTTACCGAACGAATATAAACAAATAATATCTTTACATTAAAAATAAAAGTCGCGAATACTCCCTGCCGTCTGCCCTCGGGCGTCTGAAGGGCAGGAGGGATCGCGGACAGACGTTCAACCCCAAATCAATGCATGAATACTCGGAAGCTTCGTGATTTTCTTCGGACTTCATCGGTGTTAAGCGCTTTCCCGCGGGCCATTCGGCATATCTGGGTGCGCAGGCTGGTACTTTTTACAGTTTCGATTAGTCTGTTGTACGTCCTTCGCTCGGCCGCTCAAATTATTCTATCGGGAACGCCGGCGGTTAGTGGAACAAACTACTTCACAACCTTCGGCGTGGTGGGCGATCAACATGTGATTCTTTCCGCGGATACCGTGGATGGCCCGAAGACCGACGTGGCTACGAATCGCGTTGATCTCAATGGACAGGCGAGCTTCGTGTTCCCGGCCCTTTCCAACGCTACGAAGTTTTATATGGCCGAAGGGACAGGCCGATGGACCCCCTTAAGCAGTATACCAGCTTATCCGCCGCCGCCCCTGACCAATATCAATGGCATTCGAATACTCTCTCTTCCTGAAGACCAGATTGCGCAGAGCGGCACGGAAGCGGTGTTCGTGGTGCAGGCGGAGCGAATTGATTCAACGAACGTACCGCCGCTCTTCCAGTGGTATAAAAACGAAACACTGATTACCAATGCGACAAACCATTTTCTTTACCTGACAAACGTGACGACCAACATCGATGTCGGTTTTTATTCGTGTGACGTGGGCACGAATTTTACCGGAACGAATATTCCGTACCGGGCCCGCAGCAAAGACGCGTATGCACCGGGCGCGCGTCTTTTTGTATATGTCGGAACGAACACTCCGATCACTGGTCCTTTCCAACCAGCACCAAGCGGTTCCGGCTGCAACTGCGCGCCTTCCTATCTTGGTTGGGTGCAGTTTGTGAACCCGGAGCCCGGGCCATATTATGGTTCGACGTATTTCGGCAGGCCTACGGGTAAAACGAGTTTCCAGGCAGTTGACCGAACCAGCACTATTTCCGGTTATCAATACAGGATTTTTTCCTGGGAAACCGGCGCAAGTAATCCGGCAAGATGTGGAAATCAGAACAGTTCTCTCCCTGCGACCGGCACTATCAGTGCGGACGCGCCCACTCGCTACCTTTATCAGTTTACAACGTACATAACCGGGACGACCGATAGCACAGTGCCGCTCGGAACTCCCGTGACGCTTGAAGTTGTCTGGTCGCCGTAACGGATTATTGGCGGAACATTGATCACAGACTTATATCAAGTCGGGTAAAAATGGTTCGCCTCCGGGGTGTCTCTTTGCTCAACACCAGCGGGTTCAATCGATAATCGGTATCGAAAATGTTTAACAGACCCATGGTCACGCGCGCGCGACCGTGAAGAAACCGGTATCCGGCGAGAGCATCGAACTGCCAGAATTCTTCTACGGGCAGGGCTGCGGAATCGCTACGGTTGTTTTGCCGGTTCCAGACGGCGTCCCACCGCGCGAAAAACCCGCAGGGATTGTTGTACACAAGTTTGAGATCCATCTGGTGCAAAGTGCTCCGGCGATGCGCATCTCCCTTGAACGGATCGTCCGGCAAGATTTCGTAGGTTACTTCCGGAAAGAGATTATCGAGATGCGATTCTGTAAGGCGATAGTCCGCTCCAATTAGCCATTCACTTCCAAGAAGCTGATCGGCTGTCAGGAAAAGGGAATGGTCGCGATAATTAATTCGTTCGGTCAGAGTGGTGGAAACGGCAAATGGACCGCGCCCAAAAAAATCCTGGACGAAAGCCCCGTCGGTCCTTGTGAATCTGGAATTGAGAATTTCTCCACCTGCGGCAACGAACGTCCCAGAACCGAAGCGCCGTTCGAGTGAGAGATTGTAAGTTTCAAAGCCAGCGCCCGTTTGCGCTCCCACGACCGACTCGGGAATGATGCTTCGAAAGGCTTGATTGAAGCCGGCTACCTGAGTGGGTTCGATTCGGACGCTTTGGTCCAGGCTCGCGCCCCCGAGCGAACGGGTATAAGCACCGCGAATCACGGTCTTATTCTCAGGTCGAAAAACAAAGCCTGCTTTGGGAAGCACCCGTTCCAGGGATTGTTCTTCTTCGTTCATGGGAGGAGAACGCAGATTATCCGGGGCTTTAAGCCAGTTATAGCTCAATCCGCCGATCAGCGATAAAGAGTCAATCGGACGCCACGTCTCATAGGCGTAAAGATCGATACGCTCCATGAAAGGACTCGACTCAGGAAGAGTGGGTGGCTGAGAGAATATTCCTCGATTATCTCCTGGATCAAAATTCTTGGGCCGCACTTCAAACTCTTCCCATTGATAACGGGAGCCAATGACAGTCGTCGTTTTTGGCGTTTCCCAGATTTGCTGCAACTCCGCAGAGTAGAGCTCGAGTTTCGTCTCAATATCGAGATTCACGTAAATTGGATTGATCACATTAAGCGCGCCCATGAACTCCTGCCGCAAGTACATGAGGAACCCGGGATCGCTGAAGCGGTATGTGTCGTCGAACCGGGATGCGGCAAACAACAGGTGCGAGCCTGGGTTCCAGTCATGACGGTAGCCCGCGACGATTGCCGGCGTTTGCGTTTCGCGGGACCTCTGCCCTGGATGCGCAAAAGACGGGTCAGTATATTGAGTTCGGTCTCCTCCGACCGCCTCGTAATCAACGACGCGAAGATAGATCGTATCGTCGGGCGTGATTTGCTGCTTGAGATGAAGGCGAAGCTCTCTCTCCTCGAAGTCGTTATTGATTCGCTGCCCGGGATCCGAACGGTATATCCCTTCAATGGAATAACTTAAGTTTCCAAACAGGCCGAACTGCGCTCCGTTCTCATACCAGGCGCCGCGGCTGAGATATTCAGTTTTGGAAACAAGTCCGAGCCGATTCCGCTCGAAGAGCTTCGAATATTCGGATTGGGAGATGCTTTGGGATAACGTGCCGGCTCCTACTGGCGCCAGAAGGTTTGCGATGAGGTATTCGCTTTCCGCGGCGGTTTCGTAACGGAGATTGATTCGGTTCGGGTCGCGCAATTCATCGTAGCTGTTCGCGAGGAAAAGGTGCGCCGAGTAATTGGCGTAGTCGCTGGCGACGGCCCGGCCCGCTTCCAGAACGCTCCATTCGCGCATTCCGGCGTCGCGATAAATGTGGGCGAGGTTCGCGCTGCGGACGGCGCTGTCCTGGTCCAGGAGAAATTGCGAACGGTAAACCGCCCGGTTGGTGCTGAGTTGTCCGGCGTGGTCCAGGTCGTGAATCGCCTCATTAATTTGATTATACTGCTGTTTTAGAAGCGCGGAATAAAGCCAGGCCGTGGCGTCGCGCTTATCCAAATCCTTCGCCAGTTCAAGCTCGTGTTCGGCTTTCTTTCTTTCCCCCGCATCGGTCCAGGCTTTCGCGAGATAGCTTCGGAGAAATCCCCTTTGCGGTTCAAGAGCCGCAGCTACGAGGAGGTCTTCTCGGCCTCCCAGCGAATCATTAATTCGAATCCGGCTTAATCCCCGCCCGAGCCAGGCATTCGCCAAGTCACCGTCCAGTGCGATGGCCTGATTAAATTGCTCAATCGCAACCGGCATGCTGTTACGCGCGGCAAATAGAAACCCGCGCAGGCTGACGGCCTGGGCGTTCGCCGGCGAGAAACGCAGCGCGTTGGACACTGCTTTCTCCGCTGCATCGATATTGCCGTAGCTGAACTCCATTTCCGCGAGCCTGGCGGATGCGAATCCAAATTCCGGACGCTTTTCGCTCGCGCGCAACGCCGCCAGGCGCGCTTCCTTCAAGTGAATCGCAGCCTGCTGACGATAGGATTCAACCATCCACTCGGTAGCCAGTTCCGGAGAATTGATTCCGCCTGCGGCTCCTTCTTTCACCACCGCGATGAGTTCCTCCAGAGCCCCGGCGAGACGCGCGTTCACGGCCCCGTCGCGGGCGACCGCGCTCAGCAGACCCTGCGCTTCGTCCACCTTCCCCACGGCGAGTAAAAGAGCGGCACGGTAGATTCTGTCCGCGTCCGAGCCGGGCGCACCGCCATCCGGGTACGCCGCGACGGCGCCCTTAATGTCGCCCTTCTCATACGCATCGAGGGAAGCCGCCAGCGTCCTTCGCTCTGCGTCAGCCAGCGGTAACTCCGCCGTATCCAGCACACCGGGGTAATAAAGGGTCCATTGAATAATGGTTCGGACGTCCAGCGCGGGTCGCACTGTTGGCGCCTGGCCAGGCACCGCCGTCCCCTGCTGCCCATTCTTCACCGACACATTGGAAACCTCGTTACTTAGCTCCACCTCTCCATCCACCACCGTAACCACCATCGTGCCGTTATCCACGCTCACGCTGAATTCGGTTCCTTTCACGGCCGCGGCGGTCCGGCCGGAAATAATTTCCGTTTCGGTCCGTTTATCCCGATGGAACAGATACATCAGACCGGCGCTGAGCTGAATGCTCGTGGAGGAAGGAGGACCGTTGGATTTAGCCTGGATTGTAAAGAGCGATCTCTCGTGAAAGCGAGCAATACTGTTGTCCATCCTCCGCAGCGCCAGCTCGCTGTTGAGACCCACCTTTACCCGATCTCCCACGTATACAGGGCGGTTGGTTTCAATCGGGTCGAAGATCGGGTTTGCCTGGCGCGCCACGGTGACATCGTTGATCTTGACTACCACCGTGTAATAGTTGGACCGCACAGGCCCGCCCGGCGCTTGAGCAATTGAGGTCGACGCAAAATGAGTTAAAGCCAGGAAAAGCCCCGGAAACCAGCCTCGCCGCAAGATTGTCCATATCCACCACATAGCCCGATAACACCTGCGTCCGAATGATTACCCGCACTTATATGTAAGTTGCGCGGCAGCGGCAATAATTAATAAAATCATGAGCCACGCTGAGAATACGCGGCGTGGAGGAGAATCTTTCAGGAACTTTGAATAACGAACCGCTTTAGCTCCTCTTGTCTTTTAGCCTTTTCAATTCTTTTTTTACGAGCTGCCCCACGCGGTGTTTGGCGATATAAATCACGCCGGAGCTTACTCCCAGCGTCTCGGACACTTTTTTCACCGGCCAGCCTTTTACCGCGTATAGCTCGAAAATCTGAAAATGTCTGGCGCTCACCTGCGGCTTTACCTTTTCAACCGCGAGGAGGAAGAGGTCGTTGGCCCATTCCTCTTCGCAAAGCTTTTCAATGTTCAACGAAGCGGGGTCCGGAACTCTTTCTATTGTGCCCGTTCGGCCGGCGGTGCGGGTGAAGGAACGATGGCGCAAATGATCTTTCCGCTTCCGGAACTGGTCGCGAACCAAAAACTGCGTGGTGTGGATAAGCCATCTCCGGAATCCTTTTGTAGGATCATAATCGAACTCCGGCATTTTCTTCGCCACGCGGACGAAGGTATCCTGCACTACGTCTTCAGCCTCAGTCTCGGTTAGCCCAGCTTTAATCGCTACGGAGTAAACCAGGCGCCAGTAGGTATTGAAGAACTGGAGCCAGCTTTCGTGGTCCTGCCAGTCTTTGAGCCGGTTAAGGAGACTCCGCCGCGTCTGATTCGCATTATCCAACTGAGCAGACAGGGCCATAATTGGAGAGTGTATCGACAGGCCTGGGTTGCGAAAAGTACATTCTTACATCGTTTCTTAGCGCAGCTACTGTCCAATTTCATGGCAGAAGAGGGTCAGCCTTTCGCAATCGGCGGGGAGGCTCGCTCTCCGAACGGTTGTCTAATAATTCAGGAATAGAATGAACTCCGGCGCTGCCATCAGCCAAGTCGCAGATACACATCCGCCCTTCGAAGGCATTTGGCGCCTTGCGGACCCGAAAATCTCCCTGGCTTCGATCTCCTCCATGTTCGTCGGGGCCTGTGCGGCCGCGGCGGCAGCTCCGTTAAATTGGGGCTGGCTGATCGCAACGGTGCTCGGAATTCTCGCGATCGAAGTGGCGAAGAATGCGTCGGGCGAAGTGGTCGACTTTAAATCCGGCGCCGATCTCAGAGTTCGCCCCGAAGATCGAACGCCGTTTTCCGGCGGGAAGCGTGTGCTTGTCGATCAACTTATGACTGTTCGCCAGACAACGTGGGTTGCGGGAATCTGTTACGCCACCGGAATTACCGTTGGGGTGATAATCGCCGCCTTTCGCGCCCCACAGGTTTATTGCATTGGCGTCGCAGGGGTCCTCCTTGCGTGGCAGTATCATGCTTCTCCGCTGAAGCTCTCGTATCGCGGCCTCGGTGAAGTGGCCGTTGCACTCTGCTACGGACCTTTGATTGCGATGGGGACATACGTGGTTCAGGTGCAAACGCTGTCCTTGCCCGTGGTCCTTTCCGCGCTGCCGCTTGGGATTCTGATCGCCGCGTTTCTCTGGATTAACGAGTTTCCGGACTACCGGGCGGACGCGGCTTCGGGGAAGAAAACTCTCGTGGTGCGGATGGGGCGGAAACGCGCGGCGAACGCATACGCGGCTCTGAATCTCCTCGCGTTTTTTGGAATTTCTCTTCTGCCGCTTGCGACGATTACACCATGGACAATGCTGGCGCTCCTCGGCGGGATTCCTGCATCGATGGGGATTCACAGAGTGCTCAACGCCCCGGAATCCACGGCGAACATCATTCCGGCGCAGAAACTGGCCCTGATAACTTTTGCTTCTGTTGCTTTCCTTCAGGGACTTGGATTTCTGATCGCGACGTTTTGAACCCTCTATTCGAGGCGCCGGAGGCGAAGCGACTTCTCGTCGTACCAGATTTCGCCCTCGTTCGCGCGCAGCTCGCAAACGAGTTCGATCTCTTTTGGACCGTCGGTTACTTGAAAATCGAACGTCACAGGGGTCCATCCCCGGTCGCCTTCGTTCCTTTGGCCTTTGCGAAAGCGTGAGATGCGCAAGCCAGCGCCGTCGCGCGGATCCTCGGGGCGAAGAACGACACCCCTGGTCTTAACGCGCGCTTCGAAGCGGTATCTGCCGTCTTCGAGCATTTCGCTGGTGCGCCATGAGGCGGTGCACCGGTCTGTAGTGGCGATGTGCAACAGGGGATTACCGGTATCATCCTTCTCGCGTGAGAGCTTAGGTTCGGGATCGCCCTCATCTATTTTCGAACTCCAGTTGGTGAGAGCGATCCAGGAGACCTGGTTCGTCCCCATGCGAGTTCCAATGGACGCGAGCCGAACCGGTTCAGCCGGCCAAAACTCTTGATGCAAAGTAACAGCCCTGTCGCGGACTCGACGGCAAAACGACTCGCCTCCAGAGCGGTACTTCGCCGCTTCCGCCTCACGTTCCGCGGAGGCACCGAGCTTTTGAGTAACTTCGCGGACGCGAGCCTGGATTGCTTCAAAGCGAAAAACGTTTGTCGCGAGGAATGCAACGCGCTCCCGATAGCGGGCGCGTGCTTCAGGTATTTCGAGAACGGAGCGCGCAACGAGACCGTTCGCCTGGGGGTAAATTCCTCGGGTTGGGCGTGTCAGAACCTGGTCCATGCCCTGCGGAATGAAGACCATGCGGTCGGTGTCTCGATCGTGGTAAATGCGAAAATTATTTCGCCCGATGGTGTATCCGTCCCAGTGGCCGAGGATGACTTCCATGGCGAGAAACGAGAGGAATCGATCCACATCGAGAGTCTTTTCGAGGCTCGCCATCCGGGTATCGAGATCGCGCTCCCGCACCGCGGCGGCGAGCGCACGCAGGCGAGTTTTGTCTCGAGGTTCGTCACCGGAATTGACCGGCAGTGAATCGGTGACATCGGTCCCTGAATGACCGTCGTAAACGTTGCCCTTTGTATCTTTGAAGTATCTCTTCAGGAATTGTTTGTTGATCCCCTCGATCAGAACATACATCCCCATTTCGCGCCCGTTGATCGTGACGCGCGCATTCCCAGCGCGCGGGACGGGAACACCAGCCGCTTCGAAAAGTTCGCGGCTGATTTTTTCCGCGACCAGACTCCGGTCCTGCACGGAGTTATTCAGGTGGATTTTCTTGAGGCCGTGGAATTTTTGCTCGGAGCCAAAGTGCTCGAAATTAACAGTGAAAGCTGGACGGTCATCAAATTGGCGAAAACTCCCGGGGCCACCCTTCAACCGAATCGCCACATTGGTGTAAACGGTGTCCCCATCGACAATTGTAGCCTGCACGTACTTGCGGGGACTCCTTCGGAGGCTGAATTCACCGGAATCAGAAATTTTGATTTCGAGGTCGGGCACCACAACGTCGCGGAAAATGTCATCGCCGGGGCCGGACTTGCCTGTGTCTTTGAAGGAGAGAATGGCGTTTTTGTTCGTAATGTTGACTGCGACTGCCGGCCGAAAGACGGGTGGGCCTTGTATCGTATCATCCTGAATTCCACCTGGTGGGACGAAACGATCTTCCCGGTCCAAACGCGCCATGCGCCGCTCAGTCCGGTCACGAGGAGGGCCGCCGGGGCCTCGTCTGGGCATGGTGTGGCCGAGTGAACTGGCCCATGAAATGACGGAAGCCACCAGCAGCGCGAAGCCCAAAGAGCTTCCGAGCATCGCCAAAACCAACATTTTCCAGCGGCTGCGAGGCGGCGCGTTACCTATCGGCATAGTTTCTCCCTCTCTCTAAACCATTAAAGCCCGAAATTGTTTCAACAAACAATCCGCATCCTTCAAAAAAAATGAGCGGCCGACGTTTTGACGCTCCTTCGAGGGAAAAAGCACGAAACAAAATATCGGTTTTGATCGGGAGGAATTTCCGCAACTGCTTTAAGGAGAGGTGGTGGCTGGAGACGGAATCGAACCGCCGACACAAGGATTTTCAGTCCTCTGCTCTACCGACTGAGCTATCCAGCCAGACTGGTGAGCGCGCATTCAAAGGAAATTCGCGCTCTGTGGCAAGTGTTACCTACACTTGAGTGTAGATTTTGTCCAAGGGGATTTACCGCCGGAGCCGGCGCGACGATAATATGGATATGGACGAGGTTCGCGCCATTGAGCTGTACCGGGAGATCACCGGGTCTTCCGAGGGGCAAGCCCGGAGCGCGTATATGTACCTGCCGCCGGCCCCCGAACGAAAACGGGACGGCCCTGCGGTCCAGGAGAATCCGGGCAACCGGGATTCTTCCCGCTAAAGCGCGCCGGGCAACTCGACGGTAAACTGGCTTCCCTCTCCTTCCAGGGACGCAACGGAGATGCTTCCGCCGTGCGCATTCACAATCGCACGGGAAATCGCCAGCCCCAGGCCACTCCCTCCGCGGTCCCGCGCGCGTGATTTATCCACGCGGTAAAATCGTTCGAAGATGTGGGGCAACTCCTCGCGGCTCATCCCGCAGCCGGTGTCCGCCACGACAATGCGCGCGAGCCCGGCGGCGGATGTTGTAGCCAGGCTTACGCGACCTCCTTCGGAGGTGTACTGGATGGCGTTTTTGAGGAGGTTCGTGATGACTTGCGAGATTTTGTCTGAATCGCCCCGGCAACAGACAGGCTTCAAGTCACAAGTGAGATCGATTCCGCGTTCAGCAGCCAGAGGGCGCAGAAGGTCCACGCATTCCCGCCCTATTGCGACAAGGTCTACGTCCGTTTGATTCAGCAGCTCCTGCCCGGCGTCAAATCGGGCGAGTTGCAGCAACGATTCAATCAGCGTGCGCATGCGCTGGGCAGCGCGCTGGCAGGCCTCGAGGCTTTCGCGGTATTCAACGGCATTTCGCTCCCTCGCGAGGACCGTTTGCGTTTGCGATACAATTACAGTCACGGGCGTGCGCAGTTCGTGGGAAACGTCGGTTGTAAACCGGGCCTGTTCCGCAAAGGAGGCTTCAAGCCGCGCAAAGGTCGAATTCAAAATGCTCACGAGCCGGCCCAGCTCGCTTTCGCTTTCGGCATGTTCGATTCTTCGCGAAAGATCTCCGCTCGCGATTTCGACCGCTGCTTCGCTGATGCGGTTGATCGGTCGCATGGCTCGCGAGGCGACGACCCAACCGCCGCCTATCCCGCCGGCGAGGATGAGGCCGCCCATCCCGAAAAGAAGCAGTGCAAGCCGCCGCAAGTCTGCCAGTTCTGCCGCGATGGAACGGCCGACAAGGACGGTATCGCCTCGAGGGGTCACCAGCACCAGTTCGCGGTCTTCTTTTCGCATTCGAATGCCGGCGCGACCCTCCAAATCGGGCCGACGAACCTCGCGATCCAAATTCTCTGAGCGAATGAGCCTCCCGTCTCTTCCCCAGATCGCGTAATAAAATGGGCGGAACCATTCGCCCGAGGGGAACTGCGGTTCGTCGCGACGGCGGGGACCATCCGGGGGAGGTTCACCGGGGTCCTCAGGACGGAACGGTCGAAACGGCGGCGGGCCCGCAGGACCAGGTGGACGCCCGGGGCGCAGCGGGCCAATCAGAGTTGCCATCCGATCGTGCAGTTGCTGGTCAATGCGCCGGAATTCGCGCGTGCTCTGTAATTGGTAAGCGGTGTAGCCAAAGCCTCCGAGGACAGCGAGCAACAGGATCCCGTACCAGAGTTGCAACCGCCATTTGATGGAGCGAAAGACCTTCACGCCTCGATGCAGTAGCCGTGGCCGCGGCGTGTCGTGATTAAATCGTGCCCCAGCTTTTTGCGGATGTTCGACACATGCACATCGAGCAGGTTCGAAAACGAACTTTCGTTTTCATCGAAAAGGTGTTCGTAAAGGCGCGTGCGGCTCACGACCTCACCGCGGCGCAGTGCCAGATATTCGAGCAGCGCGTATTCCCGCGCGGTCAGCGGAATGAATTCGTCCCCGCGATGCACCGTGCGCGCCCGGGTGTCGACCGCCACTTCTCCGAGGATGATATTCGGATTAGCAATCCCGGCGGACCTGCGAATGAGTGCGCGCACTCGAGCCAGTAACTCCGGCAAGTCGAACGGCTTTACCAGATAATCATCGGCGCCGCCATCGAGGCCGCGTACGCGGTCGGCAGTTCGATCGCGCGCCGTCAGCATCAGCACGGGCGTTGCGCGCGCTTTCTCCTTCGCCTTGTCGGATCGAAGCTTCGCCAGAATTTGCCAGCCATCGATCTTCGGCAGCATCACGTCGAGAATGATGGCATCGTAGCTGTTTTCCTCGGCTTTGTACAATCCCTCCTCGCCGTCCGCGGCGGTATCCACCGCGTAATCCTCCTCGCGCAGAGCCTGAGCAAGGCTCTTGAGCAGGTCGGGTTCGTCTTCCACGATCAGCAATCTCATTCCGAAGAAATTTTATCGCGTGCAACCTTAAGATTTGATGAAAGGTCCGAAAATTGCGCCGAAAATATTTTGGGAAGTTTTTCCCTCTTCACCTTTGGTTAAGGTTCCCACGTGTAGTCTGAGGGCGTAATATGGAACGCAAACTTACATTTACTCTCGCGGCACTGGGACTCGCGTTGCCAGTGGTTCAACTCAAGGCTCAGGATGCTCCGCCGCCCCGCCGTCCGGTCCCGCCCGTGATGGCGGTGCTGGATGCAAATCATGATGGGGTGATCGACGCCACCGAACTGGCGAATGCTTCTGCAGCGCTAAAGGCGCTCGATAAGAACAGCGATGGCCAGCTCACGATGGAAGAGTTGCGTCCTGCGCGCCCGCAACCCCCGGGTGAAGACGGGGCCGGTGCTCCTCCGCCTCCTCGTCGCGGACGTGGTGATCGAGCGGCTGCGGACACCGAGGATCATCCCCGTCCGCCACGCGACGGCGCGGCCGGTGACGAACGCGGTGGACGTCCGCCCGGCCCGCCGGTCATGGCGGCGCTGGACGCGAATCATGACGGTGTGATTGACGCCACGGAACTCGCGAACGCCTCGACTGCGCTCAAAGCGCTCGACAAAAACGGCGATGGCCAGCTCACGATGGAAGAGCTGCGCCCTGGACGACCGGGAGCTCCTGGCCGTGCCGGCCCGCGCGGCGGCAAAGGCAAACGCGCGGAACAGGAGTGAGTTCCCCTCTTGTAACATTAGGTTAGTTGACAAAGCTCCGTTCCCGCGGAGCTTTTCGCATTATGGCGAGCCAGGGATTCAGGTTTGTTTCGGCAATCGCGGCATCCGCTTTTTTGCTGCCCCTTCACGCCGCGACGTTCAAAACGTTACTTGTTGCAAAAGGCTTTACGAGACCGGTCTATGCGGTCACGCCTCCCGGTGATACGAAACGTCTTTTTGTTGTTGAACAATCGAGCGGCAACATCCGCGTAATCGATTTTGCGGGCGGTGCTATTTTTTGAAGCCGGAGGTGCAGTCCTGAATTTCTATTTCAGCGAGCATTCACGTCCTCATTGGGGAATTGTCGGCCGTCTTGGGCGACAGTGGTAATGGGATCACTGCCGCTTTTCGGTCGCAAATTTTGGGATACGGCGTCAGGTTTATGTCTATGAAAAAGCCCGAAACCGCGCATGATCTTTGACGGGGAATTCAAGATTTTTAGCAGCGTTGATTCTATAAAAGCCCGCCTGGAGCTCGCAAACGGAAGAAAGGAAACAAAGGGTTACGACGTGCGATAGGACGTTTACCGGGAATATCCGCAAGTGTTGCCGCCGCCTTCAGGTTTTAAGCAAACCCTGGCTCAGGGAAACAGGTTGGGCATGTTCAAATCATCCTCATCCCAATCATTCAGCGCCAGTCTCGCTTCGCCCAGGCGGAATCAGAAAAGACCAACAGAGTTGGTCGGGGCGGTGAGATTTGAACTCACGACCTCGTGGACCCGAACCACGCGCGCTAGCCAGGCTACGCTACGCCCCGATTTCGCAGGGCGTGAACTTGCACCGGCGCTTTCCGTTTGGCAAACGCGAATTTCCGCAGCGCCACTTCATCGCCATCATCGCGTTGGCAGAAGCGAGGCCACTCGCGTGAACGTCTCGCCAGAGAATCCCATGCCGATTTTGAACTGATAATCGCGTTCAAGGACATTCGGGTGTTTTTGCCATTTCGCGAAAGTTTCGCCGGGCAGCGAACCGCGCAGGCGCGCCCAATGACCGAAAACGGGAACGGGATAATCGCTGCCGTGAATCATTCGTTCATGGACAGGTGCGCGGGTGCATTTGGGAATGAGCCGGCTGCGGATCGGGATGTTGAAAGCGCTGTTATCCCCATAAAGTTTCGGGTAACGCTCGAGCATCTCGGTGAAGAAGTGAAAATATTCGGGATCTCCAAGGCCGCTTTTCCCCGCGCTGTGCGCCGCAATGACCGTCACTCCGCACTGCAGCGGCCATTCGAGCGTGCGCGGATCAGCGAGTTCGGGCCGGACCACCTCGAGAGTGTGCTCGCCCCCGGTGTGGGCGAGCAGCGGTAAACCGGCTTCTGCCATCCGTTCCCAAAACTTCGTATAGCGGCGGTCCCGGCAATCGATGTTCTGGCAGTTGGGAAGGCACTTCATCATCACGGCGCCTGCCGCAATGCAGCGGTTCAGTTCTTCTAGGGCATCGGGACGGGCAGGATGAATCGAAACCGCGGGCAGAAAGCAATCATGCTCGCGCGCCAGCTTCAGGACGTAATCGTTCGGAACGTACGCCGTGCCATGGTCTTCGAGGAGTTTCCCGGAATCGTCGTACACTCTCTCTTGCGCGAGAATGACGACCGCGTCGAGCGAAGAGGCTTTAACGCTCGCGAGCAGACGCTCGACGTATAGCGTATCGAGATCGCCTTTCAATGCGGAAACAGGCAGGCCGATGTGCCGCACCATCAGAGCCTGCAATGGCCATTGCCATTTTTTCGTCCGTATCCAGCAGCCGGATCCGCTCGAGCCATTTCCGACAATATGAACATGCGCGTCGATTCGCATGAGCGATCAACTCTTTTCCGCGGAAAATCTTTCCAGTCCGCGCATGATCTCAGCCATTTCCAGCGCCACGCGCGCGGCTTCGATCCCCCGGTTGTGTTCGCGTCCCAGGCAGCGGATGCGCGCCTGCTCCTCGTTTTCAAAAAGCAGAACGCCATGAATGATTGGCACCCCGGAACGAATCTGCAGTTCCGCCAGGGCGAAACTCACGCCATCCGCGATCTGCTGCGCATGTGTCGTTTTACCGCGAAGAATTGCGCCGAAGCAGATGATCGCATCGAATCGAGGCTGGGTGGCCTGCGCAAGTTTCGCCGCCACGACCGGCACTTCGAAAGACCCTGGAACGCGAATCACTTCGAGCCCGATGACGCCAGCGCTCTTGAGTTCGGCTCGGGCAAACTTGACCAGCGCATCTGTAAATTCTGGATTGTACTTCGCCGCGACTATCGCGAAGGTGCCGTTACCCCTGCCCGTTCGTTTCGCAATCTTCTTGAGCATTAAATCAAGTGGCCGAGCTTCTCCCGCTTCGTTTTAAGATAGCGTGCGTTGTGCGGATTCGGTTTCACCCGAATCGGCACCTGCTCCATGATCTCGAGTCCGTATCCTTCAAGCCCCACGATTTTGCGCGGGTTGTTCGTCAGCAGCCGGATCTTCCGCAAACCAAGATCGACGAGAATTTGCGCGCCCAGTCCGTACTCGCGCAGGTCCATCGGATAACCGAGCTTCAGATTTGCCTGCACGGTATCAAGTCCGTTTTCCTGCAGCTTGTATGCTTTGATCTTGCCCGCCAGCCCAATTCCTCTTCCCTCCTGGCGCATATACAAAATCACCCCTTCACCCGCATCCGAAACCTGCCGCATCGCTTGGTGCAGTTGAGGCCCGCAATCACAACGACGCGACCCGAACACATCGCCGGTCAGGCATTCGCTGTGAACCCGCACCAGGACATTTTGCTTTCCACTCACCTCGCCTTTCACCAGCGCGAGATGATGCTGATCATCCAGCTTCGAGCGGTACAGATATAAATCGAAGTCGCCGTAATCCGTCGGCATCTTCACGACTTCGATTCGTTCGACAAGTTTCTCGCGCGTCCGCCGGTGCTGAATTAGCGCTTCGATGCTCGCAAGCTTGAGCTTGTGCTTCCTCGCGAATTTCACGAGTTCTGGCATCCGCGCCATGGTGCCGTCCTCGCTCATGATTTCGCAGATCACCGCGATCGGCCGGCACCCCGCCAGGCTCACCAGATCGACTGCTGCTTCGGTATGACCGGCCCGCTGAAGCACCCCTCCCGGCCGCGCGCGCAACGGAAAGACGTGCCCGGGCTGCACCAGATCTTCCGGAACCGCGCTCGGATTCGCCATCACGCGAATGGTTTCCGCCCGATCCGCCGCGCTGATGCCCGTGGTGATTCCACGCGCCGCATCCACACTTACCTGGAAATCCGTTTTGAACGTCTCGCGATTCGTCCTCACCATCCGTTCCACCCCAAGCTGCTTCAGCCGGTCCGAAGTGGTCGGAACGCATATCAGTCCCCGCCCGAATTTGCTCATGAAGTTAATCGCCTCGGACGTAACATGCTCCGCCGCCATGATGAGATCGCCCTCGTTTTCGCGCTGCGCGTCATCGACGATCACCACCATTTTGCCCTTCTTCAAATCGGCAATCACCGATTCGATAGAATCAATAGGCTTTTTCATCCGCGGGCTGAACCTAATAGGGGAGTAAGCAAATTCCAGAAAATTTGACCGATGAACAGAGAAAGTTCATCAGCCGCTTGCGCGATCATCAAAACGATCACATGACAACAAACACCAATTTGTGGTCAAACCTTCGCCACGCGCCGCCTCCCCTTTCGCGCCTGTCCCGCGACTGCGGGAGACTGCGGCGTAAAGCGCCACTTTTCCCCCCGGCGGACACCAGCCTCGCACCAGAGCCTGCTCGAACCCGAATCCCTGTCCCTTATGCCGAAACCCTCTCCTTCTAACCCGCACCACACCGATCAGCCGGGATTCACTCGATCCTCCCCATAAATCCGTCCCATCCGTCCCATCCATCCATCAACCCATCAACCCATCAATCCATCAATCCATCAATCCAACCCACACCGCCCCACCTCCCCGTTCCCCCAGGTAACCCGCCATTGACGCCTGCCCCCTCCACGCTACCCTGCCACTCACTTGACCATGTTCCGTGCGGCTCTTTTCTCCCTCCTTGCGCTCGCCTTTGCGGAAACCCATCCTTACGCCCGAACACTCCTTCCCGGCGAAGTCGCCTTCGCCTACACTAATTCGGGTCCTGCGTCCGCGGACGCCCTTCTCGGGCGGCACGATGTTGCCGATTTTTTATCCTACACTCCGTTCGGACCACTTCTCCTTCTCACCAATGGCACAATCTCGAATTTTCGCTCCAATCCTCCAGTAAACTCGGAGATTTCCGCCATAGCGCCGGGTGATAATTTCGTCTGGCTTCTCCAGACTTCCGGAATCGCAACCCGCTGGTCCGCGCCGCCTCTTACAAACATCCTCTGGACCAACATCAAACAGATTACCGCCTTATTCACAAATTCCGCCGCCGTCACTCTCGATGGAGACGTCATCTTCAATGGCGTCTCGCAGGGCTTCAACAACGTCAAAAAAGTTATTTTAGGACAGGACGAAAGCTACCGCACCTATGGCATAGTATTGTTTGAAAGGGGGGCCCTTCGCCGGCTCGGAACCAATGGCCCAGCCTTCCCCAAAAACCTCACAAACGTGTTGGACATCGCCATCGGAGACGGTCATGTCATCGCCGTTCTTTCCGATCATTCCGTCGTCGGTTGGGGCGCAAACAATTTTGCCCAGGCCACGCCACCCTTGATTACGAACGCCGTCTCTGTTTTTGCATGGGATTCCGAAAGCTGGGCCGTCCTCGACTCCGGCGACATTCGCCACTGGGGCGCAACCAACTCTCCCCTCGAACTCAATTTTTCTGGCGTGGCAAGAATCCTGCGGGGCGGCTATCTCATCGGAGGCAACCCTCCAGCTTCACCCCCGCAAATCCTTTCCTTCGAAAACCGGCAGCAGCGCCGCACCGGAGCCCGGCTCCGCCTCTTCGCCGAAGTCACCGGCTCTTTGCCCTTGTTTTATCAATGGTACAAAAACAACTCGCCGATTCTCAATGCGACTAACTCTGACTACGCGATTCTTTCTGCTTTCGCGGAGGATGCCGGCTCTTACTCCCTCTTTCTTTCCAACTCTCTTGGCACGGCGCGCAGCCCGGACGCTTCCATCGAAATCCTGCCGCAAAACGAACCACAGGTTTCCTTTTGGGTAACCAATTCAAATGTGGCCGGTCCAGGTTCTCTTTCCGAGGCGATGGCCTCTTCAGAATCCGGTGCCGTGATCGGAATCGATGTTCTTGGAGACTTGTATATCCCAATTCAATACATACCCACTACCGAGCTCAGTTACGCTGGCGTCAGTCCCGCCTATACTCGCTTCCACGCTCTCTCAATGGGCCAGCTTTTTTCCGTCTCACGCTCCGGAGTTCTTCACCTCGAGAGCTTGAACCTGGCTTTCGCAAAGTACACCGGTGGAGGCGGAGCGATTTCAAACGCTGGAACTCTCACCATCTCCGAATGCCGCTTCGAAAACAATGAAGCCCTCCGCGAAGGTGGCGCGATTGCGAACACGGGCAAGCTTACCGTCTCGCGCACCCGCTTTTTTCGAAATCGCGGCTTTATTCATGATGACGGACTTTCCGGCACCCCGGCTTTCGCCGCAGGCGGAGCAATCTCGAGCCACGGCGGGACTGTCTCCATCGTTGATTGCGAGTTCAGCGAAAACACCGCCTTCGGCGACGACAGTTGGATCAGCGATGCACCCTCGAGCCTAGGCGGCGCGATCGCGCTTTTTAATTCCACCGCTCTCATCGGTTCCTCCACATTTGCATTCAACCAAACCAGAAGTGGTCGCGGTGGTCCCGGAACCTGGGGCAGTCGCTTCCCGCCCTGGTACCCACCGGGTCGCTCAGGCGTTGCCTCCGGATCAGCCATCTTTGCCACCAATAGTCAGTTCACAATTGTGAATTCGACCTTTGCTTCAAATGTCTCACTCCCTTCCGGTCAACCCGCGTTCGATCCCAAAACTGCAGGCACGATCTTCGGAACCGGCTCCTCCACAGGATTGGTTCTCTTCTCCACCATTGTTTCTCCGGACGCTGCTATCATCGCGGAGAGCACCAACGCTTTCGATCTCGCTCTCTTTGCCTCCGTTCTATTCAACCCTGGAAACTCCCCCAATTACGACACGTACGGTCCTGTCAGAAGTCTCGGCTTTAACGTAATCCATGCCCCCGGCGCACTCCCGCTTCAAATAACCGACTTGTCGAATTTGGCGCCCGATCTTGGCCCGCTCACCGCGAATGGCGGATTCGGCCGCACCTTTCTCCCATCCTGGACCAGTCCTCTCCTCGATCACGGCCCCATCCAGACGGGCATCCTCAGCGACCAGCGTGGTTTTCCCCGGCTCGCTGGTTCTGCCGCGGATATAGGTGCTGTCGAGCTTCCATTCATTTCACCGCACGTTGATCTTATTTCCTCCGATACAAACGTGGCTCAGGGATCGCAGCTTAAACTCTTCGTCGCCGCCAGCGGGCCGCTCCCCATCGCTTATCAGTGGCTGCACAATGCTATTGAATTGCGCGGTGCCACCAACGACTCACTCTTAGTTAATTCTTTTTCGGAAACGGATGCTGGGACTTACTCAGTTCGTCTGACCAACCCTGCCGGAAGCGCCTTCAGTCCGCCCATCAAAGTTGCGTTTACCTCCATGCCGCTCCTTCAGCGCTCTCTCGAGAACCTTACGATTGCGCCTCATGAACCCGTGACATTTTCCGTCGAAGCATCCGGCCCGGACCTGACTTATTCCTGGTTCTATAACCAGCAACCAATCCCCGGAGAGAATCTTCCGACCCTGACCCTCGCAAATCGGGACCGCAGCCAGGCAGGCACTTATACCGTCCGCATCAGCAACCCTTTTGGCCAGGTCGAATCATCCGCAAATTTGTCTTTCTGGCCCGTTATAGAGGTGGCCTCTCTAGCAGACCGCGGACCAAACACTCTCCGCAACGCGATCTCCCTCGCGAATTTGACGCCGGAGGCATTCGAGCGCGAAATCGTATTCACAACCAACGGGACCGTTTCTCTGGAATCTCCCCTCTCTCCTGTTACAGCCAGCATCAGCATCTCCGGATCCAGCCCGGCTCAAAACAAAGTCGATGGCAAGCTCACCAATATTCTCTTCACGGTCAGTTCAACCGGCCGGCTGTCGCTCGTTCGCCTCACCCTCTCCCGGGGTAGCGCACGACACAATGAAAGCGGTGGAGCGATTCACAACGATGGCTTCCTCGAAATTCAGGATTGCCTTCTCATTTCAAATCGCACCGATGGCGGTTTCGGAGGCGCTGTCTTTAATGCGGGAGCACTCACCGCGAATAACTCCTCCTTCATTTCAAATTTCGCCCTTGGCGACCCTTCGATAGGTGGTGGTGGCGGAGCCGGCTTCGGAGGAGCCATTTTCTCCCAGGGTTCCGTGGCGATCACGAATTCGACATTCTCAGGAAACGCGGCTTTTGGCGGGAACGCGGGGCAATATCCAGTCACACAGGAAACCGGTCGGGGTGGTGGCCCCGAAGGCGGCAGGACGGGCGACAGAACTACTCCTGTGCGCTTAAGCGGGTTTGGCGGAGGAGGAGCCAGAGGTCCAGTAGGGTACGACGATTCACAAGATGTTGCCATTGCCTATCCCGGCGGAGCTGGCGGGTTTGGCGGCGGCGGCGGCGAGAGTTCCGTGGGGGGAAGTCCGGCCTTCGGCTAACTGTATGCAGTTGACGGCGGCAAAGGTGGGTATGGTGGGGGAGACAGCATCACCCGCTACGAAACAAACCAGTTCAATCAAAAAGAGTTTTATCTCGGTGGCGGCGGCGGCGCGGGCATGGGTGGAGCTCTCTTCGTCAAAACCGGCGTCGTCCAAATCGTAAACTGCACCTTTACCCAAAATTCCACATTGGGTGGTCGCGATAAAGGCGGCATCGGCGAAGCTGGCTCGGGCCTCGCGGGCGGAATCTTCAACTACCAGGGCTCAGTCACCCTCAAAAACTCCATCATCGCCGATAACCACGCCGAAACCCGAAACCTCGACCTCGAAGGCGCCTTCCAAAGCAACGGGCACAACCTCATCAGCGAAATCGGCGCCGCCACCGGCCTGACAGAATCATCCGCGCAAAAGACATTTCTGCTCCCTCTCGCCGACAACGGCGGCCTCACCCCCACCCACGCCCTCGATTCCCATAGCGCCGCCATCGGCACCGCCACCTTCGAAACACCACTCGACCAGCGCGGCGTGACCCGTCCGCCCGCTCCCGACATCGGAGCATGGCAATCCGAGTCCCAGCTCCGAATCATCGCCGTCGCCATCGAAAACAACCAGCTCAAGCTCACCATCCAAATCCCCCCTGGCCGCAGCGCCACCCTGGAAAGCACCTCCGCCCTCGGAAAACCCTGGCAATTCGTCTCCCTCCTCGGCTTCGCTCCAACCGTCTCATTCACCCTCCCGCTCAACTCCTCCGCCCAGTTCTTCCGCGTAAAGTAATCCGATCCACCCTCCCGCGGGACCCATCCACCCATCCGATCCGTTCTGCGGCCCAATTCCCCACTCAATCCACTCAATACACTCAATAATCCAATAGTCCACCAATCCGTCTCCGACCCACCACTTTGTTTCTCTTGACACACCAAAAGCACTCCAGTAAAACAATCCCATGACTACAAACACCGTTTTGTGGTCACTCGGCTCATTGCCGAGTTTGAATAAGACTCGCAACAGCACGCGATTCCTATTCCAGCTCGCCCGAGTGACCTTCGCTCACGACTCCCACAGTCGAACCGCGTACACACACTGCTCCCGCACCAGCACTGTCCTCCGCCAGTCGTTTCCGCCGGACCGCGAATTCCGATCTCCAAATTCCCCTCTCCCACACGTAACTCGTTGAAATAACCTTTCTAACCTTAACTTTTATGAGAAAACAACGTGCTTTCGCCGGCCTGACCGACGCCGAACTGGATCAAATCATCGCCTGGCTCGACGAAGGTGCCTACGATGCCGTCAAAGCCCGCGTCAACAAGCCACGCCCGGAAGGATTCGGCCTCAGCATCTCCAAAAAGCCGCTTCAGGTGCTCTACGCCAAGTCCAAAAAGCTGGCTAAAATCAATTCCCACATCAAGCGCGGTGAAAAACTCACCCTCTCCAAATTCGACGGGATAATCGCTGGCGACCAACCCGCCTCCGAAGCGGTCCACGAGGCCATCCTTCAGGCCACGTACGAACTTGCCACGGCCGACGACAACTCTCCCGCCCAGCTCCTCGCTCTTCAGCGGCTGGCTGACTTCCCGGCCCGTGCCGAATTCCGCGAACAGCGGCTCGAACTCGATCACCAGAAATTCGCGCACAAACTCGAGATGGATACCTTTCGCAGGGACATTGCTACCGCGCGGCTCGACCTCGCTAAACAGTCCTTCGCACTGAGGCAGGAGCAATTCGCCTCGAAAAAAACCGCCTCCGAAAAGCCAGATCCTCTCACTGCCTGCCGGGACGAACTGAAGGCGCTCTTCGGGCCGCTCGCCCAGTGCCGCGACGAAGAGACCGGCCTCCCAATCGACGATAATTACAGCGCCTCAAACGCCGATTCCGAGGCGGAACAGCTTTTCAATTCCCCTTTCCAGGAGGGCCCGTCCGCGGCGCCTTCCGCTCTTTCCTCCCCCGCGTCCTCCACCTCCGCGTCCTCGGCTCCTCTTGCAAAGACCTCCCCTTCTTCTACTCTCCACACCATGAGAACCGTCCTCGCCCTGACGCTCGTCGGCGCCTCGCTCTTCCTCGGCAAGATCGCTGCGCGCGCCAAAGATCCGCAGACGCTTTCCACCAGTTCTGCCGAAAAACCGAAGTTTCCCGGCCCCCAACCGGACGGAACGATGCTTCTGCCCAACATGTGGTCCCTCCAGCCCGCCGGAAAACAAATCGTTCTTGGCGATTTTCCGGTTAACATCGCTGTGCATCCCTCGGGCAAATGGGCCGCCGTGCTCCATGCAGGGCATGGTCAGCATGAAATCGCCATTTTGCACCTTCCCGAGGGCGACGTTGTAGGCCGTTTTCCGGTGAATGAATCCTTTTACGGCCTCACCTTTTCTCCCAATGGCCGTTCGCTGTATTGCAGCGGCGCGAGCGATGAAACGATCCATCACTTTCAGTTCCGCGACGGCTCGCTCCTCGACCATACCGAACTCCGTTTACGCTCCGTTCAGGAACGCGGCATTCCCGCCGGCATCGCTCTCTCCAGCGACGGACGCTCTCTCTATTGTGCAAACGTTTGGGGCCACAGCATCGATTTCGTTTCGCTCGCTTCCGGCCAATCGCGCCAGCTTTCTCTATCCACCAACCACCTTGTGCAGTCCACCGCTCCGCGCGTGCAAAGCGAAGACGAAGCCGCCATCTCGAAACGCGCGGAAGCAGTCCTGGATAAAACATCCTCCAAAGATCCGTTCCCCTATGCGTGCGTGGTCGATTCCAAACGAGGCCGCCTCTACGTGAGCCTTTGGGCCCAATCCAGTGTGCTGGTCATTTCGCTCGACAGCTTCGACGTCATTTCGCGCTGGTCCACCGAAGAGCATCCGAACGAAATGCTCCTCTCGAAGAATTCCAAATATCTCTTCGTCGCTAATGCGAACCGGAATACGGTTTCGATTCTCGATCCCGAGACAGGCCGGACGATCGAAACGCTTATCGCAGAACTCAAACCGAACTCACCTCCCGGCTCGACCCCGAACAGCCTCGCCCTTTCTCCGGACGAAAAAACGCTCTTCGTCGCCAACGCGAACATCAATGCCATCGCCGTTTTCGATATTTCCGAAATTGGAAAATCCCGCTCGCTCGGCTTCATTCCCGTGGGCTGGTATCCAACCTCCGTGCGTGTAACACCGGATGGCCGAAAGCTTCTGGTCGCGAACGGCAAAGGCATCATTCCTCACGCCAACCGATACGGTCCCCAGCCCATCAACGGCGCACCCGCGAATGTCCGCGAATATATCGCAGGACTCTTCCACGGCACCGTCTCGATCATCGATCTTCCGCGCGGCGAAAAGTTTGAAGATCAGATGAGGGAATTCACCGCGCGGGCCTACGCCTGCATGCCGAAATCGGAACCGGAGGAGCGCGCAGCGAATCATCCCATTCCGCTGCGCCTCGGGGAAAAATCGCCCATCAAATACTGCATCTACATCGTAAAAGAGAACCGCACTTACGATCAGGTCCTCGGCGACATGCCGGAGGGCCATGGCGATCCCAGCCTCTGCCTGTTCGGCGAGAATATCACTCCCAACCATCACAAAATCGCGCGCGAGTTTGTTCTCCTCGACAATTTTTACGTGGAAAGCGAAGTGAGCGCCGACGGGCACGAATGGACCATGGGTGCCTACGCCACCGATTTCGTCGAGAAAAGCTGGCCGCTCAGCTACGGCCACAACAAAAAGAAAAAATACACCTATCCCTCCGAAGGCAATTTCGCCATCGCCTTCCCCGCTCGCGGCTACCTGTGGGACGTCGCGAAAGAAGCCGGCGTCAGCTACCGCAGCTACGGCGAATTCATTGCCAACGGCAAAACTCCCGCCGATCCTGGCCGCACCAAAGTCAAAACGCTCGAAGGCCATTTTGATCCGTTCTATCGCAGCTTCGATCTCGATTACCCGGATGCGAAACGCGCGGACAGGTTTATCTCCGAACTCGCCAGGTTCGAAGCCGAGGGCGACATGCCCCGCCTCATCGTTCTTCGCCTGCCGAACGATCACACCTCCGGAACGACCGCGGGAAAACATACTCCCTTTGCCGCCGTCGCCGATAACGATCTCGCCCTGGGCCGGGTCATTGAAGCAGTCTCCCATTCCAGGTTTTGGCCGCAGAGCGCCATTTTCATTGTGGAAGACGACGCGCAGAACGGCCCCGACCATATCGATGCGCACCGCACGATCGCCTTTGTCGTGAGCCCTTACACGAAGCGGAAGGCGGTCGATTCCACGATGTACACCACCAGCAGCATGCTGCATACAATCGAACTGATCCTCGGACTCAAGCCGATGTCGCAGTTCGATGCCGCTGCCATGCCCATGCTCAATTCTTTCCAGCCCACCGCCGATCTCCGCCCCTACACGCATGAAGAAGCGCGCGTCGATCTTAACGCGAAAAACGTGAAAACGGCCTGGGGCGGCGATCTCTCCCGCAAAATGAATTTCACCAAAGAAGACGCCGCCGATGATTTGCTCCTCAACGAAGTCATCTGGCGCTTTGTCAAAGGGCCGCAAAGCCGCATGCCCGCTCCCACCCGCGCCGCTTTCGTTTTCGCGAGCGACAAAAAAGACGATGACGATGATTGAGGTTACACCAGGTTCACTGGGTCGATGTCGATCGTCATGAGCACATCCTCGGGCATCTTGACCCGCTCGGTGAACCCTTGCAGATACCGGCTCAGTTTCGGCATCTGCCGGCCCCGGAGCATAATCTGATACCGAAAAAAATTCTCCGCCTTCAAAAGCGGCGCCGGCGCCGGCCCCGCGACGATGAATTGGCCCGCGGACCCCAGGGTCGCATCCAGTTCCTTCCTCACATGGTCCGCGCACAGGCTGACCTTCTCCTCGTTGCGCCCGCGCATCGTCAGCATCGCCACCCGCCCGTGCGGCGGATAGGAAAGCTGCTGCCGAAACTCGATCTCCTGGTCGTAAAAGCCCAGGTAATCATGCCGCCGCGCATACTGAATCGCGGGATGAAACGGCGTGAAGGCCTGCACCACCACCTCGCCCTCGATGTCTCCACGCCCCGCCCGGCCCGACACCTGCGTCAGCAACTGAAACGTCCGTTCACCCGCCCGAAAATCGGGCATGTGCAGTGTCAGGTCCGCATAGATAATCCCAACGAGGGTGACATTCGGGAAATGCAGCCCCTTCGCAATCATCTGCGTCCCCAAAAGAATATCGATCTTCCCCGTCCTGAAATCCCCAAGGATGCGCTTGAAGTCATCCTTCCGTTTCAGCGCATCCGAATCCATCCGTGCGATGCGCGCCTTTGGAAACAACTTCGGCAGCGCCTCCTCCACCCGCTCTGTCCCAATCCCTGCATAACGAATCGCTGGATTCCGGCATTTCGCTTCCGGACAAACGGTCGGCGCGGCGCTGTTGTGCCCGCAGATATGGCAGATCAGCTTTTGGTTGTGCCGGTGGTAAGTCAGCGACACACTGCAGTTTGGGCACCCCGCTACGTATCCGCATTTCGGACACTGCAGCGAGGAAGCATATCCACGCCGATTCAAAAACAGGATGGTCTGCTCACCCTTTTCCAGCCTCTGCAAAATGCGTTCTCGCAGGACTCGTGAAAAGATGGGCACTCCCTGTCCCTTGTCATGCCGCGCCTCCAGCCGCATGTCGACCACGCGAACCAGCGGGAGCTTCTGATCATCCACGCGCGTCGGCATCTCGAGCAGCGTGTATTTTCCCGACTGCGCATTGAAAAAGCTCTCCATCGACGGCGTCGCCGAACCCAGCACGACCACGGCACCTTCGAGCTGCCCGCGCATGACCGCGCAATCGCGCGCATGGTACCTCGGACTCTCCTCCTGCTTGTAGGAATGCTCGTGCTCCTCATCGACAATGATCAGCCCGAGCTTCTCCACCGGCGCAAAAATCGCCGACCTCGCCCCAATCACGATGCGCGCGCGGTTCTGCCGAATCTTCTGCCATTCATCATGCCGCTCTCCCGCGGATAAATGGCTGTGCAGCACTGCGACCAGCGTTTGCAACGGACCGGAACTGAACCGCGCCTTGAACCGTTCGACGGTTTGCGGTGTCAGCGAAATTTCCGGCACCAGCACAATCGCGCCCTGGCCGCGTTCCAGCGCCCGCGCAATGGCCTGCAAATATATCTCCGTCTTGCCGCTGCCCGTCACGCCGTGCAGCAGAAACGAAGTCGATTTCTTCGCCTCCATCGATGCCGCAATTTTCTCAAATGCGGCCTTCTGCTCCGGATTCAATTCAAGCGGCTGAGTCGGAAGAATGACTTCATTCGCGTACGGGTCGCGTTCCGAAATCTCGGGCGCGATTCGGACGAGATGCGCTTCCTCCAGTTTGCGGAGAGTAGCTGACGTTGTTTTCGCCTCCTTCAGGAACAGGGCGAGGCGCGCGGACTTTTTCTCGCGCAGCAGCGCCAGAATCTCACGCATTCGGACCGACAGCTCATGCGCATCCGTCGGCTCGTTCACAAAAGTGACCACAAGCTGTTCCTTCCAGCCGGGTTCCTCCTGCCGCACCGCTTCCGGCAGCACTGAACGCAGCGTGGCATCGAGCGGGCAGCAGTAGTAATCCGAAATCCAGCGCGCGAGTTCGAATACCTTCGGCGGGATGTGCGCGTGTTCGCCGATCACTTTGTTGATCGACTTTAAATTTGGATGCTCGGATTGCGGTAGAAGTGTGGTGACGGAGCCGAGAATGAGTCGCGAGCCGAAGGGCACTTTAACGCGGGAGCCAACGAGAACCTGCCCTTCGAGTTGCGGTGGAATGAAGTAATCGAACTCGCGGCGCAGAATCAAATCAAGAGCCACACGCGCAACCATGGGTCACCGTTTTAGCTGCTTGATCCGAGGTGGTGAAAGCTAAACCTTTTCCTTCCGCACACGGCGGCGGAGTTCCGGCCAGAGCGCAGCGCCGATCAGCATCGGCACCAGCACGATGGTTGAAGCTTCCGGAACGATAATCAACGGAACGATCTGTGTATCCGGCAACTGTTGCGCGCCCGCGATGCCGGTCGGCAGTTCAAACCGAATCTGCCCAAGCTGCTGAGGCGTGATATGCCCGGCGTAGATCGGTTCCTGCGGCGACCAGTTTTTGATCGTCAGAATCGCGCCCGGCGTCCACGTGTTGGTGTTTACGTCGCCGATGGTGATGGTCATCGCTTTACCCAAGTCCCAGATCGAATTCGCCGTGAGAGTAACTGTTCCGATGTGCAATGAGGTCAGGCGGTCGTTATCGCTGCCATTCAGGATCGTTCCGCCATTCATTACCACTCGACCAACCGTTTCCAAACTGTCATGCACATGGGAATTACCGTGGGCCATGCGGTCGAATTCGAGCGTGCCGTTCGCAGAAATGGTTATGGTCGAAGTATCAGCAATCAGCTCACGATTGTGTTTGTCGTCCCGCCAGACGCTCGCCTGATTTGGCCCGCCGCCAATGAGGAGGTCGCCCATAATTCCGTTATTCTGCTCGGAAGGTGTATCCAGGAGCAGGGAACCGCTGCGCACGATGGTCGGACCGGTGTAGCTGTTTGCTTTGTTATATTCGATCTGAGCTGTGGGAGCGAGGTCGATCAGCACTCCGCCGGTTCCGATGATGCTCGAATTGATTTCGAAATTGCCGGTGCCAGTGAAAGTCGCGGTATAGGATTGAAGATTGAAAATATCGCTCGAGCCGATGGTGAACGGACTCGCGGTGATGGTGCTGGTAAATGTTTGATTCGAAGTGAGCGTGTAGTTGCCCGGAATATCCGCGTGAAGCCGCAGACCAAACACCATTGTGGCGAACAAAAGGCAGAATAGCGGAATTCGCCGGGGCACGATCATTGGCGCGAAGTATACCACACGGGAAAAACTTCTCAATGGCGCACCGTCCGGAAGTATTTATAGCGACCAGCGGTTTGTGTGGCCGGATCAGCGGTGAAAATCCCGCTGCCATCAATTGTTACGGAGCGCACGCTCGACCAGTTCTGCAAATCGCTGGAACCCTGCAGGTCGTAAGCGGTACCCGGAACTCCGCGCGCCGAAATCCTGAAGCCTCCGGCGATGGAACCCGTGATGGTCATACGCCCGGAAAGCTGATCCGGATCGCCCGGCTGGCTCAGGAAAGCTGGTGCGCTTTCCGTTGTGCCGGCGTCATTTGTCACACGAATGGTGTAGGACGCAAAATCGGACTGCGTTACCGAGGAGATAATCAGCGCGGGAATGGTGGCGCCGGGGATCGGCGTTCCGTTTTTGCACCATTGGAAGCGCAGCGTGCCGCTGCCGCTCGCCTGGGCGACGAAGAACACCGAAGCACCGACGTTCACGGTTTTGTCGACGGGTCCGAGAGTGATAATTGGTTTCGCAAAAACCGTGATGTCCGCGACCGCGCTCGAAACTGAGCCGGCCGGATTAGAGGCTTCGACACGGTAACTGGCGGCGTCATTGGGAGTGACTGCGCCGATGGCGAAAGTTGCGTGCGTTGCGCCTGGAATAGCGGTGCTGCCGTTGAACCATTGATAGGTGATCGGCGAGCTACCGGTAACGGCAGCCGAGAGAACAAGGGCCGCGCCCTCATAAACGGTTTGGCTCATCGGTTGCGTTTGGAAGGTGGGCGGGATGATAACTGTTACGGTCGCAGGGCGGCTCGTCACGCTGCCGGAAGAGTTAGAGACTTCCACGGTATAGGTGCCGGAGTCGGTGGATTTTGAAGCGCCAAAGGAAAGCGCGGGCAGACTTGCGCCAGGGAGAAGGACGCCGTCTTTAAACCATCGGTAGGTCATGGCTCCATCGCTTCGCGCATCGACCGAAAGATTGAACGACGCGCCTTCGCGGATGGCGACGTTCGAAGGAGGGATCGAAATGGTTGGAAGGGCGACAACCGTTAAGGGAACGGGATCGCTGGTGATTGAACCGAAGGAATTGGAAATCTTTACGGAGTATGCGCCGGCGTTTGCCTTTGTCGTGGAGGTGAAGGCAAGTTGCGGGTTCGTTGCGCCGGAGAGCAAAACACCATCTTTGTACCACTGCCAGGAAAGCGGGGCGGTTCCGACTGCCTGCACGGAGAGAGTTCCTGCGCCACCCAGATTGATGCTGGTGGGGGCGGGAGGCGCCGTGATTTTAGGAGCGGAGAGAATCGTCAGATGGGCCGTGGCGCTGACGGTCGAGCCGCGTGAATTGGAGATAATGACTGAGTAATCGGCGTCATCGGCAAACGACACGCTGGAAAGGGTAAGATTCGCATTGGTTTTACCGGGGAGAACCACTCCATCCTTCAGCCACTGCCAGGCAAATGGTCCTTCGCCTTCGACTTGAACATTGAAACCGGGACTTGCGCCGGGCTGCACCGCGGTGGCTCCTGGGTTTTGGAGGACGCGCGGACCGCCGACGGCGAGCGGAGCGTTGGAACTTGTGATCGAAGCAACGGGATTAGAGACGACGACACTGTAAATTCCCGAATTGGTGTAGCGGGCGTTGGTGACGCTGAAAGTGGCGTTTGTGCCGTTCGCGAGGGGAGCACCGTCTTTATACCATTGATAGAAGAATGGAGGCGTGCCGCCTGCTTCAACGGAGAGTGTGCCGAGATCGCCAATATCGATGGAGATCGGCCTGGGCTGCTTCGTGATCGAGGGCAGGATGTAAACCGTGAGCCGAACCGGATCGCTGAAGAATGTGCCGAGATCAGTCGTAACACGCACCTGGTAATCGGCGGTATCTGAAAGCTGCGCGTGCGGGAAGACCAGCGTGGTGCTCGTCGCGCCGGGCACCTCGACTCCGTTTTTCAACCATTGAAACGTAAATGGTCCTTCACCGGAGGTTTCAAAACTCAGCGTCGCCGGAGCGTTCAGCGCGACGTCAGTGCGCGCGGGTGCTTTGGCAAGGGCGGCGAGCCGGAGGGTGGCGGTGCGGCTAATGATCGAGCCTGCGCTGCTGTTGATGATCACGAAATATTCGCCTTCGTCCTCGGGCTGAACCGAATCAAAGGTGAGCGTCGCGGCCATGCGTCCAGGCATGGCGTGACCATCCTTCCACCACTGATAGCCGACTCCCGTGGCGGTGCCTTGAAGCTGAACCGACATCACCACGAACGAATTCTGGTTGGTGAGCACGTCGGCCGGCTGCACCGTAATGACCGGTGCAGTTGCCGCAAGCGAGCTCAGTCCGCAAAGGACAAACGCAACGACCAGCAGAACTGTTTTCCCCAAATAATCTCTGTTCATATATGTCGGCCCTAAGCACCGCGAATACCACAGTTAATCCCTCCCATGTTTGAGAGGGCGCGCATACAGGGTGCTTATCGGCGGACGTCACCTTTTGCTGAAGCTGGGTGACTGGAACAAAAAACCCGCCGGAGTAAACGGCGGGTTTGCAATTTTGAGAATTCTTTGAGCTTCGGCGCTTAAGGCAGGTCTGTTTTGCCCATCAGGAAGCGGTCGCATTCGCGCGCGGCGGCGCGGCCTTCGTTGAACGCCCAAACGACGAGACTCTGGCCGCGGCGGGCATCGCCGGCGGCGAAGACCTTTGGAATGCTGGTTTGGAACTTCCCGTAATCAGCCTTGATGTTCGTGCGCGGATCGCGCTCGACCCCGAGCGCTTCGAGGAGCGGCTGTTCCGGCCCGAGAAATCCCATCGCGAGCAGAACGAGCTGTGCGGGCCGAACCTTTTCAGTGCCCGGAACTTCCTTCGGAACGAACTGACCCTTGTCATTCTTCGTCCACTCGATTTCAACTGTGTGAACTTCTTTCACATGCCCGTTGTCGTCGCCGACGAACTTCTTCGCCGTGGTGAGATAGACGCGGGGATCGCTGCCAAACACGGATGCCGCTTCCTCCTGGCCGTAATCGAGGCGGTAGACCTTGGGCCATTCCGGCCAGGGATTATCGTTCGCGCGCTCCATGGGAGGCCGCGGAAGGATTTCCACCTGAACCAGGCTTTTGCAGCCGTGGCGCATGGAGGTTCCGACGCAATCGGTGCCGGTATCGCCACCGCCGATCACAATGACATCTTTTCCTTTGGCGGTGATGAAATTGCCATTCCATTTCTGGTCGAGCAGGGACTTAGTGTTTGCGTGCAGGAATTCCATGGCGAAATGGATTCCCTTGAGGTTGCGTCCCTCGATGGGCAAATCGCGGCCTTTGGTTGCGCCGGTGCAAAGCACAATGGCGTCGAACTCATCGAGCAACTGCTTCGCAGGGATGTCGCGGCCAACCTCGGTGCTGGTCTTAAAAGTGACACCTTCCTTCGCGAGAAGATCGACGCGGCGCTGCACGAGCGATTTGTCGAGCTTCATGTTGGGAATGCCATACATGAGCAGGCCGCCGATGCGGTCGGCACGTTCGAAAACGGTGACCGTGTGACCGGCTTTGTTTAATTGAGCGGCGGCGCAGAGTCCGGCCGGACCGGAGCCGACGATGGCGACCTTTTTCCCGGTGCGCTTTTCCGGCGGTTCGGCGACGATCCAGCCATTGTCCCAGCCGCGATCGGCGATGGAGGCTTCAATATTTTTGATCGTGACCGGCGGAGAATGAATGCCGAGAACGCACGAGCCTTCGCAAGGAGCCGGGCAAACGCGACCGGTGAACTCGGGGAAATTGTTCGTCTTGTGCAGGCGCTCGAGAGCTTCATGCCAAAGACCGCGATAGATGAGGTCGTTCCACTCCGGAATGAGATTGTTGATCGGACAACCGCTGGCCATGCCGCTGATCAGCTGGCCGGTGTGGCAGAAGGGAACGCCGCAATCCATGCAGCGCGCGCCCTGCACGCGCAGCTTGTCCTCGGGCATGTGGTAATGGAACTCATTCCAGTCCCGAATCCGTTCAATAGCTGAACGATCCAGGGGCAGTTCACGCAAGTATTCTATGAATCCAGTGGGCTTACCCATTTTCTAATTCAATTCAGAGTCGGACAAAGCCTAGCGGCAGCCGATTTTGGTTCGGCAGGCTCGGGGCGCTTTAGCACAAAGGCGCATTGGAGCGTGGTATTTAACACGTTCCGCATCGGTTTCAACGTTTTATTTAGAACGTGAGGCAGTGATCAACCGCCGCCGATGCGCGAGGCATCCTTCGCATTGGCTTCGAAGGCGGCCATGATGGCCTCTTCGCCGCTCAGGCCGGCGGCGGTGACGCGTTTGAACGCTTCGAGCACGCGTTTGTAATCGCGCGGCATGACTTTCACAAACTTCGGAACGATCTGATTCCAGTTCTGCAACACGTACGCCGCTTTCTGGCTTTGCGTGTAGCGCTGGTGCTTCTCGATCATTTCGCGGATTTGCGCGATTTCCTCGGGATCTTCGATTTTTTCGAGCGCCACCATCTGCTGATTGCAGTTTTTGTGGAACGTCCCTTTTTCATCGAGCACGTAGGCAATACCGCCGGACATGCCCGCGGCGAAGTTGCGTCCGGTCGAGCCGAGCACGACCACGCGGCCGCCGGTCATGTATTCACAACCATGATCGCCGACGGACTCGACGACTGTGTTTACGCCGCTGTTTCGCACACAGAAACGTTCACCGGCCATGCCCCGGATATAGGCTTCACCGCTCGTAGCGCCGTAAAGGGCGACGTTGCCGATGATGATGTTTTCTTCGGCGACGAAGGTTGAACCCGCTGGCGGGTAGATCACGATGCGTCCGCCGGAGAGACCTTTGCCGACGTAATCGTTCGCGTCACCCTCGAGTGTCAGAGTGATTCCCTTTGGCACGAATGCGCCGAAGCTTTGGCCGGCTGAGCCTTTGAAGTTCAGACGGATTGTGTCGTCGGGCAGTCCTTCCGGGCCGAAGCGCTTGCTGACCTGGCTGCCGAGAATCGTACCGACGACGCGATTGACGTTTTGAATCGGCAGATTCGCAATGACCTTCTCGCGTTTTTCGAGCGCGGGTTTGCAGAGATCGAGGAGGACTTTCATGTCCATCGAATCCTGAATGCCGTGGTCCTGCGGAATCTGCGCGAAGCGACCGACATCCGCTCCGACGTTCGGCTGATACAGAATTCGCGAATAGTCGAGCCCGCGCGCTTTGTAGTGCGCGAGAGCATTCCGCATTTCCAATCGATCGGTGCGGCCGACCATTTCGGGAATGGAGCGGAAGCCGAGTTGCGCCATCAATTCGCGAACTTCCTGGGCGATGAACTTCATGAAGTTCACGGCGTGCGCCGGGTCTCCGGTGAATTTCTTGCGCAATTCCGGATCCTGCGTGGCGACGCCGACGGGGCAGGTATTCAGATGGCAAACGCGCATCATGATGCAACCGAGCGAAACGAGAGGCGCGGTGGCGAAACCGAACTCTTCCGCGCCGAGGAGGGCCGCGACGACAACATCGCGACCGGTTTTGAGCTGGCCGTCGGTTTCAACCACGATGCGGCTGCGCAGATTGTTCAGCAGAAGCGTCTGATGAGTTTCGGCGAGACCGAGTTCCCAGGGGACACCCGCGTGTTTGATGCTCGTTTGCGGGGAGGCGCCGGTGCCGCCGTCGTAACCGCTGATCAGGACCACGTCCGCATGCGCTTTCGCGACGCCGGCGGCGATGGTGCCGACGCCGACTTCAGCGACGAGCTTCACGCTGATGCGCGCATCCGGATTCGAGTTCTTCAGATCATGAATCAACTCCGCGAGATCTTCGATGGAGTAGATGTCGTGATGCGGCGGCGGCGAAATCAGACCGACACCAGGAGTCGAAAGACGAACTTTCGCGATCCAGGGATAGACCTTACCGCCCGGCAACTGACCGCCTTCGCCGGGCTTCGCGCCCTGAGCCATTTTGATCTGAAGCTCTTTCGCGTTGACGAGGTAGTTGCTCGTGACGCCGAAACGGCCGGAGGCGACCTGCTTGATCGCGCTGTTCCGTGAATCACCGTTTGCATCGAGAGTGTAGCGCGCCGGGTCTTCGCCGCCTTCGCCGGTGTTGCTCTTGCCGCCGATGCGGTTCATGGCGATGGCGAGACTTTCGTGCGCTTCCTTGCTGATCGAGCCATAGGACATCGCGCCGGTTTTAAACCGCTTCACGATGGATTCGACGGACTCGACTTCCTCGATGGGGATCGGCGAGGAGCTAAACTTCAGATCGAGCAGACCGCGCAGCGTGCAATGCCGTTTGGTCTGATCATCCACCAGGGCGGAGTATTCCTTGAAGGTTTTGTAATCCGCGGAGCGCACGGCTTTTTGGAGCTTGTGCACCGTTTGCGGACTGAACAAATGGGCTTCGCCTTCCGCACGCCATTGATACTGGCCACCCACTTCGAGAGTATGACCATTCACCTGCCGGTCAGGGAAGGCATGGCCATGACGCTGCAGAACTTCCTGCGCGATGATATCGAGGCCGATGCCTTCAACGCGTGAAGCGGTCCAGGTGAAATACTTGTCGACGACCTTTTGATTAAGCCCGATGGCTTCGAAGATTTGCGCGCCGCGATAGCTCTGGATCGTGGAGATGCCCATCTTCGAGATGACCTTCACCACGCCTTTGACGGCGGCCTTCACGTAATTCTTGCACGCTTCCTTGTGCTTGATGTCTTTGAGCATCCCCTGGCGAATCATGTCGTCCAGAGTTTCAAAGGCGAGATACGGATTGATCGCGCCCGCGCCGTAGCCGATGAGGAGCGAGAAATGATGCACTTCGCGCGGTTCGCCACTTTCGAGGACGAGACCGACACGTGTGCGCGTCCCTTCGCGAATCAGGTGATGATGCAAACCTGAAACGGCGAGAAGCGCCGGGATGGGAGCGTTCAGTTTGTCCACGCCGCGATCGGAGAGAATGAGGATGTTCACTCCGTCCCGAATGGCCTGAGATGCTTTGGCGCAGAGTTCATCGAGCGCCTTCGCGAGACCCCCTTCGCCTTCGGTGGCTTTGAACAGAGTCGGCAGCACGAGCGACTTGAAAGCCGGATGCTTGATGTTGCGGATTTTCGCGAGTTCCTCGTTGGTGAGGATCGGGTTCTTCAACTCCAGCAACTGGCAGCTCTCCGGTTCCGGTTTGAGCAGATTACGCTCGGAACCAATCGTTGTTTCCGCGGAAGTGACGATTTCCTCGCGGATACAATCGATCGGCGGGTTCGTGACCTGGGCGAACAACTGCTTGAAGTAGTTGTAAAGCAGTTGCGGCTTGTCCGAGAGAACCGCGAGCGGCGTATCGGTCCCCATGGAACCGATGGCTTCGACACCCATTTGGGCCATGGGGGCCATCAGGATGCGGAGATCCTCGAAGGTGTAACCGAACGCCTGCTGGCGCTGCAAAACGGTGTCGTGATCCGGCTCAGGAAGATCGGAGATATCCGGCAGCTTGCCGAGCTCGACCATGTATTTGTCGAGCCACTGACGATATGGATGCTCGCTGACGATCCGGTTTTTGATCTCTTCGTCCGCGATGATCCGGCCGGCCTGCGTATCGACGAGGAACATGCGGCCCGGTTGAAGGCGGCCTTTCTCGAGAACGCGATCCGGCGGCACGTCGAGGACGCCGACTTCGGAGGCCATAATGACCAGATCGTCTTTGGTGACGTAGTAACGCGACGGCCGCAGACCATTTCGATCCAGAACCGCACCGATCATCGAGCCGTCGGTGAACGCGATGGAAGCGGGGCCATCCCACGGTTCCATGAGGCAGCTATGATATTCATAGAACGCCTTCTTTTCGTCGCTCATCGTTTCATGATTCGCCCACGGCTCGGGAATCATCATCATTACGGCGTGCGGGAGGGAACGTCCGGCGAGGACGAGAGCCTCGAGACAGTTGTCGAACATCGCCGAGTCGCTGCCATCGGTATCGATGACGGGCAGAATCTTTTTGATGTCATCGCCGAAAAGCTCGGATTGAAAGAGGGATTCACGCGCGTGCATCCAGTTGATGTTGCCGCGGAGAGTGTTGATCTCACCGTTGTGCGCGATGAAACGGTATGGATGTGACCGCTGCCAACTCGGAAAGGTGTTCGTGCTGAACCGCGAATGGACGAGCGCCAGAGCGGTCTCCATATCCGGATCGGCGAGGTCGGGATAGAATTCATCGACCTGTTCGGACATCAACATGCCTTTGTAGGCGATGGTCCGATGCGAGAAGGTGGGCGAATAAAACTGCGGATGATCCTTCTTGAGTTCATGCGCGGCCCGGCAGCGAATGACATAGAGCTTCCGCTCGAAAGCCAGCACATCCTTGAGGGCAGCATTCCGTTTGACGAAAATCTGCCGAACAAAAGGTTCGGAGCCGCGTGCCACGCTGCCGAGAGTTTCATTCCGCGTGGGAACATCGCGCCAGCCGAGGACTTCCTGGCCTTCTTCCTTAACGATGCGATTGATGACCTTTTCGCAGTCGGCGCGTTCCGCGGCATCGCGCGGAAGGAAAAGCATGCCGACGCCATATTCGCCGTAAGCGGGAAGCTGAAAGCCGGCCTGTGCGGAGGCCTTGCGGAAAAACTTGTCCGGCATCTGCAGCAGAATGCCCGCGCCATCGCCAGTGTTCGCTTCGCAGCCGCAGGCGCCACGGTGGCGCAGATTAATCAGGATGGTGAGGCCCTGACGGATGATTTCGTGTGATTTCTTTCCTTTGATATTCACGACGAAACCGACGCCACAGGCGTCATGCTCGAACTGCGGATCGTACATGCCCTGCTTAGGGGGCAAACCGTACCGCTCCGGAGTTTTCACGCCGGTTTTTTCACTGCTGCTGACGAACTCAGAATTCATCTGTTTAAACCGGTTACACATAAATGCCGGAGAGCTTCTGAGCAATGAAAAACTCCAGGTGATTTGGGACGCCCATGACGGAGTCGCGCCTGGAAGAGCCGGGAAATGGAACTCCACGGGCTCCGCGGAAGTGGAAAAAGCGGAATTACGGGCGGTTTTGGTGGAAAATTGCGGAATGGCGTGACCGGATTCCACTTCCTTCGAGAGGACAAACGGAATGCCGGTTAATTCCGAATCAGTTGACGGTGCGGTGAACGCCGGACTCATAGCGCGCTTTTCCTTTCTGGCAAAGAGGTGAGAAGCGCCGTTCCGGAATGGAAGACGAACAACTCGTTCGAGTGAAACGGCGGATGACCGCGCAGTTCACTGAAGCGGGCTTGAACTGAAACTCACACGAGTTCCGGTTCAGACACGCCGACCTTCAATGTGAAAACTATCAACAAAATATGCATTTTGTCAACAAGAACTAAATTTTGAGGTCTGAGGACGCGTCGATAGGTTGACGGTCCTGCTCGCCGAGATAATCTGCGGCGCATGGCCATTCTCGTCCCCGGGCGCGCTGTTCAAATTTTCTTTTTTTCCGCGATGACAATGCTCGCGCGAGATATTTCAGCAGAGGCGCAGAGGGTGGCATTTGTTAATTTGGTGACAAACTGGACTGGCTGGGGCGCTGGTGGGGAGGGCCAGATTGCTAATCCGCATTTCGGGCAATCTGTAATTCCATCGGCGGGAGGGGAGACCAGTGCGATGTCAGCCGGTGGACTGCACAGCGCGTTACTGCGGCCGGACGGAACCGTATTCTGCTGGGGTCGGAATAATGAAGGGCAATGCAACGTACCCGCCGGCCTCAGCAACGTAGTCCAAATTGATGCAGGCCACGTTTATACGCTCGCTCTGAAGAAAGAGGGAACGGTGGTTCATTGGGGATTCGCCGGCTACGGAATGCGCCCAATTCCTGCCGTCGTCACAAACATAGTTCAGATTGCGGCTGGATCGAGTCATTGCCTCGCGCTGCGGGGTGATGGCCGGGTGCTTGCATGGGGGTGGAACGGGTGGGGGCAGACAAATGTTCCGGCCGGTCTTAGCAATGTCATTGGTATTTCCGCGGGCGACGCTGTTTCTGCGGCGCTGCGAGCTGACGGAACGGTTGTAGCGTGGGGAGCGCGCGAAGCGGTGCCGCCCACGGGGCTGAATTCCGTCACTCAAATTTCGTGCGGCAGCGCACATATTCTCGCCTTGCGACGGGACGGAACCGTAGCCGCATGGGGAATGAGTTCCGCGAGCGAGGCGACAAACGTCCCGGTCAATCTGGGGGAGGTGATTCAAGTGGAAGCTGGCTTAGGCTTCTCGCTCGCGCTCAAGAAAGACGGCAGCGTTATTGGGTGGGGACATGGTGAAGCTTCAGCGCCTGCCTACTACGGACAAAGCACAATTCCGTCAGAACTACAGAAAGTAAGAAGAATCAGCGCGGGCAATTTTCATGTCCTGGCTGAACAGGCGGATCCAACCCCGGCCCTTTTGGCGGACTCGGATGCTGACGGCCTGAGCGACTATGAGGAAGTGGTGACCTACAAAACTGATCCTGCGAACAGCGATACCGACGCTGACGGCAATCCGGATGGAATTGAGCTGTCGATGGGGCTTAGCCCACTTTTACCAGAGCCGGCGGGTCTATCCACCGGGCTCATCGCTTATTATCCGTTCAATGCAGACGCAGCGGATTCCAGCGGGCATGGGCATGATGGGATTGCTCATAATCTTACAACCACATCAAATCGTTTCAGCACTGCGAACAGCGCGTGGAGTTTCAACGGCACGAACGCATATTTTAGCATTCCCTCCTCCTCCGAATTGACGCTCTCGACAAACTTCAGCGTATCACTCTGGATTTTCCAGCGTGATGCACAATTCGAAGGTTACCGTTTGGTCGACAAGGCGTATGCCGGAGAAACCAATGGGATCATTCTGGATACCTACGGCAATTTCGCCGAGGGCTCCGGACGCCGCCTCCGGCTTCAAACCGGGACCGTTCCAGGAGTCGCGATCAATGTGGTCGGGAACACTGTTTATTCGCTGTTTGAGTGGCACAATGTTGTCGCGACAGTTTCCGGTACAACCGGCCGGCTCTATCTCGATGGAAGGTTGGACGGCAGCGGTAATGTGGGACGCATATCCCAAAACGATCTCGATATATTCATTGGTGCGGATCATCCATTCAAAGGCAGCGGCAACTCGCATTGGTTTAATGGGGTGATCGACGACGTCAGGTTTTATAGCCGCGCGCTCATGGCTTCTGAAATCTCTGAACTTTATAACGTTGAGAAATCCACGCCGGCTGAGGCACCCGGTTTTACGATGACCTCTTTAGCCTTCGGTATATTTCGCTCTGTTCTTACGCCGGTGCTGCCGGGCCAGCGTACGATTCTTCAGCGATCGACAAATTTGGCGGATTGGATTCCCATTGAAACGAATACTACAGCTACATCAATGGTGACGTTCACGAATTCGGCCTCAAGTGCAGCGGGGCCTGAGTTTTTTCGGGCGGTTCTTGAATGAGCAAGGGAAAAAATGATCGGAGGCTGTGTGTATGTTTTTGAGGGACACCTCGCCCCCGCCAGCGTTCTCGATCGTTTTCAATTGGACATGATGCGGCCGTGGTCAGGAAGTGACTAGAGGGGGATGAGGGGGGTTCAAAGCACGTTGCCAAGAGGGGCGAACTCTGCGATTTGTTGGATATATTGATATGAGCAAAGGTGTGGTTTGGGTGGCATTGCTGAATATTGCGATCGCCACGGGTTGGGCGGAACCGTCGAAGGAGGGCAAGCCGGAAACCCTTGTCCACTGGGAGTTCGCGGGATCGAAACAGCTTTCCGCGCTGAAGGAACTGACTGTTCTGCAGGAGTTGATGGGTCTGCCGCAGACGGGCGATCTGCGCGAGGCGGCGGTGAAGAAGCTTTCGGGTCTGGCGGCGAGTCACTTCACGAAACCGGGCGAGACGAACCCAAATCCGGCCGCGGTCAGTTTGATTCAACCGCTTTTGGCCGATGCGGTGCAATCGGAGAGCCGACTGGAGCTGACGGCGCAGGGAGCGAAGGACGCGGACTGGATCTTTGCGATTCGCAACAGTGGCGAGGGCGCGGAGCTTTGGGACAAGAATTTATCGGAGCTGGCGAAGCTGGCGGGGATGCAGGTGCAGCGGGGCAAAGACCAGGGCTGGAGCGCAACATTGCAGAATTATCGGTTTGCATTTTCGCGCACGAAAGACTGGGTTGTGCTGGAGGGAGGGCTCGGGGCTGCGCCAGCCGAAAGCAAATTGTTCAAGAGTTTCCGAAGCGGTCTTTCGAAAAAGTCGAAGGAGATCGTTGATCTGCAGGTGAATTTTCCGGTGCTGGCGAAAATCTGGAGTGCGCCTTCTCTGGGGCATATGCCGAAGGTGTCGCTGACGGTCGCCCCAAGGAAAAACGCGCTGCGGACGGAAGCGCAGATTGATTATCCGAGCGACCTGAAAATTACGGCGCAGAAATGGAACATACCCGAACCGGTGATTCGGGATCCCTTGATTGCGTTCACGGCGATTCAGGGTGTGAAAGATGCGTTGAGCCGGTCCGAGCTGGTGAAAATGCTCGCCCCGGCGAAGATTCCCAACGATCTGTATTTCTGGTCGCTGGACGAAGGTTACTTCGCGATTTTCGGCGCGGCGGATGTGGGCAACCCGCCGCAGGTAATCACGAATGTTCTGACAAAGCTTATTCCGACGATCACGAACTCCCCCGGAGGCACGATCACGGCACTGACGAACCGGGCGGCAGTGTTGTGGCGCGGCCTGCCTATTATTGTACCTTTTCTGGAACAGGGGCCGGAGGGAGCCAAAAGCGTTTTGGTGGGCGGATTGTTTCCGATCAATGGATACGGGACGAACCGGGCTCCGGCGGAATTGTTTTCGCAATTAAAGCAGAAGAACCTGATTTATTACGACTGGGAGCTTTCCGCGCCGCGGATGATGCAATGGCGGGTGTTGTGGCAATTAACCAAAGTGCTGAAGGGCGAAATGCTTCCGCCGCAGGTGAGCGAAAAATGGTTCGAAGCGGCCATTCCTAAACTGGGGAATTCCGTGACGGAAGCGACGCTGGAAAATCCGCAGCGAATCAAAATGGTGCGAACCTCTTCGACCGGGTTCAGCTCGCTGGAACTGGTGCTGCTGGCACATTTGACAGACCAGCCTGCCCCGCCGGACGCTCCGAAGCTGCCGGGCCCGAAGAAGGCGCCGGGTCCATCCCCGGCGCGTCCGCAACCGGCCGCGCGCCCGACTTCGCCGTGATGCTCAAGCTCGGCGTCAACATCGATCACATCGCCACTCTGCGGGAGGCGCGCTATCGCGGGCGCGAGCGCGGGGAACCGGATCCGATTGAGGCGGCGCTGATTTGCGAAGCGGCAGGGGCGCACGGAATCACGGCGCATCTGCGGGAAGATCGCCGGCATATTCAGGACCGGGATATTTGGAAGCTGCGAGAGGTGATTAAAACGCGCCTGAATCTGGAGATGGCGAATGCGCCTGAGATTGTGGAGATCGCACTGAAGCTCAAGCCGGATATTGTGTGCCTGGTCCCAGAGAAGCGGCAGGAGGTGACTACGGAGGGCGGGCTGAATGCGGCTGGTGACGTGGAGGGACTGAAGACTACGACCGGACGGCTGCGCGGCGCGGGCATCGATGTGAGCCTGTTTATCGATCCGGATCTGGCGCAGGTGGAAGCAGCAAATAAAATCGGGGCGAACTTTATCGAACTGCACACGGGGACATTTGCCGAGCAGTTTCACCGGAAGAAAGAGCGGGCGGAGGAAATTCAGAAGCTGGATACCGCGGCGCGCGCGGCGCATGCGGCGGGGATTCAGGTGAACGCCGGACATGGACTGAATTATCAAAATGTGGCGGGTCTTTTTCAGGTGCCCCACCTTGTGGAATTGAACATCGGGCACAGCATCGTCAGCCGGTCCGTGACGGTCGGATTGGCGGCGGCGGTGAAGGAAATGCTGGCCGCGATGCATGGATATCCCGCGCCGGTGCTATGATCGTGGGGATCGGCACGGACATTGTGGAGGCGAGCCGAATCCGAGCTTCTTACGAACGGTTCGGGGAACGATTTCTGACGCGAATTCTGGTGGCGGGCGAGATAGAATATTGTCTGTCGCACAAGGACCCGGCGCCTTTTATCGCGGCGCGTTTTGCGGCGAAGGAAGCGATTTCAAAAGCGTTTGGGACTGGGATCGGCAAGTCGCTGGGCTGGCATGACATCGAGATTCGAAAAAAAGAATCGGGCGAGCCGTATGTGGAGCTGCACGGCAAAGGTATTGAGTTGCTGAAGGTTCGCGGGGCAGACCGGCTGCACGTGACGATCAGCCATACGGTGGAACACGCGACGGCTTTTGCGGTGCTGGAAAAACTTTCGTAGGCAAGTGGCGTCGCCACAATAATTAGGCAGCGAATTACAGGGCGACTGGTTGCAGACATTGCAACCAGTGATACTTTTAATCCGCAAAGCTAAAGGCAGTTCAGGGCCTGCCCGACTTGACCCATGAAATATCAGAAGCGGATTTTGCTTGTACTATTGCTGTCGTTTGGAGCCATTTCGGTTCGGATGATTCAACCGTCGCGAGTGAGTCCCGGGCGAACGATTGCCGGAAAGGGGTTGAAGCAGACGGGACCTTTCGTTGAATCGGGCAGCGCGCGGGCAGGAACTGTCGTGGATGCGAAGTCACACCCTACAGCAACGTCCGGAGCGGACGTTTCGACAAACAGGCTGGTGGCGCGTGCGGCCGGAGCTGCGCTGAAGCAAAATGACGAGTCGGGCGAACTCAGTCCCGCCGTGATCCAACAGATTGCAGAACTTCAGCGGGAAAAAACGGAGAGAACCGGTGTCCAGCGTCGCATCAATTCGAATCTGCTGCTTGCGGTGCGGCGCGAGAATGGCGAAACGGAGAAGGGAACAGAAGCGCTGGAGAGCAATGTAAAGCGCGATGCAACGGGCCGAGTGCTGGTGGATATCAAAGCGGCGGTTTCAGCCGCGCTGACAAACGCTTTGGCGGAAGCGGGCGCTCAAGTGGTGAACAGCTTTCCGGAATACGAAAGCGTTCGGGCGTGGGTGCCACTGAGTTCGGTGGAAAACCTGGCGAGTGTTGATGCGGTGCGATTCATTCGGCCGGCGGTGCCCGCGAGAACGCATGCGGGAGTAAAAACATCCGAAGGCGATGTGGCATTGCAGGCTGATCTTGCGCGGGCGGTTTACGGAGTGACGGGCGCGGGGGTGAAGATCGGGGTGCTGTCGGACAGCGTGGATTATTTGAGCACGTCCCAAAGCGCCGGAGAATTGGGGGCGGTGACGGTGCTGCCGAATCAACGCGGAAGCGGAAACGGCGAGGGGACGGCGATGCTGGAGATTATTCATGATCTGGCTCCGGGAGCGGCTTTGTACTTTGCCACAGCGGATGGCGGGGAAGCCGCGTTCGCGAACAATATCAAGGCGTTGAGGAAAGCAGGCTGTGACATCATCGTGGATGACGTTGGGTATCTGGATGAACCGCCGTTTCAGGACGGAATTGTGGCGCAGGCGGTGAATACAGTGACAGCCGGGGGAGCGCTGTATTTTTCGGCAGCGGGAAATTCCGGGAACAAACGGGCGAACCAGTCTGGAACGTGGGAAGGGGATTTCGCGGCAGGTGATGCTTACAGCGGCGGAGGCACGTATCACACATTTGGCGGCTCGAAGTACAACACGATCAGCAACGCGGGAACGCAAAGTTACGCCGCGCTGTTTTGGAGCGATGCGCTGGGAAAATCGGCGAACGACTACGATATATATATCGTCAGCTCGAGCGGGCAGACGGTGGTGGCGCGGTCGGACGATTATCAGGATGGATCGGCGGACCCGGTAGAATTTGTCGATACGGTGCGGAGCGGCCAGAAGATTGTGGTGGTGCTTTCATCCGGAGAACCACGGTTTTTGCACATCGACACGGGAGACGCAGAACTGGCGTTCAATACGGACGGGAATGTTCGCGGGCATCCCTGCGCGGCGGATGCATTTTGCGTGGCGGCAATGAGCGTGAAGTCGGCGACTGGGAGCGCGTTTTTGGGCGGGTTGTCCAATCCGCTGGAATCGTTCAGTTCGGACGGGCCGAGGCGGGTTTTTTATACAGCGTCCGGAGCGGCGATCACGCCAGGGGACTTTATGTCGACGGGCGGCAGCGTTCGCCAGAAGCCGGATATTACGGGGGCGGACGGTGTGACGACTTCGGTGCCGGGATTTGCCCCTTTTTATGGGACCTCCGCGGCGGCACCGCATGCGGCGGCGGTGGCGGCATTGCTGAAGTCGTACAAGACAAATTTCACGACAGGGGAGATTCGGAATGCGCTCCTGACATCCGCGCTCGATGTTTCGCCGAGCGGGCGGGATGAAACATCCGGGGCTGGAATTACGATGGCGCTCAGTGTGCTGCAGGCGGTGAACGGACAACAGGCAGCGGGGAATTCGGCGACGCTCACGGTGGCGAACGAAGCGGGAAATCTGATGGTCAGCCTGGACGCTGCGGTGGCGGGAGCATTCGCGCTGGAGGCATCGCCGGATCTGGCGACGTGGACGTCAGTGAAAAACATCACGAACAGCGCGGCAGGAACGATCTTTCAGCAGGCGATGGGAACCGGGAATACGTTCTTTCGCTTACGGGCGCTTCCGTGACGGCTAGAATACGGTGCAGAGAAAGCTTGAATAAAGGTACTAGCGTTTTTCTCCAGACATGCTACTTGGAAGCAACTGCATCGCAAATGCTCCATCCTCATACCGAACTGAAGTTCGTAAACCAATCTATCGGCTACGGGGTCTTCGCCACCCGACATATCCCGGCCGGAACCATAACGTGGGTCCGGGACGCCCTGGACCAAACGTTCAGCGCCGAGGAAATCGCGACGTTCGACGGGGAGTATCGGGAGATTCTGGAGAAGTACACGTTTATCGATGCGGCGGGCCAGGCGGTGCTTTGCTGGGATTTGGCGCGCTACCTGAATCATTCCTGCTCGGCCAATTGTTTGGCCGCGGGTTATGACTTCGAGATCGCGATTCGTGATATTGAAAAGGGAGAGGAACTGACGGACGATTACGGGTCGCTGAATTTAAAGGATAGCTTCAAGTGCCTGTGCGGCGGGAAAGATTGCCGGCGCACGATATATCCGGATGACCTGGTGAGCTTTTGCGAGCGCTGGGATGCCGACCTGAGAATGGCTTTTGCGCGTTTGAATTTGGTGGAGCAGCCATTAAAGCGATTCATCAAGAACCTCCCGGAAATTGAGTCGGCGATTGCGGACCCCAGCAAAATGCGCTCCTGCCGTTTCAACCATTTTCCCCATATTTATGCCCCCGGCCAACAGAGGAGGGCTTCCTGAAGGCAAGCATGGACGAGCCGCGCAAATCGTTGGACTTCTCGGGGATTCCCATGCAGGATGCTGAAGTGAACAAGTCCGGTTCAATTTCGGAAGCATCGACGCACCCTGATATTCAGGAAATTCTTCGGAAGCGCCGTGAAATGCTGAACCGGGTAAGAGCCGACCTCGACAAAATAGGCAAGCTGCAGCAGGACTTCTGGATCGAAGAGGAAAAGCGGCAAAGCGATCGGAAAAGCCAGCCGTAGCAAATCAGGCAGGCAGGCACGGCCGCTTAAGCTTTAAGGCAGTAGCTTCTTTAGGTTCCGGAGCAATTCCACGATGGGAGAAGAGCGCACTTCGATACGGTGCGTTTCAGGATTGGGCGCGAACGTTTCCCCTTTATCAACTAAATGGCGCGAAGCCTCCTGAAGCAGTTCGCGTGGGGTGGTGTTGGTTCGGATGAGGGGAAAAATCACGTTGGTCCAGGAGCTGTTGGCGGGAGCAACATCCATCTGAGCGAGGTTTCCAACAGCCTGCAGGATCTCCCAGTCATGGTTAAAGCGGATGAAGGGAATTCGCGAGTCGAACAGGTTTGCGATTTGGCGGTTTTCAGGCGGAAGTCCTGGCAGCTCGGGAATTTGGAAAATAACGCGGTAGAGGGTTGGATAAACCTTCACACGCAGCTGGGCGACGTCTTTGCGGGCGGCCCGGAGAGAGACGATGATCAGGCTGTTATTGGCGCTGGTGGTTTCGACGAGGAGCGGTTTGCCCTGAGAATCCACAAACTCGAGATCGAGCGGTGCACCGGACCCGGAGGGGCTCGAAAGGATAACGACGGAACTGCGAGGCTGACTCGAAAGTCCGGCTTCTTCGAGGACTCCTTTGAAATGATTGGTGCGACCATCGTAATTGTTGCTGGTGCGTGAGAATTTTCCATCAACGACAGCGGCGATGGTCAGTGAGCCGTTATTCCAGGAAGTTTGCGCACGTTCCCGCACTTCGAGGATATGGGTCTGAATGGGCCCGATAGCGAGGTCCACGGCGAGTTCGAGAGACGCCGGGTGCCAGGCGAACAACTGAGTTTCGAAGGAGAATCTATGCCCGTCCTTTCCGGAGCTGTAGCTGCGCATGAGAGTTTGTTTCGTGCGCGCATCGAAGAGCCGGCAGGCGAGGACTTTGAACTCGGCGAGGTTTGTAGCGGAAAGGAAGAACTTTACGGCCGGATACATTCCTTCGAACCGGAGGTTGAGGTCGGACGGAGTGATGCCCGGAAGCGCAGCGGGATCGGCGGGAGCACCCGCGGCTGTATACAGCCGACCGGGGATTTCGATGGAATCAAAGTTCGTTTGCGGCGCGTTCCAGCCGGAGGCGATTGCATCGAGGTGGACGACGGCATTGTTGGGCAACGGCACAGAAGAAGTCCCGGTAAGAATTGCATCGGGTGGGAGGCCATCGCCGCTTCGGTGTTTGAAGGGGAAGGAGAGGAGGATGGCGTTCGTGGTTTCCGCGATGTGCAGAGAGTTGGCCAAATTAGTGAGAGCGGGAGCGTTGGTTCCTAAAGTCGCGGCCGAGGCATATTCCGGATTGGGGCGGGCAGTGGCCGGGTCACTGAAGTAAACGCCCCGTCGGCGATTCTGCCATGCTTCGAAAACAAGCGCAGCGACCAGGCCGACAGCGGTAAGAATTAATGCTGGCTTGCGAAGAAACATCGCGGGGAGAGTAAAAATTCCGGGCTGCCGAGGGAACGGGGAAACGCAAGAATCCAAAATAATTTTTACCTTTAGTTTCCGTGATAACCCTATTAAGAGCGTCAGGGAAACCAGTAAATTCAGGTTTTTTTGAACTCAGAACTTGCGCAAAGCGCATAGTCTGATCAGCTTCAGCGTCAGCAGAGGTAGATCAATGGTAGATTCAAGCGGACTCATCTTGCTTATAGAGGGCAGCATGGACCGGGCGCTGCAGATTCAGGCGCAGCTCCGATTTCATGGCATTACCAATCCGGTGTACAGTTTGCCTTCAGGCGAGCAGGCGATTCGTTTTATGACGTCACTGCCGGCCGATGCGGACCCGGCGGATTCCGCTCTGCCCCAATTGGTGCTTCTCAATCTGAGGCAGGAAGCCGAAGCGAATTTTGAATTTCTGCGTTGGATGGAAGGGAATGAACACAAGCCCGTGATGATCGTTCTGGCGGAGCCGTTCGCGAGCGAGAATCTGCAGGAGGCGTTTGACCTTGGGGCCAACCATTTTCACGTGAACGGGAGCGACTCGAGATTTCTCGCGGAGAATATTCGCTCGATAGAAATTATACGGCCGGCGAAGGCCAATAAATACGTTTCGGCCTCCCGGGATAGCGAGTTTACGCCGCAATGGGCGTAGGAGATCGCGTCCCGGTTCTTTCCACGGGCGCGTAAAAGGTATCGCGCTGAACAGGAGTTCGGCCCGCTTCGGCGATCGCTTTGATCAATTCCGCCTCACTTTGCAATTGGGGCTGTCCCCCGCCCGCCATGCGAAAGATATGTTCTTCAAAAATCGTTCCATGGATGTCATCAGCACCCCAGGCGAGGGCGACCTGGGCGAGTTTCAGACCCAAGCCGACCCAGTAGGCGGTGATGTGCGGAAAATTATCGAGATAAATGCGGCTGACGGCGATGGTGCGGAGTGAATCCGCGCCTGTAGGGCGGTGGCGGGCGGACAGGCGGTTGTTATCGGGCTGGTAGGCGAGTGGAATGAAGGCAACGAAACCGCTGGTTTCATCCTGCAAAGCGCGAAGCTGGCGGAGGTGATCGACGCGATCTTCGAGTGATTCGACGTGGCCGTAGAGCATGGTGCAGGTGCTGCGCTCACCCATTTCGTGCCAGGTGCGGTGCACCGAAAGGTATTCAGCGGCGGATTCCTTGCCTTTGGCAATGGCCGAGCGCACAGAGGGGCGAAAGATTTCCGCGCCGCCGCCTGTGAGAGAGTTCAAGCCGGCTGCGCGGAGTTCTTCGAGAGTCTCGCGCACGGATTTTTTTGCGAGCCAGGCGAGATGAAGAATCTCGATGGCCGTAAAGCATTTGAGCTGGAGGTTTGAATCGAGAGATTTCAGGGCCTGAAGCATCCCGGTGTAATACGAGAAAGGGAGGCTCGGATGGAGTCCGCCGACGATGTGGAGTTCGGTAATGCCGACGGCGAGCGCTTCGCGGGCTTTCTGAACCATCTCCTCGATGGTGAATTGAAATCCATCGGCATCGCGCTTTTTTCGGGCGAAGGCGCAGAACTGGCAGCTCAGGATGCAGTAATTGGAATAGTTGATGTAGCGATTGAGAATGTAGCTGGCGCGTCGTCCGCATTTACGTTCCCGGACGAGATCGGCAATCGCGGCGAGCGCATTCAGATCGTTGCTTTGAAAGAGGCGCAGCGCGTCGCCATCATCGATACGCTGACCCGCCTCCACTTTGTCGAAGATGTCGCGCAGCTCGCTGTTTCGCAGGGCAAAATTCATTACATCCAAAAGGGTATTCTAATGGAAGCGGGCGGGCGGAACCAGGGAAACGCGACGGAAACGACGGTGGCGACGAGGAAAATAATGCTGACGAGAGCATTCAGCCGGAAGAACGCGATATTGATCCACTTGAGACTGCGACGGCGGGCGAGCCAGTGTTCGAGAAGAAGGCTGACGAGGATCAAAATGAGCCCCGCGAAATAAGGGAGCCAGAAGCGCGAAAAAAGACCAAAGAGGGCAAGAAGCAGCCACATCACCAGATGGGCGAGGAAGGAAAATTGGAGGGCATTGGCCGGTCCCCACCGGACGACGAGTGAATGAAGGCCATGGCTGCGGTCAAATTCGTAATCCTGGAGGGCGTAGATGATGTCGAAGCCCGCGAGCCAGCAAACCACTGCTAGTGCCAGAACAACCGGAGCAATATGGAGAGCGCCGCGAACGGCGAGCCACGCACCAATGGGAGCAAGCGCGAGGGCGATACCGAGGAAGATGTGGGTGAAATCGGTGAAACGTTTCGTAAGCGAATAGGAGCAGACGACGAGCAGGGCTACCGGAGAAAGAACAAAACAGATGAAATTAATGAACCAGGCGGTGGTAACAAATGCGCCTGCGCTGGCGAGGCAAAGAATCCAGGCGCTCACGAGGGAGATATGACCCGCCGGCAAATGCCGCTCCGCGGTGCGCGGATTTTCTTTGTCGAAATGACGATCCGCGATGCGGTTGAATGACATGGCGCAGGTCCGGGCGGTGAGGACGGCGGCAACGATCAGGAGGAAGGTGCGCCAGCCTGGCCACCCCCGGGACTCGCGAGCGGCGAGGGACATCGAGGCCAGGGCGAAAGGAAGGGCAAAAACCGTATGCGACAGTTTGACGAACTGGCCCCATTTAATGAGTTCGGAAAACATCGAAGATTTATTCTGGTTCCTGCCAGCGGGGCGAAAGGCGGTTTTCAATCCCGAGATGATCCAGCACGCGCGCGACCACGGTATCGACCACTTCCTCGACGGTTTTCGGATGAGTATAGAACGCGGGATTCGCGGGAAGCAAAACGGCTCCGGCGAGAAGCAGGAGTTCCATATTCCGGATTTGCACCAGATTGAGAGGAGTTTCGCGGGGAACCAGGATGAGCTTCTTTTTTTCTTTGAGCATGACATCTGCGGTGCGAAGCAGGACATCCTCACTATAGCCGTGTGCGATTCGACCGAGCGTGCCCATGCTGCAGGGGATAATGACCATGGCGTCGGCTGCGTTGGAACCACTGGCGAAGGGAGCGTTCATGCTTTTGATGCTGTGGGTGACGACACCTTTGGGAATGTTCAAGCCGCCCGGCCATTCCTGAGCGATAACAGCCTGCGCATAATTGCTGATCAGGAGATGCACGGAATGACTCACTGGATCGATCTTCTCCAGAAGGCGCGCCGCGTAGATTATTCCACTGGCACCGGTGATGCCGACGACGATAGTCACGGAGCGCAAAGTGCCGAAGGGCGGATGATTTGCAAGAAAAGGCGCGACGGTCAGGAATTTTCGCGGGCGCTCTGACCAAGCGTAAAGTAGAACGCGGCGCCCTGATCGGGTGCAGCTTCGGCCCAGATTCTGCCGCCGTGACGGCGAATGATCCGCTCGACAATGGCCAGGCCAACGCCGGTGCCCTCGAATTCCTCCGCACGGTGCAGCCGCTGGAAAACGCCAAAAAGCTTGTTCACGTATTTCATGTCGAAACCAACGCCGTTATCGCGAACCATATAAACAATTTCGCCGGCGCGTTCCTTTCGATCCACTTCAATGACGGCGACCTCACGAGGCCGCGAGTACTTCACGGCGTTCGATACGAGGTTTGTAAAAACCTGTTTCATGAGGCCGGGATCACATGGAGCGGAACCGAGTGGAGAAATGCGCCATTCAATGCGCCGATCCTTATTATCGTCACTGAGATCCTGCAACACATCCTTAACGATCGCGTCGAGTGAGTATTCCTCGATTTTGATTTCCTGGCGTCCGACGCGGGCGAGGTTCAGAAGATCATCCACGAGCGAGCCCATGCGCCGGGCTCCCTCCTGGATCCGCTGTAGATATTTGAGGCCTTCCGCATCGAATTTCGGGGCGTAATCTTCTTCGAGTACCTGGGCGTAGGCGTTGATGTGCCTGAGGGGAGCGCGCAAGTCGTGCGAAACGGAGTAGGTGAAGGCCTCAAGTTCGCGGTTTGTTTCCGCGAGTTCGGCGGTGCGGCTTTCGACGCGGCGTTCGAGTTCGAGCTGGGCCTGCCGGATATCCGTGATGTCGAGACACGTTCCAATGTAACCTCCAAAGGAGCCATCGGGAGCGAGGCGGGGAATGCCATGGCCTCGAATGACGCGGTATTCGCCGTCCGCGCGGCGGAGGCGGAATTCCGAGTCGAAGGGACGGCGGGAAGCGAAGCCCTTTTCGCGCGTTTTGAGAACGCGCGCGACGTCGTCCGGATGAACCGATTCGGCCCAGCCGGTGCCGACTTCCTGCTCGATCTTCCGCCCGGTGAATTCGAGCCAGGCCTTATTGAGGTAATCGAGCTGGTTGTCCGGGCCGGAGGTCCAGATCATCACGGGCGCCGCATCGGCCATGTTGCGAAAACGCTGTTCACTTTCGCGAAGCGCCTGAGCGCGCTTGCCGATTTCCGCGAGCATGGAATTGAAGGCATCGGTCAGGCCGCCAATTTCGTCATCAGTGTAGCGGCGCGCTCGAATCGAGAAGTCCTTGCGTTCGGTTACCTGAGCAGCGGTTTGGGCGAGCGCGAGAATTGGATTGCTCACGCGCTTCTGCATCCAGAAGGAGAGCAACCAGGCGACGATGAAAGAGGAGAACAGAACGAGCAGGACGAGAAGACTGTAAAGCTGGAGACGCTGATAAAGAGGCGAGAGATCAGCTTCCAAATAAAGCGTACCGACGCGCTTTTGAAGCTCATCGCGCACCGGCTGGACGATTACGAGTTTGCCATTTTCGTAGGCATTGCGATCGTGGCCGAGCGTCTTCGGGAGAGCGGCAGCAATGGTGTTGGTCGGATACAGGGCGAAGACGGTGCGATTGGTATCATAAAGAACCGCGAGGTGAATGGTGGGTTCCGTGCGCAGGGAAGTAAGCAGGCGTTCGCCGTCCTGCACATCCTGAAAAACCAGGGAGGAATTGCAATTATCCGCGAGGACGGCGGCGACGGTGGAGATGATCTGCTTGTGGGATTTGCGGAAGGCCAGCACTTCATAGGTGACGAAAGTGCCCACCGCGAGAAGTAACACCACGGCGCTGATGGCCAGCAACATCCTGCGCAGCTTTTTTTGAATGGAATCTGTCAAAGCCGGTCTTCCTTCGTCCTTGTGATTTCGGCCAGCCGGAGGAGGCGGGCATTCAACTGGAGACCGCTGGATTTTGCCTCGTCCTGATTGATTTTGAAGCGAACCTTGTTTGCCACCATCACCATGCCGATCATTCCGCCGCGTTCGGCAAAACGATCAATGTCGCTGACGGTTAAAACAGGCTTTTTGCCAACGGAGCGAAGAATTCCCGGCAGGCGGTTTTGTTCGGAGCGAGCAATGAAAAGGACCTGCACACCGGCGAGATCATCCGCGCCGCGGACGTGCCTGATTTCGAGCGGGTGTCCGCGCACGGATTCGCCATGCACCAGATCGTCGAGCGATTTTCCAAAGGGATCATTTCCCCAGAGGCCGATCACGAGAGGCGAATTGGTGCTGGCAAATGCCGAAGGCGGCCATTCGACGAATTGAGCAAAGTTAAAAAGGAAGGCGGCTTTCAGTTCGTATTCGGGAGATTGCGCGGGGCGGGCCGCCGGGAGCGAAAGAAAGAAAGCGGTCAGGAGAGCCAGCATCGGCCTGCGGACTGCGGTATGATCCGCTCTTCGTATCAAAGCAATAATTCTCAAAAGGTCCACGTGACCTTTCCGTAGATGCTGCGTTCGACTTCGCGCGTGAGAACGAACTCCGGATGGCGGTCGTCGAGGAGGTTTTGTCCCGCGAGCGCGATCTCGAGATTGGGGCACGGATGCCATGCGAGCCGGAGGTCCAAAGCGAGGAAGGACGGGATGTGTGGATTGGGGAGTGAATCGGCGTAACGGAGAACCTGATCAAATTCGATATTGTGCGGGAGGTTCAGGATGGAAAGGAGGCGAAACATGTTCTCCGGATCGTTTACCTCCGAGGCGGTCCCTTCGTTGGGGCCTGGGACGACTTCGCGGGCCCGACTGCCAGGAGCGAGGCGCAAATGTTCGTTCAGCCGGGTGTAGCTGGCGCGAATGAGCCAGAAATCGGTGATGCGAACCCGCTGGGCGATTTCAAAGCCGTAGGCCTCGCCCTCGACTTCGTTTCCGAGAACCACGCGCACGTCTTGAGCGCCCGGCGCAGTGACGGGCTCGATGGAGCGGACGTGATTATAACGGTCGTAAAAGGTCGCAACATCAAACGACCACCGTTCCGAAACGGAAAGACGGTAGCCGAGCTCATATGCGATCAAATCTTCCGCGCGGAACTGATCCCGCGGCTGATTGAGAATTCCAATCGTTCCAGTGGGAGTCGGGGCAAGGCTTGCGACATCCGTTTCGAGTCTCGAGGGGGTGCGGACCGCTCTTGAAATCCCGGCCCACAGAGTTTGCGAGCTCGAAGGCTGCCACGCGAGATGAGTACTGGGCTGAACTTCAAAACCGGAGAAATCATTGTGCTCAAACTTGCTGCCGAGAGTCAGTTCGAGCTTGTCGGGAATGAGAGAAATCTCGTCCTGAACAAACGCGCTCGCGAGCTGCATATCGCGGTTGGCCGGGATAACCTGCACAGCGGGCGCCACCGGATTGGCAATTCGGTCCATCATCAGACGATACTGAAAGCCCCACATCAAATCATTCCGTTCGCCGACCGGAAAGCGATGTTGAGCGTCAAGCTCGAGCGTATTCAGATCTTCAACAAAAGTTGGGAGCGAGCGGTAGGTGTGGTCGTAATAAAGCTGAACGTTGAGATCCGATTCCGAACTGAAAGTTCGCGTCCAGCGGCTGAGAAGGTTTGCTCCGGAAACCCGTGAATCACGCGGCGTGAGGGTTCCGAAGGCGCCATCATAATAGTCGCCCTGCACAACGAGAGCGTTGACGTCGTTTAACCGGGTATCGGTACGGAAGCCGGTTTGCCCGAGCGTAAAATCATCGGGAGCATCGGCGCCCGAAGGCAGCGCCAGGCCGTCGCGGTTGAAGTAATCAAGGTAAACACGGTAGGTGCTGTTTTCCGACAGCTTGCCTCCGTAGCGCACGCCGCCGAATCCCTGAACTTCGTTGCCGTAACCGCCGGTGATGAGAGTTCCCTGGGTTTGCGCGGACGATTTCGTGACAATATTGATGACGCCATTGACAGCGTTGCCACCCCACAAAGTGGCTCCAGGACCGCGGATGACTTCGATCCGGTCAATGTCCTCGAGCAGGTAGTTTTGGACATCCCAAAAGACGCCGGAGAAGAGCGGGTTGTAAAGAATGCGTCCATCCATCAGCACCTGCATTTTGTTGGCGGTGGAAGCGCTCGCGTTAAAGCCGCGCGCACTGATCGCCCACGTATTGCCGCTGGATTGAGCGACATGAACGCCGGTGGCGAGACGCAACGCGTCGGGAATGCTGGTGGCACCGGAGCGGCGAATATCTTCCGCCGTAATCACGTCGATCGCAGCCGCCGCCTGCTCGACAGTTTGAGTGCGACGCGAAACGGATGTGACCTCCTGCTGCATCAATTCTTCAATGGAAAGCCTCTTGAGGTCATGCGCCGCGGTAGAGAGAAGAGGCGCTTCCTGGCCGAAAGTTTGCGACAAGAAGAGAAGGAACGTGAGAATTGCCACCAACGGACCCGTTTTGTGCGTCAATCCCGTGTTCATTACACCTCTTCCCGCGAGCCGAAGAAGATCTTCGAACCACGCGGGTGAGCCGATTCTGCCGAAAATCCACAGGTTAGGCAATAAGCGCACAACGACTGAAATTCGAAGGCAACGAGGGAGCCGACGATATCGGAAAGAGGCCTCAGCAGGCCCGCATCAGCTTGCAAATGAAATGGACGGACCGTAGTTTCGGATCGAATCTATGAAGAAGCGGATTCTCTACATCTGCCTTGTCACCGTCCTCGGCCTGAATCTCCTGATAGGCGCCCAAATTTACGTTACAAACGCGCGCGCGGCGGAGGGAGAAAACGTTTATGAGGAGGTCCGCCTTTTCATGCGGGTGCTGGAGCGTGTGCGGCAGGATTACGTGGATGGCGAAAAGATTACGTATCAGGACCTGATCCGGGCGGCGATGAAAGGAATGCTCAGCACGCTGGATCCGCACAGCGAGTATATGGAGCCGCGCAAATACACGGATTTGAAGAACGACACGGAAGGGGCGTTTGGCGGTGTGGGCATCGTAGTGGGCATGCGCGACAACGTGCTGACGGTGGTTTCGCCGATGGAAGATTCTCCCGCCTTTCGCGCCGGGATCCTGACGGGCGACAAGATTATCAAGATTGAAGGCCGAAGCACAGAAAAGGTCACGCTTCCGGAGGCGGTCAAAAAATTGCGCGGCGAACCGGGAACAGATGTGAACATCACCATCCTGCGGCCGGGAAACGCGCCCAAAGATTATAAGTTGACCCGTTCGAGCATTAAGGTCGAAACGGTCAAAGATATCAATGGGCACCGGGAATTTCCGCTGGGAGAAGGCCGCATCGGTTACGTAAAGATCACTCAGTTTGGAGAGCAGACGACTGCGGAATTCCGCGAGGCACTGGAGAAGCTGGCGAAGGAGGGAATGAAAGGGCTGGTTATTGATTTACGGAATAATCCAGGAGGGTTGCTCGATCAGGCGGTGAAGGTCTGCGACATTTTCCTGCCGCGCGGGCAGCTGATCGTTTCGACGGAAGGACGTTCGCCGCGAATGAAAACGGAGCAGTACAAAGCGACGGGCAGGGATGATTTCCCGGACGTGCGCATCGCAGTACTGGTCAATGGTGGAAGCGCGAGCGCTTCGGAGATTGTTTCAGGATGTCTCCAGGATGTGGGTCGAGCGTTCATCGTGGGAGAGCAGACTTTTGGCAAAGGATCGGTGCAGAGCATCATGCCGCTCGAGGACGGATCGGCGCTGCGGCTGACAACGGCAAAATATTACACGCCGAGCCATAAAGTGATTCATGAACATGGCATCACGCCGGATGCAATTGTGCCGATGACCACGGAACAGGAAGAGGCGCGGCTTTTGCGCGGAGTGGTGGGAGGAGTGGAGAGCCTCGAAGATGCGCAGAAGGATCGCATCCGCGATGTGCATGACGTGCAACTCGAACGCGCGCAGGATTACCTGAAGAGCCTTATTCTGTTTCATGCCCGGACGCTGGAACACCAGCAGGAGCAGCACCAGCAGGTCGCCTCGCAGCGTGAGTAGTCATGCTGCTGGCGGCAATTGAAACATCCTGCGACGAAACCAGTGCCGCTGTCGTTCGCGATGGACGTTTGCTCGCGAACACGGTTGCGTCCCAAATAAAGCTCCACGCTGAATACGGCGGCGTGGTGCCGGAACTCGCCACGCGCGAGCATTTAAGGAATCTCATTCCGGTGACGCAGGAGGCTTTTGCCAAAGCAGGTATTGCGGCAAAAGATTTGGACGCTGTCGCCGCCACGCAGGGGCCAGGACTTCCACCGGCGCTCGTGATTGGCTTTCAAGCCGGCCAGGCGCTCGCCTATTCGCTGGGAAAACCGTTCGTCGGCATCCACCACCACGAAGCACATTTGTATTCCCCCTGGATTCGCGAAGGCCGGGCCGATTTTGACGCCCTGGAGCCGAACGTGTCGCTGATTGTGAGCGGGGGTCACACGATGCTGGTGCATGTCCGGGCGGAGTTGGACCATAAGGTACTCGGTTCGACGGTGGACGATGCGGCGGGCGAATGTTTCGACAAGACAGCGAAACTGATTGGCCTTTCCTATCCGGGCGGGCCGGAAATCGACCGACTGGCGCAGCGAGGGAATCCGAAGGCGTATGATTTTCCGCGGCCGATGGTGAAGGAAAGTCACGACGATTTTAGTTTCAGCGGGTTGAAGACGGCGGTCCGGTATTTTCTCCGGGACCATCCGGACGTGTTGCAGTCCGAGCAATCGGTTTGCGACCTGTGCGCAAGCGTTCAGGCGGCGATTGTTGACGTGCTGGTGACAAAAACGATGCGTGCGGCGCGACGGCTGAATGTACGATGGGTTACCGCCTCGGGCGGCGTTACGTGCAACCGTGGCTTGCGGGAGCGGCTCCGCTCAGCCTGCGCTGAAAACAAGTTCCAGCTGCGAATCGCGGAACCTTCGCTCTGCACGGATAACGCCGGAATGATCGGAGTTCTGGCGGAACGAAAACTCCTGCGGCAGGTCCCGCCGACCGGACTAAACGAAGAGGTTCGCGGCGGCTGGGCGCTTCCGTGATTCGCGCCTGGCGAAAACAAGGTTACTTCGATTTAATTTCGGTCCAAAGATCGTCGTAAAGACGGTTATTCGCGCCGAGGTCGCTGGCGTATTCCAGGCGGCTGCGAATCTCGGGCGGAAAGTAAATGAAAGGATTCTTCAAATCCGCGGGATTAATAAATTCGAGCGCTGCTTTATTGCAGGTGGCGAGTTGTGTGTAGTTCGCAAGCTGCGCCGCGACCTTTGGATCGAGGAGATAATTAATAAATTTTTCAGCAAGGTCGCGATGCGGCGCCCGGGCGGGAATGCTCAACGTATCGACATAAATCTGGCTGCCTTCGCGCGGAAAGATGCAGACCGTTTCCGGATCCTCCTTCATCCCTTTGGTCGCATCACCGTTATACGCCATGACGAGCGCAGCGCCTTTGGAAAGAACGCGGTTTTTCGTTCCCGTGCCGCCCTCGAAACCCAGCGAACGCTTTTTGGTTTGAATCAGTAAATCGCGTGCCTCGGCGAGTTCGCTCAGGTTGGTGCTGTTCAGGCTGTGCCCCTTGTATCGCAAAGCCGCGCCGATGGTGGTGCGAAGGTCTTCAATAAGGAGAAAGGGGCCCGGCTGTTTTACGGGATCAAAAATTAACGCCCAGCTGTCATCGACCGGTTTATCACTGCTCTTGCGCATGTAGAGCACAGTCGCTCCCCAATCAAGCGGGACCCCATATTTATTGCCGGAGTCGAAAGGCGCGTTCGTGAATTGCGGATCGAGGTTTTTTAGATTCGGAAGATTCTCGTGACGGAGCGGCGCGAGAAACCCGCGCTGCACCATGGCGGGTTGGGTT